>Ga0070730_10000795_pt1 | contig 33534 bp, 40 predicted proteins | sample Coa_R1_3_FD_66447 | JGI IMG/M metagenome (GOLD analysis project Ga0070730, IMG submission 66447) | Surface soil microbial communities from Centralia Pennsylvania, which are recovering from an underground coalmine fire - Coalmine... | ecosystem: Environmental > Terrestrial > Soil > Unclassified ... | reverse complement strand
AAGCGGCAATTCATTGACCCCAACCAGCCAGACTTCACCCATTGCCGCGTCCTGCCCGTCGGTGACCTCTTTCCCATCCACACCCGGCGCGGTCCCTATGATGCGACGTGCCTGGGTGTAGAAGACTTATGCAAACGGATGCACGGCCAAATTTTCGTACGCGAAGCGCGTCAGCGCGGCTTTTCTCTTCTGGGAGTAACCACTGCCGAATGCCTCGCCTTTATTGATGAATCGGATGCATTATCGGCTGCCTACGGTCAGTTTCTCGACGGCCAACCCGATTTTATGGAGACATTCCAACCCGCCGACCCTCTTTTGGATGAATTATTCCCCGAGGCGAGGCGAAAAAATGTGGCATTTATGAGCGACTTGGCGGCTGCATATCGTGCACCGCGCAGCATCGGGGCGCTCGGCGCAATGCAACTCGCGCGGGAATACGCCGATGCCTAGATGTAGAAGTTCGCTGAAATAGCGGAGACTCGCCGCTTCGTAAAAATAGTTGTTGTGTTGGCGTGCAGTGTGCGATAATCATAACAAGTATACATTTTAAGTGTGGGGTGACGGCATGGACGAGAATCAGGCCAACAATAGTAATAATATGAATGGTGGGACACCAGTTGTACCCCCGGCGGGCCAACCGCCTGCTTCACTGCCTTCGCAGTCATCAGACACAGGCGAACCGTCTCCAAAGCCGGTGGTTTCGTCGTCCGGCAAGATGGCCAGCAAAAAAATGCTGCTCATCGTTATCGTGGTTGCCGTGGTGCTCGTCGGTGGCAGTGCCGTTGCATACATGCTGTTGCACAAGAAAAAGGCAGCGGCGCCCAAAACCAACGCCACCATCGACGTTGCAAGTTTACAGATTCAGGAAGCTCCAGAGCTCGCCAAGCAAGTGGCGGCCGGCACCTTGCCGGCGGTACGCAGCCGCATTCCGACCAATCCCGTACTGGTAAACCCGGTGACGAGCATCGGTAGCTACGGGGGCACCTGGCACATGGCCGCTCTCGCAACCGGCGACCAAGGGTCATTCTACCGGACCATCGGGTACGAGAACCTGGTGCGATGGAACAGCAGCTGGACAAGCGTGATCCCCAACGTGGCACAGTCATACAACACGAACAGCAACGGCACGACCTACACCTTCACGCTGCGGCGAGGCATGAAATGGTCCGACGGCCAACCCTTCAACGCCGACGACATCATGTTTTGGTACACCGACGTACTCTCGAACAAAGATCTAACGCCTTCACCCAATCCGGCGTGGGAGGTGAATGGCAAGCTCGTAACGGTTAAAAAAGTTGATGACTACACCGTACAGTTCGTCTTCCCAACCACCAACGGTCTCTTTTTGAAGACACTCGCGCAAGTGGTGGGAGCCGAACCGACAAGCTACCCTGCGCACTACCTCAAACAATTCGACATGATGCAGAACCCCGACAGCGTGAAGCAGATGATGGCTGCCGGCGGTTTCAGCAGCTACAAGGCATTCTTCGAAAGCAAGTTCGGCACCATCGGCACGCCCGATAACGCCAACCGTTGGATGCACCCCGAGGTGCCCACACTGAACGCCTGGGTACTTACCTCGGCATATGGCAGCGGTGCAGTACTCGACGCCCAGCGAAATCCTTACTACTGGAAAATAGACACCGCCGGCCACCAGCTGCCCTACATTGACCAGGTGGAGTGGCAACTCGTGAAGGCCAAGTCGGACATTCTAAACCTCGCTTCGGCTGGCAAAATAGACATGCAAGACCGGAGCATCGGCGACTTCGGCGGCGTAAGCGCTACTCAAAACAAGTCGGTACTGACCGCCAACGAGCAATCCGGAGGTTACACGCTCTACCCGACTGAGCTGTCGTACATGAACAACATCGTTATTTCGCCGAATCTGACCGACAAAAATCCTGTACTCCGTACTTTCTTCGATAACCTGGATGCGCGCATCGGTCTGTCGTACGCCATTAACCGCCCGCTTATCATAAAGAATGTATACGGCGGGCAGGGCGACCCCTTCCAAATTTCACCGCGCCCCGAGACTCCCTACTACAACCCGACATTGGCCAAACAATACACCGAATACGACGTTGCTAAAGCGAACGCCGAACTCGACAAGGCTGGCTACTCCAAAAAGGACGCAGAGGGGTACCGTTTGAGCCCTGACGGGCAACGCATCGCCTTTACCGTCGACTGGGGCAATACGAGCGTACTCAACGAACTGCAAGCCGACTGGAAAGCGGTGGGTATACAGGTGACCATCGGTAATACCACCGACCGGGTGGCCTACTACGCCAAAAAGAGCACCAACGGCCTTGATATGGGCACCTGGGACGGGGATGGCGGCCTTGACCCGCTGCTCGACCCGCGCGCCTACTTCCCCTTTAGCGCCGAGTCGAACTACGCCATTCCGTGGGCCTACTGGTACAGCGACCCGACCAACCCATTGGCTCAGGAACCGCCGGCATACGTCAAGCAGCAGCAACAGCTATACAACCAGATCATCGGCACTACCGATGAAAAGAAACAAAACGATCTTATGAAACAGATCCTTACCATCTCCCAACAACAGTTCTACGACATGGGTGTTAACCTGCCTGCCAACGGCTTTGCCCTTGTCAAAAATAACTTCCACAATGTGCCCAAGGGTATGCCGTACGCCTTCACCTACCCCACACCCGCACCTTCTAACCCGGCGCAATATTACATTAGCAACTAGAGGAAACCGACACTTTACATCACTATGCCGCGATTCACGTTCCATAGCCTTGGCCTTAAAATCGGTGCAGTTATTGTGCTGGCACAGATTGTGGTCATGTCGCTGCTGGGAGTGTACTACATAGAGCGTTTCAGTCAGCAGATAGACCAACGGGTGCAAACGCAAATTAAAATTCCCGGCAGCTTGATGAACGCCGGTCTGCTTAACTACGACGCCATCGATGATAAAAGCCAGTTGCTGACCCTCGTGGGCAACGACGTGCGGCAGGCGATGGTCATCGGCACCGATCGGACCGTATTCCACGCTTCTGACCCCAAATTGATCGGCGAGAATGCGCAGTATATCCCCAATTTCGACGTCAGTTGGTTGCGGTCTCAGTACTTTACCCAGCAGGTGCACGACACTACCGGCACCTACCTGGTGAGCGTGACCCCTATTTACTCCGGATCGGGTTCGAAGACACCCTTCTTGTTCCTCTATCTGCGCGTAAGTGTCGACTCTATCCAAAGCCAGAAGGAGTTTATTAAGCTGATCTTCGCGCTTGGCTCGGTACTGTCGGTGGCGCTCACCACCTTAGTTATCGCCACTTCTTTCTACCTCGTTATCTTCAAACGGCTTCGCCAGCTGGTCGATTTATCGCATCTCATTAGCCACGGCCAGTTAGCCCAGGCTCAGGCCGTACCGCTTGCCACCACAAAAGATGAGCTTGGAGACCTCGCCCTTTCCTTCCGCGAGATGATCCACGACCTTATCAATTCTCAAAATAAGCTCCGTGACTATGCCCAAGGATTGGAGCAGAAGGTCCAGGCCAGAACTGCGCAGCTGAACGAGAACGTCAAAGAACTGGAAATAGAAAAAGACGTTGCCGAGCGTGAGCGGGCTAAAGACGAAGCAATTCTCTCGAGCATCGGCGAAGGGGTGATTGCCACCGATAAAGCCGGCAATGTGCTCATTATGAACAACATCGCCGAGGATATTCTGGACCTGGACCACGGCGCCAATGTCGGTAAGGCCATGGTGTCGCTCTTTAGCCTGGCGAATGAGACAGGCGCTGCCATACCTGCCGAGGAACACCCTCTGTATATCACCATCACCAAGGGGCAAAAAATTTCCAAAACGTTTGTCTTCACCAAAAAAGACGCCCGCAAAATTACCATCAACATTACTTCTGCGCCGGTCGTCCAAAAGAACGCCCAGGGTCAGGAAAATATTGTCGGTACCATAAATATCATCCGTGATATTACCAAGGAAAAAGAAATTGACCGCATGAAGACCGAGTTCATTTCCCTCGCCTCGCACCAGCTGCGCACACCGCTGAGCGCTATAAAGTGGTTCAGCGAAATGCTCCTGAGCGGCGATGCCGGGGCGCTCAATTCCGACCAAACCGACTTCGCCAAGAACATCAGTGACTCCACCGAACGTATGATTCAACTGGTGACGTCGCTGCTTAATATCTCACGTATGGAATCCGGCCGCATCATGATCGACCCCCAGCCGACCGACCTCAAAGAGCTGATCGAGTCGCTTGCCAAAGAATTGCAGGTAAAAGTACTGGAACGACACCAAAACCTTATCATAAGCGTGCACGACGACCTGCCCAAGATCAACCTGGACGCCAAGCTTATCCGGCAGGTGTACCTCAACCTGCTTACGAACGCTATCAAATACACCCCGAAGGGTGGCGAGATATCGGTGTTTATTTCGCGTAAGGACGATCAGATTATTTCGCAAGTGACCGACAATGGCTATGGCATCCCGGTAGCCGAACAGCCGAAGATGTTCCAGAAGTTCTTCCGCGCCGCCAACGTGGCGAAGGTGGAAACGGACGGCACCGGCCTCGGACTTTACCTCATTAAGGCGGTTATCGACGCCTCCAAAGGCAAAATCTGGTTCAAGAGCGAAGAGGGGAAAGGCACAACATTCTGGTTTAGCCTGCCGATGTCCGGCATGCAGGCAAAGAAAGGCGAGGTTACCCTCGATGAGTAATCATACGCCCTGCATAACGCATATTAATTTAAGTAGGTTACAATAAGGACTATGTCAAAAGATCACCCCACTATCATGGTCGTAGAAGACGAAGACTTGCTTTTACAGGCCATCACCAAAAAAATCAAAATTAGCAACATGGACGTGCTCTCCTGCTCGAGCGGCGCTCAAGCGCTCGACTACCTGAATAACATGGAAGCGCTTCCCGACGCGGTCTGGCTCGACTACTATCTGAAAGATATGAACGGCCTGGCGTTTATGGAAGAGCTCAAAAGCAAGCCACAGTGGGCTTCAATACCGGTGCTGGTCGTCAGTAACTCCGCCAGCCCCGATAAGGTAAGCCACATGCTCGCACTGGGGGTAAAGAAGTACATCCTCAAAGCGGAATACCGGCTGGATGAGATTATTGACATGATTCGCCAGCTTATTACCGAAGGCCCGGAAAGCGATAACGCGCCGGTCGCGCAAGCCATGACGATAGCACCGGCGAACAACGACGATTCGCAACAGGCAATGCCGCCAAGCGAACCGGCCAGCCCGCCGGTGCCAGCGGTTACGCAAGACCAAAACCAGCCGTCAGCCGCACCGTCCGAACCTGTCTCTCCTCCGCCGGCTACCGACCAACCGAGCGATCCACCGCAACCACAACCATAAGCCGAATTACTGGGAAGCCATGAAAAATGCTACAATAAATTTAGGGTTAAAATAAGGGAACCATATGCCACCCACGAAGCGTGTGTTAATTGTAGAGGATGAGCGACCGCTGTCGCACGCCCTCGAACTTAAACTCCAGCACGAGGGTTGGGAGACGGTTACCGCCTTTAATGGCCAGGAGTGCGTAGACGCCGTCGGCCAGCAGCATTTCGATGTGGTTTTGCTTGACCTTATGATGCCGGTTATGGACGGATTCCAGGTGCTCCAGCAACTCCAGAGTATGCCTAACCCGCCGGTTGTGTTTGTACTTTCCAATCTGAGCCAGCATGAGGATGAAGAGCGAGTCCTTTCTTTGGGCGCTAAAAAGTTCTTCATCAAATCCGATACGCCACTTTCGACCATTGTGGAAGAGGTTAAAAAGACAACTGAAGCTGTATAACGCGGTGATTGCGAGTGGGCTATGTATCCGAGCATCGACAAAATAAAAACCGTCCTGCTAAAAGAAAGTTACATCTCGGCCGAGGATAGCCAGGCTGCCGAGGCCAGCGCCCATAACAGTAACGACTACATCGATTTTCTTATCCGCGCTCAGCTCCTGAGTAAACCTTTGCTGGGCCAGGCGCTTGCCGAAGGGTACGGGCTGCCGTTTGCCGATTTTACCGCCAATCCGCTCAACAAAGAGCAGGTTAGCCTCATCCCCGAGAAGGTGGCGCGCACCTGGCACTTGGTGGTGGCGCGCATTGACGATGCGAGCGTCGTGGTAGCCACCGACAACCCGGAAAAATTCACCGACCCCGCCCGGCAGCTCTCCGCGCTCTTCCCCAACAAAGAGATTCATCTTGCCTATACGCTGCCTGAACACATACAGTCTGCCATCGATTTATACGAGCAGCCCCTGGCGACGCGCTTCTCTAAAATACTGAAAGAAAGCCAGCGGGTAGCTCCTGAAATTGTAGACGAAATTGTAAAAGACGCCATTGGGTTTCGGGCGTCCGACATTCACTTTGAACCGCGCGGCAATGAGGTAACGGTGCGTTTCCGGGTAGATGGCGCACTGCGCGAAGCCGGCACGATACCCCGCGACTATTACGACAATATTCTGAACCGCATTAAGGTTGAAAGCGGCATGCGCATCGACGAACACCTTGCCGCACAGGATGGCGCCATGCAGCGCCCCTTTGACGGGCATGAGGTAGACTTACGCGTGTCCCTTGTCCCCACCGTTGAAGGCGAAAAGGTGGTAATGCGCGTACTGGGTGCGTACGTCCAGAGCTTCACCTTCGGAGATATCGGCCTGGAGGGCAAAAACCGTGAACTGGTTGAGCAGGCGGTGACTAAGCCGTTCGGCATGATCTTAACCGTGGGTCCGACCGGCTCCGGCAAAACCACCACGCTGTATTCCCTGCTCAAGATGCTCAACAAGACCGACGTAAACATTACAACCATCGAGGATCCGGTGGAGTACAAATTGCCGGGCACCAACCAAATCCAGGTGCGCGACGCCACCAACATGACCTTTGCCAAAGGGTTACGCGCCATCGTACGCCAAGACCCCGATATTATTCTGGTGGGCGAAATCCGCGACCAAGAAACGGCCGAAATCAGCGTCAATGCCGCGCTGACCGGCCATTTGCTGCTGAGCACCTTCCACGCCAACGACGCCACCACGGCCATGCCGCGTTTGGTAGATATGGGCATCGAGCCATTTTTGCTGGCTTCGACCCTCGAAATTATTATTGCCCAGCGCTTGGTGCGCAAAATTTGCCAGCACTGCCGGTACAGCCTGCCGGTAAAGCAGGCCATTGCCGAAAGCAAGCTGCCCAACTTCAACTGGAACCAATACTTCAACCCCGACGACAACGTCTATGCCGGCAAGGGCTGCAACGTATGCAGCGGGAGCGGTTACGACGGCCGTACCGCACTGTACGAAATTATCGAAATTAGCTCCGAAATGCAGGAGCTGATGCTACACAACCCTTCGAACCGCGAAATAGAATTGCTGGCGCGTAAACAAGGCAGCCGTCCGATGTTCGAAGACGGTCTTGAAAAAGTTCGCCAAGGTTTTACTACCATTAGCGAGGTTACCCGGGTCGTCCCGCCGCCCCGCGCCGAGATGCGGCCAGCAGCACCCGCACCTCCCTCCGCTCCTACTCCTGCCCCTAAGCACGAGGTAAAACACCATGAATGATACGCAACCCCCCGTACCCAGTCCAGCCGCATCAAGCTCGAAACCAACGCGTGCGCCCAAAAAACGGACCGAGCTTGGCGGCAAGAGTCCGGTCGAAATCTTAAAGTCGTTTGGCCGGCCACACATTCCGTTTAAGGAGCGCGAATATTTTACCGAGAATTTGTCGCTGTTACTAAAGTCGGCTGTCCCCATTGGCGATATTTTGGAATCGCTGGAGGGCACGGTACGCAGTAAAGCCATGCGACAGGCGCTGGCACAGGTGCGCCTCGACATCGAGGCCGGCTATTCGCTGGCCGACGCGCTGGAACGCTCGCGCGTGGTAAGCGGCCAAACGCTGGCGCTCGTCCGCTTGGGCGAAAACTCCGGGCATCTCGTAAAAAACTTACAGCTCGCCGCCAACCAGGAAGAAAAGCGGCATAACTTCCGCGCCAAGGTGCGTTCGGCACTTATCTACCCGGTATTTGTACTGAGCGTGACCCTCATTGTCGGCCTGGGAGTGGCATGGTTCCTGTTGCCTCGCTTAAGCGCTACTTTTACGCAGCTTCGTGTCAAGTTACCCCCTATCTCGCGTATTATGATCGGCTTTGGCGTATTTTTGAAAGCGCACGGGCTGATCGTAATTCCGTTGGCGGCGGCGGCCATTGGGGTCCTGCTGTATATATTCTTCGTGCATCCCAAAACCAAGTGGATGGGTCAGCGCTTTTTGCTTAAAACGCCGGGGGTGGGGCGGCTGCTGCACGAAGTGGAAGTCGCGCAGTTTGGATACCTTTTAGGTACGCTGCTGGAGGCGGGGCTGCCGATTACCAAATCGCTCAATCTGCTTGCCGACGCCAGCACTACCTACGATTACAAACTCCTGTACCTCAGCCTGGCCGAATCACTGGATAACGGCTTTAGCTTTAAGGAAAGCCTGAAGCGCTATCCGAAGTCGATGTCGCTCATTCCGTTGGCAGTACAGCAGATGGTGGTAGCGGGCGAGCATTCTGGCTCGCTCAGCGAAGTGCTGCTCATCGTAGGCCGCACCTACGAAGATAAGTCAGATGTTACTACCGAAAATCTCGAAACCATTATGGAACCGATTTTGCTGTTAATCGTTGCGGGCGGCGTGCTGCTCGTCGCCGTTTCGGTGCTGCTACCCATTTACAGCCTGCTGGGAGGGCTCAACAAGCCATGAACCGCGAAGCAGGCTTTAGCCTGATTGAAATGCTGCTGGTGGTCGCCATTATGGCCTCGATTTTGGCTATATCCGTGCCGGTGTACGAAAGGTTTGTGTGGCGCGACGATATGGACCTCGCGGCTCAAAACCTTGCCACTACCTTCCGGCGGGCCGAGGATTACGCCCGCTCAGGATATAACGATAGCGCCTGGAGCGTCGAAATCCAAAGCAGCGGCATGACCCTGTTTATGGGCACCAGTTTTGCCGGGCGCAATACCAACTACGACGAGGCTATCAGCTTTCCGGGAGACGTCACGCCGAGCGGTGGCACAGAGGTACAATTTGCCAAATTTACCGGCCTGCCAGGTGCAGCCAACAGCGTAACACTCACCAGTACAACAGGAGATAACCGAACGGTGGCAGTCAGTGCAAAAGGTGTGGTTTCTTATTAACCGGCTCCGTTCTCACTTCACCGCCAGCCAGTGCCGGCAGGCGGGTTTTTCGGTGGTTGAAATTATTTTGGCGGCGGCCATTTTTAGCATGCTGGCCACGGCTATGATTGGCGCGCTGGTGTACGGCCGGGCGTCGTCCGACTACGCCGCCGACCGCGCACAGGCTCACTTTTTGGCCGAGGAAGGCATTGAGGCGACACGGAATATTGGCGACGCGTCATTCGCCAACCTCACAGCCGGCAACCATGGGTTAACCATTTCGGGCGGCCAATGGGCGTTTTCGGGTACTTCCGATGTTGACGCAAGCGGCCTGTATACACGCGTGGTTAACGTAAGCGTCGGCACGAACCGCGATACGATTACCAGCACGGTTACCTGGAGCGGTGGTGGCAATTCGGTCGTACTGACGGCTGAACTGACCAACTGGCCCGCTACACTTAAATCGTGGAGTAACACGACCGTCACCTACCCGGCCAGCAGCGGTTCGACCGCCGCTTACAAGGTCGCCACCCAGGGCAATTACGCCTACACCGTAGTGGATACGACGGGCGTACTTAACTTTTACGTTACCGACCTTACCACAGGCACCAATGTAGCCTCCCTAAACTACGGTGGTGCCGGCAAGCCGCAAGCTATTGCGGTAAGTGGCAATTATGCATATATTGCCGCCTCTACCGACGGAGGCGAGCTGGTGGTAATAAATATTACTACCCCTACCGCACCGTCTGTAGCAACCACACTCGACCTCACGGGTACCGGCAACGGTCAGGGCATATATGTATATGGCAACTACTTGTACGAAGTGCGCGCTTCCGACGCTACTACCGGCGCAAACGAATTCAATGTAATTGACATCAGTAACCCGCTCGCTCCGGTCGCTGTCGGCGGCATCGACGACAACATCACGATGAACGACGTATATGTGAATGGCAACTATGCGTTTGTTGCCAGCAGCTCGACCACACAGGAACTCATGGTATTTGATGTGAGCAGCCCCAAGGCACCCTCGCTCAAAACGACTATTTCTACGCCCACGGCTTCGGCAGCGCTGGGTGTTGCCGGCTCTGGAAACACCATCTACCTGGGCACAGGGACGACCTTCAACGTCATCACCTTCAACCCCACGGCCGGCACGCTCGCCCAAACCGGCACGCTTACCGGTCTCAACAGCACCATTGAGGAAGTAGACGTCGATATTACCAAGCAATATGTATTTGTGGGCACCGCCAGTACGACAACCGGCTTGCAGATTGTGAGTATTACAACACCTTCCGCGCCCTCAATCTTGAAATCGGTGACCACGGCGAACGCAGTTGACGGCCTTGCCTACAGCACGACGTTCGATCAGGTTATACTCGCCACCAGGTCAACTACACAGGAAATTGGAATCGGGAAACGGGCATAATCATATGAAGCAACGCCGACCGCTACCGCACCAACAACAGTCCGGATACACCCTGCTCGAGCTGCTCTTGTATATAGCTATGCTCGGCATTTTACTCATCCCCTTATCGTTTTTCTTCATCGCTAACGTCACGGCGCGCGTAAAAAATCAAAGTATTATTGAGGTAAACGAACAAGGCCAAGCGGTCATGGATTATATGACGCAGACCATTCGCAACGCTACTTCAATAACCACACCCACCGCCGCGTCGAATAGTCCGTCGCTCACGCTGGTTGTCCCGACGGGAAGCCTCAGCCCTACCGTCTTCGATATATCGGGGAGTATCATTGGTTACAACGGCGCTGGCACGAATACGGATGGTAGCGACAGCAATGCGATGCAAGCAACAAAGTTTACGGCCAGCGCCACCGGGACTATTAAAACGCTATATGCATTAGTAGGTGCCGTCGTTGCTGCCAGCCCGAACAATTTGGGACAGATGGCTATCTACAACGGCACGAGCAGCGCACCGACTTCACTTATTGCCAGCTCGCCATCGTCAACGCTCCTTCCCAATAGCTGGATCGCATTCAATTTATCTTCACCAGTCAGCGTAACGAGCGGTCAGATATATTGGCTCGTCTATAATACCAATGGTATTGCCTCTACAGACAATAATATTCAATACCACGCTGGTACAACAGGCCAGTCAAACGATACGCCGTCAGTCACTTTCGGCAATTGGCCCGCATGGACAGTCAACAATGGATCGCCAGACGAATTTTGCATGTATGCGCCCATTATGGTCAGCGGCACGCCCTCGAATGCGCGTGTAAAGGAGGGCGCTGGGAGCGCCGTAGCCCTCAGCAATAATAATGTGGATGTGAACGGCATAAACTTCAAGAACCTCACCCGGGCGGGTACCAACGGACTCGTGCAAATAACTTTCACCGTTTCCCGCATCAACCCCAATAATCGCAATGAGTACGACTACTCTAAAACATTTACCACAACCGCGGAGATAGGATGGTGAAACGGACTGCGCTCGAACAGGGATATGTCGCTTTGATGGCGGTACTCATTTTGGGCGCTGCAGCGACGGCGATCGGCATCGTGCTGCTTACCAGCGGCACCGACGAGCTGCGCGGCATGGCAATCGAGCAACGGTCTAAGCAGGCGCGCGGGCTGGCGCTCGCTTGCGGCGAAGAGGCATTACAACAACTCCATGACAATATCGCGTTTAGCACCACAAGCGGTGCGCTCACGCTCGGAGCCGGCACCTGCACCTACAAAGTGAGCGTCAACACCGGTACTACTCGTACCATTTCGGCAACCGGCACGGTCGGGACGGTGACACGCAAAGTATCAACGACCGCTACTGTCAACAACACCACCATTAGCGTCTCTTCCTGGAAAGATGTCGCTGACACTGCAGGTGTTATTACCCACAAGCAGACAGGCGGCACCACCGGTAGCACCACCTCGGCCACGATAGCCCAAGCATTCGCCAGCAATACGACTGCGGGCGACCTCATCATCGCGGCCGTGTCATGGGACAGCGCCACCACGGCCACAATGACCTGTTCCGATACCCAAGGAAACACATTCACCACGGTGGGCGTATGGAACGACGCTACAAACACCCAGGCGCTCTCGGTCTGTTATGCCCCAAACATTGTGGGCGGCGCGGATACGGTTACGGCTAAGTTTGGGGCCACGGCCGGCAACCGGTATATAACGGTGAGCGAATACAGTGGCGTGCTCGCCCTCAGCCCGTATGACAAAAGTGCGGGCGTAGGCGGGGCGACTAACCCTGGCGGGACCAACGGCGCCAGCAGCGGCTCTGTAACACCAACACAGAATAGTGAACTCGTATATGGTGCGTTCATCCTTACCAACGGGTCCTCTACTATTACGGCTGGTACCGGCTTTACACAACGCTTTTCGTCGTTGGGGTTTGAGGTGCAAGATCTCCAGCAAACAACTGCCGCGGCCACCGCCTCCACGCAAACACTCTCTGTTACCGGCGATCATTTCGATGATGCCGTATTAGTACTTAAAAGCGCTGGCCAGTAATGTGCTGTTTTACTTGCAACGGCCCGATGTGTGCTACAATTGAATCATCAAAGCATAAGCACGATCCATTATGGGTGTGTGTATAAAGCATATAAGAAAGGGTTACGGGTATATGCTGCATCTCAGAACAATTAAATACAAAGCACAGAGAGGGTTCACCCTACTTGAAGTCTTGCTGGTGGTGGCAATTATCGCTATCCTGGCCGGGATTGTGATTATCGCGATTAACCCGGGTAAAAACCTGCAAGACACACGTAATGCACAACGGCAAGAAGATGTTACGACTATTCTCGACGCAGTTTACCAATACAGCATCGACTTCGGTAGCGTACCGGCCACCATTACAGCGGCGCCTACCGAGATATGTAAGACGGGTGCCGGTTCCTGCACCAGCCTCGTTGACCTGAGCGCCGTGACCTCCAGCGGTAAGTACATTGCCGCCATGCCCATTGACCCGCAGTGTCCGACCAACTGTAACGCCAATGGTGATGGGTACAAGATTTCCAAGGATGCTACTACCGGACGCATTACGGTTACCAACTCTGGTATCAACGTCGAAGGTGGTAAGACAATTTCGGTAACACGGTAACGAGACAGGAAAGGAATATTGTATGATACGATTCAAAACCATTATGTACAAAACACAAAAAGGCTTTACCCTGCTTGAAGTGCTGCTGGTCGTCGCCATCATCGCCATTTTGGCCGGTATCGTTATTATCGCGATTAACCCGGGCAAAAACCTACAGGACACACGTAATGAACAACGGCAAGAAGATGTTACGACCATTTTGGACGCTGTATATCAATACAGCCTCGACAACAGCGGTAGCGTACCGGGTACCATCCCAAGCGGTGCCAGTAGCGCGTCGGCGCAGGAAATTTGTAAAACCGGTACTGCCGGCGCTACCTGTACTGCCGGAAGCCTCGTCGACTTCAGCACCGTAACTACCAGCGGTAAGTATATCGCTTCTGTTCCGGTTGACCCGTCGTGCCCGACCAACTGTAACGGTAACGGGGTCGGCTACAAGATTTACAAGGACAGCACTACAGGTCGTATCACCGTACTTTCGCAAAACACCGACGGTAAAGTACTCTCGGTCACACGTTAGGGGGCGTTATGGCAACGAAAAAGAAATCAGCTGTCAAGCGGACCACCAAAGCACCTGCCAAAGCCAAGTCGTCGGTCCGCGCAACCAGCATCAAATCGTCGAAGCAAGCGTTCAACGACCGCACCATCCAGTTGCTCGTCGTATGCTTCACCTTCCTGTCGCTCACCTTTGCCGTGATGGCGTACTGGCGATACGTCTAAACGAGCGAGCGCAAATAAAATACCTCGGGCTTCAACACCCGAGGTATTTTTTAGTGGTCTGGGGATGCTAGCTTCCGGGGATGCCGCGGTTTGGGTCTTCGGAGCCCAACACCACATCTTCTTGCTGGCCCTCCGGTTTCAAAATATGATTTACCAGCTGGTCGAGCTGGTCGTTCGACAAGTTGGCTTTTACCGCATAGCCTTCGATTCCCTGGGCACGCAACCCCGCCGGCGCGTCGGCTTCGTTAAGGTTGGAGATGATCAGCACCTTGATGTTTTTGCCCCACTCGTTGGCGCGCATGGTGGCCAAAATCTGGTCACCGGCAATTTTGGGCACCATCAGGTCCAGGAGCACCAAGTTGGGCTGCTCGACCTCAATTGTTTGCAGCGCGGTAACGCCGTCGTAGGCTACATAACATTTGTAGCCCAGTATTTCCAGGCGCGTTTTATAAATGTCGGCGAGTGCGGTGTTATCTTCTACGATAACGACTTTGAGTGGTGTTTGTGTTGGTTCCATATGTTGATTGTAGCTTACCTGCGCTCTTTTTACACCTCTAGCTGGTGCATCGCTTGCCACGGCATGCTACCATAAGGAGTATGCGACCAACATGGAACGGATCAATCAGTTTTGGGCTGGTGAATATCCCGGTGCGGATGTACAGCGGTGCCAACCCGCGCGAGGGCATCGACCTCAATATGCTTCACAAAGAAGATCACGCGCCAATCCGCTATGCGCGCATCTGCCGCAAAGACGGCGAAGAAATTCCCTGGAACGATATTGTAAAGGGCTACGAATTCCGCGACGGCGATTACATTGTGCTCACCAAAAAAGAGCTGGAAAGTATTGACGCCAAAAGGACCCAGACTATCGACATTCAGCAGTTTGTAGATGAAGACGACATCGACATCCGGTACTACGAAAAACCCTATTACCTTGAGGTGGTGAAGGGCGGCGAAAAGGCCTACGCGCTGCTGCGCGGTGCGCTGCAAAAATCCGGCAAGCTGGCGCTGGCCAAATTCGTGCTGCACGAACGCGAGCATATCGCCGTTATAAAGCCGGTCGGCCGGGCACTGGTGCTCAACCAAATGCGCTACCCCAGCGACCTGCGCGAGCCCACCGAGCTGCATCTGCCCACCGACAAAGACGTGACCGACAAAGAGCTAGATATGGCCCTCAAACTCGTCCGCCAGGAGACCAAACCATTTATCGCCGAAGATCTGCACGACACCTACACCGAGGAGCTTGAGGAACTCATCAAAGATAAAACCAAAGGCAAAAAGCTGGCGCGCGCCCACAGTGCGCCGCCCCAGCACACCTCAGCCAAAGACCTCATGAGCGCGCTCAAGGCCAGCATCAAGGAGTAATTGACGCGTGGGGCTGGGCAAATATTTTAGAAGGCGCCGCTTCGCCGACACACCAGAGCCAAAAGGTGCGCTCAAAAAAGCGCCTTCGCGCCGCCTGGCATTCGTCGTGCAAGAACATCATGCCTCCACCCTGCACTACGATTTCCGCCTGGAGATCGACGGCGTACTCAAAAGCTGGGCAGTACCCAAAGGACCCAGCCTGAACCCGCACGACCACCATTTGGCAATCCAAACCGAAGACCATCCGTACGAATATCGCACTTTTGAGGGCGTGATTCCCGAAGGTAATTACGGTGCGGGCAATGTTATTATTTGGGACGAGGGCTGGTACGAAGCGCGCAAGGGCGACGCGGCAAACAGCGAGGCGACATTGCGGCGCGAGCTCAAAAAGGGGCACCTCACTTTTATACTGCACGGCAAAAAATTGCACGGCGAGTTCGCACTCATTCGGATGCGGGACGCCAAGGAGAAAAACGCCTGGCTGCTCGTTAAAAAGACCGACATATACGCCTCGGCAAGCGACGTAACCCACGACGATACATCGGTAAAAAGCCATCAACGCGTCGACGACCTCGGCGCGCACGGCAAACTGCCCGACCTTTCGGCGTATCCCAAAAAGGCCGCACCGTGGCCGGTGCACCCCATGCTCAGCACTCTCGTTGACGCGCCGTTCAGTAAGCCAGGCTGGCTGTTTGAAGTGAAATGGGACGGCTACCGCGCGGTGGGCAGCAAACACGGCGACGCACTCCAACTCTATTCGCGCAATGGACTGGATTTTTCGGGCAAATATCCGCCGGTTATGGAGGCGCTGCGCGCCTTCCATTACGATGTCATCGTTGACGGCGAGATAGTGGTGACCGACGAGACCGGCGCCGCCCATTTTGAGCAGCTCCAAGATTGGCACAACAACCCCGCAGGAGCGCTGCGCTACTACGTTTTTGACATCTTGTGGTGTGAAGGCCGCGACGTGCGCACCATGCCGCTCGTGGAACGGAAACGACTTCTCAAAACGGTGTTGCCTGCCCACCCCGTTATTCAGTACAGCGACCATGTCGAAACCGACGGCGACAAGCTCTTTGCCGAGATGAAACGCCGCGGGCTGGAAGGCATGGTTGCCAAACGTGCCGAAAGCCCATACCGCGAGGGCGACCGCGGGCAGGACTGGCTCAAAATAAAGACGAGCCTCCGGCAGGAAGTCGTTATCGGCGGCTACACCGAGCCGCGAGGCAGCCGCAAATACTTAGGTTCACTGCTCGTCGGTGTGTATGAACGCGGCGTGCTGTGCTATACGGGTCATTCCGGCGGCGGCATCGCCGATGACCAGCGCAAGCTGTTGCAGGCCAAACTCGCCCGACTGGAGCGCCCGGACTCACCCTTTGCCGAAAAGCCTAAGCCCAACGCACCCGTCCACTGGGTAAAACCCGAACTGGTATGCGAAATGAGCTTCAGCGAATGGACCAGCGAAGGATACATGCGCCAGCCGCGCTACGAAGGCTTGCGGCCAGACAAAAAACTGGCTCAGGTGCACCGCGAGCGAGCCGTGCACACCGCTTCCAGCACAACGCCCACGCCATTTGGCACCCTCCCCTTCGAGCCGACCCACCTCGACAAAGTTTTCTTTCCCCGCCACGGCTATACCAAGGGCGACTTGTTCGCTTACTACCAAAAGATAGCGCCGTATATATTGCCGTATCTGAAAGGCCGCCCATGTTCGCTCAACCGCATGCCCGGCGGCATCGCGGGCGAAAGCTTTTTCCAGAAAAATAACGAGCACTTGCCGCCCTGGGTACCCAGCACCGATATCTTTTCCGAATCGAACAACGCCGACCTGCACTGGATGGTAGGCGGCGACCTGCCGACGCTCTTATATATGGTGCAACTCGGCTGCGTGGAGATAAATCCCTGGAACTCGCGCGTCGGTAGTCTCGACCGGCCGGATTGGATTGTGATCGACCTCGACCCCGAAGGCGTCGGCTTTGCCGGTGTCATCGAAGTGGCGCACACGGTCAAACAGGTGTGCGACGAATGGGGTATTGCCACTTGCCCTAAAACGTCCGGCAAAACAGGACTGCATGTGTACATCCCGATGCATGCCAAGTACACCTACGAACAAGGCAAAAACCTGGCCCACCTCATTGCCCTTGAAGTCAATAAGCGCCAGCCCAAACTCACCAGCGTCGAGCGCCTGCCTGAAAAACGTCCGCACAAAATCTACCTCGACTTTTTACAAAACCGCGAAGGCCAAACCCTGGCCGCACCTTATTCGGTGCGCCCCACTCCCGACGCCACGGTGTCGATGCCGCTGCACTGGGATGAAGTCCGCGCCGGATTGGAGCCGACGAAATTTACCATCCGAAACGCGTACGCCCGGTTGCAACGCACTGGCGACCTGTGGAAACCGGCACTCGCCAAAGGCATTGACCTAGCCAAGGTGCTCAGAACCATCGAAAAATCCAACCAAGCATAAGCATTGCATGCAGCGGCAACGCACGGTACAGTATATATAAGATCACTCTTAATATTTCAGGAGGGCCGGCAATGGCTTCAAAGACCGAACGAAAAGCAATCGATAAAGTGTTTATATTACTCGGAGGGATGGCAACGCTCGTGCTGTTGGGCGCGAGCGTACTCGGCTACGTGGGCTACAAATTCGCAACCAGCGAAGTAAAGAATGAGCTGTCGGCGCAAAAAGTGTACTTCCCGCCCAAAGGCAGCCCGGCGCTCGACCCCGCCGAATTCCCCACGTTGCAGCAGTACGCCGGCCAGTTGGTAGATAACGGCCCGAAGGCCAAAGCCTACGCCAATGACTTTATTGCCGTGCATTTGCAAAAGGTGGCCGGCGGCAAGACGTATGCCGAGGTAAGCACCCTCGCGCTGCAAAACCCCACCGACCAAAAACTGCAGCAGCAAAAGGCTACCCTGTTCCAGGGCGAAACCTTGCGCGGCCTGCTCTTGGGTGACGGCTACGCCTATTGGACCTTTGGCATGATGGCATTGTACGCTTCCGTGGGTACCCTAGCCGCGGCAGTGGTAATGGCTATACTTGTCCTCTTGGGTCTCCGCCACTTACGCCAGCTGCGATAGGGCAGCTGGCCGGACGCTAACCCGTTTAGCTCAGTGCCTTAGCTATGTTGCAGCTGTACGAGATCGTTGACCTCGTACAGCGCGGCGACATACATGCTTTCGGACCAGCCGAGCGGCGTGTTCTCGTTCGCTTTGTCGCTGTTGGAAAAATACAGCTCGGGGATCTTTCCATCTTTGGTAATGGTTGCCGTAGCTCGGTGTAAATAGCTGCGCGCTTTGTGCTCGTCGCCAAACCGCTTGTGAATAATCGCCAGCCAGCTCAGGCCGAAACACCACTCGGCCTCCTCGGAGTAACCATCGGGGTTTTTATTGTAGTATTGGTCGAACTTGTAGCGCATAACGCCATGTTCTTTGGCCAAATGGTATTCCAGATTTTCCACGATCTGCCGGGCCATATCACGCCCCACCACGTTGTACGGGTATATGAGCGACAGCAGCGCCAGGTCGGTAAACTTGCTTTCGCTTTCGCGCGGCAGCAGGGCGTCCAGTGCCGCCTGGCCGCGGTCGATGGCATCTTGGTCGACATCCATGGTACCCACCGCTTGCCATTTCTTGAGCGCGGCCAGGACCGCACCAATGGAACTGGCGTGAATCTCCTCGGCCTCTTCCCACATGCCGCTGTCGGCGTCGTGCCAATACTCTACATTACAAATGTAATAAATGAGCGTTTGCACTGTTTTGCGGTCTTTGTCGTTGCGGAGCATACTGTGTCCGTTTTGTTCGAACTCGGCCAGTTTAAACAAAATGATGCCGACGGCGTCGTGCTGCTTGTTGCCCCACGACTCCCAAAATTCCTCAAGCGTTTCGGGGTTGTAGCGGGCATGGATAAATTGCCAGCTTTCGAATGGTTTATTGGTGGTCGCCCAGTTAATTTTATCGATATGTTTGTCGAAAATGTCGAGCAAGGTGTGGTAGGCTTTGGCCACCACGTCCCACTGCCCGGCATATTCAAAAGCCAGCGCCTCGTAAGCGTTATCGCGCAGCCAGGCCTTGTCGTAGCCGGTCGAAACAGAGTGTGAAGAGGCCAAAAACAAACCGGATGGCGTAATGAGCGCGCGCAAATTCGCCAGATGGCGCTGGATGGTATCTTGCATATCCATATTACTGCTCCGCCTCGTGGTTGTGGTCGTAGCTATCGTGGATATGCCGATCATATATAAAGCCGAGCAGCAGGTTCAAGATGGGTTCCGAACCCTGGCCGTTGTGAAATTCGGCGCGCAGCACGGCGGCCTCGGCCTCGGCACGCAGGAGCTGGGCGGCCAGCTGGACGTGTTCCCGCACGACTGCATCATCGAGCGACTCTGCTTTTTCAAGTAATTTGAGACTGGCCTGTTGCGCCTCGGCAATCGATCCGGTGCACCGCTCACACACTCCGTAGTCGCCAACGTGCATGTGGTGACCGCCGTAGTCAAACAGGTCCGCTTTAGGCAAGCTCGCCAGGATGGATTGCACGACTTCTTGGGCCGTATGTGCCGCTGCCTCGACGTCGGGGTCGTCAGAATATTGTTGTATCATGGTGTCCTTTTTTTGTGTTAAGGCTGTATGTGTTAAGTATAGCATTAGCGTTATAATCCGCCAGTCAGTATACTGAGCAATATGCAGAAAGAACACCGTATTTCTCGCACCGTTTTGGCGCGTGGTATATTGCTGGCCGCGCTTGCACTGGTGGTTTACGGCATCGCGCCGCGGATCAGCGGGCTGCACCAAAGTTGGCGGGTGGTGCTCGATGCCGACAAGCCCCCACTTTTAGTTGCCGTACTTCTGCTGGCAGGCACGTTCGTGGTGGCAGCGATGATCTATCAATTGTTGGCGATGCATCGCCTTCGCTTTCGTGACACCTTCCTCGTGCAGCTGGCCTGTGGCATCGCTGGCAAACTCCTTCCTGCCGGTCTGGGAAGTCTGGGACTGAACGCGACCTACTTGCGCAAGCATCGACACCGATTGCCCGAGGCGTTGGCAGTAGTAAGCGTCAATAATATCCTGGGATTTCTATCGTATCTGCTTGTGTTGGCCCTCGCCATATTTTTGTTGCACGATCAAGTCCCACGCCTGCATCTTGCCCCGCACACACTTGAACTTTTGGCGGGCGTGGCACTGGCCAGCGTGTTAGTGGGGGTATTGTTATTTAAGAAACGCCTGTTTGGCGCGGCGCGGGCAACGCTCCGCAGCCTGCGGCTATATCGCCGCCAGCCGGGCCGCCTGGTAGCGGCAACACTATGGGCTGCGCTGCTCCCTTGTCTTTTTACGGCCATTTTATTCTGCTGTGCCCGCGCGCTTCACGACCCCATTTCTGTCGGCGCGGCGTTTGCCGCATTTTCGGCGTCACAAATTATTGGCTCAGCCACGCCGACGCCTGGCGGCATTGTGGGCGCCGAAGCGGGCATCACTGGCGCACTCGTGGCTTACGGCCTCACCGCCGATCAGGCCTTGCTCGTAGCGCTCCTCTATCGCTTCATTACCTATTGGGTTGCTATGCTGCCCGGCGGGCTGGCGCTGCTGGGCATTCGCAAGCGATTACTCCGCTAACCGGGCAACATTTCTTACTGCGAAAAACTTCTAGGCCGCCTATGCTAGAGGTACGGTAACAGGAGATTTGTATGCGCGTCATCGTACCGAATCGTAACACTCCGGCGTTTCCGTCCCAGCTCGGCCGCTTGCCTACCCTCATGGCCGTGCATGAGGACCTCGACAGCCACTCCTCTGTAAAAGCTGCCCAAAATCTGCGGCAGGCCCTTGGCAGTTCGCGGGATATACTCATTTCCGCAACGACCGTTTTCCCATTCACCCTTTTCCCCGACACTATTACGGTCGACCGCGAAAAGCTGAGCATCGCACACCGCTTTTTCTTTAAGATTGCCGAGGTAATCACTATCAGCATCGGTGACATCCTGAATGTGACTGCCGATGTCGGTCCGTTTTTTGGCTCACTGAAGATTGCCAGCCGGTTCTTTGACGCTAAAAAGCCGTATCGGGTCAACTACCTTTGGCGCAAAGACGCCCTGGAGATAAAACGCCTGGTGCAGGGCTACGTTATTGCCACCAAAAAGAAGGTCGACTGCTCATCGCTGCCGGTGCAGGAGCTCAAACAGATTCTTGAGGAGCTGGGCCACGGCGAACCCAGCCAGGCCAATGAGTGATGCGAGCGAACATTTGTCCACAGAATTTTCGTCAAAATTTCATAAATTGTACGAAAATTAACAGAACTGCTTATGTACGATTCGTATGCTGAGGTTACATAGTAGCTAATGATAGGGGGAGATATGTTACGAAGCTTTGCATCTCGTGTGGCGACCGCTTCGGTTGCCGGTATCACCGCCCTTTGTTTCGGATTTGTCAGTCAAGTCTCGGCACAAACGGCGATTATCACAAACACCGGGCCAGGATCCAACAACCAGATTACTTCATCTAATCGCACCGACTGCGAAGTGCGGAACAACAACGATGTGCAGGTAGGCAATACCACGAACCAATCGGCCGAAACGGGCGACGTAGCCGTCAGCCACAACACCAACGCCGGGGCGTGGGGTTCGTGGGATCCAACGGTATGGCAGGCTCACGGCTTCACATACGAACAGTGGCACACGGCTTTCATGAACTACATGGCAAGCCAAGCGGCCGACTGGTCAGCCAACTGGGGCTCCATGGGCGGCAATGGCGGCGGCGCAGCCACCAGTGGTGATGCAACCAACACTTCTAATACCAGCGTATCTGTCAACATCGATAATAGTGGCGCTGGCGGCGTATGTGCACATCCCGGTAGCAACCAGTCCGGGCAAGAAGGCAGCATTAGCGGAACGGGCCCGGGTTCGAATAATCAGATCCTTGGCGCCTCAACCACGCATGCGAGCACTACGAACCACAACGGTATCCTTGGCGAAAACACTACCAACCAGGGCGCCAGCAGTGGCAACGTACTGAGCGGTTTTAACACCAACGCCGGTGGCGGCATGAGCGGCAACGCTTTCAACACTGCGGGTACCGGCCTAAGCGCCGCAGTCAGTAATAACCCGACACCAGGCAACAGCGGTGCGGGCGGCCAGGGCGGAAATGGCACGCCTGCGGGCAACAATGCCAGCATCAGCAACACCGGTCCGGGTTCGAACAACACCATCAGCTTTAGCAACTCGGTCAGCACCAAAGTAACCAACACAAACAACGTATCCAGTATTACGACGACCAATCAGTCGGCGTCTACTGGCAATGTAACCAACAGCACGAACACGAACACCGGAGCAGGCGCCAGCGGCGACGCAGCCAACGATGCCGGCAGCCACGACAGCGTGCATATCTCTAACTAAAACATCTCTTCCACAAAAGCCCGGGCCTAACCCGGGCTTTTTCATGGCCTGCCTCTGCGCTGGCTGGGGATAGTGAACCTATTCCAGACTTTTGACGACCTCGAAGTTGTTAAAAGACAGAGAAACCGATATTCAAGCGATTAGCCGGCTCCTTGAGGAGAGCGGCAACTAGCTATTTTATGTGCGTTCGCGCAACCATGCGACAATCGAAGGAATATCTAGCTTGTCGGTGGCTACCTTTACTGCAAAATCTTCAAGCTCCCCAGGTTCGGCCGCAAATCGTATGCCATTAATTTCAACGAGAGTTAGGCCTGCGAGCATGGCAGTACGCTTATTGCCATCTACAAATGGATGATCTGCAATGATGCCGCGTATTATCGCGGCAGCCTTATCAATGAGGCTTGGATATAACTCTTCGCCAAATACATTTTGTGTTTGGGTAGCGATTACAGCTTCTAGCCTGCCAAGATCACGTAACCCTATACTCCCTCCTGTGGCCTCAACGACCAATGCATGAATTTCAAACAACTGCTCTAAGGATAAGACATTCATCGCTTTGCGAGGTTTTCGAAGTCATTTCTGTAGTCACTAAGAATTTTTTTAGCAACAGCTAGAACTTTTTGATCTGCGCTATTGGTGTTATGAAGCGGGCGAACAATCACTTCGACCTCATCGCCGAACGCAATGTTCTGTCTTTTAAGGTCTTTCGCAGGAATGGTCACACCCCCGCTTGAGCCTATCCGTATAACTTTTTGAATGCTTTGAATCATAAAAGCATTATAACGTTATTATAATGCTTTGTCTAGAACGAATTTTGGCTGGGTTATTCTCTGCCGCACTCCATTTTTTGCTTAAAGCTCTATTTTCTCCAGCCCTATTTCCTCACCAAATAAATATCGTGCCACCTCACCAGTGCTTGAGGCAAGATCAGTAACGAGAAACCGACGGCTCTCGTTTTGTGAAAGCTTTTGGTCGATTTCAGGGTGACGTTTCAGATAATCAGCGAGCTTTGCCGGAATAAATTCATCCTGCGACACGACCGCAATTTTGTCACCCACCTTTGATCTTATTTGTTCTTTGAGCATCGGATAATGCGTGCAGCCAAGTACCAGCGTATCGATGCCTTCTGCTAAAAGGGGTGCCAGGTAATCGTCGAGGACAGGTTCGGCATACTTGAGGCCATTAGCTTCAACAATTGGTACCAGCAGAGGGGCGGCTTGTTGAAAGACCTCAATGTCGGGGTTTAGTTTGTGGATTTCACGAAGATACGCTTTAGAATCTACCGTGCCGCGAGTAGCCATCACGCCTACCTTGCCGTTATGCGTTTGCATTACAGCTTCCTCGGCCCCAGGTATAAGCACTCCGAGCACACGGCGGTCAGGAAAGTGCTGCGGCAAATATTCCCGCTGAATCTTCCGGAGCGCTTCGGCAGAGGCAGTATTACAGGCTAAGATGACGAGCTGACACCCTTGTTTGAAAAGATACTCTACACCGGTTTTGGTGAACCCGTAAATTACTCCTGGGGAACGATTACCGTAGGGCACTCTCGCTGTGTCGCCTAGGTAGATATAGTCGTAGGTTGGTAGATTTTGTATAAGACTGTGCGTTACAATCAGCCCGCCGAGGCCGGAATCAAATAGGCCAATTTTCATAGCATCTCTTCTGCTAGGTAGTGTACCACCTGTTCGCTGAACGCCTTATGCTCCGAAAGCCATATCGCAAGGTGATGGTCTACTCCACCAAGAACTTCTACGCGCAGCTCTTTACTCTTTGTTTTGGCACTTCGTATGATTTCAACGGTTATCTCCCAGCCCACTACCGTATCTTCATTGCCGGTGATTACCATTGTTTTACCAGTAAAGTCGGCAAGATCACGAAGTCCTAATGAAGATCGCCAGCTTTCAGGGGTGCGAAGAATTTGAGTGAAATCAGGGCCAAAACTAACTTCTTCGGCCTCTGCAGCATATGTCGCTGAACAGATCAACCCGACACTTTTTACTCTTTTTCCGAGCCTCGGCACAAGGCGCATTGCAGTGTGCCCTGACATGCTAAAACCGACGAGTATGAGCGGGGTCTTCGGAGTAGTCCAATGCTCGATAGCGGCTTGGGCGTGCTGAACTCGAAGCGCCAGGCTATTGTCGGTCATGGCCCCACCTGTTTTACCATGGCCAACAAAGTCGAGACAAATAACGGCCACCCCGTTGTCAGCAAAAAGTTGTGCAAGTTTATCGTATTTGATGGTACTAGTTGACTCGCCTCCGCCATGCAAAATCACGGCGGTAAGATTGTCTTTGCGGAGCTGTTGGGGCCGAAGAGAATAAGTATATAAAGAAACGTTGTCTGTGATTATGTTTGTTTCTCGCAAGGTGTGAGGCTCGAAATTGACCATATTTCTAATCATCATATCAGAAGGGCAGTAAATGCCTTCGTATGCTATTTACGCGCTTCGAGCAATTCCTGTAAAATTTTGGTTTGCCGCATAATGGCTTCATCCTGGGCGTTCAGATGTTTTAGAATTGTTTCGAGGTCGTGATAGCTACTCAGCGTCGTCTTATATTCTTCGTCGGCGCGCAATTCGGAGTGCCGGGCCTGAATATTTTGCCCCACCATAATAAGCGGCATCAGCAACAATTGCACGATGTTGCCCATAAACAGCAGGAAAGCGAACGGATACGGGTCGAACGGATGCTTGGAAATAACACCCTGCCACAACATCCACCCGGCGAGCGCCACGATAAAGAAGTACACGGCATACATCGTCCCCACCGCAGTGGTAATGACAAGCGCCAATTTATCCTGAAAGCCGAGCCCGGCTTGATGCTTGGTATTCACATTTTGCGGTTTGTGCCGGTTTGGTTGCTCGAGCGTCATGATTCGTACCCCTTTATACGCAGGATTATACGGCCCGGCGCTTCCTTACGCAATTTTGGCGGGCGAGCGGCGGACAGGCCAACACACCTTACCCACGATAGCCCTATTTTCCAGCCAACCAAATTCGCGGCTATCGGTACTGTACGCGGCGTTATCGCCCACCACAAATACGCGCCCCGGCGACACACGCTGCACACGTTTGATTTTTTCGAGTCCGTCGTGCCGGATAATAAGTATGTCGCCCAAAGAAATACGTGCGGGCCGTTTCCGCGCCAGCACGATCTGCCCCGGCCGCAGCGCCGGCAGCATACTCAGACCCTGCACGCGTCGGAGTACAAACATCTGCTTTAGGCTAGGCTTTTTTCGTCTCCCAAAAAATGGTGGCGATTTCCTCGATCAGGTCGAGCAGCTTCTGTCCTTCTGCCGGGTCGGTGGTCTTTTTACAAGCGCCCGCCTGCTTGGTCGCCTTCCAGAACTTGTCGTGAAGGTCGGGGTACTTTTCCAGATGCTCTGGTTTGAAATAATCGGTCCAAAGCACCCACAAATGATGCTTCACCAGTTCGCAGCGCTGTTCCTTAATAAACACTGCGCGCCAGGGGTCCTCTTCGTGCTCCAAGCCGGCATATTTCTTCATGATTTCGTGTACGCTCTCGGCTTCAATCTTCGCCTGGGCCGGGTCGTACACGCCGCAGGGCAAATCGCAGTGCGCAAATACCGGTTTTATAAATGACAATTTCATATAGTACCCTCCGTCTACAAGCTTCAGTATATCACTGCTCCGCAGATGGCTTAGTATAAAATTTCGCCAAAGACCCGCGTCCGGAGCAGGTACAATCGCAAGAGCACAACGTACCCATGAAACAAAAGTATCCACAGCGCAATGGTTACGCTACTTATGCGCACAGCCGTCGCAATATGAGTTACCGACATTAACTGGTCGTCGCTCATAATGCAGTGGCGCACGACCGGCTGTATGCCCAGCGTAAACGCAATAAATACGGTTGCAATAAAAAGCCGCCAGGCCATGCGCAGCACCAGGGTTCGCTCCAACGGATGGCGCACCACTACGAATTCGCGGTTGCGCATAATATCATTCCGGGCAGCGCGCCAATCGTGGATAGTTTGCGCGGCATACGCAAACCCTTCATATAAAAGCCACCCGATAAAGGCCCACAATATCACCGAAAGCAGTGTGTTAAAAGTGCCGTTTGTGAGCAGCCGGCCTAGCGGGCCGATCACATTGCCCGCGTACCACTGCAGCATTGAATCGTTAAAGCCGGAGGGATACACCGCGCCGGCAAGGCTGATATTGAGGACATGCAGTCCGATAATGGCCAGCGCCACAAACACATACCCCACCAGGCCACCCCAAGAGGGTGCCAACGCTCGCAGGAATAGCCGCGTATCAGAGTCAGTAGCGGATGATTGCATGCCCATTTGCCATTATTATACTGCACCGCCCGGAGTCCGGCGCTGGCCGGTACGCCATTTGTCAATCTCGCCGTGATGGCCGCCCATCAGCACCTCTGGCACCCGCATATCGCGAAATACTTCGGGACGGGTATACTGCGGAAACTCAATTGTTACATCGTCGTCCTGGAACGATTCGATTGCCGTGCTCGTCTCGCCGCCCAGCACTCCCGGCAGGAGCCGCACGACGGAATCAATAATGATCATCGCCGGCAACTCGCCGCCAGTCAGTATGTAATTCCCGATGCAATACTGCCGGTCGATCCAGGCCGTCACCCGCTCATCATATCCTTCGTAACGGGGGCACACGATGATAAGGCCATGCTCAGCAGCCGCCAGCTCCTTGGCAGCCGACTGCTTGTACGCATGGCCACGCGGCGTCGGCAAAAGGACCAATGCGCTGGGGTCGTTTTGCTTGGCTTGCTCAATCGCCGCCACCAGCGGCTCAGGTTTGAGCAGCATACCGTCACCGCCGCCATACGGCGTGTCGTCCACTTGTTTCCGCGGGCCAAGGCCAAAGTCGCGCAAATTAATAAACGAAAAATCGGCCAGCCCGCGGTCTTGCGCCTTCCACAGCATGCTCGCGCCCAGCACCCCGGTAAACATTTCGGGGAACAGCGTAATAATTTGTATTTTCTTCATTATTTTCATTATACAACCATGGTCCGGCTCAAACACAAAGACCGGCTATAATATGCCGGTCTTTCGTGCCACATAAAGCTCCCAATTCGCTGGTCGCGAAATGGCTCGCATGAGCTTCACTGTTTTTGTTTTTGGGTCAGTCGTAATGACTAAATGATACTATACATCAAGGTCGTCAAGTTCTTCAAGCTCTTTGCGAGTCTTGCTCACCACGCTCGATGGTTCGTCGGCGCCGGTCGCAGACACGTCATCGTCACCATTATCATTGTCGTCACTGGCAGTGCTGCCGGCGCCGGCGGGGACTCCCTCGCCGTTGTCTACAATCTTAAGGTTGTAGCGGGCATCATTCTTAGTGCCGAGGGCACGGAGCAAGGTGCGCAATGATTGGGCGGTGGCGCCGCGCTTGCCAATAACCCGGCCGAGGTCTTCCGGGTCGACGGTCAGCTCCAAAAGGACGCCTTTCTCGTCGATACGCCGCTCGATGCTCACCGCGTCGGGCCGGCTCACCAGAGATTTAACGATGAATTCCACGAATTGTTGGTCAATGCTGCTCATGACAGAAACTCCTCTTAGTTAACGTGTTAAGCTATTATATCAGATGTTCGGTCCGCCTACAGTAAGCAATCCCACCGTGACAATAAAAGAAGCCTCTTTAGGCTTCTTTTTCGGTTTCTTCGGCCGGCACTGCTTCCGCTGAGGCGGGCTCGGCTGCAGCCGCTTCACTGGGGGCGGCCTCTGGCCCTGCCACCTCGGCAGCCGGCTCTTCCTTGGGCTGGTTCTTGCGAAGTTTTTCAGGGTTGCGGAGCTTGCCGGTCTTGGCGGTGCTTACCTGCACCCAAGCAGGCAGCTTTACGCCTTCTTTCTGCAAAAGAAGCGCTGCGCGGTCGGAAGGACGCGCGCCGTTCTTGAGGAATGTAGCAGCCTTTTCTTTGTCGAGGGTTGTGGTTTTGGCGTGCGGGTTGTAGCTACCGAGCAGTGCAACTACCTTACCGCTGGTCGGCGTCAGGCGGGCGTCTTGCACCACCACACGGAACATAGCGTGACCTTTGCGACCAGTTCGTTGCATACGGATAGTTAACATTGCGTAATCATTCCTCTTTTACTTACTAATAACACAATCTTAAAGTATATTTTACAGATAAGCGCCTCTGATGTCAAACAGTTTTGTGCAACGAAAATAGGGTAGCCCTGGCGAGGGCTACCCTATTGTTTCGCCTAACGGCGCAGTGGCTATTGCTTACAAGCAGGGCCAACGCCGAGCAGTTGAGCATGAGGAGTGCTCGTGTGCATATCGGTGAGGCGTACGCGGACCGAACCGCAGTTGTTGGCTTTCGTAACCTCAACGAGACGACTTGTTGGATCAACGGTGGTGTCTAAAATGTAGTCACCGTCGTTTACACCGCTTACCTCTATGTATTGTCCGGGCAAGAACCATTCATATTCGTCTGCCCAGCCAGCGGACATCCCTTGTTTGAAATGGTCGGTGCCGTTTGTGGTCGAGTCGGGAGTCAAACAGTTAGGTGCCGGATACGTCTGGGGAGCAAAACTCTTCTTCGTCCAGTAGGAAGGGTTCAGATTAGTGTCAGCAATACAGAAGCTTACCTTATTGCCGGTGGCTACCGGATTTGCGCCCGTACGGTTGCCGGATGCATCCTCAGCCCACAGTTTGGACTGGGCGAAGCCTACAAAGTGGTAATGCTGATGAATGGCGTGCCAAATGACATTACCTGCGGGAACATCGGTGTAACCGCCGGTAGACTTATAAATGCGCTGCACAACCGGGATAGCCTGACCATCAACCGGCGTTACACCGTGTGGCTGGTCGAATCGCAAATCGAGCGGACCTTCGCCGATATTCCCGAGCACCTGGTCGAATCGCAGGCAAAGATGCGCGCCATCTTCGTCAATTTCGCTCTGGTGACAGTTGGACCCTGCCGGAGTGGGGTCATTAAAAATCTCTCCGGGGTTGTCGAACGTTACTTCTTGTTGCGGCAAGGCAACAAGATCGGGCAGCAAGTTGCGGCTCGGCTCCGGCTTGGGGTTGAAGCGCACCTGCGCCAAAGCCTCATAGCTGGTGGAAGGCGTCGGAGCGGTGTCGCCGTAAGCGATGCCGTCCACGATGTACACGTCATACGTGCCGTTCTGAAATGGCAACAGCACCGCTTGCGCTGTCGCAACCGCTGCATTGGAAACCGCAATGCGTGTACCGTTTTGGTAGACAACGAGGCCGAGGTTGTCGTCGAAGGTGGGATTCACCAAACGCAGCGCTACCTCCACGCCGCCGTCTTTCTTCAAAATACCATTCGGCAAATCGACATTCAGTTTGACGTGATCGCAGGCAAAGGCCTGGCATTCTGCTACAGAGGGGATACGTGCCCCATCACTCGTGATCGTCCCGGACCATGTCGGAACCTGCTGGTCGTTTTTGAGCCGTACATCCGGCAGCTCATTTGGAGTGGATGCGCTGGCCGCCTGCGGAACAACCAAAAGTAGTAATGTGCTCGCCAGAAGCACGCCGTGGTGCATTATATGCCGCCCCGACGTTAGTCCCGCGCCCAGTCTGCGGGTAAGCCCACCGACGAATGGTGTGCGTTTTCGTTTGTACAGTAGTCGCATACACTATTCTCCTTACCGTTACATTTGCCGGTCTATGATATCGGACAGGAGCGAATCCGCTTGTGATTATTTTCCTGGCTATCTCCAGAAAAGTATGCTAACTAGCGTACGGACTATTTTTGTGTGCTTTCGTAGTGCAAAAGCGCGGCCTCGGCCGCTTTTTGTTGGCCGGCCTGTTTGCTCGGCCCGGTGCCGGTGCCCTTTAGCTTGCCGGCCACAAATACGCCGACGGTAAAGATCTTTTCGTGGTCAGGCCCTTCTTCGCTCAATACTTTATAGATAGGGGTGTGGCCATCGCGGCTCTGGGCCACTTCTTGCAGATGCGATTTAGGGTCCAGCCATGAGCCGGTCGCCAAAATTTCTTTAAAGGTGCTCAAGATACTCTTTGTAATGAAGGCTTTGGCCGCACCATACCCCTTATCGAGGTAGATGGCGCCCACCACGGCCTCAAAGCTGTTGGCCAAAATTTGTGCCCGGGCACGGTCGGTGCCGTGCTTTTCGCCGCGACTCAACCGGAGCATTGGTTCGAATCCGAAACGCGCCGCTGCCGCGCCGATGCTCTCGGTGCGGACCAGGCTGCTGCGCCAGTTGGTCAAAATGCCTTCCGGCTCGCTAAAATTAGTGTATAGATACTCAGTAACCACCAGCTCGAGCACGGCGTCGCCCAAAAATTCGAGCCGTTCGTTGTGCTCGGGCGCGGTCTTTTTATGCTCGTTAAGATATGAGCGATGCGTAAAGGCTGTTACCAGCTGTTCAATATTGGTAAATTCGACTCCCAGCACGGAGCGGGCAAAATCGGTGTAGGCGCTATAGTCTTGCATCTCGTATCTTTTTCATTCCCAGTAAAATTAACTTGCCGATGTCGTCGTAGGCAATTTTGTCGATGGCGATGTTCGCCGGGAACCACTGAATATCGTTGAGCCAATCTTCCGGATTTAAATCGTTGGTGTCGCCCAGCGCTTGCACCAGATAAATGTGCATGGTCATAAGCACCAGCACTTGACCGCGGCGGTAGCGGAAGTTTACCTTGCCGAGCCAGTTAAAGACTTTCATTTGCTTGAGGCCGGTCTCTTCGTTGATTTCGCGCTCGGCGGTCTGTTTTGGCTCCTCGCCTTCTTCGACGTGACCTTTCGGAATGGTCCAACGGTCTTTTGCATCTTGGATCAGCAGAATTTCAACCTTATTGGTTTCCTTGTCGCGGCGGAAAATAACCCCGCCCGCGGTGGTTTCGTGGACAACTTCCTGGATGCTGGGCCGATGCCCGGGGACAAAACGCCTGAACCCACCGAATTTCGGGCGTTTCATTTTGCCGGCTCCTCGTCAGGTTTAGGCTGTTTGCTCCTTTTCTCTACGGTAACGTCTTCACCATTGAGCTTGCGGTATACTGTGCCGAGCACACCGTTCACAAACTTCGAGGAATTTTCGCTGCCAAAAGCCTTGGCCAGCTCTACCGCCTCGTTGATAACTACTTTGGCGGGCACGTCTTTTTCATACCTTAGTTCGTACAGCCCCATGCGCAGGCACACGCGGTCCATGCGGGCGATTTGGTCGATAGGCCACTCGGGTGCGACGGGCTGCAATTCGTCATCGAGCTCCTGCCCCCGCTGGTCGACACCGCGTACCAGCCGCTCGATAAAATCTTTGTCATCGACCGTCGCCTTGTAGCGATCGATGTTGCGCTGCAGCACGTGCTCTAGGCTGAAGCTGGCATCGCCTGCGGCGCGCCGAAAATCCTGCTCGAACAGTGTTTGCAGGGCAATGATACGGCCAAGGTGACGGTTTGATGCCATACTGTCAAAACTTTCTGCTTATATTCCTAGTATACCCGGCCGAAGCCGAAGCAAACTAGGCTTTTTGGGCTTTTCCGTTTTCGCGAACAGTAGTGCGGACTTTGACCGGCGACGTAGCATTAACTTTACGCGCGAGCTCAAGCACCAAATGGCTGCGGCGTGCACCAGTGCGGCGGCTTGAGGTTCGTTTTTTTGGCTTACCCATAAAAAAGCAACTCCTTGGCTTTACAAATAGCTTGATAATTTGAGATTAGTATAGCGTATTACCGGACAAATCTCAAGCGCCACCCCTATCCCTCGACTTCAGCCGGGTACTATATGCATAGAACGGATCGGTCGACAATTCCACAGTGATCGACGTGTCGGCAGCAATCGGCACGGTCTCGCCGTCGAACTGGGCGAGGGTGGCTTCTTCCAGGGTAAAAGCGGCGTGGTTATGCAAAAACTTGCCGGCGTAACGCTTTTGCATCAGTTCGGCCAGGCGCGGAAGGACGGATAGCAGCCGTTTGTTTTCGAGCGTGTGGAGGTAAAATACCTGGTCGGTGAGCCGGAGCGGCAAACGGTCGATTTTGGCAAAACGCGAGCCGTTGGTGAAGGTGCGCTCATAGATCACCTTAAGATCGTCGGCTTCGCGTACGCGGAAAGTCGGCGCGCCCATGAGCGCCGCAAAGCCGGCAGCGAATTCGCTCAGAAACCGACCGCCGGGCAGGCGGTGGAGCGGGTTGTTGCGATGCCGCGGCCGGTTCAAACGTTCAGCGGCAAAGGCGGTTGCGCCGAAACTGGCGTAGCAGATAGCAATTTTGTGGGTCCGCTGGCCGCCCGCAGAGGCAAGGCGGCAGACGAGCGGATGAATCGGCACCACTTCCCCTTTGGCGAGTAGGCTGTGCATGTCTTGCCTGCCGGCCGGACCGTTCAGCATGCAAGCGAGGTCGTTGGCGTTACCACCCCACAGAGGTAAAATGGGCGTCCGGCGAGCTTCAGCAGACAGGCCGGGCGCTTGCAGCAGCACCTCGACAACCAGATTAACCGTGCCGTCCCCGGCACCGATGCACAACAAAGTGCCCGGCCGGAAGCCTGCCGCCCAACGTGCGATCTGCCGCCTATTTGCTTTCTCTGTTGGCAGCGTATGGCGCACCACAACTTCGCCCGCCGGATACATCCTTCGCAGTTCACTAATAGAGTGTTCCACCCGTGCCGCATTCGTACTCGCGGGGTTAACCAATACCACGAAATGATTAAACGCTGGCATATGGTTACGATAACGCTGCGCGCATTGCCCTGACTTGTTCAAACCCGATCACCCAGCCAGTCTGGCGGATGCTGCGGTAAAACGGCGTTTGGTAGAGGCGGCCTTGGGCGTCGAACACTTCGGGAAAGCCGCCGTCACGCAGCATGGCGCGCTCGTAGCTTTTAATATGTTTGTCGGCACGCCGTTTGTAGGCCGCATTGCCAGTATGTTTGTACAACAGCAGCAACGCTTTCA
>Ga0070730_10000792_pt1 | contig 33599 bp, 27 predicted proteins | sample Coa_R1_3_FD_66447 | JGI IMG/M metagenome (GOLD analysis project Ga0070730, IMG submission 66447) | Surface soil microbial communities from Centralia Pennsylvania, which are recovering from an underground coalmine fire - Coalmine... | ecosystem: Environmental > Terrestrial > Soil > Unclassified ... | reverse complement strand
GGACCGGGATGAACAGACCTCTTGTGTACGAGCTGTCCCGCCAGGGGCATCGCTCGGTAGCGAAGTCTGGTAGAGATAAATGCTGAATGCATCTAAGCATGAAGCTCGCCCTAAGATAAGATCTCCCAAGGTTTAAGACCTAAGAAGGGCAGTCGAAGACTACGACTTTGATAGGCTGGAGGTAGAAGCGCAGCAATGCGTGAAGCTGACCAGTACTAATCGCCCGTTCGGCTTAATCATAAAACTTTCTCAAAACGTCTTTGAGGAAGATGAAGCAAGCCTTTGCTTCTGCAGTTTGTTCGGCTCCGAGCCGAACTTGTAAATGCCAGCCTGATGTGTGAGCCGCTTGGCGGCCCAACATACTTTCTGTTGTCGCACTCGCGATCCTTGCTCGGGATGAGCCGGGAGTCAGTACGCGAGTTCCAGTTTCCTGGTGATCATACCGCGAGGGTCACACCCGTTCCCATCCCGAACACGGAAGTTAAGCCTCGCCGGGCCGATGATACTGCACGGGTAACTGTGTGGGAACGTAGGTCGTCGCCGGGATTAAATTCAAAAAGGCCGTCCAGAGCTATCAGGACGGCCTTTTTGTTTTTGGGCCGATGTAATCCCGCTTTTTATCAATTCTACATAACTATGTATTGATCCTCCTGCCGCCGATTCCGAATCTTGGATTTTCGCAGTTATATACGCACGAGTCCTTCCTTCTTGTTTGCGCAAATGGATTTGTTTTCCTTCGATTAGACGGTAATGTCGAATCCATCTCATTTTGGACCGAGATTTGCTAGTTTATTAGCTGACAGGTCGCCAGCACCTAAGCGTGTGTTGGCTTTATAAGTTCTATTAACAACCGGGCATCACCTCGTAGCTCCCCGCTGTTTGGAGCAAAGAGTACTGATTATCCTGACGGAGGCATGCAATGCATAAATTCAGTGTTCGGATTGTTTGCTGGGCTGCGCTGTTGTTGTTCATGTTCACGGCGAGCGCCAGCTATGGCCAAACCAGCCGTGGAACACTCACCGGAATCGTTACAGATAAATCGGGCGCCGTAATCGCGAAAGCAAATGTAACGATTACGCAGGAAGGAACGAACGTAAAGCGCCAAACCACGACCAATGACGCCGGAGTGTATCGCTTCGATGCCGTCGACCTGGGAACGTACTCCATGGCAATTCAAGTGGCTGGTTTTCGAACCAGCGACACTAGGGGCGTGGAAATCCAGGCGGCCCATACTACCAACATTGACATCAGCCTGGAGGTAGGCGCGACCTCCGACACTGTGACAGTGGAAGCTTCGGCATTTGAAGTCGCCCTGCAAACTTCCGAACAAGTACGCGGAGCAAACTTTTCCGACCACACGGTGGAAAATCTGCCCATCACGGGGCTGGACAGCCTGACCGTGGCGCAACTGCTCCCCGGCATTATGGTTGTAAATCAGAGTGCCTCAAATTCCATCAACCAGGATGGCACTTTTGCCTTTTCCGTGAATGGACAGCGTCCTCGCGGGAATAACTTCATGATTGACGGCGTGGAGAACAATGACATCTCCATCGGCGGTCCGGCTTATACCATCACTAATCCCGACGCCGTCGAGGAAGTGAATATTCAGACGTCAAATTTCAGCGCGGAATTCGGCCGAGCGGGCGGCGCGGTCTTCAACGAGATCACAAAGTCGGGAACCAATGATCTCCACGGGACGGCAACCTACGTCTACGATGGCAGCGCATTTGCCGCCCTGAGCCATCTTCAAAAGATTAACGGTTTGACTTCTCCTCCTCGGCAAGTCGAGAACATTCCCGACTTTACCATTGGCGGACCGGTGGTTCTCCCGCATCTCTACAACGGCCACGACAAAACTTTCTTTTTTGCGGCCGCTCAATGGGACAGATTGTTCGGGAACACGACTTCTTCGAGTCCTTTGAGGCTGCCCACGGACGCCGGCGTCGCCACTTTGCAGGCCCTCTCCGCGCAATGTCCAAACGCGGCTCTCTACCTGCAAGCTCTTGGTTCTTTGCGGGGCAATCCGAATGTGAATCCAAGCAGTATCAGCCTCGCGGTTCCCAGCGCGACCGGGACCTGCACCAATTCAACCCGCACTGGGCTCTCGCTGGACACCGGCCTGTTCATTCGCCAGCAGTCTTTCTCTTCGCTGGACAACAACCATCAGATTCGCATTGACCATCGAGTCTCGGACAAGCAAACCATGAGTTTTCGCTGGCTCTACGACAATTCCGTCATTGGGCCTACCCTGAACAACTTGCCTGGATTTGACAATGAATTTACGGGCAAGACCATGACCGGCAGTTTTACGGATACCTATGTCATTAATTCGAAATTCACCAACGAATTCCGGTTTAACTACGGCCGCATCGGCTTCAACTTCCCGCTTTTGGCCCCTGACCCCTTCCATGCCACGTTGGCTAATTATTCCGGTTTGGGTATCACCGGTTTTGGGGGCGCCACCAACATTCCTCAATTCCGTTACGCCAACAACTGGCAATATCAGGACACCATGAGCTATGTGCGCGGCAAGCATACTTTCCGGTATGGGGCCGACTTCCTGCGGCAGCTTGCCCGGCAGCATCCTCCGTTTAATGAGCGAGGCTCCTTCGTATACGCGGCAAGTGCCGGCGGCGTGACCGCCTTCTCTGATTTCCTCGACGATTTCGGCGGCAACGGCGGGAGCCTCAATCGCCAATTCGGCAGTTCGATCTATCACCCAAATCTCTTTCGGCAGTCCTATTTTTTCCAGGATTCCTGGAAGACGACGCAGAACCTGACTCTAAACTTGGGCTTGCGCTATGAGAATTTCGGCACGCCCGTGAATACTTTCTCGGTGGCCGCATTTACGAATTATGACCCCGTCAATTTTGCAACTCCGCATCCAGTCCAGGGGGACAATAACAACTTTGCGCCGACGGTTGGATTTGCCTGGAATCCCAAAGGGCAGGCATTCCTGGACAGGATGATGGGCGGAAGCAAAATGGTCTGGCGAGGCGGATTCCAGGTCAGCTATGACACCTGGTTCAACAATCTGCTGTCCAACATTGCAGGATCTTCTCCGAACACGTTGGGTGGCACGATTCCGTCCACTACATCCGCTACGGAGACGCGCGGTGTGGCAGGCTTCAGTGCGCAATTTGCCAGCATTCAGGCCACGCCTCCGACCGCTCAGTCTGCTCAGAACAACCTCTTCTTGCAGCCTTTCAGGAATCCGTACACGGATCGCTGGTCTCTCGGCTTCGAGCGCGAACTTCCGTACGGCATGATTTGGGACACCTCCTACGTCGGTTCCGTATCGCACAAGCTCTTTCGAACGATCGATATGAACCCGCTGATCAATGATGGCTGCGGTTCGAGACTGCACAGCGAATTGCAAATCCTCCCCGCACCCTGCGCAACGCTCACGCCGGGGCAGATCGCCACTCGCGCGAGTCAAGGTATTCGAACGGTTCGCGCGACCTCTGCAAACTCCAACTACGAATCGCTTCAATTTGACTTGAAACGCAGATTCAGCGGTACGCCTGTAGGGCAGGTGCAGTTTGACGGCTCCTACACTTACGCGCACTACCTCGATGACGTGAGCGACGTATTCGCCTTTGACTCGACACCTAGCTCCTTTCAGTCCGTACCCCAGGTGCTCGGCGGAAGCCCCCATCTGGATTACGGCAATTCCGATTTCGACCGTAGGCACGTGGCCGCCCTCGGCGTGCTCTGGGACGTCCGTGGGCCAAAGCAGGGTGTTCTCGGATCACTGGTTGGCGGCTGGCAGCTTTCCACGATTTCGCACTGGCAATCTGGGCTCCCGTTTACAGTTGCGAACGGTACGGACCGAAATGGCGATGGGCAGTCTGGCCCTGATCGACCCGACATCAGCAATGTAGCGGCTCCTTTGAACACGCGTGCCGTGTTGAAGGCTTCCTGCACAACTGGTTTTGGAAATCCCGACGCGACCGGCACCCCCTGCATTGATCCGGCGACAGTGCACTTCATTGAGGGCTCTGGTCAACCCAACGCGAGAACACTGGGCCGCAATTCGCTGCTTGCCCCCGGCCTCGATAACTTGGACGTAGCCATTTCAAAGCGATTCCGTTTTAACGAGCGGATGAACCTGGAGTTCCGCGCCGACATGTTCAATGCGCTGAACGTGCTTAATCTGGGTTACCGGGTGGCCTCACGCACAGTGAACGGAACTGCGGGCGGCGCCTTCCTTGATTTCAACCAGACGGAGTCCGTGCCGCGCACGATGCGGATGCGCCTGAAGTTCAGCTTCTAGGCAACTTCAGGGCAACGAGGGCCTGCGCTTGGCCTGCACTGCTCGCAGCAAGTCGCAGTAAATAGCAAGGGCCGCATCGAGAAATCGATGCGGCCCCACAGTTCGTTGGGGTATCAGACGCCCGCGGCCTATGCGCGGCAACTCGCTGCGTCAGCCGGCTTCGTCCCCGTTCCCGGTACTACGCCGCCCGACGCAGCCCCACAAGACCCGGACTCACAGCAGGCGAATTTCGTATGCTCTCCTCTGCGAATTCCGGCGGCAGACCAATCCCGCCCGGAGCGCCGATGCAAGTCGGCGCGCAGCGGAGGGACCTCTCCTCTCTCCGCTCTGTCATCCCGGCCGGAGTGGAGGGACCTCTTCGCTTTTCCCGCTCTGTCATCCCGACCGAAGTGGAGGGACCTCTCTTTCTTCCTTCCGCGATGTATAATCTCTCCGCTATCCCCATCATGGTTTACCACATCTATATCATGGCGAGCGCCTCCGGCGTCCTCTACACCGGCGTCACCAGCCACCTCGAAGCCCGCGTCGCGCAGCACAAACAGAGGCTCTTCCCCGGCTTCAGCGCGCGATACAACACCGTCAAGCTCGTCTACTTCGAGCCTTTCTCCGACGTCCGCGACGCTATCGCCCGCGAAAAACAGTTCAAACGCTGGCGCCGCGAGAAGAAAGTCTTTCTGATCGAACGAGCCAACCCCACCTGGCGCGACCTCAGCGCCGACTTCCCCCACTAACCCGCATCACCCACAAAATCTGTCATCCCGACCGCAGTGGAGGGACCCCTCTTCTCTCCGCTCTGTCATCCCGACCGGAGTGGAGGGATCTCTCTTCTCTCCGCTCTGTCATCCCGACCGCAGTGAAGGGACCTCTCTTCTCTCCGCTCTGTCATCCCGGCCGGAGTGGAGGGACCTCTTCGCTTTTCCCGCTCTGTCATCCCGACCGCAGTGGAGGGACCTCTCTTCTCTCCGCTCTGTCATCCCGACCGAAGTGGAGGGACCTCTCTTGTGTCCCAATTTCAAGCGGCCCGCTGGTCGCGCTTCGGGTCACTGTGTGGGAACTTAGGTCGTCGCCGGGATCAATTTAGAAAAGACCGTTTCGAGCTATCAGGACGGCCTTTTTGTTTTTAAGCGCGGGTCAAGATCGCGGCGTGGATGAATTTTAGGCCGATTGCCGAGTTCAGTAGATCGGGAGCAGGCGCACCGTGGAAAGAGCGCACTCTTCATAGCGCTTGCGCAGATAGGGCTTGTAGGAATCCAGACGCGATACACGCGGCGGCTTGTGAAACCCGGTGAACCCGGCCTCGCGCAGCACGCGCCGGGTGGTGTTGCGACTGCGACCGGTCATGCGCGCGGTGGCTTTGATGGAGTGCCCCTCTTTGTGCAGCGATCGAATATCCATCCATTCCTCCAGTTTGAGCACCGCGCCCTCCCCTAACCGCGAGAGTCAAGGTACAGGCGCGGGGTGCGCTTGGCACTGAGGACGAAACTCCGGCCCTCGCTCCGCTCGGGCCTCCGTTCCGTCCTCACCCTGGGAGGGGTTAAATCTCCATGATCGCTACGGGGTCAGTTTTTCATGAGCGCTGGCACCCGATTTTTCCATCCATTTTCCGCCGGCCGATCAGGTCGGTGGCTGCCTGTCGAGAAAAATGTATGCTAGAAAGGCGAATATCGCGGCCATCGCCACAGAGTCGACTATTATTCCCAGGATCGGCTGGCCCACACCGTAGAGCTTGCGCAAGGAGGTGAAGGCGAGAGCTAGTAGCAGCACTATCAAGAAGTTAATCGCCCAGTCGGGCACTTTGATTCGCTTCATTCTCGTTGTCTCTATGGATGGTCGGGAGGCTGGCTAAAGTCTGGTATTGGATTTATTGACTCTCCGCAAGCTATCCTGGCATTAAGATCTGCCTTTATAGCCTTGGCGTTGGCTACCGTTTGTACGACTATGCCTTTTAGAAGGTAGTAGGACGCCTTTGTGGCCGACCCGATAAGCGCACTCCCAAGTATTGCCCCTGGGCTTATCTTGCCCTGGAGCGCTTGCCTGAATAATGTTGAAGCGCTCGAATACGCTGCCCAATCTATGCTAGGTTTGCCTTGCTGGGCCACGGTCAAGCCTGCCCCGCTGGCTTGCTGATAAGCCTGGCCGGCTCGGTACGAGGCTGCAGTGCAAGGGTCCGTTAGCGCTTGGCCGTTGGCTCCGCTGCCGCTGCGATTGCCGCCCGAGACCTGAAATGGATTTAGTTGCTTGAATAAGTTTCCGAAATCAGCAAGCCATTGACCGACACCATTGGAATTGTCGAGCGGATCGGGCTTAACAGTCACAGTTATATTCCAAGTGTCTTCATACCAAATGCCATCGGTGCCCTGGCATTCGCTGGGACTGCTCTTAAAATCATATTGGCTGTCGTCCTCCCAATCGGTGCTGCCCTCTGATGTATCTCCATAGTAGTGACCCACCCTTTGCAAGAAACAAGACCGCAAAGGGTAGGCAACCCCTGAAAAAGACAAAGTCACAATCGTCCCAGCGCGTTAAGAGGCAGCCACCCGCGGGGTTGGTGAGGTTTCCCCGCCCTTAATTGTCGTAGGACTCCGCGAAGAGCTGCTCGCGCAAACCGAAACCCGCGGTTTCGATGATCTTCCTCGCCCTAGAAAGAAATTTCCTACCCTCGAGGTCCGGCTTGAATTTGAACACCACATTGAAAACGGCCCTTCTTCCTTTCGCGTCGGGGTAATGCTCCAGAATTTCACCGCTTTCCACAAAAGCCAGATACTTGTTAAGTTTCGCCTGTAGAAAAGATTGATGTTTGGTGCTATCGGACCAATCTAAGTGGTCGCTTATGGTCAGAATAATGTCACCGGTTTTTTTGTCGAGACTGACAATATCTATTATATTCTCCTGCTCTACGGACATTAAAGCCTCCGCAAGAGTATGTTGTGAGGAATCACTGTGAATTCAGATTATCCTTTTTTGGTGACTTCGGCCTAACGACGTTGACCTTGGTTGGAGGAATTTTTGTGCCCATTGCATATCCTGGCTTGGCTCGACTCACGACAGTTGCTCCCGTCTCTGCGATTTCAGGATGTGCCCTTGTCTGGTTCGGTGTCAAGGCGGGTGGCGCATTGAATTCTCCAAGTCTTTTTGTTTACTGAAGCCCCAGTAAGAGAGGATACCACTTTCGTAATTCACTGCGGGTTGATAAGTCGAGGGTGCCCCACCCTTTCTGCAAGACAAGGGTGGGCGGATCTTCTCTGATGCCGGGAAAACTAAAGCGACACTGCAGGAAAGCTGAGTCTCAATTCATCACGATTGGATTGCACCGGCTTCGGCGGTTTCCGTCAATCGGTAAAGACGACGCCGACTGCGCTGCGGCCCTTCTCTTCTCCCGCATCGATGCGCACCACATAGCCTCGTAAACGCATCGAGGATTGCAGGCCGTCCTCGCCCGGAGTTTCCATCGTCACCTGCAATTCCGATTGCAGCCGCGGCATGTTTTGCAGCGAAATCAACGCGCCTTGCAGGGAAATGTCGCGCACCACGGTTTCTTCCTGAAATTCCTTGCCGCCTTCCGTCACTCCGCAAACTTTCGCGCGGAATTGCGCTTCCCGCCGCAACGTTGTCCGCGTTCCGGGCATGTGCGCCTGCACGTTGTCTCCCGCAGCTCCCAGCGTGATCACCATGCCTTCGCTCGCCGCAAACACGGAATCGTACTCTTCGCGCGCCTGCCGCAAAATCGAATCTACCATGCGGTCCGTCGAATCCGGATCGTGATGAAAGAGTACCAGCGTCTTCGCGCCGACTTCGCGCGCCAGCCGCACGCCCTCCCGCCACGACGAATGCCCCCATCCCTTTCGCGTGGCCTTCAATTGCTCCGGAGTGAATTGCGCATCATTGATTAGAATGTCCGCGCCCGCGGCAAGTTCGCGCAGGCTTTCGTCCAATTTTGCATCTCCCGGTTCGTTGTCGGTCGCGTAAACGACGATTCCCGCGGGCGTCTCGATGCGAAATCCCAGGCAGCCCTGCGGATGGTTCAGCCACTTCGCCGTAATCTTGTTTTCGCGGATCGTGAAATGATCTCCGCCTTCGACTTCCTTGAACTTGCGCTTCGCATTCATCGCGGACATGTCCACGGGAAAATAGGGCAGCGCCATTTGCGCTTCAAACACCTGCTTCAAGCTGTCGCGGCCCAGGAATTTTGAGCGGAAACTGTAGAAATGAAATTCGTTGTTCTCCGCATAGAGCGGCGAAAAAAACGGAATCCCCTGAATGTGATCCCAGTGGTAGTGCGTCACGAAAATATGCGTCTCGGGATTTCCTCCGCCGTTCGGAGTTCCCCAGCGGCTTCCCAGCATGCGCAGGCCCGTGCCGCAATCCAGAATAAATTGCGTGCCGTCGGGCGCGGTGAGTTCGAGGCACGGCGTGTTTCCACCATAACGCCACGTGGCAGGATCCACCGTCGGCGTCGATCCGCGCACGCCCCAGAAACTTAATTTTGCAATGGGAACCGTCATTTCCCTCGGCGCACGGTCCTGTGCGTTGGCCATTCCCGCCCCTGCAAACGGAAATGGAGTCTAGTTCGATGTTGGCAGCCGCCGGGAAAAGCGTCAATGAAATCACGCCGGGGACGTGTCAAACTTCCCACTAAGCGGGAGGGGGCTGCGCGAGGCGCCCCGCAAGCGGGTAAAATGGAGCAAATGGACGAGCATCCTCACGATAAAGAGCACGGCCACCATGATGGCCACGTGCACCATCCTCACGATCACCATGGCCACGATCATCATGGCCACGCGCACAACTCGCTGCTGCCGGCCGTGCTTGGCTGGGCCATGGTCGCTACGCTGGGGTTGGTCGCCGCGGAAATCCTGGGCGGCGTCCTCGGCAGATCTGTCGCTCTTCTGAATGACGCCGTGCACAATCTTTCGGACGTGCCCGCGCTCGGAATTTCCTGGCTGGCGATGCGCTGGGCCGAGCGTCCCGCGGACAGCGAAAAGACTTACGGATACCATCGCGCGGGAATTCTTGCCGCTTTCACCAACGCCATTTTGCTCGTGCTGCTTTCGCTCTGGCTCGGCTACGAAGCTTTCGAGCGCTTCCGCTCACCGGTTCGCGTCGTCGAAAGCTGGATGATCTGGACTTCGCTCGCCGCGCTTGCGGTGAACGGCGGCATCACGCTCGCGCTGGTGCGCGGCCGCCGCGATCTGAATCTGCGCAGCATCCTGATTCACAATTTCGGCGACGCGCTCTCTAATATCGCCATCATCGTGGGCGCAATCGCCATTCGCATGACGGGCGCGCTGTGGATCGATCCTCTGCTCGGCATCGCCATCGGCCTTCTGGTGCTGTGGTCCAGCGTCGGGATTCTGCGCGAATCCGCGCACATTCTTCTCGAAGGGCGGCCGCCTGAGATGCGCGTCGAAGAAGTGGCGCGCGCGATTCTCACCGTCGAAGGCGTGCAGGAAGTTCACGACGTGCACATCTGGTCGCTCGGCGGAGGTCACAACGCGCTGAGCTTGCATGCGAGAATTCCCGACATGCATCTCGACCAGTGTGAGCGCGTGCTCGCGGCGATTCAGGAAAAGGCGGCGAAAGAATTCAGCATCGATCACACGACGGTGCAGCTGGAACGAGCGGGCCTTCCGGCTCATTCCGGTTACGTGATGCCAGAGCCGGTGAAAAAATAATTTGTTTATTGCGGAAGGACGTTTCCGAATTGCTTCGCCGGACCGCGAGGTGGAATTCGGTCTGCCGCGAAAAAAAATCTGGGCACGAAAAAATTCAGGCGGGCAGGCGGAAATTCAAACCGCGCTGCTCATTGAATTGCTGCGTGGCATTCAGGTCGAGCGCGCTTCCAGCGACGGTGTGAGAAATTCCTTCGCGCGTGATGTAGCGAAGCGTGCCATTTTCCCAGGCGTAAGCCACCGCGAAAAATAAAGTTCCGTCGCGGCGAACGAAAACAAATTGATCCGATTCCTGCACGGGAGCCGGCTGCGGCGCCGGCGCGTAATTCTGCTGGGGCTCCGCGGGGCGAGGTCTCTCATAAAGGCGCTGAGATTCGGGCTGGCCTTGGTCCACTTGTTGCGCCTCGGCGGGCCGCGCTTCTTCCACGTCGTCAGGGAAAAGCGGCATGTAGTATCCGCCGCCACCGAAAAGCGGGAAAAACGCGCCGTCAAATCCGCGGTTGCGGAATCGATCGTGATCTCTGCCGGGATGCACGGCCGCGAGATGCGGAAAGTCAAAGCCCAGTCCAGGCACATCCTGCGAAAACACTGTCCCGTCGGGGCGAATGTTTCGGAGAGTGGTATTCGGGCGCCGCACAGGGCGCGCGACCAGCGAGCCGGAGCGCGTGCGGACGATGCGCATGGACGAGATCGGACGGTTGCTAACGACCGTGTGCATTCCTGCAATTGGACCGGCGGGAGCCGCTACGCGCGGGGCGGCAACGGCAGGACGAGCCATGCCGGACATTGTTCCTGGGCCAGCGCCTCGGCCCTGTGCCGAAGCCATTGCGGTAAGAATTGCGAGCGAAGCTGCGAAGATGAGGAAGCGGCGCATCGTTAGCACCTGGGTTCCCGGGCCGCCGGGCCTTTCTTGCATGTACAGAGATAAGGATGCGCCCGTTGAGGTATGGGTTTCAAGCCGAACAAGTGGTGGGCGGACAGCGGTGGAGGGAGGATGGAGAGCAGGGAAACGTGAGATGTGCGGCAGACCCCACCCCGGGTGTTTTGTGCAAAGAGTGCGCAGATGATTGAGAATACGGGAGTTAGTGTTTTGGGCGTGGCAAAAGAGTGCGTAAGAGTATGAAAACAAAGGACGGCTAAGTGGCGCGGAATGATATTGATGTGGACACCTGCGGGAAGAGCGGGTCAAACTTGAAAATTCAAAATCGGAGGTGGACACGGAGGCACTCCCCCATGTGTGACGGAAAGCGTGTGGATGCGATTGATAGCAGAGGAGTTGCGACGGCACGGGCGTGTCGAGTTGTGACGGGTGTGTCGAGTTCGGGGAGGAAGTGGGGAGTGGCGAGACGCAGAGGATAGGCGGATAAGTGTAATAGAAAGGCGGCGGCGGGAGGCGTCGCAGTGAGGACGAGGTTGCCGGGCGGGGCTGGCGGCTTCGGATCATGTTACATGGTAGCATGGAAGTTACTATATGTCAATAGTATCTTTATGTGTACGTACTGGTTATTCGAATGGGGAGGGCTGGTTCGAAGGATGGCTTCGCAAGGGGCTGAGCTGGAAAGGGTTGGCCCTTCGAAGCTCAGGGTAAACCTTTCGGAGCTCCCTTCGGTGCTCAGGGCAAGCAGGGTAAACAGAGATTCTTATGGTTTGATGAGACGGAATGGGAAGTGAGTAGTGGGTAGTGAGTAGTGGATAGTGGGCAGACTCAGATCCGGCAGGAACGCGAGCTTACAGTCGATGGCTCGCAGTCAAAAGCGGAGCAGAATCGGGGAGCGTGGGCCGCAGTGAGCCGACGGGAACAAAGACCCACCTTTTCAAAAACCAAACCCGAAAACGTGGGGCACCCGCGTAGAAGAGACGGTCAAGGTCATTGTGTGGTGTTGAGGCTGACCCACCCGCCAAGAATGATCATTGCTCGGCTCCTTTCTTCCGAGCCTCGGTCGTTTGCGCAACCAAGTTTACTCCGAGCTAGGAGCCGACAACTTCATCTAATCAGCGTGAAAGGGGAAGGATTGCGTCACAGGCGCGAGCTCCGAGTTACGCCTGATGTTTCAAGGACAGCTCGAAAATTTTGTCAAGGACCAGGTTCAACGATTTGCAAAAATGTCCTTTTAATGCCGCCTTCTCAAGTAACTTGGTGAAAAGCATAGGTCTCTTTAGACAGTCTTGTTCGTGCACACCGTGAAATTCAGCAACGATTTCTCTTATCGCCACCGCGACGGTCTCGTGCCCTAGTTCATACTCGAGAGTAGATTCAAGCTTGTCGCCAAAGCATGCGTAGGTTGCCTCTATTTTATGTGGAAAGTCCTCTTCGTTCGCTCCGAAGAGCTTCAGCAAATTCCTGTTGGTTTTAGGCATGGCCTTCTCCGGCGGCAGATTCTTGTCGCTGTCCCAAATGACATATGTCGGTATGTCCAGCATCTTAAACACTAGTGCTGGTCTGTCTAGATTGTTTTTCCCGCCGCACGGGATTACTGCGATGTCAGAAGCATCCAGATTTAGCCCCTTGTGATCTGCAGTGCCGCGGACTGCTGCGGCATCGTCCTCACCCTCAACGAGCACAACCAGTCTTGCGAAGAATCCTTCGTTCATCCACGGGGTCATAATGGTTTGCAGTCGGGGAAGTAGCGAATCAGCCGTGAACTCTGGTCGCCCATCGCCGCAGATGCTCCAAAGTTTCTTAGCAACATCGGTCAATGTTGATTCGCTGATGCGTGTCTTTTTCGGTTTCTCCGGGTCGTACATTTCCTTTCTCAACACGCGAATCTGATCAAAGCGGTCTAATCCTACAAACATGGGCGAGTGCGTTGAATAAAGAACTTGAGTTTTCCTAGCTACGCCTTCGATTGTTCCTCGGGCTAGTTTGTGCAATAGGGCGGCGAAGTGCCGTTGCCTGCTCGGGTGCTGGTAGACTTCCGGTTCCTCGATGCAGAGGACTAAGTCTGGCGAAGACTTCTCCGATTCTTTCTCAGCCTCCTTGGGCGGTTCTGTGATTGCAAGGTGTTGAAGCATAGTCAGGATAAATGCGCGTTGGAGTCCGTGACCAGCGCGATTCACTGAGCATTTATATCCGTCTTCAAACAACGCGACGTCAGTTCTAGGCAAGTCAAGTTGTATGTCGCGGGCTGGGAGCCAGTCTAATAGAACTTTCGCCCCCACTACGTATGCGGAAAGAGTGTCGCTTAGTTGGTCCTGCAGCTTCGATAGTCCAGATAAGTTCTTCGGGTCAACAATCTCCTCATATCTTTTCTTAGTTTCAGCTTTCAGTTCCTGGATGCTTTTATGAGCTGCGAGGGAATTGCGGACTACAAGATCAACGATTTCTTTTACGGGGGAGTCTTTACCTTCGTCCGCATCAATACCGGCGTCTCTCACGGCTGGTACATAGATGTGACGCGTAAATTCTGAGAGGCGGCCGAGCCCGACCTCTTTGAATCCAAAAAATTGACCCTCGTCTCGGCTCCGCTTGCATCGATGGGGATGGGCAGCCTCCCACGCGTCTAATGCAGCTAGCCCTTCGTCCTTTGTGGTGTATGCTGGCAGCCCTTCAAACTCGCCGGAATCCTTTAGCCTCTTATATACCTCCTTGAACTCACCGGCTTTTGAAGCACTTCGAGCTGCCTTAAACTCATGAATCGACATGCGAGACCCGAAATACTTACTCTGAATTTTGTTGTCGGCGAACTCAATTACGCGGACTACAGTTAGTTCGCCTCCATCGATATAGGCTGCGAAGCGCTCCCTCTCTGTCGTGTTGAGGTCAACATACGTAACTCCGATCTCGATGGGATTTCCCAGATCTTCGTTGTACCAGTCCCTCTTTTCGAGCTTTGGCGAGGCATCATAGAAAGTGTTGAGCGGTCGCAGAAACGTTGATTTTCCAGCCCCGTTGGCACCTACCAAGGCCGTCAGACGCCCACAGTTTAGTTTGTCTTCCTTTGCGCACCTGAAATTTGTGACTTCTACAGATTTGATAAGCACGGTCCCTCCACCACGTCGTCCCTGAGTGAATTACATGTTATCGTAATTGTGGAAATATAAAATAACCATAAGAAACTAAATGACCTTCCGATTTAACCTCCAATCTCGCTTGGGGGGTGGGTCATGAGGAGAGGACGGAGGGAGAGCCGCGTGGTTTGCGGGAGGGGCGGACGGTGATTTGGAAGTTGAGGCGGAGGGTGGTGAGGAGTTTCAGCACGCGACGGACAGAGGAGTTGGCGGCGCGGTTGCGCATGAGTGGGGAGGCTTGAGGTTGCTGGACGCCGAGGATTTTGGCGAGTTCGACCTGGGTCAGGCCGCTCGCCTTTAGGATGGGCAGAAGGAGTAAACACTGAACAGCCAATGAAAAGAGAGCAGAGAGATTTCTCACTTCGTTCGAAATGACGTTGTGGGGTGGGGGGAGAAGAGAGGTCCCTCCACTGCGCGTCAGCAAAAGCGCTGACGCTCCGGTCGGGATGACAGTGTGGGGCGGCGAGGGGAGAAAAAGGCGAGGGAAAAGACCGCAGTCTGAAGACTGCGGCTACAGGGTGGGGGATGCAGGGACGCGGAGGAGGAAGCTGAAGAGAAGGCCCTCCACTGCGCGTCAGCAAAAGCGCTGACGCTCCGGTCGGTCCCGGAGAAGCGTCCGGGATGCAAAAAGCGAAAATGACGGGCGTGGAGGTCGGAGGAAAAAGCGACGGGCTGGTACGCATGAAATGGGAGTGGATTTTGCGGGGCGAGCCGCTAAGATTCCATCGGCACAGAATCGCTTCGACGAATCCGGATTGCGGCGGGACGGAAGTGTTGTGCAGCGGAGATTTCGCATGATGGAAGACTTATCGAAATATCATGAGCCGATCGGTGCGCTGCTGGGGCAGGGCGGAAACAATACCGAGACAGGAGCAGATTGGGAGCGGTATCGGTTGAGCGATGCGCAGATTGAATTCTTCCGCGAGAATGGCTACCTGGCGGGAGTGCGACTTCTGAATGACGAGCAGGTGGAAATCCTGCGAGGCGAACTGGAACGGTTGATGGAGCCTTCGCATCCGGGGCGGGAACTCTTCCACGAATATCATGCGAACGAATCGACGGAGGCGAATCGCGTGCTGTTTCACGCGCTGGGCGCCTGGCGAGTGCTGCCCGGCTTTCATGACTTGCTGTGGAATCCGGCGTTTCTCGTGCCCGCTTCGCAATTGTTGGGCGGAGCGGTGCGATTCTGGCACGACCAACTTTTCTGCAAGCCGGCGCGGCACGGAGGAGTGGTGGCGTGGCACCAGGATTATTCGTATTGGACAAGAACGACGCCGCTGGCGCATCTCACTTGCTGGATCGGGCTGGACGATTCGACGCGGGAGAACGGCTGCCTGCATTATGTCCCGGGAAGCCACAAGTGGCGGGACTTGCCGAAGCCGGTGCTGGCGGGGGAATTGGAAGAGAGCAGGCGAAGCTTGCCAGCGGCGCTGCAGGAAAAATTCAAACCCGTGGCGATTGAATTGAAAAAAGGCGAAGCTTCGTTTCACCACGCACGGACGATGCACGGCTCCGGAGCAAACGATACGCCGCAGCCACGACGCGCGACGGTGATTAACGCGTTTCGCGATGGCGTGATGTCGAATACGGATGAGCCGCTGCTCGAGGGCGTGCCGGTGATTCCGCGAGGAGAAAGGATGGGGGGACAGTTTTTCCCGTTGTTGTTCGAGCCGGAGGGTGGCGGGAGCATGGCGCCGCTCGGAGAAAGAAAAGAGCCGGGCTAAAGCCCGGCGCTACGCAGGCAGGAAAGCGGAAAGAGGCGGTGTCGAGCGCCACGTGGTTGATCACGCAGCGCGGGCGAGCGGCACGAGTGACAGAGTTCTAGTGTTCAGCGATCTGGAAGCGCGATCCGCGCCGTTATCTCAGACCGTACTGGAAATAGATCACCGAGCCATCGTTCAGTGTAACGGCATAGAAGTACGTGCTGCCGGCTGCGAGGTTGGAGTTATCGATATTGAAGATCCACTGCTGGCTTGTGGGATCCCACCGGAACGCCGTGTCAGGGTTGTTCGTGTACACGTTCTCCAGAACCTTGGTCAAGACCGTGCCCGTAAGGATCTGGATCAAGGAGAAATTGGAGACGACGCCCGGCGTGCCGATGGAAACGCCATTGGCATCGCAGACGCGGAACTTAGCCGGAACTGTCCGGCGTTGTTTGAATACGCTTGAGCCAGCGGGATCAATGGGAGGCAGAATTTGGTGACCTGGCTCGCCGTCGCAAGCGGTTCCGGCTTGCGCATATTGCACGGTTTGGGTGAATGTGGTTGAAGAGGCTCCGCTAAAGCCGGCGTCGCCGCTGTAAACGGCGGTCAGCACATGCGGGCCGACGGCGAGCGTCGAAAGAGTCAGAGTGGCGACGCCGGAGGAATTAAGAGCGACTGTGCCGAGTGCAGCCGCACCATCCTGGAAGGCGACGGTACCCGTAGGCGTGCCTGTGGCCGGGGGCGCCGCGGTTACCTTGGCCGTAAGAACCAATTGCTGGTTCAAGAGAGTCGGATTGAGAGAAGTGCTCAAGGTGACGAGAGCCGTCGGTCTGGTCACGATTTGTGTGAGCGCCGCGGAACCGCTGCCATTGAAATTTCCATCGCCTACGTAGACAGCAGTGATGGAGTGCGACGCAACGGAGAGCGAGTTCGAGGTGAACGTGGCTTGTCCGGAAGTGAGCGAGGCCGAGCCGAAAGAAGCGCTGCCATCCAGGAAGTTGACGGTCCCGGTGGGCGTGCCCGCGCCAGGAGACACGGCTGCGACCGTTGCGGTGAACGAGACTGACTGATTGAAAAGTGAAGGATTGGCGGATGAAACCACGCTGGTCGAGCTTGCCGCTTTATTTACGGCTTGCGTTAGAGAGGTGGAGGAAGCGCCCATGAAGCTTCCGTCACCGCTGTAAACGGCCGTAATCGAATGCGGACCTACAGCCAATGTTGACGCGGTGAACGAGGCTTGCCCATTCGTCAGAGACGAAGCGCCCAGCAGGGTGGCTCCATCCTGGAAGCTGACCGTGCCTGCAGGGGAACCAACTCCAGGCGCGACGGGAGCGACAACCGCCGAGAAGGTTACGCCCGCGCCAAACACGCTGGGATTCACGGAAGAGATCGAGGCTACCGTCGTCGCGGCTTTATTGACAGTTTGCGATAACGGAGATGAGCTACTGGAATTGAAATTCGCATCGCCACTGTACGACGCGGTGATGGAATGCGGCCCGACGGCCAGAGACGAAGTCGTGAGCGTGGACATACCCGAAGCGTCAAGGGATCCGGAGCCGAGGCTGGTTGCGTTGTCCAAGAATGTGACTGCGCCCGTGGGGGCGCCGCCGGGCGAGGAGACGGTGGCGGTGAAGGAAACGGCCTGGCCGAAGACAGACGGATTCGCGGAAGAAAGAAGAGTGGTGGTGGTCGCGGGATTGAGCACCGTCAACTGAGCAGCGCTGGAGGTGGCGCTGCCAGCTGAATTGGTGAACACGGCCTGATACAAGTTTCCGGTTTGTGACAAAGTGGCCGTGAAGGTGAGGGTCGTGGAGGTCGCGCCGGGGATATCAGCGAAAGTAGCGCCGCCGTCGGTACTCACTTGCCACTGAATTGTGGGTGATGGCATCCCATTGGCAGACGCGGTGAACGAGGCAGTTTGACCTGTGGTGATCGTAAGGTTGGAGGGCGAAGTGGTCACCGCAGGCGGGAACTGAGTGGTGACCTGACGGACAAAGATCTGGGTCGTGCCGAATTTCGCACCGAGGCTACTGGCCGCGGACTGGAAGGCGAACGCGGTCTGGTCGGCCGAGAAATTTGGATCGGAGCTGGGGCCGTTGCCCTGGGCCCCGTTGGCATCTGTGGAAGCAAGGATGACGGCCGCAGTCGAGAGATCTTTAAGGAAGACCTGCACGCTGCCGTTGGTGCCGCTGGGGATTAGATTGGTGGCCGGAGATTCAAAGGCAATCTTCGTTCCGTCCGGCGTGAACACAGAGAGCAAACTGAAGTTATTCGCTTCAACACCGTTGGCATCGGATGATACGAGGGTGATGGCACCGGTGGACAGATTCTTGACATAAATTTCGGTATTGCCAGTTGACGCGACGGGGACCAAGTTGGTCGCGAGCGAATTGAAAGCAACTTTTGAACCATCCGGCGAAAACATGGGATACAGATTTTCGCCATTTCCCGCGACGCCATTTATATCCGCGGAGACGAGGGTGATGGCGCCGGTCAGCAGATTCTTGACGTAGATCTCCCGGGACAAAGAGCCGGGGACGAAGTTAGTGGAGAGAGATGCAAAAGCTATCTCCGTACCGTCCGGAGAGAACACGGGCCAAGAGCTGGCGTTGTTGCCTTCGACGCCGCCGGCGTCCGAGGATACTAGCGTGACAGCACCCGTTGTCAGATCTTTTACGAAGACGTCTTGCGTGTGAGTTCCTCCGGGCAAGAAATTGCTCGCCGAAGAATCGAAAACTACTTTCGTGCCATCCGGGGAGAAGGAGAAAGCCGTGCTGTCAGCGTTCCCCTGGACCCCATTCGCGTCCGAGGACACGAGAGTGACATCGCCTGTCGTAAGGTCCTTAAGGAAAATTTGCTGGCTGCCATTGGTGCCGCCTGGGACGAGGTTGCTGGCGGACGATTCGAAAACGACTTTTGTGCCATCGGGCGAGAACATGAGGACTTGGGCTGAATTATTGACATTAAGGCTGAGGTTGTTGCCTTCCACGCCGCTGGAATCCGCGGAGACAAGCGCGATCGCGCTAGTGGTCAAATCCTTGATGTAGAGCTGCTGGTTGCCGTTGGTGAGGCCGGAGACAAAGTTGGTGGAGTTGGACCAGAACAAGAGGCGTTTGCCGTCGGGCGAGAAATTGGCATGGAAGCTGGAGCCGTTTCCCGCGGCTCCGCTGGGGCTCGTCGAGACAAGCGCCGGTGCGCCAAACGTCAGAATCGACGTATTCGGCGATGCGGCGTTGGTGCCAGTGGTCTGCGAACTGGCGAACTCGCACTGAACCGTCAGGCCGAGTAAGGCGGCGCTGGACAAGATGGCTACGGCCTTACTGAGGGGGTGCGTCCCGAACCGTTTTTCGAGAAGACGCTGAAGTCGAAGTAGCATGGTGACTCCTGGCTTGCTCGTCTGGTTGCAAGGTCGAGTTGCGAATATAGCGCGGGGTACTATTACGGAGGCAATGGTACGGTAGGACTACAGTACTAGAACTATGTTTGTCAAGGCCAAAAAAGCGTCCAAGTAATTGAAAAAACAATGTTTAGATACAGTCAGAAAATCTTTAAACTGGGTTCCACTTGGATGGAGCTGACCAGAGTACCGACGGATCGACTGCGCCGGGGGCTCATATACTGCGAGCGCACGAAGGAGCGGGGGCGGCGGATAGTCGGCCAAAGCTTGCAGCTCTTTGGGCGGTTCTGACCCCTTATCGCCTCATGTATCGCGTGGCAGGGGGGCGGCGAAATAGAAATGGTGGTGGTTGCGGCAGGCGGGGTTGAAGGGAGCATGGCAGGCAGGGCAGCGAGAGTTCGAGCTGAGGTAGGCGGAGATTGAGAGAGTGGCGCGGCAGGCGCCGCAGAGGATGGCTTTTTCATGGAATTCGGAGGAGGGCCATGGCTCAATGGGATGGCCGGCGAGAGCGATGTGGCAGTCCTTGCAGGCGTAAAAGAGTCCGCAGCACTTCATCTTGATGGCGACGATGTCCAAAGGGGATTGGTAGTGGAGGCAGCGGGTTTGAGGATCGAGTTGAAGGCCGAGGACTTCTGGGGTGTGTGTTCGCATGAAAGGATTGAAGGAGGAAGAAGGATAGCAGAGAAAGGGAGGGGCGAGAGAACTGACGGGGGGAGACGGCGCTGACGCTACCAATGTTGCGGGAGGATGTGCTATAAGAGTCGGGCCGTGAATGGTGCCGCGAAACAGGAAGGAACCCCGATTCAGCGGGAGCGGGCAGGGCTATCGGCGGAACACGCGCTGCCTGCGAAAGTTGAAGGGTCGGTTGGGGTCGCGGGGGAAGATGCTTCGCGCTATTGTCCGGTATGCTCGCAGAGGCTGGAATCTAGGCGTTGCAAATTGATTTGCCCGGTCTGCGGATATTACATGTCGTGCGCGGACTATTATTGATAAGCTTTGTGGTTCCGGCCCGGGTTGCCGCCGGAACCGCGATCCGATGAGGAGGAAAACAAAGTGGCTTTGAAGATGACGAACCGGGAAGTGGACGGCGTGTCCGTGGTGGCATTGGACGGCCGGATCGTGCTGGGAGAAGAGAGCAACGCGCTGCGCGAAAAAGTGAAGAGCCTGATCGCTGAGGGGAAAAAGAAAGTCGTGCTGAATATGGCGAATATCACGTTCATCGACAGCGCGGGACTGGGAACGCTGGTGGCGTCGCACCACAGCGCGAAATCGCAAGGCGCGGCGTTGAAACTGGCGCATCTGGGAAGCAAGTTCCAGGAAGTGCTGCAAATCACCAAGCTGCTGACGGTGTTCGACGTGTATAGCAGCGAAGCGGAAGCGGTTGCGAGCTTCGCGAAATAAGCGGAGAGGCAGCTCGAAAAGGGATTTTTTGAAGGAGGGCACGCATCTGCGTGCCCTTTTTCTTTGGAGGATGGTCAGACGCGCGGAGCGCCACGCTGCGCTTTGCGATGATTTCCGGTATTCCGATTTCCGCTACCCCGCCACGCGGTACATGGCGATGCCGCTGAGAAGTTTTGGATAAAAGTCAGTGGATTTTTGCGGCATGACTTCCCCGGCAGTGGCGACGCGCATGACCTGATCGACATCCAACGGATTGAGGAGAAACGCGACCTGGGCGGAGCCGCGATCGACGGCTTCCAGAGCGGCGGACGCTTCGCGTTCATAGCTGAGATTTCTTTCGGCGGTTACAGCCTGTAGCGTGATGCCGAAAGCGGGTTCGAGGATTCCATCGTGAAGTAGGACGACGTCGAGCTCGCGCTGAAGCGGAGAGACGCCATGAAGGAGCTGGGAGAGATCGGCGCCGCGACGCAGCTTCAGGACGTAGAAAGCGCGCTTCGCGGGTTCGGTGGACGGGTAAACTCCGATGGCTCGCTGTACGCGCGCATCCCGGAGATGGCCGAGAAAACTCTCTTGCGCTTCCGCTCTCCGGCTGTCGTCCGCGAAAGGAAATGCCTCGGCTTCGAACCAAGGCTCGAGGTAGCGGCGGGCCTCGCTCCAGGAAAAATCATGGAGATTCGCGGCGAGGCGATGCGTGGGGAGGATGGTTAGCCCTTCGCTGCAGGTGTTGACGAAGGTCATCATGGCGAAATCATGGGGGCCCCGCGCGTAGGGAGCGGAGGGGTGTAGGCCGCCGGCACGGAGCCGGCATTCATTGCGGTAGGTCAGAGCGGTCTCGTAACGGTGATGGCCGTCGGCGATGACGAGCTTGTGTTCCTCCATCGCCGCCTGAATGGCGGCTGTGCGGCTGGGATCGGCGACGACCCACAGGCGGTGCACCACACCATACTCATCACGAAGATGGCAAGCAGGAGAGGCGGACTCCGCGGTCTTGAGGATTTCGTCGATGCGCAGCTGGGGATCCGAATAGAGCATGAAGAGTTGGCCGGTGTGGGTGTGCGTGTGACGAAGGAGTTCGAGACGGTCCGCCTTGGGACCGGAGAGGGTGTGCTCGTGGCGGAAAACGACGCCGGCGGAATAGTCCTCGAGTTTGCCTGCGCCTATGAAACCGCGGCGAATGAGCTGGTTGCCGGTACCGGGGACGGTGTATTCCTGGGAGTAGGCGTAGAAGGAAGGGACAGGATCCTGAACGACGACGCCTTCGCGGATCCAGCTGTCCAGCGAAGCCGCGGCGCGGGTGTATACGTTGTTCTTCGGCGAGTCGTCGGGGAGGGTGCGGCCTTTTTCGACGGAGATGAGATTATGCGGATCGGCCGCGTAGTAGCCTTCCTGCATCGAGGGAGAAATCTTGTCGTAGGGCTGGGTGAGGACTCGTTCGAACGAGACGCGCTGGGGATTGTAGCGAAACGCCTGGAAGGGATGAACCTGAGCCATGTGGTCTCCGGAGGTGTTTTTTGCGGTGCGACAAGTCCTCTATTTTACGCGAAGTGAGGGAAAATCTGAAAAACGATAGAATGTTTTCTTTAACGCCGAATTCATAATGCATTAAAAAATGCGGAGAGTGCCGTGTTTCGAGTGACAGGAGAACGGCGATGAGAGGCTCATGGCTGACGCGAAGCTGAGATCGGTGCGAGCGTTAATTTTCGATCTGGACGGAACGCTGATCGATTCGAAGCAGGATTTGATTCATTCCGTCAACGCGATGCTGCGCGAGTCAGGCCGCGGAGAGCTGGCGGAAGAAACGATTTCCGGATACATCGGGCATGGAGCGCCACTGCTCGTGGCGAGGGCGCTTGGGGAAAGCGGAACGGAGGAGGAGCGGCAGCGTGCGCTGAAGTTTTTTCTGGAGTATTACGAAACGCACAAAATGGACACGACGCGCGCGTATCCGGGGGTGGCAGAGACGCTGGAGAAACTGGCCGGGGTTCCGATGGCGGTACTCACAAACAAGCCCGTTCGAATCAGCAAGCGGATACTGGACGCGATGGGGCTTTCGACCCATTTCCGGGCGATCTACGGGGGAAACAGCTTCCAGACGAAAAAGCCCGATCCGCTCGGCGCCAGGACAATTCTGCGCGAGTTAGGCGCGGAACCTCACGAGGCGTTGCTCGTCGGAGACTCCGAAGTGGACGTGCAGACGGCAAGAAATGCCGGGACGCTGGCGGCCGCAGTAAATTACGGGTTTGGAGTGCATGACCGGGAAGCTCACCCTGCGGATATCTACCTGGATCGGATGGAGGACTTGATTCCGCTGGTGGGCAAGCCTGTCAGTTAGGCCGGAACAGGAGTTGAATTGCCGTCTTGCGTTCCAGCGCGGCACTTGGCAGACTCGGCGCGTGCTGATTGGACTGTTTACTGAGTTAGAGGGGACTGGCGGGGTCCAGAGGGCGAGCCGGCATCTCGCGGCAGTACTAAGCGAGTTCGCCGCGAGCCGGCACGTGGATTGCCGGCTCCTGAGCCTGAATGACACGCCGGAACTACACCGCATGACCGTGGGCGGCAAGGAATTTGTGTTCACGGGCTGCGAGCGAAGCAAAGCGCGGTTCACGGCAACGGCGATACGCGCGGCAGGACGCCGTGGGAAAGTGGTCCTGGCGGGGCACCCGAATCTGGGACCGGTTACCCAGGCGATGAGAATCGCGGCGCCGCGGCTGAAGACGATTATCTGCACGCACGGCGTGGAAGTGTGGGCGCCGCTTCCGGTGATTCGACGGGTTGCGCTTCGGAAAGCGACTCTTGTGCTGGCGCCGAGCAAAGACACAGCCAACCAGGTGGCCGAACAGCAGGTGCGCAGGGAGAGAATTCGCGTGCTGCCGTGGTCGCTCGATCCAGAGTTCGAAGCGATTCCAGAAAACTTGCCGAAGGAAAAACTGCCGAACGGGTATCCCGAAGGACGCGTGATCCTGACTGTGGGGCGGTGGCTGGCGAAGGAGCGATATAAGGGCATGGACACGCTCATCACGGCACTGCCACGGCTCCTGACGCGCTGGCCGGAATTGCAGCTTGCGGCTGTGGGTGACGGTGATGACCGGGGCTGGCTGGAAGATCTGGCGGAACAGAACGGCGTAAACCGGCACGTGCATTTTCTCAGCGGGCTAAGTTATGAGGAGCTGGCGGCGTGCTACGACGCGTGCGAGATGTTTGCATTGCCTAGCAGATCGGAAGGATTCGGGCTCGTTTATCTGGAGGCGATGGCGCGGGGCAAACCGGTGATTGGCGGGGCGCACGGGGGCGCGCCGGAGGTGATAGAAGACGGAGTGACGGGGTACCTTGTGGCGCACGGAGACGCGCCGCAGCTGGCAACCTCCATTGAGACCCTGCTTTCAGATCCGGCAATGGCGCAAAAAATGGGCGCGCGCGGACTGCAGCGAGTGGAGCGGGAATTCCGGTTCAGCGCTTTTGCCAAGGCCTTGAAAAAAATCCTTCGCGAACAATGCGAATCCTGAGCGTTACCGAATCCTACGCGCCCTTCCTGGAATTCGGCGGGCCGCCCGTGAAGGTAAGTGCGCTTGCGCGGGGACTGGCGGGGCGCGGAAATCAAGTGACGGTGCTGACGGCGGACTGGGGCATCAAAGCGCGCATGAGCGCGGCGGAGACGATTCAGGCGGAACGTGGCCCATTAGGGTGGACGAGAGTGGAAGATGGCGTCACGGCGATTTATCTTCCGACTTGGTTAAGGTACAGAGCGTTGAGCTGGAATCCCGCCGTGAGAGAATTCTGCAGGGCGCGACTGCAGGATTTTGACGTGGTGCATATCTATGGAATCTACGATTTTCTGGGGCCGGCGGTTGCGAAGGAATGCATGAAGCGGAAGGTTCCGTACGTGCTGGAGCCGATCGGGATGTTCGTGCCGATCGTGCGAAGCCTGCGGTTGAAACGAATTTACCATGCGATGTTCGGGAGAAAATTGTTTGAGGGAGCGAGCGCGATCATCGCAACGTCGGAGCAAGAGGTCGAGGAATTAACTCGCGGAGGCGTGGAGCGAGAAAGGATCGTGGTACGCCGGAATGGAGTTGAGGCGCCGGCGTCGTGGCCGAAGCCCGGAGCGTTTCGGAAAAAGCTGGGGATTGCCAAAAGCGAGAGAGTGATTCTTTTTCTCGGCCGATTATCTTCCAAGAAGAGCCCGGATATGCTGCTGGAGGCCTTCGGTTCGCTCTCGAAGGAGGCTGAGGGGAAGAACCTGCGGCTGGTCTTTGCCGGGCCTGATGAAGGGGGGATGAAGGCGCGGTTAGAACAAAGCGCCGCGCAATTTGGAATGAGTGCGCAAGTGAAGTTCACGGGACCGGTTTTTGGAGGGGCGAAATGGGCGGCTTATCGGGATGCGGATGTTTTTGTGCTGCCTTCGCAGAATGAAAATTTTGGCAATACCGCCGCGGAAGCGGCTGCGGCGGGTACACCGGTGATTGTGACGGAACAGTGCGGCATAGCACCACTCTTGTCTGGAGTGGCAGGGCTCGTCGTGAGGCATGACGCGGGAGCGTTGGCTAGCGCAATCAAATCTGTGATGAGCGAGCCGGGCTTGCGCGAGCGATTAGAAGCCGGGTGCAGTCAGGTAACCGCCAGGCTGGGCTGGGAAGAGCCAGTGCGGCAGATGGAAACTCTTTATAACAAGCTTGCAAAGCGGTGCGAGGGCAGGGCAAACTTCGTAACGGTGAAGTAATGGGCTCAGAGACGATAGGGCACTTCCTGTTCCGAGTGGTTTGGCGTGGGGTGAATCTGCTGCTCGTAGCAGCAGTGATGTTGTCGCTATATGCCGGGCTCCGGGAATACTCGGTGCGCCAGTATCTGGACGGTTTCTCGGATGCGATTGTGCCTAACGTAATGCCGGAGGACCAAAAGCTCGAAGCGATCTTGGATTGGATGCGCGCCGAGCCTTCGCGAGCGGTCTCTATAAATCCAGACGCGCTGCCGAAGCGCGATCCTGAGATGACGCTGACTTACAAACAGCTCTTGGGTGTCTGCGGCACAGCGACCAATGCGTTTCTGAATCTTGCGCGAAGTTCCGATGTGCGAGCGCGCCGGCTGCTTTTGCTGGGGCCGGATGGGAAGACAAAACACGTTGTAGCCGAAGTCCTGGTAGACGGCCGGTGGATTGTCGTGGATCCCACGTACCGCTTCATCATGAAAGATGCCGCGGGCCGCTATTTGACTCGCCAGGAATTGCAGAATCCTGCGGTTTTTGCGCAAGCAATCAGCGCCGTCCCGAATTACCCGCACGAGTACACGTACGATTATGTCGCCCACGTGCGACTTTCGCGAGTGCCCTTGGTGGGGCAATCTCTCCGCAGACTGTTCGACGCCACTCTACCGGGATGGGAGGAAGCTATCGATTGGAGCCTGCTCCTCGAGAGAGTGTCCTTTTTCTATCTGGTGCTGAGCGTGGCGTTCGTGCTTCTCTTCCTTGTGCTGCGCGTGATGCTTGCGTGGTACGCGGACAGCCGACTCAGAATTCGCCGATTCCGTCTGCGTGAGCACGTGTGGCGCGCGGGAGCCGCTTTCTTTTCGACTCCGGAGATCAAGCAATAGCGTGTGCGGTATTTGCGGTGTCGCGTTTGCATCGCGGAGCAAGGATGCCGAGGCGCGCGTGCGCGCGATGGCGGCAGCACTGCGGCATCGCGGACCCGACGAAGAAGGTTTCCTAACAGCCGATCCGCGCGCTCCGGGGCTGGCGCTGGGCATGCGCCGCCTGAGCATCATCGATCTTGCCGGAGGCCATCAGCCCGCCTGGAACGAAACGCGGGATGTCGCCGTCATCTACAATGGAGAGCTCTACAACTATCGAGAACTTCGAGAGCGATTGACGCTGCTGGGACACCGGTTCGCAACACAATCCGATACGGAAATTCTGGTGCACGCGTGGGAAGAATGGGGCGAGGAGTGCCTGCCCGAGCTTCGCGGGATGTTCGCATTTGCTCTATTGGATCTGCGAGGGCGATTCGCCACAGCGCCTTTGCTTTTTCTCGCGCGCGATCCACTGGGCATCAAGCCTCTTTATTACACACAAACGGCGGAAGGTTTTTCGTTTGCATCCGAAGTTCGGGCGCTGCTAGCCGGTGGAAACCTCCCAAAGCAAATTTCCCAGGATGCGCTTACGGCGTATCTGCTTTTCGGGAGTGCTTCGGAGCCGATAACACTGCTGGAGGGAGTTTTTTCTCTGCCACCCGGCCATCGAATGCTCTTGTATGTTCCAGAACGCCGGCGCGTGCCGAGGGCACGGCCTTGGTGGGATCCGCGGACGAGCCCTGCCGCGCGCGACCCACGTAAACCCAAGGACCTGGAATCCGCCGCCAAGAAGCTGCGCCCGCTACTAGAAGATTCCGTGAGAGCGCACCTGATCGCCGACGTGCCCGTAGGTTTGTTTCTTTCCGGCGGTCTGGATTCCGGGGCAATCGCCGCGCTGGCAGCCCGCGCGCAGGCGGGAATCCGGAGCTTCACCCTTTCGTTTCCTGGAACCGCATACGACGAAGGTCCACTGGCGCGCAAGGTCGCGGAGCGATGTGGCACGCAACACACTGAAGTTCCACTTGATGGCGCCGCCATGCTCGCTCGGATTGATGAAGCGATTGCGAGTCTTGACCAGCCGACGATGGACGGCATCAATACCTATTGCGTATCGTGGGCGGCCCGGGAAGTCGGGCTGAAAGTGGCGCTTTCCGGGCTCGGAGGCGATGAACTCTTCGCGGGCTATACGAGCTTCGGAAACACGGCGATGCTGCGGCGGCTCCTTCGCCTTGCGTGGTTCGTACCGGGGCCGTTGCGGCGAGCAGCGGCTCCTGCAATCGCAGGCCTGCTGGGGACGCGAGTCTCGAGAGACGCGGCGGCAAAAGCGGTTGCCGCATGGATCGATCCGGATAGGCTCCCACATCCTTACTTCTATGCGCGATTGCTCTTTCCGCCGCGCTCACTTCGACGTTTGATCGATCCGCGATTTCGTCCGAGCACAGTGGGCGCCGACGGGGTGACACTCGAACCGACCTGGCTTGGCTGGCTGAATCTTGCTGCAAGAGAAGCTGGAAGTCTGGGTCCTGTAGGTGGGACGGCGTGGCTGGAGATGCGATGCTACATGGCGAGCACACTGTTGCGGGATACAGATTCGGTGAGCATGTCGCGCTCGCTGGAAGTGCGAGTGCCCCTGCTGGATACGCCGGTGGTGGAATTCGTAAATGCGCTCCCCGATGCGGCGCGCCAGCGAGCGGGCAAGCAAAAAGCGCTGCTGGTGGAGGCGCTCAGTGGACTCTTGCCGGAGGAAATTCTGGGCCAGCAAAAGCGAACATTCACGCTGCCGTGGCAGGAATGGCTGCGAGGCTCGCTGCGGCCAAAGCTCGAAGCGAGTTTCAGCGAGATTGCGCCGGCACTTGCGCAGCACCTGCGCGTTGAGGGAGTTCGCGGGGTCTGGACTGCATTTCTCGAAGGCAAGACTTCCTGGTCGCGTCCGTGGGCGCTGTACGTTCTCAACGAGTGGTGCAGACGGCACCTCGGGGCTTAATCCGTGCTCCTGAGGTAGACTAAATCATCCGGCAATGAACATTCTTGGGATCAACGCCTATCACGGCAACGCTTCTGCGGCCATTGTCTGCGATGGCCGGCTTGTGGCCGCCGTGGAGGAAGAACGCTTCAACCGTGTGAAGTACGCCGCGGGTTTCCCGGCCCAGGCGATTCGCTACTGCCTGCGGGAAGCGGGATTGGAGCTGAAAGATATCCACCACGTGGCCGTGCCTCGGAACCCCTATGCGCGGCTGGGCACAAAGCTTTTCTACGCGCTGCGCATGCCGTCGTTCGCACGGGAGCGGCTGAAGGTTGTTGCGAAGTTCAAGGGTATTCCGGAGGCATTGGCCCAGGCATTTGACGCGGATCCGGGGGGTCTCGCGGCAAAGTTTCACCGCGTAGAACATCACCAGGCGCACCTGGCCAGCGCATTTTTCGTTTCGCCGTTCGAACGAGCCGCGTTGCTTTCCGCCGATGGATTGGGCGATTTTGCCAGCACCATGTGGGGAAGCGGCGAAGGAAGCCGCATGAAGATTGACGGCGCGATTGCGTTTCCTCACTCGCTGGGTCTTTTTTATAGCGCAGTCACACAGTACCTGGGCTTTCTGAAATTCGGCGACGAGTACAAGGTGATGGGCCTGGCTGCCTACGGCGAGGCCGAACAACTCGAAGCCTTTCGCGATATTGTGCGCAGCAATGGCAGCGGATTCCGCCTTGGCCTCGATTACTTCACGCATCACCGCAGCGGGCCCGAGATGAGTTGGGCCGAGGCTGACAAGACGCCCACGCAAGGAAAGATGTTTTCGGAATCCATGGAACGGCGGCTGGGGCCCAAGCGTAATCCCGAAGAGCCGCTTGAACAGCGGCATCGCAACCTCGCGTCGGCGTTGCAAGCGCGGCTTGAGGAGATTTATCTCGGCATGCTGAAGAAACTCGCTGAGCGCACGCGACTGAAAGCGGTGTGCCTCGCGGGCGGCGTGGCGTTCAATTGTGTGGCCAACGGAAAGATTTTCGACGCGACCGGCTTCGAGCAGATTTACGTGCATCCGGCGGCGGGCGATGGCGGACTCTCCGTAGGCGCGGCTTATTACGTGTGGCATCAGATACTCGGAAAACTTCGGACGTTCGTGATGGATCACGCCTACTGGGGGCCGGAATATACGCAGGGAGAGATTCGGCGCGCAGTCGATGCAAATGGATTAGGAAAGAATGGCTGTGGGATCGAAGAGCTGAACGAAGACGAGTTGATGCAACGCACGGCCGCGATCGTTGCCGACGGGAAAATTCTTGGATGGTTCCAGGGCCGAGCGGAATGGGGCCCGCGCGCGCTCGGAAATAGAAGTATTGTGGCCGACCCGCGACGAGCGGAGATGAAAGAGATATTGAATCAGAGGATCAAGCACCGCGAAATCTTTCGGCCCTTCGCTCCTTCGATTCTTGCGGAAAAGACTGGCGAATGGTTCGAGAAATCGCATCCCTCGCCATTCATGACGCTGGCGTATTCCGTTCGGCCCGAGAAACGGAGCAAGATTCCCGCGCCGACCCACGTGGATGGCACTGGCAGGCTGCAGACGGTCACGCGGGAAGCAAATTCGCGCTATTGGAGCCTGATCAAGGCGTTTGAGCGGCTTACCGGCGTGCCGGTCGTTCTGAACACTTCCTTCAACGACAATGAGCCGATCGTGTGCAGTCCCGCGGAGGCACTGGATTGTTTCCAACGCACGAAGATGGATGCCCTGGTCCTCGGCGACTTCCTCATCACTCGAACGTGAATCGCATGCAACGAGCACCGTTCGAATGAGAATCCTGCTCATGAATCTGTACTACCCGCCAGACACTTCCGCGACAGCGAAGATGGCCGCAACCGTGACGGATGCGCTCTCCAAGGCGCATGACGTTACCGTGCTGTGCGGCCGGCCGTCGTATGACCCGAGCGAGCGGAGACGATGGCGTATTTCGCGCATGGAAGCCGCAGGACGCGCGAGAATCCTGCGCGTCGGCTCGACGGATTATCCGCGACTCCAAATGAAGCGGCGGGTTCTGAACTACCTGAGCTATGTTGCGCTGGCGATTCCGCGGGCGATCTTCGTGCGATGCGACGCCGTGCTGGCGATGACGGACCCTCCGTTCGAAGGCATTGTAGGTGCCATCGTGGCGATGCTGAAGGGCAAGCCCTACGTGTACAACATCCGCGACATGTATCCGGACATGGCTTTGGGAGGAGCGATTGTCGAGCCAGGGCTGCTGGCACGCATCTGGGAAAAGTTGCACCGCTGGGCACTACGCCGCGCCACGCGGGTAATCGTGCTTGGCGAGGATATGCGAGCGCGCATCGTTTCCAAAGGCGTCGATCCCGCCAGAATCGAGATCGTACGAGACGGTACGGATATTTTTCCGCCCGATGCGGCAAAGCCCGAGTTGGACAACGAGATCATTCAAATGATTCGCGGAGATTACAAATTCGTGCTGGTTCACGCGGGGAATTTGGGCTTCTATGGCGCATGGGAGAGCCTGGTCGCGGCGGCACGCGAACTGGAAGCGGAGGGCGTAGGGCTGGTTTTCGTGGGCGACGGCGCCCAGCGCGCGCAAATCGAACGGCTGGCTCGTGAAACGAGAAATGTACGAATACTTCCATTTTTCCCCGCGAGCAAAATCCCCTCTGTCCTGGCTGCCGCCGACGCGCACATCATCACAGTGAAGCGGGGACTCGAAGGGGTCGTGGTTCCCAGCAAGATGTACGGAATTCTTGCCGCCGGAAAACCAATAGTGGCCGTCGCGCCGGAGGAGACAGACACAGCTTCGCTGGGAGCGAGATTCGGATTCGCGGTTTCCGCCGATCCCGACAGCCCGGCAAATGTGGCTGCAGCGATTCGTTCACTTGTTGTGGACCGAACGAAAGTGCAAAGCATGGGGGAAGCGGCCCGGGCCGCCGCGGCCGGTTATGATAGAGTCAAAGAATTGGAAAAATTCGTGAAGATTATCGAGGAGGCCGGGAACGCGTGACATCTTCGGAGACTTATTGGAGCGGAAAGCTTGTGCTGGTGACCGGAGGAGCGTCTTTCATCGGGTCGACGCTGACGGATCAGCTACTCGCGCGCGGCGCGAAAATCCGCATCGTCGATGATCTGACGAGCGGGCATCTCGACAACATCCGCGAACACACCGCGAGCGGCGAAGTCGAGTTTATACACGCGGACCTGCGCGAACCGGGTGTGGCCCGTTCAGCCATGCAAGGCGTGGACACTGTGTTTCATCTGGCCGCGGATCACGGGGGCCGCGGCTATGTTGATCTCCATCAAGCCGGGCCGGCCTCTAATTTTTTCCTGGACGGCCTTGTGTTCGCGGAAGCACTGCGAGCAAAGGTAAAAAAAGTGGTGTTCGCGTCCTCTGGCTGCGTCTATCCAAATTTTCTTCAATCCGACGTCAAGAAAGAACTGTACCTGACGGAAGACCTGACGAACGGCCCGAACGATGCCGACAACACCTATGGCTGGGCAAAATTGATGGGCGAGTTTACATTGCGGGCTTATGCGAAGGAACACGGCATGGGTGCGGCATCGTGCCGTTACTTCACGGTCTACGGACCGCGCGGCGTGGAGAACCACGCGGTGATTGCCATGATTGCACGGGCCTTCCTGAAACAGAATCCTTTCGAAGTGTGGGGAGACGGCACGCAAATCCGCAACTGGACATACATTGAGGACATCGTCGAGGGAACTATTCTCGCGGGGGAGAAAATCAACGACGGCACGGCCATAAATCTCGGAACCATGGAGCGGATCAAAGTGATCGACGCCGCAAACATGGTTTGCGAATTTACGGGCCACAAGGCGGAGATCAAGTTGCGCCCGGATATGCCCACCGGGCCACTCAACAGGGTTGCGGACAATTGGCTGGCGAAAAAGCTGCTTGGATGGGAACCCAAAGTGCCGTTCCGAGACGGGCTCAAGCGCACGATCGATTGGTATTACGCAACGCGGAACCGCGAGGAAGTAAAACGCACCTTTGGGCGAATGCTTACGGAAAGGTAGAGACGGCGGACGGCATCTGCTGGTCGGTATTTGTCCTTGGGGGTATTCCGCCGCGACCCCCGACGGTTGTCTTTCCACTCAAATTAACTGCCAGAGATTATGGATTGTCGCGCGACAAATTCCGAGTTAAGGTGTTTAGGCTGCGTGGGGCAGCCATTTTAATCTTGGGAGCCGGGTCCCCAACCCGACAAGTACGTTAGGAGCACCGGCCGAAGCACCCAGGCCGGCATCTTCGAAAAAATAGAGGAAGCATGCCCGCAGGTCTGCTGGCCTTTTTTATAGCGTTATTTGCGTCTTTAATGCTCACAGTGCCGGTCCGCGCGCTTGCGCTGCGCGTGGGTATGGTTGATCTGCCGGGCCCGCGCAAGGTCCACTTGAGCCCGATACCGCTCTTGGGCGGGCTAGCCATGTACGGGGCGGTCGTCCTAGCGGTTCTATTCACATTCAGCGGAGCGGCACGCGAGCAAATTGTCGGAATTCTGATTGGAGCGACCGTCGTCGCCGCCGTGGGAATTCTAGATGACCGCGGGTGGCTGCATCATCAGGTCAAGCTGTTCATCGCCATGCCGTTGGCAGCTTGTATCTTGCTCGCTACCGGCATTCATGCCCAGGTCTTTGAAATTCTCTTGAGAGGAAGAGCTGGCTACATTCTGGATGCGATTCTGACCGTGTTTTTTGTCGTGGGGATCACCGCTTCCTTCAGCATCCTGGACCACATGGACGGGCTATGCGCCGGGGTTGCGGCGACGGCATCCATCTTTTTCGCGCTGCTGGCCTACCTGAACGGCCAGACACTCGTCACCACTCTTGCGGCTGCGGTGCTTGGAGCTTCGACGGGATTCCTTCGCTGGAACTTTAAGCCCGCGAAAATATTCATGGGCGACGGTGGGGCTATGTTTCTTGGGTTCCTTATGGCCGCCCTCGGATTGAAGCTGCGGCTTGAGCAGGCCAATCATATTTCCGCCTGGCTTGCACCTTTGCTCATCCTGGGGGTGACCATTTTCGATACGACGCTGGTCACGATATCGCGCTCGCGGCGTGGGTTGTTGCCTTTTGCCACCCCGGGTAAAGACCATGCCGCGCACCGCCTCGCAAACCTGGGCCTGGGACATCGCGGTGCTGTCGTCAGCATGTATATTCTGGGACTGCTGAGCGGGGGAGCCGCTGTTCTTGTAAGCTACCTGGCTCCGGCTGCCGCGGCCTCTGTGGCAGCCATCGCGCTCATCAGCGTGCTGGCTGGAGTGACCTTCCTTGAAGGCGCGCCCTTTGAGCGCCAAGCGCGAAAGCCAGCCGATTTCTCGTGATATCTCTCGATTCATGATGGAATGCTCCCTTGTTTTGTGAAGGTGCGTCGCGATTTGCCCCTCCGGTTGGATTCGCTATACTTAGCGGGGCGCCCTCCAACCGGTATTCAAGGAACGATACTTCGAGTCGGGCGGAAAGCAGTCCAGCTTCTATAGAACTTTGATCGCGAATAGATGTCCAAGTGGCAGTTCGGGGTGTATGCGCAAATCGAGAAAGCGAGAACGTGCCAAGTACTGAGCAGAGGTCCCTCCCGCGCGAGGAGCGCGG
>Ga0070730_10000790_pt1 | contig 33651 bp, 23 predicted proteins | sample Coa_R1_3_FD_66447 | JGI IMG/M metagenome (GOLD analysis project Ga0070730, IMG submission 66447) | Surface soil microbial communities from Centralia Pennsylvania, which are recovering from an underground coalmine fire - Coalmine... | ecosystem: Environmental > Terrestrial > Soil > Unclassified ... | reverse complement strand
TTCATGAGTCTTCCGCGCACGCTGGGTGATCTGCGCCGCAGCCACTTTTCCGAAGAGCGTTTGCGCACGCGCCGGGTCAAGGATGAATTGCGCGACAACCTTGTCTCGCGACTGCGTGAGAACGGGGACGCACCCGTTTTTCCGGGAATTGTCGGGTACGATGACACGGTCGTGCCGCAGATCATCAATGCGATTCTCTCGCGGCATAACTTCATTTTGCTGGGACTGCGGGGGCAGGCCAAAAGCCGCATCCTGCGGGCGCTGGCAACGTTGCTCGATCCCCAGACGCCCTACCTGGCCGGATGCGAGATTCACGACAATCCCTATGCGCCAATTTGCCGGCGCTGCCGCGAGGAGGTTGCGCGCCTGGGCGATGCCGCCCCGATCGCCTACCTCACACCGGACGACCGCTACGTCGAAAAGCTCGCCACTCCCGACGTCACGATCGCCGACTTGATCGGCGACATCGATCCCATCAAGGCGGCTCGTGGTGGTCACGAACTGGCCAGCGAGTTCACGGTTCACTACGGCCTGCTTCCTCGCGCCAATCGCGGCATCTTCGCCATCAACGAACTGCCGGACCTCGCCGGAAAAATCCAGGTGGGATTGTTCAACATCATGCAGGAAGGCGACGTGCAGATTAAGGGATATCCCATCCGCCTGCCGCTGGATGTGGCATTGGTATTCAGCGCGAATCCCGAGGATTATACGGCGCGCGGGAAGATCATCACGCCTCTAAAAGACCGCATCGGGTCGGAGATACGCACGCACTACCCGGCAACGGTCGAGGAAGGTATTGCCATCACGGCGCAGGAGGCATGGACGCGGCGCAATGGGAACGCCCTGCACCTGCCCAATTATGTCCACGAGGTGATCGAGCGAATCGCTTTCGCGGCGCGCGAAGACAAAAAAATCGACAAGCGCTCGGGAGTGAGCCAGAGGCTGCCAATCTCTGCGATAGAAAATGTCATCTCCAACGCCGAGCGGCGAGCGATTCGTAACGAAGAAAAGCTCGTCGTTCCACGTATCAGCGACGTTTACGCTGCCCTGCCGGCGATTACCGGCAAGCTCGAACTGGAATACGAAGGCGAGATGAAGGGGGCTGACCACGTGGGACGCGAGTTGATCCGCACCGCGATCGCCAAAACCTACGACGAATACTTCACCGGCGCGAACGTGCAGCAGATTGTGCAATGGTTCGATCTGGGTGGCGAGATTCAGCTTTCGGACTCCGTGCCCGCCGGCGAAGCGCTGGAGAACCTGAGAGGAATTCAGGGCCTGATCGACAAGCTTGGGCCCTTGGGCGTAGCACCAAAAGATGCTCCCGAGCAGCAAGTTTCCGCCGCCGAGTTCATTCTCGAGGGCCTACACGCGCACAAGCGCATCGGCCGCAGCGAGGAGCGCGTGTTCAAAGCCGGCGAAAAGAAACCAGAACCGGTGCGGGATAAGTCGTTTGAGCCGGAAGAGAGGCCGTACCGGCAGAGAAGACAGTTTAATTGAGTCACCAGTCTTGAGTCCCGAGCCGCGAGCAGGTGCGATGCTCGGGACTCGCGACTCGGGACTAGCAACTGGCATGAAGCGCATCCGTTATTCCAAATACGTCCCCGATCCTGCGGGCGAGATGAGCATGGAGGACCTGCTCAGCGCGCTCGCGGATTACCTGCTGCAAAGCGGGTTTCAGAACTCCATGTGGTACGAACTGCCGCAGGGGGAACACACGCTCGACGATCTCAAGCGGGCCATCGAAGAAGCGCTGATGAATGGCGAGATGTTCGACGAGAACCTGCGCGAACAGATCGAACAGATGATGGCCGAGGGACAGCTCGACGAGTTGATCGAACAACTGATCGAGCGCATGCAACAGGAAGATTACATCTCGATCGATGAGCCGCACGATCCCGCACGTCAGTCGAGCGTGGGCGGGCAAACAGGCGAAGCGCAGCAAGCAAGATTCGAAATCACCGACAAGAGTCTCGATTTTCTTGGATTCAAATCATTGCGCGATCTGCTGGGATCTCTCGGCAAATCGAGCTTCGGCCGGCATGACACGCGCGATCTCGCCACCGGCATCGAGGCGAGCGGATCATCGCGCACCTACGAATTCGGCGACACACTGAATCTCGACATTACCGCGACGCTTTCGCACGCCATCCAGCGTGAGGGTCTCGCCCTGCCGCTCAACATCGAATATTCCGACCTGCAAGTGCATCAGTGCGAATATCAATCCTCCTGCGCGACGGTGCTGATGCTGGATTGCTCGCACTCGATGATTCTTTACGGCGAGGACCGGTTTACTCCGGCGAAGAAAGTGGCGATGGCGCTCTCGCACCTGATCCGCACCCAATATCCGGGAGACTCGTTGTCCCTCGTGCTCTTCCATGATTCAGCCGAGGAGATACCGTTGTCTCAATTGGCGCGCGTGCAGGTTGGGCCTTACTACACAAACACGCGCGAAGGCCTGCGTCTGGCGCAGCGCATTCTGCAACGGCAGCGCAAAGACATGAAGCAGATCGTGATGATCACCGACGGCAAGCCCTCGGCTCTGACCTTGGAAGACGGCCGCATTTACAAGAACGCGTTCGGGCTCGATCCTCTGGTCGTGAGCCAGACGCTCGAAGAAGTTTCCAAGTGCAAGCGGGCAGGCGTGCTAATCAACACGTTCATGCTCGCGTCGGATTACGGCCTAGTCCAGTTCGTCCAGAAAGTCACCGAGATGTGCCGTGGTAAGGCCTATTTCACCACGCCCTATACGCTGGGCCAGTACCTGCTGATGGATTACATGTCGCGCAAGACCAAGACCATCCACTAACGATTGGTGTAGGGGCGGACGCATTCGTACGCCCCTGGCCGCCCAACTGCGAGGTGCATGGTTTCGCCCATGCAGGACACGCGATTGGGCGCTGCGCCTCCGCAACCCCGGACGAATGCGTCCGGGGCTACATTGCTGATACCCTTCTATATACTATGGCGAACTGTGTTCGATGCGGGCGGCAGCTTCCTCCCTTCAGCTTCAAGAGGATCTGCCAATGGTGCGTGCAGCATGAAGCGGCGCAGCGCGGCGAGGAGATCGAGAACGCACCGCAGCCCGTCATTGCCGCACCCTGGACTCGCCGCGAATCCACGATCACACTAACCCAAGTGTTGTTCGGAGCTAACGTCGCGGTTTTCGTCGCGATGATTGCCGCCGCCGGATCGCTCGACTTTCCCGGCCAGATCGCGGTGCATTTCGGCGCCAACTTTGGCCCCTACACCCTCACCGGCGAATGGTGGCGTCTGGTGACGTACATGTTCCTGCACGGCGGAGTCATGCACATTTTTTTCAACATGTGGTGCCTGTGGGATCTGGGGAGACTCTGTGAGTCGCTGTATGGACGCTGGACCTATGCCGCGATTTATTTCACCACCGGCATCGCCGGAGGACTGGGAAGCCTCGTATGGAATCCGCAAACCCTGACGGTTGGCGCCTCAGGAGCGATCTTTGGCCTGGCCGGTGCGCTGATCGCCTCGTTTTATCTGGGAGAATTTTCGCTGCCCCGCATCGCCATCAGTGGAACGTTACGCAGCCTCCTGGTATTCGCCGTCTTTAACCTCTTCATCGGAGGCTTCTTTGGCGGCGTCGACAATGCCTGCCACATCGGCGGACTTGTGAGCGGACTGGGCCTCGGCGCTGCGATTGCACGTGTCGCCCCCCATTCGGAACCACGGCGTGTCGGGCTCTTTGTTGCCGCGGCTATCCTTCTCGCAGGGGGCGCCGCCGGATTGGCGCACCATCACAACCTGCCGCTTCTTTTCGGAAGATCCCCGTTCGAGCGCTAAGAAGACGAACCGTAGCGCCGGCCTCTGGCCGGCTGTCGCGAGGACGACTCGCCCTCGCTTTATCGGGATCCTCTGAATCCTCAGCTCTTTGTCAGTTCTCCCACCGCCCGGTAAGCCTGATTGATCGCCTCGTCTGTATAGGCATAAGCCCCGGCGTCCGAGTTGGCGATGGCGATGCGGCCATGCGGCTTACGCGCGACTTCGCAAGGCGTCTCGCCCCCTTCCAGCCAGAACGAATCGAACAGTGAGTTGTACTCATAGGCATAGCCGTGCGGCCAGCGGTTCACAGTAATCGCGGCGATGTCACGCGCCGGATCGAACCCGCCCGCGCCTAGCGTGCGAGCGAGTTGGTCGCGAATCTTGCGCTCCATGGTTTCAAATGGCGTGGTGTAAAGCTCCATCCGGCCGTAGCTGTGCTGTTGCCGCGCCGGCAGCCCCGGGTGACACGCCGCCTTCATCATGTGCACGACGATCGGCTCCTCCGGCTTGCGTGCACATTCGTATCCGCCGATGCTGACCGCCAAGTCGAGATTGACGCCGCTGTGGTACATGCCAGGGGCATAGACGGAACTCGTGCCGACCTTCTGGAATGATGTCCAGTTGTGGATGGCGACATTTGTATAGAGCAGCGGCACTTTCTGTGCGGATGCGAGCGCTTCTTTCTGCTTGTCGGGAAACTCCTCACAGATATAAGGAATCATCACGTGCCAGCAGGCGAGAATCGCATTCTTCGCTTTGGCGGTGTAGGCCTTACCCCCGCGAGCGTAGGTGACTTCTACTTCCTTCGCGCTGGCCGCGTCCCCGACGTGTTTCACGCGCACAGCCGTACTGTTTAAACGAATGCGCACCGGCGAACTATCCCCATCGAGCTTGGCATAATTCGCTTTAGCGACAACGACCTCAGACGACGAGTTGCCGGGAATCGCCTCCGGGACCAGTTTTCGTACCAACAGTCGCGCAATGGACGCGTTGCCATCGGGAAAATGAAAGAAATATCTTTCCGCCTCCTCGTTGGGAATCGCATCCCGATTCATGCCCTTTCCCGGACTCGGGTCTAGATTCATACCATCAAAGCCGGGCAGTCCCAATCCCCAGGCATCCTGCGCGGCGACCGCATCAATGCCGACTCCGAACAGGCCGTGCGGCGTCGACTGATAAAACTTCACGATATCTTCGTGACAGCCGGCGATCTCGGTCAGGAACTTGGCATAGCTGATGCGCGCCAGCTTGGCCTTCTTCTCGTCGGAATTCAGCCCCGGATAGTAATCCTTCGGCTCCTGCAATAGACTTTGCAGATCACGTTTCGCTTGCTCGGCAATCGGGGCTTCGGCGAGAAACTGCTTTAAGCGCACGCTCGACAGCTTGGCCGCATCTTCGCTTTCGTTCCATCCTCTCGGCTCCGGGTTGATCACGAGCTTGTCTATGCCGAACGTTTCCTTATCGAAGAAAATCTTCGGATGAAGCCCGAGCGACGGGTAGAGACTCTTGTCGAAGTATTTAGCGTACGACGGAACATCGATGCCTAACTCTTCGATCACGCCCTTCGCGACCGCACTGTAAGGCGCAGGGCTCTCGATCGAGAACGTGCCTCCAAACCCCAGGCGGAACGCGCTATTCACCCGAAATTCGTTGCGCTTGGCATGGCCGCCGAAGTCGTCGTGATTGTCGAGTATCAGGATGCGGGCTTTGTTGCCCATCGCTTTCTGATAGAAGTGCGCTGCCGCCAGCCCGCTGATGCCGCCTCCCACTACGATCAGATCGTAATTTTCTCCGGTGTCTTGGGGCTTGCCGGCTGAATCCCAGAACGTTCCGTCGCGAACGCTATGCGCTGTCTCGAAAGAGCCCACATGGCTCCCACGTAGCCCGGTGAGTGCGGGAGGATAATAATCCGCAGCTTTTTCCGGCCCCGCTGTACTCGCAAAGAGTTGCCACGGCATCATCGCCGCGCCAGCAGTCACCGCTACGCCGTTGATAAAGTCGCGGCGCGAGATTTTGCGATGCATCCCCAGTTCCCGGTCCCGTGAATCCACGATCTCCTCCGACTGCCTGTTCTCGAAATCACCGCCCAAACTACTCAAAGCTCGACTGGCAGCTTCCTACGATCCGCCTTCCGCCTTCTTGACGGCCAGTTCAGCAGCCTGAAAGCCGATGCGGCTGTGGGTTCCGTCGCAAAACGGCTTATTCACAGAACCTCCACACCGGCAAAGCGAGAAAGCCGGTTTGCCGGTAAGGTCAAATTTATTTCCGTTAATATCGACGAGTTCCACCGTCCCCTCGGGCGCTTCGACGCGGTACGGACCATTGGGGCGGACCGTAATCTTTACTTGTGCCATGAACTTCTCCTTTACGAACAATCACAACCTTACCAGTTTCTAGTAAGCCTTAAAACGATACCACCAATGAAGGTGCGGGGTCGAGGTGGAGAGCGGCTCGCAATGCAATGTCCCCGTCGTGTCCTGAGCGCCGGCCAAGCCGTCGCGAGGGATCGTACGTAAGCCTCCGACCCCGACGCAGCTGAAGGGGAAATCCAACGAGCGTCGATGCCAGCACAACGGTAGAAAATTAGGCGGCTTCGACGCGAGCCGACCGCAGGCTGCGGTACAGTTCCAGGCACTGATCGATCATGCGCTTGGTGGTGAAGCGTTCGCGCGCGCGCGTATACGCAAGTTCCGCGAAGGCCCGCCGCATGGGACGATCTTGGTTCAGCAGGCGAATATTCTCGGCAAGGCTGGCAGCGTCATTCGTGCGGAAGTACAGCGCGGCATCGCCCCAGATCTCGCGATAGCTGGGAATGTCGTTGGCGACGATGGCACAGCGCGAGAAGGCGGCTTCTAAAGCCGGCATCCCCAGCGGTTCATAGCGTGAAGTCGCGGCATAGATCGCGGCACGGCTGTACAGCGCGCGAAGCTGGGCATCGGTCTGCGGTCCACGGATGGCCACCGACGTTTCCTCAGTGGCAACCTTCACATCGGCGCGAATCGGAACGCGCGGCATCGCCACGGTGTGCTCTGCCCCCACAATGCACACCGGGAGCGGGTGCTGCTGCTGCGTAAGCAGGAAGACCTGTTTGCTGGCGTCCACCAGGCGTCCCACGGCGAGCACGCAATCGTCTTTGCTGACGTAGGGATTGAAAAATATCGGATTGCGCCCGGGATAAATCACCTCTCCGCGCCGCGGCTTGCTGTAGCACGCCGAGATTCGATTGAGCATCCATTCCGACGGAGCAATCACCGCATCGGCTCCGGCCAGGCCGTTCAGAACCGTCCTGCGATACCAATGCAGAGGACGCGCCGGATGCGGCGGCGTATCATGCACCGCTTGCGTCCAGGTGATCAGGTCGCCGTGCGCCATCACAACCCGTGGAACATCCACCGGCAGGTTGCCATAGCAAAACTGATTGAGATGGAGAACGTCCGGGCGCAATTCCTCCACGAGTGAAACCAGAAATTCAGAAGATTCCGGCAGGTCCTCCTCGGCCTCCTGCATCCATTCGAGCCGGAAGGCTGTTGGGTGGTAATCGAGACCGTGCAGATGGTCCATCCACGACGTCTGGTCGGGAAGCGGGATCTCGCCAAAGCTGACCAGCGTGACGCGCACGCCGCGCGTGACCAACCCCGTCACCAGTTCGCGGGCATAAGTCCATGATCCGCCAAGTGAATCGGCCGTAACCAGAACGTGCACAGAACCCTCCGCCAGAACCTCGGCATGCCGCGTGGGACAGGGCATTCCACGCGCCGAATGCGTCCATTTTAGTGCGAATCGCAGCCGGCTGGGAGGAAATTCTTATTTCGGGGGTCTTTCAGTACTGTGCTCACGCTTCGAACATCGCGAAGGGTGGGGCAGCCAGTTTCGTGATGATGCCCGCAAGGCTGGGCCAGCCCCCTACGATAGCGCTTCTAAAGACTTGAGGTCTGTATGAGACGCCGTTGCTTATTTATCGTTGTGTTTCTTGGGACGCTTGCCGCACGCGCGCAGGACTGGCAGACGTGCAAACCGGAAGGCGATTACTCGTTCAACGATGTGAAGGGCGCAGTGCATCGGGTGACGAGTTCTGGGATGTATTCGAGCTGGGACGAGAAGACGTTCAGCCGCTCCGGCGATCTTGTAGCAGTCGCAGTTCTGAAAACGCTGGACGATTCGGAGATGGGATCCTCAGAACATGCTAAAGACGTACTACTGATCCTTCGCAGCGCATTCGCATGTCCTCAGCGTTGTGTCAAAGTGTCCGATGACCGCCGTCCCCGGATGACGTTGCTGCTGCTCGAACACCTGAGTGAAATTACGAAAGGGAAAATGCAGACGGATATTGAAGAACTGAAGCAGTTCGTTACGGAGCAGGCGAGGAAAGCCAACGGAGCCTCCTTAGTGCCGAAGTGAACTGAACCGAAAGCAGTTGAAATTTAAGTGCTAACGACTGTTAACGGAAATCATCGTGGCAAGCCTTGCCGTTTGAGAGTAAAGTGCTCGCCATGCGCTAAGTTGCGCTGCAGACCTAAGTTCATGCGAATTATAGACATCCTCATCCCGATAGTCCTTATTGCCCTTTGGCTGATGCCAATCAGTGCGCTGAAAAAGATATGGCGTTTGTTCAACGGTGAGATCAAGGACGATGAGTAGACGATGAGCAGAAGAAAAACGTTAGGTTTTCCGACGTCTGATTGGCGAAAAATCGCCATAGCACTCAATCCTCGGAAAATGGGGAAAGATAGCGCAAGCTTAGACCATCGCAGAAATTTTCCTGAACCCACTAAGAAAAACTCCCACATCGCTGCCGGGAGGGTTCCTTCCATGATTTTCCTTTTAGGAGCGATTTACTTGAGCGTCCCGTGAGATTCGACGTTTGCCGGTTACTGCTGTGGCGCTGTCCTGGACGATCAACTGACCCGTTTGTGTTCCGGACTCAAAGTGACGCTAATCTTGCACTTCGCCTGGTTAGAAGTCGGCAAGCTCCGTCCCTGCGCTATCGTCCTCAAAATGTTGCCTTCCTGTGCGAGTCGTCGTAGTTGTGGCTGTCGCCGTGAATCCATTTCTCGCGCAAAAAGCGCGCGAGAGGGGCACCCAGCGCGACAGCCCGGACTTCAGTCAGTAGACAATCAGGTAGAAAGTACTATCGCAAAAGTAAGGAAAGCCACCGCCATAACAATAGATCCCAACTTGCACCTGGTTCGGAGTGATTGGGCAACCGACGAGGCTGGTACACAGGGAGTCCCACACAGGAATGTCTTGGGGCGTAAGTGCAAGAAAACGATCGTCCACTTCGAAGCCGAAGTCGATAACGTACTGACCCGGGCTGAGGTAAGTAAAAAGAAAGTTGCATGGCGGACTAGTCGCAGCCGCGCCAGCGAGAGCGGAATTGAAACACCGCATGATGCCGGTTGTTGGGATGACAAGTGCCATGGCCTTGACCCAGCCGCCAGCGGCACGTGCCTGCTGTACGTTGCTGTCAGCATAAAAGCTATCGCCATTGGGGCCTGATCCATACACCCCAATCCCGCCGGTCGCGTTGTTGATGCCCGCAACTCCGGAAGCCGTGCCGCTGGTGCTGACACCGTCCACGCCGTCTGAGCCGCCACTCGTGCCCGTGCTGGTGCCATTGATGGCAGCGCCGGATGTATTAGTAGCGCCTAGGAAAGATGCGCTTACCACTCCCGCCGTAATCGTATTAGCAGCAAAGCTACCAGTGCTGTCTCGCTTGACGATGGCGTTGGCAGTGTCGGCATTCGTTGGTGCGATTGCCCACTTCAAACTTAGGGTCCCGCTCTTGGTGACGGGCGAACCGCTCACGGTGAAATCGGAACTGGGCGCGCTCAACCCCACGCTTGTGACCGTGCCAGTCCCGGGAAATGTCTGCCCGGAAATGAAGGTCACCTTGCCGGTCTGATCAACTTTGAAATTCGTTCCGTTGACGGCCAGAGTGGAGTTGGTGCCGTTGGGAAACAAGGTCAGGGTGTTCCGCACGTCGGTTTTTCCGTTGACATCGAGCGTGGCAGCGGGAGTGGTGGTTTTGACGCCGATCTGAGAAGTCTTTTGGAACAGGACCGAATCCACGATATCGGTGGTTGTATCCCACATGGGAATGAACCCGGCCACGCCTACGCCTGTGACAGTACCGTTGGGCGCCGCAACTGAATTCCCCGATGCAGCATTGGAGCGTGCGGGCGCAGTTTTTGTGCTGGTTCCCTGTACTCCCTGGGACAGCACAAATGCCGAAGGCGGAAGCCCGCCGAGGGTCTCGGCATCGGACGCCTTCAACGCATAAGGCACGCTGAGTAGCAACACTCGCGCCTGCTCCTTTCCGCCGTTCACCGTTACTCCCAGCCAGCGCGCGTCCCCTCCGGTGAACAGATCCAATGGCAGTCCTTGCGGCTTCGTGGCTCCCAACTGAACGGTGTAGTTCCCCTTGCCGTCGGCCTGCACATTCTGCGTCTCTAGCCATAAAGGAGATCCTTCATACTGTTCCTTGTAAATTGCGAAAGTGACCCCAGCGATACCGCTGATGGCCTTTCCTTGCCCGTCAACCGCAATTCCGGAGAAATTGACGAGCCGCGGAACAACTGGTGCAGCCGGCGAACTCAGGGACTCTTGCGCGCACAGCGCGGAGCAAACAACTGCTGTGGCTGCCAATACATACAGTGAGCGACTAGCGACCCTCATAAAGACCTCCAGGAGTTTCTAACGCACATTTCGTGAACAGCCCCGAGATTAGCTCTCAATGCTTGGCTGGGGCATTCTTGATCCGCTTCATGACTTCCGGGTGGCGGGCCCACTCCTCCTGTTTTTCCTGCGGAGCCCCATAGACTTCTGGGTGAATGTAGAACCCACGCAGGACGGTCGTCTATTGACAAAAAGTCTGGCGGCGCTTCCCATCTCCATTTTTTGAAATTGGTCCTCCACAGAAGCGGCGTGCATAGTGACTGCATCTGGTTATCCCGGTCAATAGCTGCGGTCTGTCGGACTTATTAAGTTTTCATTTCTGCCGCTAAGCTCCCCGGTATCAGGCACTTCACCGAATGCGAATAACAAGATGTAGAATCGTGCAACCGCATTGGAGGCGCTCGTGGCATCCGAGCCCGTGAAAATCCAGCAACGGATCAAGATCGCGGACGATCTTGAAATCGATCCGCAGAGCTATGAACTGTGCAACTCCGGGAATGTATTCAAGCTGGAACGTATTCCCGCAGAGATCCTCCTGTTCCTGATCGAGAAACGCGGACAGCTCGTCACTCGGGAAGAAATTGCAGCGCACTCCTGGGGAAAAAACGTCTTCCTTGACACCGAGAACAGCATCAATGTGGCGATTCGCAAGATTCGGCATGCACTGCAGGACGATGCCGAGCAACCACGCTTCATACAGACGATCACGGGACGTGGCTATCGCTTTATTGCGCAAGCAATTGAACCTGAGACCCAAACCCCGACCTCAACCCTGCTCTCGGTTGTCGGATACCGCTGGCAGCTGGCGGCCGTTCTCGCCGTTTCTGTCTTCTTGATCGCATTGGCCGACGCTTGGTGGCTCCGTTCTTCACACCAGAATCAATCTAAGCCGGGACCGGACAAGTTGATCCTGGCGGTGCTTCCTTTCGAGAACCTGACCGGAGACCCCGCGCAAGAGTATTTCAGCGATGGAATTACGGAAGAGATAATTACTGAACTCGGAAGCCTTAATCCACAGCATCTTGGAATAATCGCCCGCACTTCTGTGATGTTTTACAAGCACAATCCAAAACCTTTGGACCAAGTCCGTCGCGAACTGGGAGCCCAGTATGTTCTGGAGGGCAGCGTACGACGGAATGGAAACCGGGTTCGCGTCACCATTCAGCTTATTCAGTTACGGGATCAAACCCATATCTGGGCGCGGCAATACGACCGTGAACTGGGTGACTTACTCGCGGTGCAAACCGAAATCGCCCAACAAAGTGCCGATGAAATTCAGCGGCTCACGCTCGGAGACCAGCGCGGCGCTCAAGCCGAGCGCCCCGGCGCTATCGCGCGCCCTTCGACATCGTATGAAGCCTACGATCTATATCTCAAGGGCCGATATTATTGGAACAAGAGGACCCTGGACGGTTTCCGTCAGGCGTCAGAGTACTTTCAAAAGGCGATCGACAAGGATCCGAACTTCGCCCGCGCGTATGCGGGGTTGGCGGACACATTCGCGCTGATGAGCTCCTGGCAATTCGTTCCCCAAAATGAATTTGTGCCTAAGGCTCGTAGCGCTGCTCTGAAGGCCCTCGCTCTCGATGAGTCACTGGCCGAGACCCATACCTCACTGGCCTTAATTGCGGAAAACTTCGATTATGACTGGAAGATGGCGGATAAAGAATTTCGCCGCGCCATCCAACTCAATCCCGATTACGCCACCGCGCATCAGTGGTACGCCGAGTATCTGTCATGGCAAGGCCGTTTCGAGGAAGCGTTAGCGGAGAGTGAGCAGGCACGACAGCTTGATCCGTTGTCGTTGATTATCGCGGTCGATCACACAGCCATTCTTTATTATTCGCGACAGTATGATCTCGCGATAGCACAAGCCCGCGACGTGCTCAAAATGGATCCCAGTTTCGAGAAGGCACGAGGTTTGCTCTTTAGCTCTCTCATCCAGGAGGGCAAGTTTGCCGAGGCCCTGCACGAGATGGAATCCTGGGCTCGTATAGACCACCGCAAATGTTGGCGCTGCTTGGCCTACCTGTACGGGCGGTGGGGCCGAAATGCGCAGGCGCAACAGGCTCTGCAGATGTATATGAAATCCTCGCCCCACTCCTCGCAGGTAAACTTCGAAACAGTGATCGGCTTTTTGGGGACCGGAAGGACGGACCAAGTCCTAACGCTTCTGGAACAGTCTTGTTCGCAACATTCGAACATCGTGATTGCCATTAAAGTAGATCCAATCTACGACCCGCTGCGCAATGATCCGCGCTTTCAGAACCTGCTGTATCGAATCCGCCTACCATAGTAGCGAAGGTTGCTCAGGTACCGCGATCGCGATTAGGCTAAGCTGCTGCCAAGCGATGTGATGATTGGCGAAACATCGCCATTTCACTCATCATCGGCAGGGCTGCCCAGGCTTGGTTTCGGCCCAAAGCGATGACAAGTCGGTTGCCCCAGCCTTCGTGGTGTTCGAAGGCTGGGTACCACGGACGCCGACATCAGGAGACTTTGCGCGCCCCGACGATCCGAAAAATCCACAGCCCCGTTGTGACATCTGCCCTTGCGCCCGCACGCCGCTTTAAGCCATGATGCGCTCACGCGCAAGCGTGACCGCCCATAAAACGGCTGGAGCTAAGCTCTTTGTTATTAAGATTTTGCCGCTAAATCACTGAGGCCTATAAATTATTTTGGATTTTCGCGCTAACGCGCTGATTCCAAGAGACCGGAGGGGGAGGGGGGTGGGTTACTATCTATAACATCCGTCCCAAAATGGAACTCCCCGGGACTCTTCACTCCGCCTTCAATAAATTTATTTTTCTGCCGATTGGCAGTCTGATTTTCAAATTACAAATTGCAAAATTACCAAATTACAAATTTCGCTGCCTAGAACGCGAACTTCACCGCCAACTGGAACGCCCTCGGACCGCCGGAACCAAAGACTCCACCTGCTCCGCTCGCTGCTCTGCCGAACGCCGACGACAGATTCGGATTATTTTGGTCAGGCACGAGCACGTTGAAGAATCCGGAATAGTTTGCGTTGCTGGTCCCGAGGATGTTGGTCTTGTTGAACAGGTTGAAGACTTCCCCAAACGCCTGCAGGCTGAACCGCTCGCCCATGTGGAACTCGCGCGACAGCCGCAGATCGAAGGAATTAAACGTATCGTCGAAGCGTGCATTGGGAGAAACCATCGGCAATGGAGTCCCCAGCGAACCGTTGGTCGCGCCTGCAGCGTTCAGCTGCGTCAGGAAAGCGTTGAGTTCGGCGCCGTTGTGGAACTGGCGTCCTCCGGCATTCCGGCTGAGTTCGGGAACGCGGCTGCCGCTGCCATCACCCAGAAGGATATCCATCGGAACGCCGGAACCGTAGGTCCACAGCGGCGAGAAGCGCAGGTGAAACGGAAGATCCATCGTGCCTTGAAGCACGAGTCGATGCGTCTGATCATTGGGCGCAAATCCGTACTCGCGGCGCAGGTTCGTGGGATCGACCGGAGGATATCCGAATGGAACCTGATCGTAATTGGCGTAATTCAGAGCTTTCGAGAAGGTGTATGCGCTGTGGAACTGGAAGTGATTGCTGAAGCGATGATCGACCACCGCCCAGAGCGCGTCATAGTGCGTGTTCACAGACGACTGCAGATCGGTCACCGTCTCCGGACCACCGGAAGCGGGATTGAAGACCGAACCCACAGGCACTCCAATGATGAAGTGCGTGCCCAAATCGTGAATGCCATCCACTTTCAGAACCCAGTTCTTCGCGAACGAATACTGCACTCCCAGGTTGAACTGCTGGACCATGGGGTTGCGCATGTTGTTGTCGATGAGGTTCATGCCTTCCGCAGCGCCACCCGCTCCGGGAATCACCGGACCGCTGAACGCCGTATTGGGATACTCAGGAGTTAAACCCGGAATGAAGTTTCCAGTGGCAGGATTGTTAAGGAAAGCGCTGCCGAGCGAGACGTTGATCGGCAACGCGCGCCCGTCGAGCCCGCGCTCGAGAGAATCGATTTCCAGCGTGATCCGGTCGTAGTAGATTCCGTATCCGCCATGAACGCTGAACAGCGAGTCCTTCGTGGCCCAGTTGAATCCTACGCGCGGTCCCCAGTCATTCCACTTGTGGCGACTGCCATGCAGGAAAGGCTGAAGAATCGGATTGATCTGGTTGTAGTGGCCCAGATCGTTCACGTCGGAGTCGATCTCGTACCGCAGGCCGAGATTCAAGGTAAGCTGCGGATGGATTCGCCAGTCATCCTGGAAATACGCTGCGGTGTGATTGTTGTCGGTGTTGGGAATAATCAGAGGCCTCGTCGGAATTGCGCTGCGAATGGCGACGGCAAACAGCAGGTCCTGATCGTTGATGACTCCATCGCCGTTGCGGTCCTGATTCGCGAAGTCCTGCACGAACTCGATCACGCCGGACTGGAAGACCCCGAGAACGAAGTCTGCGCCGACCCGCTGGAACTCGCCGCCGAAGTGGAGATTGTGGCGTCCGCGAATCCAGTCGACGTTGTCGTCGAACTGTGAACGCTTCTGGCGGGTCTGCTGCGGTACGCGATAGGACGATCCGTCGGCGAGACTGGGGAAATCGAGTTCCGGCGCGGTCGTGATCGGGCTCGTCGAGTTGATGAAGTTGTTGAACGAATAGCTCGCCCGGTTGAGCAAGCTGGAACTGATGGTGCGCGTCCACGACGCCTGGAAGGTCTGGAAATCATTGTTGAGATTCTGGCGCTCCGAGGATGATCCGATCGGCTGGCCCGACAAAAAGCTTGCCGCACCCGTTGCTCCCAGGCGCTCGATTGCATAGTGAAGGCTCAATGTGTCTTTGTCGGACACTCTCCAATCGCCGCGCAGGGTTCCCATCGGATCCGTCAGAGGGACCGAGGCGAAGCCCGTGTTGATGGTCTGAGTGGCGAGATCGCGCGTGCCGACCACAACGCCGCCAATTTCATCGCGGTATTCGAAGGCTCCGAACCACCACGCCTTGTCGCGCACCAGCGGACCACCCAACGTGCCGGAATACTGTTGGCGGCGAAACTGCGGGGTCTCATTCACAGGGGCGCTGAAGCCGTCGGTCGGATTGAAGATGGGCGATGCTGCCTGCAGAGCCTTATCACGTTCGTAGAACGAGGCGGATCCGTGCACAGTATTCGTGCCTGATTTGGTCACGACGTTCATCACAGCTGAGCCGGAGCGGCCCATTTCGGCGGAGAAGCGGTTGGTCGCAACCTGGAACTCCTGCACCGAATCTTCGGGAACATTGAGCAGCATGCCTCCGACAACGTCGTCATTGTCGTCCATGCCGTCGATGCTGACGTTGCCTCCGCGGCCCAGTTGCCCGGCGGAAGAAATTACGACGGTTCCCTGCTTAGTGGGATCAAAATTGGGCGCGATGGTATTGCCCGGCGTCAGCAACGAGAGTTCGAGGAAGTTGCGGCCGTTGAGAGGCAGGTTGTCGATCTGCTGCGAGTTGATGACTCCGTCGACGACCGAGGCAACGGTGTTCACGATGGGAGCAGCATCGAGGTCATTGATGTTAATGACCTCCTTCCGCTCCTGAACGCCAAGATGCACCTTCAGGTTCGTCTGCTGTCCTACCTCCAATTGCACTGTAGAAAGGTAGTCGGCGAACGTTCCCGCAGTTACACGCAGCTCATAGGATCCGGGCGCGAGATTGTTGATCGCGAATAGACCTGCAGCATTCGTCACCGTCTTGCGATTGAGTCCGGTTGTTTTTTGAGCGACGGTGACTTGCGCATTGCGCACCAGAGCTCCCTGAGGGTCCAATACCGCGCCACTGATCACGCCGGAGCCAAGTTCTTGAGCGAAGGCCGAAATCGCGCCCAGAACACAAATGCAGAGACCGACCACGAATCGCCAGTTCGAAGCAAACCTCATCCGCTGCCGCACAGGAAATCCTTTTGCATCGCAGAGACACAGGCGCGAAAGCGGCGCGCTGGTCATGCCCCGAGATGCTTTGTGAGATTTTCCGGGACCCCAAGTCCACAGAAATGAAGGAGCAGCGAAACGTTACTGGAGCGTGCGAGCCGGCACAATAATTCAAAAACATTACGCGTGCCGTGCCACCGTCAGTTCACTTCGAGACGAAGCCGCAGTTCGCGGGCCAGGATGTCGATCGCACGGATCTTCTCGGCCGCGGGATTGGGAATATCCGGCACAGACATGGCGAGTTCGCACGACAAAAGCATGGCCGTGAGGGTCTCGCGCATCTCACTGTGCAACTGCTCAGCGACAGCGCGGCGTGCCGCGGCTTCCTCGCGTTTGCGCCGGTGCAGGGCCCAGCGCACCTCGCGCACCAGGCGTTCCATGCCGGTCACGCCAAGATTTACATACACCGGAAAAGCGGTGCCTAAATGTTCGATCATCAGATCGCTTTCTTCGGGCTCGGTCTCTAACAGGAACTGATCAATCACCACGGCGGAAAAGGTTTGTTCCCGCAAGCACGTTGCGGCTTCCTGCAGTGATTTGGCCCAGTGCGTTTGTTGTCCAGTGGCGTCGTACAGAGCCTCAGCACATTGTTGACCGGTAGTGGTAGGCGTTATGAGCAGAATCATGTCTCTCCCAGTAGCACGTCGGCGGCCACGGACCATTCGTTGAAAACACATCGTTTAGGCTCGAACCTGCGGGGCACGATTCCCTAAGCGGAATCCCTCGGTCGCCGCAGGTTCAGAATTGGGAGCGGCTTGCACGCAATCTGCACTGCCAGCCTGGAAGTCAACTAGTGCAGTACCCGTGCGCGGCATAGTCCTTCAGCTTGCGATAGAGCGTGGTCTTGCCGATGCCCAACAACCTTGCGGCTTGCAACTTGTCTCCGTTCAAATCGGTGATGGCTTTCAAAATGGTCAGCCTCTCCAGCTCCGCAATCGGAAGAATCTTCGAAGATCCATCGCCATCTCCGCCAGCCGACTCCGACAAGGGCAGATGCGCAATCTCCTGTGGCAGGTCCATCACATGGATGACAGGGCCGCTAGTAAAAGCGTAGCTGCGCTCCAGGCAGTTCTCCAGTTCGCGGACATTCCCCGGCCAGTCATACGCGAGCATGACCTTTAGTGCGTCGTCGCTGAGCATTTTTTCCTGCCCGGAGTTGCGCGTCATACGATCGAGAAAATGACCAATCAGAAGTGGAATATCCTGACGGCGCTCGCGCAAGGGTGGAATTCGCAGGCTGAGTACGTTCAGGCGAAAGTAAAGATCGCGGCGGAAGCCGCCCTGCATGACCGCCTGTTCCAGGTCGCGGTTCGTGGCGGCCAGAATGCGCACATTGATCGGACTGCGGCGGGTGCTACCCACGGGGCGAATTTCCTTTTCCTGAATGGCTCGCAGCATTTTGGCCTGCAGGTCTACGGGCAGCTCTCCAACCTCGTCGAGAAAGATTGTCCCGCCCTCGGCGATGGATAGCAGGCCGTCCTTGGCCTGATTCGCACCGGTGAAGGCTCCTTTTACGTAGCCGAAAAGTTCGCTTTCGATCAGCGTCGGCACAAGAGAACCGCAGTCAATCGGGATGAACGGCTTGTCACGGAAGGGGCCGGAGTAGTGGATTGAGCGCGCAACCATCTCCTTGCCTGTGCCACTTTCGCCGAGAATCAGAACCGGGTGAATGCTGTTGGCGGCTTTGGCGATGATGCGATAGAGCTTCTCCATCTCGGGCGCGCGGCCTACGATACCGCCGAATCCTTGTTTGGATTTCACTTTTTCGCGCAGCAGGCGGTTTTCGGACTTCAGCTTGAGGTGGACGGCCACGCGCTCCAGCAGCAGCTTGAGTTCATCGACGCTGAAGGGCTTGGTCACGTAGTCATAGGCGCCGTTCTTCATAGCCTGCACGGCAGACTGCACCGTGCCGTAGCCGGTCACGACGACAACCACGGCATCGGGACGCCGCTCTTTGATTCGCCGCAATACTTCCAGACCACCGGTACCAGGCAGGCGCAGATCGAGAAGGACCGCGTCAAAGGTCTGCGCATCGAGAGCGCGGTAGGCTTGCTCGGCAGAATCGGCGGCAACGGCCGAATAACCGAGAGAAAGCGCGACCTCGCGGCAGGCTTCGCGGATGGATCGTTCATCATCCACGATCAAAAGGTTTAGAAAATTCGCGGGCTCCACTTGCGGAGTAACCGTGATCGGACTCAAAGCTGCTGACGTCATGGCGTTTTAATCCTCTTCGTTAGATGAAAGTACCGTGCAACTGTTCACAGGTTGGAACTTGACGGGTGGAAGTGTGGGCAATACAGTTCCCGGAATGAGAGGCATGAGCACGCTGACACGCGTGCCCTCGCCAGGCGCGCTGTCGACGTGAATCAGGCCCCCGTTACTGGAGACGATGTCGTGCACGGTGGCCAGACCGAGCCCCGTACCTTTGCTGCCTTTGGTTGTAAAGAAGGGCTCGAACAAATGTGCACGGGTTTCCGCATCCATGCCATTGCCGTTATCTGTAACCACAAAAAGCGCGCAGGGCAAAGGAGCGGCTCGACCGGAGGCAAGTCTAAAGTCGGTAAGAACCTCGATGCGGCAATTGCGGGTCTCCACCGTGATCTGGCCTCCGCGCGGCATCGCGTCGCGCGCGTTGAGAACCAGATTGAGCAGAATCTGCTGCGCTTGCGTGGGATCCATCTTGACCAGGCCCAGATTGGCGTCGAGGCTGAAATTAAGGTCGACGGTCTCGCCGACCAGACGAACCAGCAGATTGCGCATGCCTTCGGCGATCTCGTTCAGGGAAAGGAGTTTCGGCTGAGAATTTGACGGCCGAGCGATGGAGAGCAACTGCCGCACCAGCGCGGAGGCTTGCATTCCTGCTTTGCGGATTTCTTCGGCGTATTTCCGCGCCCGATGGCCCGGTTCAATGCTAGCCATCAACAGATCGCAGTAAAGCAGTACGCCGGTCAGCAGATTGTTGAAGTCATGAGCGAGACCTCCCGCGAGCCGTCCCACGGTCTCTAATCGCTCGGCCTGGCGCAGGCGCTGCTCGGCTTCAGAAATGATCGGGAGATCTTCAGCAACCGCGAGAACACATTCGGAGTCGGTGTTCACCTTTGGAACCCGCCACACGGTCCAGCGCATGGACTGGCCGTTCATAGGCGCGCTTGCAGAGTCAACCTGGAATTTATCGCGTTTGCCCGTCAGCAAATCGGAAAGCAGCCGTTCGGCTTCGCCTTCTTGCTGTGAATGGATCAGATCGCTCAGGTTCAGTGAAAATCGAGCCTCCGCACGGATGCCAAGTTTTTCTTCGAGCACCGGATTCAGCGCCGTGACATGGCCATGGTCGTCGCATTGGGCCCAGCCGAGCGGGGCATTCTCAAAGTAGGAGTGAACGTCGATTCTTGTGTCTCCGGGGGTCCAGGTAAGTTCAGCAGTACTCATATGCAAACTTTCTGCGCATGCATCGTGACTGCGCTGTAGCCGCGTTTCCCAAAATGGGAATCATTTCTCGTCATCGTTGCCGCTTCGGCTACGATTTCGGCCCACTATAGAGATTTCCGATTGTGCGGCGTAAGGGCAGATGTCACTAAAACGGGAAATCTTTCTGTGGAAAACTCAGTTTCTTCTTAGAAATGGGCGCTTTTTTCAGAATTCAGGAAAATCGGTAGGTTTTCTGGGAAAGTTAGTGCCCGGCTTGTGCGTAGGACGTCGCAATGTAGAGAGGATGGCTGAGGCGGAATGTCAAATCTCGACCCTTTTCGATACGGATCGCACCCAAGGAACCGTCACTGGAACGAGACTGCCGTGCGAATAGACTGGAGGTCTGGACCGGTACATCGGCGCCCCTGACGTGAATGCTCGCCAAAGTTAGACGGACGTAGCCTCGATCCGGCTTGACCCGTGAGATGCGGGCGGACTCGACGTGTCCTGCGACAGTCGATCCACTCGGAATCAGCGTGTTGACGCCGATTACGACGGGCTGCGAGACGACCGCTTCAAAAGCGTCGCTTGCGCCAGGATCGCCGACCGCAATGGCATTGCTGAGGCGAACACTGATCATTGTTCCGGCAGGTAGATTTTCGCGATCCTTAAAAGGAAGGTTGCTTTGTGCGCCACTCTGACTGGCATTGGTGGATTCTTCAGGACGAGCATCGTCGGGCTTAGAACCATCGGCAAGAGCGGAAGAAGTGCGATCGACGGGTGGAACACTCCCATCAGCGGGCAGGGCTAAGGGGCGCGAACATCCTTGGGCCCAAAAGAGAGTCGGTAAGATCAGGATGGCTAGACCCCGGCATCCTCGCACTTGTCGCATCAGAACCATTTTGAGGCTGTCCCGTCCCCCCAAGGAGTGGCAACCCGAATACCAGTTACGGTCTCATGAAATCAACAACTTGGGCATAGCACTTTGGTGGCGTGCGTGTAGATTTTCCGCATTGGTCGTGACCTTTTGGCTACAAAAGAAAACGCGGAGGACGAGTCGTCCTCCGCGTGAATGCAACTCGTTCAGCGGCCTTACTGCTTCTTCACCGCCTTCTTTTTCGGAGCGGCTTTAGCGGGTTTCTTCTCGCTTTCCCGTCCGCCGATCAGACTCAGCGCATCGGCGGCGTTGAATGGGAATTGACGAACCGACGTTTGTGTCTGGCCGGCTGAGTTGAGCGTGATATCCACCCGGCGATTGCTGGCCAGCTTGATGACGTTGATTCTTGCCACGGCACGCTTGCGCTCTTCCGTGGTCAGCTCGGTGTTCTGGTCGATCGACTGCTTCACCTCATCGGTGGTCAGGTTGTGCTGCGCTCCAAAAGCCTTGGTTTCGATATTGGCTTCAGGAACTCCCTGCTCGACCAGGTAACTCTTCACGCGAGCCACGCGCCGTTCTGAAAGCGCCTGGTTGAAGGCGGCCGAACCGCGCTGGTCGGCGTGGCCTTCAAGAACGAGGTGGGCGTCTGGCTTAGCGGCAAGGTATTTCTTGAAGTCGCTGGCCATGGTCATCAGCGTCTTCTGCTGACTCGGGATCAGGCCACCTTGCGGGTCCTTCGCCGTCGGTTGTGCGGTTGGGAAGTAGACGCTGTGTAGCGCCAAGCGCGCTTCGAGAGCCCGGTCTACCGCCGGTGGGGGTGGCGTCTGAACCGTGACCTGCGTAGATCCTTGTGCCGTCAGACCACGCGAGTCGGTACAGGTTGCCGTCACAGTAACTGGTCCCGGAGTCATTCCGCTGGTGTTCAGCGTCGCAGACGTTCCGCTGCCGGAAACGGTTCCGGTGGTGGAGGTCCAGTTGGCTACGGAAACAGGCACGTTATCCGGACTGCTGCAGTTCGCCGAGAGGTTCACAATGCCACCCGGAACAAGACTGGTGGGATTCGCCGACAAGGACATGGTCGGAGGATTCTTCGGAGGAAGCGGCTTGATCGTGTAGTTCGCCGAGCAACTCGCTTCGTTGTTCTTTTTCGCCTTCGGGTCGGTCACATGGGCTGTGACGGTGTAGCTGCCCGGAGCCGCGTTGGTCGTATCGATGCTGGCCGCGGTCTCTTTGCCGGTGACTTGGCCGCCGTTGCCGCTCCAGCTATACGTAACCGTATGCTTGGGATTGAAGTTGCTAGGAGTGACCGTGGCATTGATCGGCTCACCCACCATAACTTCCGTGGGCTGGACGGAGCAGGATGCGCTCGGAGGAACCGCTGCTGCGCCACCGAAATTGATCACGATACCGGTGCGCAATCGAGCACCCGAAAGGCCGGGACGCCGCAGGTCCGGAAAGCTCGGAGACGCGAAGTTGGCATAATTGTGCCGGGCCCAAACATAATCGGCTTCGAACAGCCGGATCAGGAACTTCTTGGTGATGGGCAGGTCCATGCCTCCGCCAAGAATCGCGCCGATGCCATTGTTGCCGGTATCGAGGTCTCTGACCGACAAAAGGTTGTAACTGCCCAAGGCGTGGACGAAGAAGTTGAGGTCCTCGGTGCGCCACATAAACCGCGGACCTGCAGAGATAGTCGTCTCGTGATTATGGCCATCCCAGTTGTGCCCGAAATCGAGCTCGCCCCCCCAATGCGGGTCGAAATTGTATGTGCCCGCTACTCCGAACCCTGTGGTCATATCGGGGAGCTTGTAGGGTGTCGGGTTGTTGGGATCGCCAAAGGGTGCGGGAACCGAACCGCCCGGATGCAAGTACTGGTACCCGAGGAAAAGGTCCCATTTCGGGTTTGTATCACTCTGTGCTAACGCGACTGATGAAGCCAAGGTTGTCGCTACAACTGCGATGAAGCAAATCAGCAAAATACGCAGCACGCATGGTGCCCTGTGAATGGACATAGAATCCTCCTGATTGAGATCCTGCGCCGGATGCCTGTGCAGCCGAGCGTCCATAGGAAGCTGTAAATGACAAGTCCCTGGGAGATGAGAAGCTGCTGGGAACGCAAGATTCTATCTCAGAGCAGCTTAAAGTGAAAGCGTATGCTCTTACTATTGCCAGACTTGGCAACCAACGGCGGCATATTCGTCTCAAATTGACATTCGGCTTTCGCGTTTCATTCGGCTCAGGGTTTGAACGTGTCGGACCTTGCCGTGCAGGAACCGGGCCGCGTATCGTGGAATCCATGTTGAGGAAGCCGTCCGTAAATGGATGTACGCCGTACGAGGTCTGAGAGCAGAGCCAAATGAGCCATGAAAGAATATTGATCGTCGAAGATGAAGAGAATGAGCGCTCCGGGTTAGCGGAGTTGGTCAATTCCTGGGGCTTTCGCGTCGAGACCGCCCGGGATGGCGTTGAAGCATTGGAGAAAGCGGCGCAGTGGTCGCCCTCGATTGTCATTACCGATCTCAAAATGCCCCGCATGGGCGGAATCGAATTGCTCGGCGAGTTGGCTGAACAAGCTCAAACCATTGCCGTAATTCTGGTCACCGCGCAAGGCACCATCGACAGCGCCGTACAGGCCATGCGGATGGGCGCTTACGATTACATCACCAAGCCGATCGACACCAACCGCTTGCGGACCATCCTGGGCAACGCTTCCGCGCTGCTCGGCACGCGCGCCGAGCTGGAAGCTACTCGGCGCCGCCTACGCGACACCGGATCGTTGGGACGCCTGAGCGGGGCTTCGCGCAAAATGCAAGAAATCTTCCGGCTCATCGAAATGGTCTCGCCCAGCACCGCATCTGTACTCATTACCGGAGCGAGCGGAACCGGGAAAGAACTGGTGGCACGCACCATTCATGAATTGAGTCCGCGAAAGGATCGTCCTTTCGTGGCCATTAACTGCGCCGCCATTCCGGAAACTCTGATGGAGAGCGAAATTTTTGGCCACGAGAAGGGGGCATTCACCGGAGCCTTGGAGCGCCGCACCGGATGCTTCGAACTGGCGGAGGGCGGGACGCTGTTGCTGGATGAAATCGGTGAAATGCCGGTCGGAACCCAAGCCAAGCTGCTGCGCGTCCTCGAAGACCGAAAGCTTCGCCGCCTGGGCAGCAAGGTGGAGACCGCAGTGGACGTTCGGGTTCTGGCAGCGACGAACAAAAGTCCCGATGAAGCTGTTGCACGCGGCGAATTGCGAAGCGATCTCTACTACCGCCTTAACGTGTTCAACATTCATATGCCGCTTCTACGTGAACACAAGGAAGACATTCCCGCTCTCGTGCAGCTCCTGCTCGCGGAAATGAGCGGGAAGCACGGACGTAAAGTCACCGCTGTCAGTGAAGCCGTGCTCAACCAATTCACCGCCTATTCCTGGCCTGGGAACGTGCGCGAGCTCCGCAATACCATCGAGCGGGCAGTCATCGTCTGCGACACCGGGATGATCGAAACCAAGCATCTGCCGCCGGGATTCGGGCAGGCGCCCCTGCGGGCCGCCGCCAGCGATCCCGACGCAGTTCGCCTTGGCGTGGGTACGACCGTCGAGGAAGCAGAGAAGATGCTGATCCTGAAAACGCTGGAGGCGACGAGCAACAACAAGACGCGGGCGGCTGAGATCCTGGGGATCAGCTTGAAGACTCTTCACAATAAGTTGAAGGAGTACGGCAGCGCTGCGGCCGAAGCTGTCGCCGGCAAGGAAGAAGTACCCAGCAGCTAGACGCCGTTCCTGGCGCTTCGTTGGCTTATATGCGACGCAAAACCATCATCGTCCTGGTTATCACTTTTATGGTGACGGCGATGGTGTCGGCATTCTCCTACTTGTACATTTCGCAGATATTGCGTCTCCGCATTGCCAATGCTTTTGAAACGGCGGTCAGCCTGACTCACCAGCTGGCCTACGCGGTGGGAAATACCGTCCCCGACTTCGGCAGCACATCGGTGGACACCAACAACCCTGAAGCCGTACGGCGCGCTTTGGCGGATTACGTCGAAACCGATCCGGATCTCAACAATCTCCTGCAGTCTGATCCCGGCGACTGGCGGTATATCTACGATGTCTCCATCGTGGACACCAATGGCAGGGCTCTGCTGCACACCAACGAGAGCATGGTGGGAAAGCTCGTCAAGCCGCGGCCAGACTTTCAGGAGATTGTGAGAGCCCGCTTCCGCGAGCAGATTCGGCTGGTATTCAGCCCGGCCGCGGTATACGACGTGACGTACCCACTGGAATTGAACGGAGCGCCCTTCGGAACCATTCGCATCGGCGTGCAGACGGTGTTTCTCAAGAGCGAAGTGCAGTCGCGCCTGATCCGGGCGCTTTATATTTCGGTGGCCTTGATTTTTGCATCGTTGCTGCTGGCTGCCGTCATCTCCAATATTGCGCTGGGGCCACTGAAAGAACTCAGCCGCAACCTCGACAGCGTCACGGCCGGCGATGCCGATTCTCTTTCCAGCGACGAGTCTGAGCACGACGAATATGGACTGGTCACGCTGAAGATCGCCAACCTCGGGCGGCAAATCCGGGACAGCAAAGAAATTTTCTCCGCGCTCAAAGACAATGTCGATCAACTGATGTCGAAGCTGCAGGACGGTCTGATGTTGTTCGCCCGCGACTCGCGCGTCGTTCTGGTCAGCGCGCCGGTGGAATCGTTCCTGGGACGTCCGCGCGGCGAACTACTTGGACGAACGGTTCAAGAGGTTTTTGACCGTCAATCGTTATTAGGATTTGCCTTGCTCGAAGCCTTTGAGCGGCGCCGGCCCATCTCCCAGCGCGAATTTGAAGCTGCCGGAGGCCGACGAATTCAGGTTTCGCTGGACTTCGTCGAAGAGAAAAATTCGCAGATCGGCGCGCTTGTAATCATGCGCGATACAGAGTCGGTGCGGCGGCTTGGAGACGAGATTGAGATGTCACGCCGTCTTTCGGCGAGTGGGCGCTTAACTCGTGGAGTTGCACATGAAGTGAAGAACCCCATCAACGCTATCGTGCTCCATCTGCAGCTCTTGAGGAACAAGTTGGCCCACCAGGAACCTGACACGCGGCGTCACATGGACATCATCGACAGCGAAATCCGCCGACTCGACCGTGTGGTTCAGACTCTCGTGGATTTCACTCGCCCCCGCGATTTGCACCTGGAGGAGATCGATCTGCGACGTTTGTTGGATGAAGTGGCGCAACTTGCCGCTCCCGATGCGGAGCAACACGGCGTTACCATTGACCGTCACATTCCGGAGTCATCGCTGCTCGTGAAGGTCGATGTCGACTTGATGAAGCAGGCCATTTTGAACGTGGTGATCAATGGAGTGCAGGCGATGCCGCTCGGAGGGGTGCTCACGATTTCGGCTCGTCGGGAAAATAATGTGATCGTCGCCGAAGTCGAGGATCAGGGAGCGGGAATTCCCAAAGAGATGCACGACAAGATTTTCGAACTCTACTTTACGACTAAAAAAGAGGGCAGCGGCATTGGCCTGGCACAGACTTATCAAGTGCTTCAATGGCACTATGGCACCGTCGATTTTGAATCCGCGGAAAAAACCGGAACGATCTTCCGCTTCCAGATTCCGGCAGTCGCGGCAATGGAGGCAAGCTCCGATTATGCAACCGACACAGCGGCATCCCAACGTGGCGATTAATGCTCGATTTTTCTGTGCAGAATTGATCATCGCCCTCAGCACAAAGCGTTAAGATAAAAGCAGTGCAAATAGCTCGAGATGCTCGTATGACTCTGGCCGTACTTTTCCTCGCAATTTCATGCGCGATTGCCCTTCCTTCGGTAGCCCAGGGCCAATCGGACGGCCAGTCCACGCCTGCTCAAAGTAGCCAAGCCCCTTCAGGAACGCAGGATCAGCCGAGCATTTCTCTGCAGCCATCGCCTCCGCCAACGGCGAATCCACAGGCTGCTCCGGCGCAAACCCCAGGCTCGCGAAAGCCATCAACGACGAAGCATCGGGCGCGCAATAAGAAGCCCGCAGCATCGAACTGTGGCGTGGCTCCCTCGACGTCAGCATCTGCGGCCACGACTTCGAATCCTGCTTCTCCTAACGATCCGTCGACAACCGGCACTTCGACTCAGAATTCTGGCACAGCGCCGGTCGACTGCCCGCCAACCAAGAGGGTTGTCCGTCATGGTGGAACCACAGAACCGAGTATTCAACTGGCGGGTGGACCGACGACAGATCAGTCAGCTCAGCAGCGGGTAGTAGTGAATCAGTTGCTCGGAGTTACGGAAGCAAATCTCAAAAAGATTTCGGGACAACAGCTCAGTTCCAGCCAGCAGGACACGTTGGCACAGAGCCGGGCCTTTGTGAAGCAGTCGCGCGATGCTGCGGAGAACGGGGACTTGGATCGGGCACGCACCCTGGCGTGGAAAGCTGAACTGCTTTCCGAAGACCTGTTGAAGCCGCCTAAATAGACATCTCGCAGTTAATTCCCTTTGGCGCGTGCGCTGTTCACCTTGGTCAACAAATCCTGTGACATCGCTTGCAGCGGGCCCGGGATTTTCACCGCCTCGGTCAGTACTTCGCGCGCTTCGGTGAGCTTATTCAATTTGCCGTACGCGAAACCCAGGCCGTAGAGGGCACGCGCGTATTGCTGATCGTCCTGCCCCTTTAGCAAACCCGCGGCAGTCCTGAGCTCAGGAATCGACGTTGCAGTTTTCTCCTGCTTCAGATACGCCCACCCGATGGTGTTGTGTGCTGTACCGGCAGAGAGCTTGCGGGACTTGTCCGCGTCCGGAGCATCGGGCTTCGCAACTTCAATGGCTTTCTGCGCGTACGAAATCGCTTTCGCAGAACTACCGGGCTTGCCCTCATCCCCATAGTAGTTTGCGAGCAGCAATAAAGCGGGGAGAGAGTTGGGATCAGCGGCCAACGTCTTTTCCCCGAACGATACCAGCCGCGCCGAGTCATTCAACTGGCCCGGCCCGAGCGTGTACATCGCATAGTTCGAAACCTGCGCACTGAACTTCGAATCTGGAAAGCCCGCGGAAAACTTCTCGATTTCCGCCATGCGGTTCTTGGGATCGCTCTCGGTTGTGATGGCGCTGAATCCGCTGCTCTCGAGGAAATCACAGTTGTTCTGCTCGGTCGCTTTCTCCTGCCCAATCTTCTGAGCGAAGTCATCATCGCTCATGCCTTCCGGCTTCGGTTGCTTGGCAATCGAATGGCAAACGGCGCCGCCGCTGGATGCGTACTCTTCAATCTTGAGGCTGTTCTTGATCTGCTGGGCCAGGCTCGCTTGGGAAACCAGAATATCGAGATTGTGGGGAGAAGCGGCTACGGCTTTATCGCCATATTCCAGCGCCTTCTGCAGGTCGCCGTTCGCCTGATAGGCCTGCGCAAGCTGCCAGTTTCCATACGCCACCGCTTGCGGATTGGATGCGAACTTCTGCACGAACTGTTCATACATCGTCAGCTTCTTGGCAGCGTCCTGCTCGGCTGTAATGGCTTGCAGATCATGGTCCTCATCCGTCCCGGCGGCGAGCACAATGTGGTCCGCCTGTGCGGCAGCTTGGGAAATGAGGAGCGCGAGGAAGAAAACAGGAAACAGCATCAGACTTGCAAGACGGCTTGCCATAGGGGCCTCCGCGTACACAAGAGATGACTCGATGTTTCGAGCAGCAGGCGAATCCTAGCGCCGAAATGGGGCTGTTTGCAAGGGTCGAAATCACGGGGCGGACTGCCGAATCCGTAAAATCCCTATGGCATCCTGCCTTATTTCTTCCTGCTAAAGTAGAACGATGCGTGAAATTCTCGGCCAGCGTCCGCTGCGTTTTGTTTTTGCCGCCAACCTGATTTCTATGGTGGGCAGCGGAATGAACTCGGCCGCCGTCGCCTGGTACATCCTGCAGGCCACGCATTCCGAGGTGGCGCTGGGCACGTTCGCCGTCCTGCAGACCGTTCCCGCCATGCTCATGCTTCCCTTCACCGGCGTGGTCATCGATCGCGAGGACCGCCGCAAACTGGTCATGTGGCTGGATGCGATCCGCGCACTCATCATCGTAGGGGTCGCGATTCTCGCGTTCCGGCATCGAGTGCAAGTCTGGCAGCTCTACTTGATGAATACGCTCGTCGCCGCCGGGTTCTGGATGTTCTGGCCGACGATCACGGCACTGGTTCAGGAACTCACGCCGGAAGGCCAGTTCGTGCAGTCGAATACTTTCCTGCTGGCGGGCGTGCAGGGCGGATTTCTGATCGCCGGAGCCATTGTCGGATTTATTTATGATCACATCGGCCTCGGCGGGGTGCTGACGCTGGATGTTTCGACTTATGTGGTCTCGTTCCTCTGCTACTTTGCCGTGCGCAAAGGAAGGCACATCGTGCTGCGTCCGGAAGAACTGCGCGCCGACATTGTTGCCGCCGAGAGCCAACTCGAGCGTTTCTGGCGTGAAATGCGCGAAGGATTGCACTTTTTGCGCGATCATCGCGCCGTCGTTCTACTTGGCGGCAGTTGGGCTTTATTCCTTGGCGCCATGGTCACAGGGGTGGTCGTGACTCCATCGCTGAGCGACCGCGTGTTTCATGCGGGAGCCAAGGGCTACGGCTGGTTCAATGCCGGATGGGGCACGGGAGCTTTCGTCAGCGCTCTGTACGCGCCGCAGATCATCGCTCGCATAGGAGGTCGGCGCGCGGTGGCCTTCTCGATGGCGATCCTCGCGGTCTGCGTCGCGTTCGCCCCGATTTCGGGATTCCTGCTGCTGGCGATCGTCACTTACTTCCTGATGGGCTCTGCACGGGGCGTGGGCGGTATCGCCATGAATACCAGCCTGATGGAAATGGTCCCGAAGCACCTGATGGGGCGTGTGCAAAACAGCTTCTACTTTGCCGGGACTTTTCTGCAACTGGTCCTGGCGATTGTGGTAGGTGCAGTCGCGCATAAGCTCAGCCTGGTTGTGGCTTTTGCGATCCTGGGCTGCGTATATGCGCTGTCATTCATCGCTTCGAGCTGGCCCGTGCGAACTGCGGCCGTGGAAGAAATCGCAGCGGATTGAGTGGACCTCGCCCGAGAGCACTGCCACTCGTGGTAAAGAGCTGCCTGACACTGTTATCCTTTCCAATTCCTAAGGAGCCGACATGTCCTCTGACCTGCAGGGCCGTAATGCCGTAGTCTTCGGAGTCGCGAACAAGCGCTCGATTGCATGGTCGATCGCGCAGGGATTGCACGCCTCCGGCATGAAGCTTGCGATTACTTATCAGAATGAACGACTCGAGCAGGAAGCGAAGGACTTGATCGAGTCCCTTCCCGGCGCCGAAGGCTACATGTGCGACGTTTCCAAGGACGAGGACATCGACCGCCTTTTCGCCACGCTCAAGGACAAACATGGCAAGCTGCACACGCTGGTGCACTCGGTCGCCTATGCTCCTGCCGAGGAACTGAAGGGCGAGTTCGTCAACACCTCGCGCGAGGGCTTTCGAATCGCGCATGACGTCAGCGTTTATTCGCTGATCGCTGTGTCGCGCGCGGCTGCGCCTCTGATGGAAGATGGCGGCTCGATCATCACCATGACGTACTACGGCGCGGAAAAAGTCGTGCCGCATTACAACGTCATGGCGGTTGCAAAAGCCGCGCTCGAATGCACGGTCCGCTATCTCGCCCAGGATCTCGGGAAGAAGAAAATTCGCGTCAATGCGATTTCTGCCGGGCCAATCAAGACCCTTGCTGCACGCGGTATATCCGGCCTCGGAGATATGCTCAAGTCCCACGCGGAACGTGCTCCTCTGGGACGAAATGTCGAAGTGGGCGAAGTCGGGTCTACGGGAGTATTCCTCGCGTCCAACGCCAGCAGCGGCATCACCGGCGAAGTCATTTACGTGGACTGCGGGTACAACATTATGGGATTTTGAAGTCAGTACTCAGTACGCGGTACTCAGTACTCAGTTTTTCTCAGCGCTCTCGGAGAACGCCGAGAGAACCGCAGCCTGTCGGCCTTCGGGCTTCAGTTCTCTTCTGCGACACAGCGAGTGCCTCTCTTCGGATATTTCCCCGCAAGCTTGTATACTCCTCAGCCATGAACCTGCGTGGAAAACCGTCTCGCCTTCTTTTTGCGATTGCCTGCCTGGTGTTACCGACGGCAACTTCTGCTCAAACTGCGGCCTCTCGCGGCGCTGCCGTCATCGATTCGATGCCGCGTGCGAAGAGTATTCAGGAGACTGCCATCTCGCCCGACGGTACTCAAGTCGCGTATATCGTTGGAGGCCAAATTACCATTGCTCCATTGGGCGGCGGTCCAGAACACTCGATCGCCGTTGAGGGCAAGCTGGCGCAGCGCTCGGTCGCATGGTCCGCCGATTCCAAACAGATCGTGTTTATCGCCGATCTGGAGGGGAACGTTCCGGCGGCGCAGGTTTGGACCGCGGCGGCCGATGGCAGCGCTCCCGTCAAACACGGCGACTTGAAGGGATATGTCGATTTGCCCAGTTTCTCTCCGGACGGCTCAAAGCTCGCGCTTCTCTTCATCGAAGGCATGCCTCGGATCGCTGGTCCTCTGCAGCCGATGCAGCCCCTTGCCGGAGAAATCGACTCAAAGATCTACGAACAGCGTCTGGCGACCATCGATCTCTCGACGAATACGCTCGCTCAGGTAACGCCCGCGGATATGTACGTCTACGAGTACGACTGGACTCCCGACGGGCAGGCGTGGGCAGCCATCGCTGCGCACGGCGAAGGCGATGCCAACTGGTACGTGGCACATCTTTATCATGTCGACGCTGCGACGGGAACGATGCAAGACATTCACGCGCCTAAGTTCCAAATTGCAGAGCCGCGAGTCTCTCCCGATGGCAAGAGCGTAGCCTTTATCGAAGGCCTGATGAGTGACGAGGGCTCGACAGGAGGCGACATTTTTGTCGTTCCGATGGCCGGAGGCAAGGCGCAGAACATCACTCCCGGGATCAAATCCTCCCCTGCTGGCCTGCAATGGACCGCGGCCGACCAAATCACTTTCGAAGCAAACAGCGATGGGCAATCTGGCCTGGCCACGGTCAGCGCTGCGGGTGGGACGATCAAGACGCTGTGGCGTGGGGACGAGACGATCGGCTCGCTTTCGTTTTCGCACGACGGATCGGTTACCGCAATGATTCGGCAGTCTGCAGCAGCGCCACCTGAAGCATGGGCGGGTCCGATCGGGCGATGGAAGCAGATCACGTCATTGAACAGTGGCGTCAACGCCGCATGGGGTGAGATGCGGAACTTCCATTGGACCAACGGCAACTTGCAATTGCAGGGATGGCTGATGCTCCCCAAAGATTACGACGCGAGCAAGAAATATCCGCTGGTGGTCAACGTGCATGGCGGACCGTCGGCCGCGTGCCGGAACAGCTGGGACCCGCGAATTATGGGAGCTGCGTCCGCCATGGGATACTTTTCGCTTTGTCCCAATCCGCGCGGCAGCTATGGCCAGGGCGAGGCGTTCACGCGGGCGAACATCAAAGATTTCGGCGGCGGCGATTTTCGCGACATCATGACCGGCATCGACGCGATCTTAAAACAGTATCCGGTCGATCCTAAGCGCCTCGGCATCCGCGGACACAGCTATGGCGGCTACATGACCATGTGGGCCGAGACCCAGACTCATCGCTTCGCCGCGGCCGTCGCTGGGGCGGGGCTTTCCGACTGGCTGAGTTACTACGGCGTGAACGACATCGACGAGTGGATGATTCCCTTCTTTGGTGCGTCGGTCTATGACGATCCTGCCGTGTATGCCAAGAGCGACCCGATGCACTTCGTGAAGAACGTGAAGACTCCCACGCTGATTCTGGTCGGCGACAGCGACGGCGAAGTTCCCATGGAGCAGTCGGTGGAGTGGTGGCACGCGCTCAAGGATCGGAACGTCCCGGTCAAGCTTGTGGTGTACCCGCACGAGGGGCATGTTTTCGTAAATCCCGCGGATTGGCGCGACTATTTCGTGCGCAGCCTGGATTGGTTTGAGGAGTGGTTCGGGAAGGCTGCTGGCGGGACAATGTAGGGACAGCCGCCCTCGGCGGTCCGCCGGGCAGGGCCCGTCTGGTTTGTATTGGAAGACAAACCTAACGAGTGACCGTGACTCTCCTGGCGCTCTCCCCTTCCCGCTCCAGCGAGATCTCCACATCCCGCTCGCGCACGAAGCGGGGAAACTTCTCGCCCCACTCAATCAGCAGGATGCTGTTTTCCGAACGCAGATCATCGAGCGCGAGCGTATCGAGTTCGCGCTGTGTATCCACCCGATAGAGATCGATGTGATAGAGGGTCGCCCGGGGGCCACGATACTCGTGGATCAGCGTGAACGTAGGACTGGTGACGTCTTCTTCATCGGCGGCATCGAAAGCGGCCGCGATTCCCTTGACCAGCGTGGTCTTGCCCGCGCCCAGATCTCCGCGCAGCAACACAAGTTTGGGAGGCGCAAGCAGGCCGGCGAGCGTGCGGCCGAACGCAATCGTTTCGTCCGCCGAGTGAGTCGCGATCTCGCGAAGCACGGCATGGCTGGTCTGCTGATTCACGTGTTCAGTATATCCAGCTTGAAACGTTGCGGATTGCTGGCTGTCTGCACGGCCGTAATGGAACGGCTGTGGAAGAATGGGGTGGAAGAGCGGCGCTTTAAGCGCCGCGTTAAGAACGGTTATGACGGGCCCTTCAGGGCTGGTGGCACCTTTCCGCGATTAGAAACGAGATTCCGGGGCTAAAGCCCTGTTCTGTAGACTACCTTGACGCGGCCCTTAAGGGCGGCTCTTCCACAAGAACCGCTCTTCCAGATTAACTTCAATACGTCGAGAAGGCGCTCGACTTCATTCCCAGCAAACTGCGTTCGGACACATGATCGAGCGAGACGCGCAGGCGGCGATGGTCGTCATCTTCAAGCGCTACGAACTTGAACGCCTGCAGCACCCCGTCCGTCATGCTCCGCATTGGACTGAGGGCTTCGGCCATGCCGTGGACGGGCCCGGCT
>Ga0070730_10000789_pt1 | contig 33698 bp, 27 predicted proteins | sample Coa_R1_3_FD_66447 | JGI IMG/M metagenome (GOLD analysis project Ga0070730, IMG submission 66447) | Surface soil microbial communities from Centralia Pennsylvania, which are recovering from an underground coalmine fire - Coalmine... | ecosystem: Environmental > Terrestrial > Soil > Unclassified ... | reverse complement strand
CGGATCGCCGCCGCCAGGATTTGCACGGCGGCCGCGGCCTCCGCTGCGCCGGGCAGCGGATCCTCGATGAGATAAACTTCGTCCAGCCCCATCGCCAGCACATCTTTAAAGCTGTCGCGAGCGGCCTGCGGGCCCAGGCACAGCGCCTGCACGGTGGCGCCAGTGGCCGCCTTCAACTGCATGGCGGCCTCGACCACGTTCTTGTCGATGTTGCCCATGCGGGCTGGCGCGCCGGCCGTGCGCAGCTCTTTGCTGGCCTGGTCCACCTTGATCTCGGCCACGTCCAGGGAATATTTGATCAGCGTGAGCAGCTTCATATCATCCGGTCCTTGCCCGGCGTTTAGCCGTAGCGGAACACAACTCCAAACCCGCCCTGCGGGTTGCGCCAGGTGATGCCTTTGTTGCCGCCGTGGTCGCAGGCGATCTGGCAGGTGCCGCACTCAAGGCAGTTCTCGTAGCGCACGGTGACGTGCTCGTCCACCCAGCGATAGACAGCGGCCGGGCAGACGGTCAGGCATGGCCGCGCCTGGCACGCCTGGCAGCGGTCGATGTCCACCCGAATGTGGCTCTGCTCGGCGTCAATCTCATATTTGTCCAGGCCCAGTCGGGCATCCAGGGTCAAGGCGGGCTGGCTCATAGCACCACCCCTCGCGAGACCTGGAGCACGTCTTTGGCCAAATCCAGCGTGGACAGTTTGCCCTTCATTTCGCGGCGCAGGGCCGCCAGGGCCTTGGGGCTCGGCTCCGCGGCCGGGCTGAACAGCGCTTCCATCACCTGGCAGGCCAGGTCGGGATACGTCTCAAACAGGCGCTTGTTCTCAAGCAGGGGGTAGGTGGCCTGGAAGGTCTGCCAGTCGTGATAGATCGACGTTTGTTTCAAGTTTGTCTCGTACTGGGCCAGCGCCGCGGCGGTGTATGTGCCCTGCGAGCCTTCGCCTTGGGCGGACAGGATGGCTTTGGCGGCGGCGGCGGCGGAGATCATGGCGAAGTCCATTCCGCGCAGCGTCATGATGTTGTTCAGGAGCAGCCGGGCGCTGCTGCCCACCGCCACGTAGCCGTCGCCGTACAGGCGCGACATCAGGTGAAAGCCGCCGCGGTGCACGGTCTGGGCCGAATACTCGACCACTTCGCCGCCCGCGATCAGCCGCGCCATCAGCGGCTGGCGCTTGAACTCGTCCAGCACCTGGTGCGGCTGAAGGTGACTCTGATAAAGCGCGTCGATCTTCACCACCAGGCCGAGCGACAGCGAGGCCTTGTTCGTGTACAGAAAGCCGCCGCCCTCAATGCCGTGCGTCTGCCCAACCAGCGTGTAGGCCATGCCCATGCCGGGCGCGCATTGGAAACGCTCTTCGATGGTTTTTTCCGGCAGGGCGATGACCTCTTTCACGCCCAGCGACACGTCGTGCGGATGAAAGTCCTCGCGCAGGCCGGCCTGCTTGAGCAGCAAGGCACGCGTGCCTTCGGCCACCACCACCACGTCGGCGCCGATCTGGTCAGGTCCGGCCTGGATGCCGATGACCCGCCCTTGCTCCAGCAGCAGCTCGTCCACCGTCACGCCGGTAATCAGGGTCGCCCCGGCACTCTCCGCCTGTTGGGCCAGCCACGGATCGAAGTGGGCGCGCAGCACGCTAAAGGCGTTGTAGGGCGGCGCCGCTGCCTGCTGGTTGCGGAAATCGAGCGCCACCGAGGCGTTCTCCGACAGCAGCGCCAGCTGGTGCGCGGTGATCGCTCGCTCCACCGGGGCGCTGTTCCAAAAGTCGGGGAAGATTTCGGCCGCCAGCCTGGAATAGATCAGGCCGCCCGAGACGTTTTTGCTCCCCGGCGTCTGGCCGCGCTCGACGATCAAGACGTTAAGCCCGCCTTGCGCCAGCAGGCGGCCGGCCGTGCAGCCGGCCGGCCCCGCCCCAACGACGATCACATCAAACTTGTCCATTTACGGGATGATGGCGGCCATCACGCCCTTCTGGGCGTGCAGGCGGTTCTCCGCTTCGTTGAAGCAGGCCACACCCCACTTGCCATCCAGCACGGCATCTGAAACCTCCGCGCCACGCTCGCAAGGCAGGCAGTGCATGTAGGCCGCGGTCGGCTTGGCCATGTTCATGTGCTTCTCGTCCGCGATCCAGCACTGGTACTTGGCGAATAGCTTGGCCATCTCGTCCATCTGCGGTTTGGGCTGGTGCGGCGGCAGCAGGTCCAGGCAGACGTAGTTCTTGGCGTAGACCACGTCGGCGTCCTCGCAGGCGTCTTCCATGCAATTCGTCACCGAGTACGAGCCGCCATACAGCTCGCAGTTGGCCTTGATCTGGGCCTCTACGTCAGGGTCGATGCCCATCTCTGGCGGGCGGGCGAAGACGATGTCGGCGCCATAGTAGCTGGCGGCGTACATGAAGTCATGGTGCGGGGCGATGGGCTTCTTGGTGCTGGAGCCCCAGGTCCAGGTGACGCCCAGCTTGCGCCCGTGCAGGTCGCGCCCAAACATCTCGCGCAGGGTCATTACGTCGGCCATGCCCTGGCACGGGTGATATTTGTTGTCTTCCATGTTGATGACCGGCACGGTGGCCCATTTGGCGAACTCGTCGATGATCTTGATGCTCTTGTCGTAGATCCAGTCCACCTTGTCACCCAGGATGCGGATGGCGACGCAGTCGCCCATGCGCGACAGCACGCGCGCCACGTCGGAGATGCGCTCAGAGCCGTAGCCCTGGTCTTCGCCTTCCAGCGTCGGCAGGCGCGTGGCATCCGGCTGCAAGAAGTGGCCGTGGCCGCCCAGCTGGAAAATGCCGGCCTCGAAGCTGTTGCGCGTGCGCAGTGAGGGGTTGAAGAACATCATGAACAGCGTGCGCCGCGCCAGCACGTCGTCGTGCGGGCGGCGCATGCAGTTGTCGGCCTTGAGCTGCAAGGCCAGGTCCAGCATGGTGTCGATCTCTTCCTTGGTGAAATCTTGCAGGCGAATGAAGTCACGCCCTTTTAGACCTTCGGTGATCATGTTTTCTCCTTGGTAACTTCTCGGCCTGTGGAAAGGGGGCGGAAAACAGGGTGTGCGCGGGGGCGTGCGCCCCCGCGCACACCCTGTTTTCCGTTTACTTTCCTCAGGTCATGGCTTGTCCAAACAGCTCGCGCCATTTCCGCCCGACCGCCTCCATGACGGAGTTGGCGCGCGTGCGGCGCATCCGGTACAGATGCGGCATGCCCAGCTGCCACTCCGCCATCCAGCTCGCGGCGAAATCGCCGCGCTCGGTTTCCTGCAGGATCTGCTCGATGGCCGCCTCGTTGATGACGCGCGGCCCCGAGCGGCGCACGGCAAACTCGCACGTCCGGCTGCTGCGCTGCGAGATGTATTCCTCGATGCCGACCTCGTCCATCACGTCCACCACCGAGCGCAGCGAGCGGATGGCCTTGGCATAGGCGAAATAGGGCGGGTAGCCATGCGCCACCATGGTTTCGAAGACGGCGCGCATCAGGTGGATCGTGCCGCCGTACAGCACCTGCTCCTCGAAATTGTCGCCCTCGGTCTCCTGCTGGAAGTCCACCTCCACCACGCCCACCCGGGTGCTGCCGACCGACTTGGCGATGGCCAGCACAATCTCCTTGGCGTCGCCGGTAACGTCCTGCCCGACGGCGATGGCGCCATAAATGCCCGAGCCTTCTAAGAATTTCTGGCGCACCAGGTGTCCGGGCGAATTTGGCACGAACAGGACCACGTTGACGTTCTGCGGCGGCTGGATAGCGCCGTAGAGCACGTTGAAGCCGTGGGCGAAGCTGAGGGTGGCGTTGGGCTTCAGGTTGGCATGAATATGCGCGGCGTACACCTCGGGCTGGGCGGGGTCGGCCAGCAGCACGTGCACCACATCCGCCGCCCGCGTGGCTTCGGCAAAGGGCTTGACGTCGAACCCGTCGGCCCTGGCCTTGTCCCAATCGCGAAACCGCTCGCGCGGCCCGGCGCCGACAATGACCTGCAGGCCGCTGTCGCGCATGCACTGGGCCTGTGGGCCGCCCTGGATGCCGTAGCCCAGCACGGCGATCACTTTGCCTTTAAGCACGTCCAGGCTGACGGCGTCGTCCCGATAAACTTGGCTTTCCATGGGTGGTGGCTCTCCTGCGTGTGAAGCTCGGCCGGCGCCGGTCACATGCAATCGGACACGTAATCCCGGTTCACGTCCTTGTACAGCAGATAGGCTGACTTGCCCCAGCCGGTGGCGTAGTAGAACTGCGGGCAGAACGGCGCCATGTAGATGAAGTCGCCTTTTTGCACCTCGATGAAGTCGCGGTTGAGCCAATACACGCCGCGCCCGTCCACCATGTACAAGCCGTGCTCCATGATGTGCGACTCGACGAAGCTGAAATAGACACCGGGGTCAAACACCTGCAGGTTGATGCCCATGTCGAACTCGGGCTTCTCGTACGGCGTCAGGTGCTGCTCCATATACGTGTCGGTGGGATAGGCCGGCACGTCCGACTCGTGCGCGACGATCGGCTCCGGCACCGCCAGGCCTTCGACGGTCTCATAGCGGCGGCGGATCCAGATCATCCGGCAGTCCGCCTGCGCGCCGTTGGTGAACTCAAACGGGCGGGAAGGGGGCAGCCAGCAAAAGCAGCCTTTGGCCAGGGTCTGCTGCGCGCCATCCAGCCGGAAGGTGACCTCACCTTCGAGCACAAACAGGAAGTGCTCCCACGCCTCGGCCCGCGGCCTGGCCGTTCCGCCGCCGGCATGGATCACCAGCTCGTGCTCGACGAAGCGCGCTCCCAGCTGGGGCGTGGCCAGCACCTGGGCCTGGACCTTTTGGAAGCCGGGCAACGTGCTAAAGACGCGGTTTGCTGCCGGCAAGATGGAGTAGATGCCGGGTTTGTTAATCGCGCGGCAGCGAGACGTGACATCGGCGTCGCTGACGATCAGAACATTATCTTGGGGCATCAAGGGTCTCCTCTGGGCCGGGGTCTACGGCCTGGTGATCTTAGATTTCAGGACCAGCGCGGCCCATTGGCGCGGCTGACATCGTTCACGCCGGTCATATCAGTTCAGGGTCGGGGCGGGCGCCAGGCGCTCGTCCAGGTGCCGTGGGTGAGCGGCGAACGGCTTCGCGCCGGCATAGCGCGCGGCGCGCCGCAGCAATTGTCCGAAGCCCGGCTGCACCTTAATCTCGCTCCCCTCGAATACGGTCACGCCGCGGACAATAGTCCGCTCGACCCAGCCCGTGAACGTGGATCCGACATAGGCGCTGTGCTTGTTCCGATAGAAGAGCTGATCCGCGTTCAGGGTCCACACCCTGGCCGGGTCAACCACAACCAGGTCGGCGTCGGCGCCAGGGAGCAGGTCGCCCTTGCGGGGATACAGGCCGAACAGATGAGCCGGCTGAGTGCAGGCCAGGCGCACCAGTTGGGTCAGGGGCAGCCCCCGCTGGCAAACGCCGGCGGTCAGCAGCACGGGCAGCATAAGCTGGATGCCCGAGATACCGCCCCAGGCGTTCCAGATGTTGTCCAGGCCTTTGGCTTTGTCGGCCCACAGGCAGGGTGAATGATCCGAGCCAATGGTGTCGACCAGCCCGCCCTTCACGCACTCCCACAGCTCTTCCACGGTGCGGCGCGAGCGGAGCGGCGGAGCGCATTTAGCCGCCGGCCCCAGCCGCTCAAAATCCTGATGATCGAAGAACAGGTAGTGCGGGCAGGTCTCCGCGGTCACCTGTACCGCCTCGCTCTTGGCCTGGGCCACCGCCTGCAGACCATCCGGGATGGAGACGTGCACAATGTTCAGATTGCCGCCGGCAACTTTCGCCCAGTAGCAAGCCCGCTTCACCGCCTCCAGCTCCGTTTCGGGCGGGCGGGACTCGTACCAGCTCGCTCGATCCGTGCGGCCGCTGGCCCGAAGCTGCTGGCCAAGGTAGCTGGTCACGTCTTCATTTTCGGCGTGCACGCCCACCAGGTTGCCCAGCTCTTTCATCTGGAGCAGGCCGGCATACAGCACATCGTCCTTCACCCGCTCGAAGTCCACGCCGCTGTTGCTCATAAAGGCCTTGAACCCGATGACGCCCTCGGCGTCCATGCCGGCTAGCTCGGCCAGGTTGTTGTCCACCAGCCCGCCCCATTGGGCATAGTCAATCACGGCATCGGCGGCTACTGCCTGGCGTTTGTGGGCCAGCAGGGCAGGGGTGATGGTGGGCGGGGTGGCGTTCAGCGGCATTTCCAGCACAGTGGTGACGCCCCCGGCCGCCGCCGCCATGGTGCCGGTGCGATAGCCTTCCCATTCGTCGCGACCGGGCTGATTGAAGTGGGCGTGGCCATCCACCAAACCGGGCAGGAGCAGCTTCCCGTTCAAGTCGCTGATCTCGCGGGCCGCCAAGTTAGGCTCACCGGTTACGATCCGGTCGATCTTGCCCTCCGCGATCACAACCCCGCCGTGGAAATCGACCGTCGCGGTTACGACATGCGCGTTCTTGAGATAGAGGTCGGCGCTCATTGGATAGCCTTGTTCCCTGAGGTTCCCGGGCTAGCTGACGATCCAGGTGCCAGTTTCGCCCTGCAAGGCCCGGCTGATGTTCTCGGGATTGGTGATCAGGGCCTGCTTGCCGCCGGCGTCGAGAAAGTTCAGGATCGCCTGGATCTTGGGCAGCATCGAGCCCTTAGCAAAGTGCCCTTCCTTCATATACGCTCTGGCTTCGGCCGCGGTCATCCTGTCCAGCCACTGCTGGTTGGGCTTGTTGAAATTGATGGCCACCTTCTCCACCGCCGTCGAGATCACGAACAGGTCCGCCTGGATCAGGTTGGCGAGCACGGAGGAGCCAAAGTCCTTGTCGATCACGGCCTCCACGCCCGCCAGGTCGCCGTTCTCCAGCTCCACTACCGGGATGCCGCCCCCGCCGACGCCGACGACGGTGAAGCCCAGGTCAACCAGGGCGCGGATGGCCGTCGCTTCGACGATTCGCTGCGGGATGGGCGAAGCCACCACCCGCCTCCAGCCGCGTCCGGCGTCTTCCACCACCACCCAGCCTTCGGTGGCCTGCCGCGCTTTGGCGTCGGCTTCCTTCATAAAGGAGCCGATTGGCTTGCTCGGGTTTTGGAAGGCCTTGTCGTTCCGGTCGACGATGGTCTGGGTGACGATGGCGGCCACCGGCTTCTTGATCCCGCGCGCGCGGAACTCGTTGTTCAGGGCCTGCTCGAACATGTAGCCAATCGCCCCCTGGCTGTCCGCGCCGCAATAGTCCAGCGGCACCTCGTGCAGCTCGTGCTGCGACAGCTCCGAGCGGCGCAGGATAAAGCCCACCTGGGGGCCATTGCCATGCGTCACCACCACGTCCCAGCCCTGCTGGATCATGTCGGCGATGTGATGCATCGATTCGGCAGCGGCGGCATATTGGTCCTTGACGGACCGGTGCGCCTCATCCTTGATGAGCGAGTTTCCCCCCACGGCCACGACGGCAACTTTCTTCTCAGGCATGACTGATCTCCTTCAGACCCCGCTCTAAATTCCCAGGATGCTGGCGACCAGCGCCATGCGGATGGAGACGCTGTAGGCCAGCGCCTCGAAGTACAACTGGCTGGCGGAGGTGTCGATGCGCAGATCCATTTCCCCGGCGCGCCGCGGCAGCGTGTGCGTCACATAGATGGTGCGGCCTTGCTTCTGCCGGACCGTCTCCAGCGTCTCGTAGCGCACGAAGTAGTTGTCCATCACCTGCTTGAAGGCTTCGGCTTCCGGCCCTTTGGGCGCGCTGCAGCCAGGCAGGTAAACCATATCCATGTCGCTGATCAGGCCGTTGAAGCTCTCCTGATCGAGGTCGTAGGCTTCGGTGACCGGCACGCCCAACTCTTGGATCTTGTGGTTGACGCTTTCGGGCAGGCAGCGGCTCTTGGGCGAGGCCAGCGTCACCTTGGCTCCCAGCCGGGCCAGGCCGTAGGCCATCGAGTGGCCGGTCCGCGCTTCCACCAGGTCGGCGCTGGCAATGCACACCTTCAGGCCTTCCACCCGGCCAAACGTGCGCCACAGGGTGTAGAGGTCGAGCAGAGCCTGGGTGGGGTGTTCCCAGTGACCCCAGCCGCCGTTAATGATTGGCGCGTCGGAATAGCGGGCAGCCTCGCGCGCTTCGACGTCGTTCGGGTGGCGCATCACAATGACGTTCGCGTATTTGGCCACGACCTTGAGCATGTCGTTCAAGCTCTCTTCCTTGGCGGCCGAGGAAGAGATCAGCGGTGTCGTCTCAGTGATGACGGCGCCGCCCAGGCGATGCATGGCGGTTTCAAAACTCATCCGCGTCCGCGTGCTGGGCTGGAAGAACAGGGTAGCCATGACGCGGCCGCCCATCAGGTCCACCCGCGAGCGGTTCCAGGGCTCTAGCGCTCGCGCCAGCTCAAACAGCGCGTAGATCTGGCAATCGGACAAATCGTTGATGGACAACAGGCTGCGTCCCTCGAAGTCGATCCGATTGACGATTGAACAGATAGTATTGATCTTGCTTGCATTTTCCATGATGACTCCTTAGCCACATTGGGTCCGCTTCAGATCATGGCACAAAGAGGGTCAGGAATGGATAAGGGACTGATAAAGGAACCGTAAAGGTCGCGCGGTTTGGGGCGGGCCAGGCCTCTGACGTCGTGAGACCGGGTCGACCATCATTCAGATCAGCTGAACTCTTTCTTAAGGAAGGTGCTGTCGCAACGACGCATCTTTATATTTCCATTACACCTTCCTTATGCATTCACTGTTTGTGTCATGCTATTGTGATCTCGTTCCCTGGATAAAGTGGTGCCACGTGTATGCCAACGACCCCGCCCATGACGCGGCCTTGAGCCAACAAGCGGGTGGTCTGCCTCGCAAATTCGCAGTAACTCAGTCCGAATTGGAATCGAACATCCTGGGCGCCCGGGCTGTTCTTATTTGTAATCAGACTCGACACGTTGGACCACGACAATTCGTAATAGAGGAGGTATGGATGAATTAGATCGACCTTAATGATTTATCCCACGACCCGATTGGACCAGAGCTCCATCACACATTCGCGTTTTCGATCTTCCTCTCAGGAGGAGAAAAATGAAATTCAAGTTTCTGAGCATCTTGATGATCGCCGGCATGCTGTTAGGCGCATGCGCGACTAACCCAACCACCCAGGCGCCGGCGGCCACAGCGCAGCCGCAGGGCGCGGCCACGAGCGCGGGCACCGCGCCGGTTATTAAGATCGGGGCGCTCTACTCTATGACTGGCCCGGACGCCGGCTGGGCCGGGGACGCTTACATCAAGTCCCATCAGATGGCGATTGACGAGATCAACGCGGCTGGCGGCATCAAGTCGCTCGGCGGCGCCAAGCTCCAGCTCGTCGTGGGCGATTCGCAGTCGCAGGCGGCCGCAGCCAACGCCGAAATGCAGCGGCTGATCACCCAGGAGCATGTGGTGGCCGTCTTTGGCTCGGCCATCAGCGGCGCCACGCTGCCCGCCTCCCAGGTGGCCAACCAGCAAAAGATCCCGTACATCGTCCCGAACGCGCTGGACGGCGCCATCTCAGAGCAAGGCCTGTATTACGTTTTCCAGACCGTTTCGCTCTTGCAGAACTGGGCCGCCGACGATGCCAAGTGGGTTAAGGCACAGGGGGCCAAGACCGCGGTGATCACCGTCCCGAACATCACCTTCGGCGCGGATACCGCCACCGCCTGGAAGAAGGGCGTCGAAGATCAGGGTATGACGCTCCTGGACAACCAGACTTACGACGTAAACGCCCAGGACCTGACCGACACGGTGCTGAAGGTCAAGGCGGAAAACCCCGACGTCTGGTTCCTGCTGACTAACTCGCAGGGCGCCCTGCTCATGAAGGAAATGAAGGAGCAAGGCTTCTATCCCAAGATGGGGATCGTCACGTTGGGCTCCGGCTTCTCGGGCTCGACCTTCCTTAATCAGGCCGGCAAAGATCTGGCCGACGGCGTGATCGTGACGTCGGACTTTGCCCCGGTGAGCAGCCTGAACGTCGACCCGGCCTTCAAAACGAAGTTCAAGCAATACACCGGCCAGGATCTGGGCGGCACGTACAACACCACCTACGCCTCCACCTGGCTGCTGGCCGACGCGCTGGAGAAGGCTGGCTCGACCGACCCGACCAAGATTGCCGACACCCTGCATAACAGCACCTTCACCGGCGGCAAATGGAACTTCATGTGGCCGCAGGTGTCCTTCGACTCGAAGGGCCGGCTGACGCAGGCTGCCTCGGTCATCGCCCAGTGGCAAAACGGGGAGCAGGTTGCGGTTTCCCCCGACAACTTTGCCGCCAAGAAGGCCGTCTGGCCCGTCCCCGGCTGGGATCAGCGGAACGGACCGCTCCTCGGCGCGCCGCTGACCGGGGGCTCGGCCTCCACCGACCCGGCGCTCGCGTCGGATTACTCACAGGCGCTGCTCAAAGACGCGCAGACCCCGGTGGACACGTCCAAGTTCAAGAAGAGCGGGCCGTACGTCATCGCGGCCTCGAACCAGGACGCCAGCAACGGCTGGGGCAACACCTACAACGTCACGATCAAAGCCGCCGGCGACGCGCTGCTGAAGCAGGGCGTGCTGGCCAAGCCGCTGCTGATGGCCGTGACCAATGATGCCAACCAGCAGATCAGCGACGTCGAGAACTTCATCGAGCAGAAGCCAGACGCGATTGTTATTGAGCCAGCCGGCCGCGCCGCGCTGACCGCCGTGCTCAAGCGGGCGACGGCCGCCGGCATCCCGGTGGTGCTGTGCGCCAACGGCGTCGAGGGCACCGACTTCACCACCCGCGTGGACGTCGACTTCTACCAGGTCGCCTATCAATCGGGCGACGGCCTGGCCAAGCTCATGGGCGGCAAGGGTAACCTGGTGGTCTTCAACGGCATCGCCGGCGTCGACTCGACCGAGACCTGGCAGAAGGCCGCCCTGGCCGCCATCAGCAAGTACCCGGATATTCACGTGATCGCCACCGAGTACGCGCAGTGGAACATCGCCACCGCCAAGCAGAAGATGGAAGCCATCATGGCCTCGCATCCCCAGATTGATGGGGTGTGGGCCGGCGGCGGCGAAATGGCGCTGGGCGCGGCCCTGGCTTACCAGGATGCAAACAAAACGGCGCCCGTCTTTGGCATGGTCAATATCCCCAACGGGTTCCTGCGGCTGGCGCAGCAGTACAAGTACCAGTTCGTCGGCTCGCCGGACCCGCCCGCCATGTCCAAGTACTGCCTGCAGACGGCGATCGACGTGCTGCAAGGCAAGCCGGTCAACAAGTTCATCAGCCTGCGAACGCTGATGCAGGGCGCTGACCCGTACGATCAGTCGGTGACCCAGTGGTACGTGCCGACGCTGAACGACGACTTCATCCCGCCGGCGACCGTGGACGTGCAGAGCTACATCGACGGGGGCTTCGCTCGCAAGTAGCTTCCGCCCCTGAAACACCTTTCCATGCTCCGGCGGCCGCTCGGCATTTTGGGCCGGGTGGCCGCCGGCTGAAGCCCCGGGCGCGGTCTGCCGCGCCAGGGCCACAGGCAAACTGGTATTGCGATGGGCACTGAACCAAGCTCTTCCCCACAGACCCTGCTGAGCCTGAAGCATATCAGCAAGACGTTTGGCGGCATTCATGCCCTGGCCGACGTGTCATTCGATTTGCGGCCGAGCGAAGTCCACGCGTTGGTGGGAGAAAACGGCGCGGGCAAATCCACCCTGATCAAGATCATCACCGGCGCCTATACCGCCGACCGCGGGACCATCACCCTGAGCGGCGTCGAATATGACCGTCTGAGCCCGGAGCTGGCGCGGCGCCTCGGCATCGGCGCTGTTTACCAGGAATTCAATCTGCTGCCCGAGCTATCGGTGGCCGAGAACATCTATTTGAAATCGCCGCCGATTGGCCGTCTGGGGCTCATCGACGCCCGGGCGCGCGCTCAAAATGTCCTGCGCCTGTTGGAACGCCTGGGCGCTCAAACGCACATCGCGCCCGATCAGCCGGTCAAATATCTCACGGTGGGCGAGCAGCAAATTGTCGAGATTACCAAGGCGCTGGCCACCAACGCCCATATCCTCATTTTGGACGAGCCCTCGGCGGTCTTGCCGAGCCGCGACCTGGACCGCCTGTTTAACGTCATCCGGGCCCTGCGCGCCGAAGGGCACGGCATTATCTACATCTCTCACCGCCTGAACGAGATCTTTGAGCTGGCCGACCGCGTCACCGTCCTCAAGGACGGGCAGACGATCACCACCAAGGCCGTCGCCGAGACCAACAATGCCGAATTGGTGCGGCTGATGGTGGGCCGCTCGTTGACCGACCTGTATCCGCCCAAGGACAACCAGCCGGGCCAGGTCTTGCTGGATGTGTCTGGCCTGTGCGTGGAAGGCAACGTCTTCGACATTGGCTTTCAGGTGCGGGAAGGCGAAGTGGTGGGCATGGCCGGGCTGGGTGGCAGCGGCCGCACCACGGTCTGCCGCTCGCTGGTGGGCCTGGGGAAGATTCAGAGCGGGCAGATTACCTATCGCGGCCGGCCGGCGCCTGGCAACCCGGCCAGCGCGGCGCGGGCGGGGCTCGTGCTGATCCCGGAAGATCGCAAGGCCTTTGGGCTGATCCTGAACCAGAGCATGCGCTTCAATCTGACGCTGCCCAATCTGCTCCAATTTCAACAAACGGGCTGGCTTCGGCCCGGCCTGGAGCAGCAGGCGGTGGACCGGGCGATTGCCGACAACCAGATTCGGCCGTCTGATCCCGAGCTGGGCACCGAAAATCTGAGCGGCGGCAACCAGCAGAAAGTGGTGGTCGGCAAATGGCTGCTGAGCGGCCCTAAGCTGGTTGTGTTTGACGAGCCGACGCGCGGCATCGACGTGGGCGCCAAGGCTGAAATCTACGCGCGGATTCGCGACCTCACCCTGCGGGGCGTGGGCGTGATCATGGCTTCTTCGGAATTGCCCGAGCTGCTGGGCATGTGCGACCGGATGCTGGTCTTCCACGAGGGCCGCCTCACGGGCGAGCTGGCACGGCCCGATTTTTCGGAAGAAGCGATTATGCGTCTGGCCACGGGCACGGAGCCCGCGCCAGCGCCATGAGGCGGCGCGGGCGATTGGCTACCGGCAGAGGTGCACTATGGGCATAACGTTGCAAAAGTCGGAGCGGTGGGGTTCAGCCCGTTTGGGCCAGGCGGTGGCCTTGCTCCGCAACAACCCATCGATTGTGTTGATATACGGCATCATCATAGTGATCTGCGTCGTTGCGGCCATCTTCAATGAGGATTTCCGCACAGCCTCCAACGTCGCCAATATCTTGCGCCAATCCATCGTCATCGGGCTCATTGCCATTGGCCAAAGCATGGTGGTGCTCACCGGCGGGGCCGATATGTCGGTGGCCATGGTCGCCCGCACGGTCGGGCTGGTGGTGGCGACCATCTTCCTGGCCGCCAATAGCTCCAATGGGCTCATCGTGCCGCTGGTGATCCTGGGCGCCGGCATCGGCATCGTGCTCGGCTGCTTTAACGGCCTGCTGGTCACCCAGACGCATGCCAACCCGTTCATCATCACGTTTGGGGTGGCGAATATCTTGCGCGGCGTCAACCTGGCCATCTCGTCCACGCCCATCCGCGGCGTGCCAGATGCCTACCTGAGCATTTACGACGCCAAAATCGGACTGGTGCCGGTGAACGTCATCGTCATGGCGCTGGTGTGGCTGGGGGCCTGGATTTTCACGACGCGCGTCCTGGCCGGCCGGGCCTTGTTCGCCGTCGGCGGTTCGGAGCGCGTGGCGCGCCTGACGGCCCTGCGCGTTAATTGGACGCTGCTCTCAGCCTTCGTAATCAGCGCCACGTTCGCCGCCCTGGCGGGGTTGTTCCTGCTGTCGCGCACCGGGGTGGGTGATCCGAACGCGGCCGACGGCATGGACTTCCAATCCATCGTGGCCGTGGCCCTGGGCGGTATCAGCCTGTATGGAGGCAAGGGGTCCCTTCTGGGCACCCTGGGCGGAGTGCTCTTGCTGGTGATCCTGTCGAACGTCTTCAACGCGCTGCAGGTCGACATTTACTACCAACAGCTCTTGCTCGGCCTGGTCGTCCTCATCGCCGTAGCGGCCTACAAGTCGCCGAGGACGGCATGAAGACCCTATCCGTCGCGCCGAAGGCCTTTACCGGCCGCATCGCAGCATTCCGGCCGTCGCCGCGCCTGGTGCATGCCGTGGATTGGGCCGGCCGCTGGGCGGCGCCCATCGCTGACGTGGTGGTGCTGGTCGCGGCGGCGGTCCTGGTGCCGGCCTTTTATGGCTCGACCAACCTGAAGACGCTGGCCATCCAGATTGCCGTGCTGGGCATCGTGGCCACCGGCCAGACCCTGGTGCTGTTGGTCCGGTCCATCGACCTATCGGTGAGCGCCGTGCTGGCGCTGGGGGCTGTCATCGTGGTGCAAACCACCAGCGGTGCCTCCGTGCTGGTGACCCTGTTCGAAGCCTTTGCGATCGCGGCGGTGGTCGGCCTGGCCAATGGCTGGCTGGTCAGCAAGCGGCAGGTGCCGCCGTTCATTGCCACCTACGGCATGCTGGTCTTCGTGCAGGGGGCGCGGCTGGCATATTCCAAGGGGCAGGCCAGCGGGACGGTGCCGGGATTTCTGCGGACTATCGGCTTCGGCCAGCTTGGCCCGCTGCCGATGGCGCTGCTGCTGTGGCTGGTCTTAAACGGCATCGTGCTGCTCGTCTTGAGGTACACCCGTTTCGGCCGCTGGATCTATGCGGTGGGCGGAAATCCGTCCGCGGCGCGCTACGCCGGCATCCGCACGGATGCGGTGGTCATCGCGGCGCACGTCATTTGCTCGGTATTGGCCCTGTTGGGCGGGCTGGTGCTGAGCGGCTACATCGGCTACGTCGATCTGAACCTGGGCGCCGACTACAACCTGAATTCGATCGCCGCCGCCATTGTGGGCGGCACCACGTTTACCGGCGGGCGCGGCAACCTGTTTGGCACCGCGGCCGGGGTGGCCCTGCTGGTGCTGCTGCTGAACCTGGTGGTGGTGCTGGGGCTGCCCATCCACTGGCAATACGCGCTGCAAGGCCTGGTGCTGGTGCTGGCCACCGCGCTGCAAGGCTTCCGCCAATTCCTCATCAGCCGGTAAGGGAGGCCTCTCGTGACATTGTCCATCTTGCTGCAATTGATCATCAACGGCCTGTTTACCGGCGGCATCTACGCGCTGGTGGCCGTTGGGCTGACGCTGATTTACGGCGTCATGCTGATCCTCAATTTCGCCCACGGCGAGTTCTTAATGCTGGGCATGTACATCGCCTTTTGGGCGTTTACGCTGTTCCACATCGACCCCTACCTGGCGGCCCTGCTGGCCGCCGTGCTGGTCTTCGGGTTGGGCGCGCTCATCCAGCGCGGCCTGATCCAGCACGTGCTGAGCTCTCACCCCCTCAACCAGATCGTCTTGCTACTCGGCGTCTCAACCCTGATCACCGGGCTGGTTCAGTTTTTTTGGAGCGCCGACCCGCGCAGCATCCACGTGGCCTATGAGACCTCGGTCGTGGTCTTGTTGGGCCTGCGCTTCAGCATTCCCAAGATGGTGGCGTTCTTTGGCGCCCTGTTTATCGCCATCGGCCTGTACGTGTTCCTGCGCGCCACCAAGACCGGCAAGGCCATCCGGGCCGTATCTCAGTCGCGGCAGGCGGCGCTGCTGATGGGAATTAACGTCAACTGGATCTATGTCTTGACGTTTGGCATCGGAACGGCCGTGACCGCGGTCGGCGGCGTCTTACTCACCCCCACCTACACCATCATCCCGACGGTCGGCCAGCAGTTTGCCGTCATCGCCTTCGTGGTCGTGGTGTTGGGAACAATGGGCAACTTCATTGGCGCCTTCCTGGGCGGCCTCATTATCGGCGTGGTCGAAGCCTTCGCCGGATATTTCCTGGGCGGTGACGTCAAGATTATTGCCAGCATGCTCGTGTTTATTCTCATCCTGCTGTTCAGGCCGGCCGGCCTGTTAGGGAGGAAGCCGGGGTGAGCGCCCAATCGCAGGTCCTGGGGGTTAAAAAGCCGGCTCGCAGCTGGCTGCGCGGCCTGCTGCTAGACTGGGAGCGCACCCAGCTCGTGATCACCTTTACGCTCATGCTGTTGGTGGCGGTGATCGGGCTCTTATTCCCTTCGCCGTACGTGCTGGGCATCCTGATCCTGGCCACGCTGTACGCGTATATCGGCATCACCTGGAATATCGTGGCGGGCTTCGCCGGCCAACTGCTCATCGCGCACGTGATCTTTCTCGGCATCGGCGCCTACACGACCATTGTCCTTAACGACAACTTTGGCATTTCACCGTGGCTGGGCATCCCGGCGGCTGGCCTGGTGGCCGGGCTGCTGGGGCTGCTGGTGGCCGCCGTCACCCTGCGCTACGGCCTCAAGGCGGACTATTTCGCGCTGTTCACGATCGCGCTGCTGGTCTCGCTCAGGACCCTTTTCCTCAAATGGCAATTCGTCGGAGGCGCTTTGGGCCTCTGGCTGCAGCTGGGCAACACCGGTTGGGGCAACATGATCTTTGCCACCAAAGGGCCCTATCTGATCATTGCGCTGGCGCTGCTCGCCTTCGGTGTGATCGTGCAGTATCGCATCTATCTCTCCAAGATGGGCAAATATCTGCTGGCCATCCGCGAGGACGAGGCCGCCGCCGCCGCGCTGGGCGTGAATACGTCGCTGTACAAAACACTGGCGGTGGTGACGGGCGCGGCCATGGCCGGCATTGGCGGCGGGTTCTATGTGATGTACGTGGCCTTCGTGGAGCCGCCGCAGGTGTTTGATCTGGGCTTCAACGTGGAGATTGTGATGGCCTCGCCGATCATCGGCGGCCTGGGCAGCCTGGCTGGCCCGATCCTGGGCGCGTTCGTGAACAAGCCCCTGGCCGAGCTGATCCGCGGCATGCTCGCGGCCCAGACCAGCGGCACGACCCTCATCATCTATGGCTCGTTCCTGGTGCTGTCCATCATGTTCATGCCCCGCGGTTTGGCCGGGGTGGTGCACAGCCTGTATCTGCGCCTAGCGCGGCGCTGGGCGGGCGACGGGACCGGAGGAAGCTGACGTGGCGCTGCTTACCGTTGAAGGCATCACGAAACGGTTCGGCGGCCTGCTGGCCGTGCACGACCTGAGCTTGAGCGTCGAGCCGGGGCAGATTGTGGCGCTCATCGGCCCGAACGGCGCTGGGAAAACCACGGCCTTCAACGTCATCTCCGGCTTCTACAAGCCCGATGCCGGGCGGATCGTATTCGACGGCCGCGACATCAGCGGTCTGCGGCCGGACGAAATTTGCAAGCTGGGGCTGACGCGCACCTTCCAGGTGGTGCGGCCGTTCCGCGGGATCAGTGTGCTGGATAACGTCATGGTCGGCGCGTATGCTCGCACCGGCGACGGGCGCGCCGCGCGCGCCACGGCGCAGGAGGCCTTGAGCTTCCTGGGGATGCTGCCCATGGCCGACCACCTGGCCAGCGATCTGCCGATTGGCGGGCGCAAGCGGCTGGAGATCACGCGGGCGCTGGCCACCGGGCCGCGCCTGCTGCTGCTGGACGAGACCATGGCCGGGCTGCGCCCCGCCGAGACTGACGAAGTGATCCGTATGGTGCGCAAGATCAGCGAGCGCGGCATCGGGATCCTGTTGGTGGAGCACGTGATGCGCGTGGTCATGTCCCTGGCCGAGCGGGTGGTTGTGCTCCATCACGGCGAGAAGCTGGCCGAGGGCACCCCCGAGAGCATTGTCCAGGATCCGCGGGTCATCGAGGCTTACCTGGGAGAAGCGCATGTTACAGGTTGACGGTATTGACGTCGGCTACGGCGATGTCCAAGTGCTGAAGCAGGTGAGCCTTGCGGTGCAGGAGAAAGAGCTGGTGGCGGTCATCGGCGCCAACGGCGCGGGCAAAACCACCCTGATCAACACCATCTCGGGCATTCTCAAGCCGCACAAGGGCACCGTCACCTTCAACGGCAAGCGCATCAGCAGCTACGCCGCCAATAAGATCGTCGCCGAAGGCATCGTGCAGGTGCCGGAGGGCCGCCTGCTTTTCCCGGATATGACTGTGCGCGAAAACCTGGAGATGGGCGCCTTCCTGCTCAGCGACGGCCGCGCGCTGCGCGAGCGCCTGAACGCGGTCTACGAGCTGTTCCCGATCTTGAAGGAGCGCGAGAAGCAGGCGGCGGGCACCATGTCAGGTGGCGAGCAGCAGATGCTGGCCATTGGGCGGGCGCTCATGTCATCCCCCAAGCTCATGCTGTTCGACGAGCCTTCGCTGGGCCTGGCCCCTAAATTGGTGCAGTCCATCTTTGACATGGTGCTGCGGATCAACAAGCAGATGGGGATCACGGTCCTGCTGGTGGAACAGAACGTCCAGCATTCCTGCCAGATTTCGGATAAGGCGTTTGTCATCGAGAATGGCGAAGTGGTGCTGAGCGGCACCGGCGCCGAGATGCTGCAAAACAGCCACGTGCGGCGCGCCTACCTGGGGCTATAGACCCACCATTACCCAAAACAGGCCAGGCGGCAGAACGCGCCGCGAAGTGCACCAAGTTGATGCTGATGGATATCCGCCGCCAGAGTGTGGGGCAAGCATCGCTTGCCCCACACTCTGGCGGCGGTAACATTCTCAATGATTTCTTTGGTTGTGCTTAGGAATACGTGTCTGACGCGAAGCGATAGCCGATACCCGGCTCGGTCAGGATATGAACGGGATGCAGCGGGTTGTCTTCGATCTTGTGCCGCAGCTGCGAGATGAACACCCGCAGGTATTCGCGCTGTTCGCCGGATTCGTGGCCCCAGATCGACCGCAGCAGCTCCTGGTGGGTCACCACTTTGCCGTGCCGCTGCGCCAGGTAGAACAGCATGTCGTACTCGATAGGGGTCAGCCGGATGGGTTTGCCGTGCACCACCACCTGGTGCGCGCTGGCGTAAATGACCAGCTCACCATGCACGAATGTGGTTTCTGCGGGAGCGGCGCCCCCGTCGCCGCGCACGGCCATCCAGCGGCGCAGGGCGGAGCGCACCCGGGCCAGGAACTCCTCGATACCGAACGGCATAACCAGGTAGTCGTCGGCGCCCAGGTCCAGCGCCTGGATCTTGAGCTCCTCCTGGCCAATCGATGAGAGCACGATCAAGGGCGACTGGCTCATCTTCCTGAGCTGGCCGCAGATATCCAGGCCTTTCACCTCCACGGCCGCGAAATCCAGGTTCAACACCATCAGGTCGGGCACGAACTGCCTGGTCAGGTCATAGGCTTCGGCGTCATCCAGGGCAATGGACACGTCATAGCCGCGGTTGACCAGGTTGCGGCGCAGGGTCCGCAGGATATTCGGTTCGTCTCCGATCAGCAAGATCTTGGGTTGGCTCATGAAACGCAGCGGCGCTCAAACGACTCAATTCGAGCGGTCAGTCTACCGGGCCGGCATCGGAATAGCAAGCCGCAAATGTTTGGGTCCGTCAGGCGGGCCCCAGATCGTCAGCTGGATGCTCTGCTGGCGCAAGAGGCGGACGGCCAGGAAGAGGCTGAGCTGATATTCGGGCGCCAGCCCGCTTTTGCGTGGCGGGGAAACATCCTGGTTGTCAAGCAATTGCTGGATCGTCTGGAGGCAGAGCGGCGGCAGCGCCTGGAAGTCGAGCTGCCAGTGGCCGGCGGCGGCGACGCCCTCGAGCTGGACTTCGCTGGCGCCGTTCTGTGCGGCGGCTTGAATCAGGTACTCCAGCGCCAGGATTAAATACTCAAAGTTGACCCACACCGGCTGGCCGTCTTCCGGCAGGGTGACCTTCAGCCGCAGGCTATTTCGCCAACGCGACAGGTGATCCTGTACGACTGACAGGATCTCGGGCAAGGCTTGCGCCTCGTAGCGCAGCGCCACGTTTCCCGCCCGCAAGCGAAAGGTCAGCGCCAGCAGGTTAGTCAGGCCGCCCACCTGGTCGACGCTGGAGTTGATTGTCTCCAGGAACTCGCGCTGGTTCGTGTCGTCCCAGAATATGTCATACGAGAGCAGGCTGGAAACCGAGGCTTTAATGGCGGCGGACGATTGCTGGAGCCGGCGGTTGGCCTCAAGCAGCAGCTGCCAGACCGCCTGATTCTCCGTCCGGGTGCCTTCAATCTCCCGGCGCAGCGACAGGTTCTCCTCGCGCAGGGCTTCGTACGAGGGTTGAGGCAGATCTTTGGTTGGGAGGCTCATGGTCTTGGCCTGCGGCTGGCGGCGGGCTTATGCCACCTGAACGGCGGCGGTCGCGGAGGTGCCGGCGCCCAGCCGCAGGCCGCTGTGCTGCGTGAACACCTCCGGCAGCTTGCGCAGGGTGGTGATGATGACTTCCTCTCCGCCGCTCTGCAGAAAATCGTGGGCGGCCTGGAGCTTTCCCAGGACGCTGGTTGATTGGAGCTTCTCGCGCTGCAGGATGGCGCGCAGCGCGGCCAGATCCAGGCGGCTGGCGCCTTCGGTGGGCAGGCCGGAGAGCAGGAACTTGTCATCGTTCTCGATGACCATGAGCATGCGGCTGGCCTGGAGCTGCCTGGCAAAGATGCGCGCCACCTGCTCGGTGTTGACGACGGCCTCGATGCCTTCGTAGGCGCCCTGGGCGTTCCGGATCACCGGGATGCCGCCGCCGCCGCCGGCGATGACGATATCATCCGAGTCGACCAGCTGCTTGATGCTGTCCATCTCCAGGATTTCTTTGGCGTGAAACGAGGGCACCGCGCGGCGATAGCCCCGGCCGGGCTCCTCGAGCATCGTCCATTTGCGCGTCTGGCGATATTGCTCCGCCTTCTCGCGGTCGAACGCCGGCCCAATGGTCTTCATCGGCTGCGGCGCATCAGCATCAGCTTCCACCAGGGTTTGGGTGATTACGCTGAGCACGCGGCGCTGGATGCCGTTTGCCCGCAGCGTGTTCTGAAATGCCTGCGACAGCATGTAGCCGGTGGCGCCCTGCGTATCGGCCCCGCACACGTCGAGCGGGACCGTGTGCAGCACATGGCTGGCCAGCTCGGACCGGAAGAGAACAAACCCGACCTGGGGTTTGTTGCCGTGCAAGAGGGCGATTTTGAGATCGCTGGCGAACAGCGGCAGCAGGCTCTCAGCCAGCACCGTCGCATTGGCGCGCTGGTCAGAAATCCGCGAGCCATGCCCGTTGGCGAGAACTTCCCCATTGACCAGCACCACCATTGTTTCGCGCATAGTCTTCTTGTCCATCGTTCACGGGCGGCGGCTGGGTCTGCGGCCCAGCCTGGCCGCATCGGCTACCCCGGCTAATCTCGGTAAGGCTGGCTAAACGCGGCCGACAGATTCACCAACTCTTTTCGCCCTGGCTGCAGATAGGCGCGCTTTTTGCTGGTGTGAACCTGGTAGCCCACCAGGCCTTCCATCAGCTTGAGCGCGGCGACCACGCCGTCGATGACCGGCACCTGCAGCTCGGCTTCGAGGCGCTTGTCGATGCCCGACATGCCGGCGCAGCCCAGGCAGATCACCTCGGCGCCGTCGGCCTCCAGGGCCAGGCGCGAGGCTTTCAGGATGATCTGATAAGTCTCTTCGGGGCTGGCGCTTTCCAGGGCCAGAACGGGCAAACGCGTGGAGCGCACAGACGCGCAGCGCTCCGCCAGGCCGAAATGCCGCACGGCCTGCCACAGCAGCGGCTCCCAGGCTTCATCCGTGGTGACGATGCTGAATTGGCTGCCGAGCATGCAGGCGAAATAGAGCGACGCTTCGGCGATGCCGATGACCGGCTTGTCGGTGATTTCGCGCAGCGCGTAGACGGTGGGGTGGTCGCTGACACAGGCGATGACGAAGGCATCACAGTCGTCGAGGTGCGCCAGAGCCAGCTCCAGGGTGGGCGCCGAGCTGAGCAGTTCGTCATAGACGCATTCTATGGAGCGCGGGCCGGCCGAGGGGTTGCAGGCGATGGCCTGGGTCTGGGGCGACGCGTACAGGTCGACTGTTTCCTGTATGCGGCGCGTGAATTCGGCCGTGGTGTTGGGATTGATAAAGATGATCTTCATCGAATCAGCCTGGAAGCAGGATGTGCCCGCTGGCCGCCCGCCTTCTGGGCGGATTAAAGCGGATGAGCACATTGACGAATTATTCATTGTCAATCTATCACGGGATGACCCGCCCAAGCATAAGGGAAAAGCAAGGAAAAGATAAAGAGATAGAGCCAGCTACAAGGTCTGGGTGATAGCGCTTTATGTAACGCAGGGAGCGTGGGCGGCCACGAGCAACCCAATCAGAATTGTGATGGCGACACCTAAATGCGCAAAGGCGACGCGTCTGTAACTGCCGTCAGGACAATCGTGGTCCACAAAGCGGCTGGCGCCAGGGCCGGCACCGCCTGCCGAGGCAAAGGCGGGCAGGGGGCTGGCGCTCACCGTGTTGAACGGGGCGCACGGCCCTGGCAGGCTGGGGCACAAGCGCCGCTGGCTAGACAACCTTGATTTGCGTGGCTCGGATGACCGCGACGATCTGGAATTTCCCGTCGATGACTTGATAGAAGGTCATATCCGTCAGGCTGGTGTCGCCATTGGCGTCGAACGACCAATGACCCAGCGCGTCGTCGACGTTCTTAAGACTGAACACCGCGCCGCGGACGGCCGCCCGATTGGTGGGGTCGCCGTGAGCGGAGCAAACCGCCTCGATCGCCTGCAGCGCCACGCTCATGGCTTCATAGCCATACACTGCGTAGGGGTTGTGGGTGGGACCATAGGCGCGGGCGTAGGCGGCGTAAAAGGCCTGCCCGGCTGGCGGCATCTCGCCAATTGGCAAGCCGTTGAGCGTGGCGTACAGCCCGGCCGACGCCTGGGCGCCGGCATCGGTGATCAACCGGCTGAATTGGATTCCGTCCGGTCCGATGAGCTTCACCTGATTGTTGTCGCCCAGCACCGCGGCCTTGTCGCGCAGGAACTGGCCGGAATGGTCATCGTAGAGCATGCCGGCGTAAAGAGCGTCCGGCGGATGGCCGGCGTTGCTGCGAGCAATCTGGCCCATCAGTTTGATGAACGTGCCGTCGGCCGGGTGAAAGCTGGCGCGGCCGACTACCTTCAAGCCAACCTGTTGGGCCGCGGCCGCGAAGGCCGCGGCGGTCGACTGGCCGTAGGCTTCGCTGTCGTCGAGCACGAAGACGGTTTGGACCTGCAGCCAGTCGTGGAGGAAGTGCGCCGCCATCGCGCCTTGCACCTCGTCCGTGTTAACCACGCGGGCATAGTTGCGGGCGCCGCTCGGGTAGTACAGGTTGGGCTCGCCGGCCGCGCCCAGGCCAGTTTTGGTCAGGCCCGGGTAGGTATTGGATGGCGAAATCATCACCAGCCCGCCGGCCTGGTTGAGGATGGGGATAGAGAGCTTGGCGGCGTCCGAGTTATAAGGGCCCAACACTGCCACGACGGCCGGATCGGCCGCGGCTTTATGAGCGTTCGCGGCCTCTACCGCTGGGTCCCAATCGTCCCGCGCCATGCTGCTGTCGTCCCAGCTCTCAAAGTCGATGGAGTACCGCCCGCCGCAGGCCTGATCGTGGGCCTGGTCCAGCCGGAGTTTCTCGGCGTTGACGATTACCTGGGTGTCGGCCAGGCTGGCGCCCGTCATCGGCAGGTTCGAAATGATCTTGAGCCGGGTAGTGGCCGCGGGCGCGGAGGTGGTGCCAGGCCGCGTGGCCAGGGCATGGTTCAAAGCGGGCATGGCCAAGGGGCTGCAGGCCAGGCTCGCCGCGAGCATGGCAATCAGCGGCACAAAGTGGCCGCGTTTAGCAGATCGAGCGACGAAATAGCCTGGGCTTGCGGGCACGGCAGCCTCCTTGAGTCGGTTGATTACGGGACCTTCCCAAACCACGTGTCGGCGCACGGGCACGCCCAGATCATGGCGCAACAAATATTATAAAAGAGATCAACAAGGTCTGCGTAAGGGTCTGACCGCGTCACAGGTCGCAGCCGCTGAGCAGGCAGGTAACGTATATTTACCGACGTCCACACTGCGCGGGGCAAGCGCACGCGGCGTTTCAGTGGGATGGACGCGCTGTTCGAGCTGGGCTTAGTGGTCGGCTTCGGGCCGATCTGGCGATGTCACGAAAATGAGCCGAAACTCAGGGGCTTTTCAGGGGAAAGCACGCAATCGGGTGGGTGATCATGGCCGAAAGTACAGCAATCTGATGGCTGTATTTTTCAATCAAACAGATCTGTCTCTCTCGAAACAAGCCTGTTTTTGTGCGCCAAGAAGGACTCGAGCTCCGATCTGTTGGTCCGCAACCAAAAGTTCTGGATTCGCCGATGGACTGAGCGATGCCTTCAGTCACTGTCCTGAGCCTACCTTGAACTAAGTAATGATAGCCTAGTTTCCTCATCCACACAGGGCCGTCCGTAACTACTTTTTTGGCTACAGAGTACGCATGTAGGACAAATACATGTTGAGCCGCAGCGATCTCGTCAAAACCCATGTGTTGACTCAACGCCCGCGCTATGCGTCCGAGAGACTCGCTTGACACGGAAGTCCGTCTAGGGCGTTGCCAGAATGCGGGTTTTCGTGTACTTTATTGGTACGCAAAGTGTTGACTCATTTTGCGTTTTGAAGGAGAAAGTCCAAGAGACTCTTTAGGGGAGCGTCCAAGAGAGATTGCCCAAGGGGTAGTCTCTGGGATGGGGTGGCGAAAAGGGCAACTTGAGTGCTCATAAGCCCTTGGTTGATGGTTCAAATCCATTCCTCGCCACCTGAATAACCCAAGTCATCGAAAACGCCCGAGAAATTGCCAAGTTCGGCAATAGTTCTCGGGCGTTTTTGCGTCTAGTTCGTGGCCTGTCCAAAAGACAGGAACTCTCTTGGCCAACAGCCTAGCGCGACGAAAAACGCTACTTGTCCTGGGATTACGACACTTTTGGTCGCGCATGCGGCAGCTCGGGAAAAACAAAGTCCAAGAGACTTTTGGCGGCCTTCCAGTGCTGCAAAATCGAGTCAACGACTGTCAACACTTGTCAACAAGTTTTTGCACTGGCCCGTTGGCACTTGGTATTGGACAGCAGAGCCCATCCAGGGGACTCAAAAAAGGAGGGTTTGATTCTGTCAACAGTTGTCAACATTCGTCAACGCTGCTCGCCCCACTAACAATCCAAGGGCCAAGTAGTTTCTTGGCCGGCCGTCAGCCACGCCAACAACTCCGGTATCTAATGCGATTCCCATATTTTCGTGCGACACGAGGGCCGCTGGGAATAGGAAAGCCCAAGAGACTGTGGTCTTCCGACTAATTGAGGGAGGCACACACCGGCCAGTGCCGGAAGTCAGCCTGCTTTAGGCGGCCGAAGCCCGCCGGAATGGGTCGGCTCGAACCGCGGGTTAGACGTCATTGGCAACGACTCTTCAATTCTCGCCTCTGATGGCTGTGCTGGCTACCCCTTCGATCCGACCGCTTTTTCGGCCAACGCCAGCATACGCGGCAGCCCAACGGTAACCGTGGTGCAGCCCGTTCAACACGTGGAACGCAAACACGTTCACCGCTTTCGGCGCCAAAGTTGGTGATACCTTTGGCGCCGAAAGCGGTTGCGTTATCCCCTGGCACTTGCGCCGGCGCGCACCCAGCCCCGCAGTACGGTGGGTGGGGAGTGCAGGTGTGCGGTCGCGCCTGATTGAAGTAGCAAGACGTATCCTGTCAGGATGCGAATCAACGGGAGCACGCCGATCATCAGCACGTAATCCAGTCACCTCCGCCGCATCTTCCCCAAAAGCGCTCACAGATCGCATTGGCATAGAGCGGCTCGTAGGGTGTGTGGATCACCTCGATCCGGGCGTGCCCGGTAGATGTCCGTGATCGATCCGATGACGAATTTGAAACAGTGGTCATGATTGGTTTCCTGTTAGGCGGTGAGTAACCCAGTCACACGCCAAGCCTGCATGGCAGGATACGAAAAACTCAAAAAATCCGCTGCTCATCCTCCTACGCTGTCCGGGCTGGCTCCAACATGTCGCGCGTCAGGCACCAGTCGTTGCCGCCCCCTCACTGCCGCAAGATAAAGGGCAGATACACTCTCAGAGATGCGATCGTGAAAGCGACCGCGCTGATGTTGTTGGCAAAGTTTGGGTCGGCATTTGTCGCCATGATTGTAGCCGTATTCGTGATGACGGTCTGTGGTGAGCCGCTGCTGAGCTCACCCGTCACGGTAACTACCCCGCCTATACCGGGCGCCAGATCGGCCACCTGCCAGGCATAGGCCGGCCCGCCGGTTGGAGTGATGACCGCGCCGGTGCTGGTGAAACCCAAATTGGTCAGGTTGGACGGCACGACGTCGGTGAGCCGCACCCCGGTGGCCAGGCTGGGTCCGGCATTGCTGAAAACCAGCGTGTAGGTCAGGCGTTGGCCCTGCGCCAACAGGTTTGCGCTGGCTGTCTTTTCCAGACCGAGGTCGGCAAACAGGGCCCACTGAGCGAAGTAGTCCGACTCTTTGCCCCCGGCTGCGTCGAAGTAGCCGCCCGCAAAGAACCTGTTGGCGCCCGTGGCCAGCGTCCTCACGTCGTTATCGATGCCGCTGCCCAGCGCCGACCAACTATTGCCGGCGGTGTTCCACGTGGCAATGTGATTCACACCCAAGACGCTCGTCTGGGTGAAGCTGCCACCCGCCAATAAGTCGCTGCCATTCAGCGACAGGGCATACACCCAATTGTTCACGCTCGCGCCCAGCGGCGCCCAGGTCGCGAGATCGCTCGTTTGGGCCACGTAGTCCGCGCCGGAGTTCCCGACATTCGTAAAGCCGCCGCCCGCATACAGGGTGGTGGCACTAGCGACTAAGGCCTGCACCGGCCCGTTCAGGCCTGACCCAACCGTGTGCGGCGGATCGATGCGGTCGGTAAAGGCCAGATTGGAGTAGGGCGACGTGAAACTACCGCCGACATACCAAAAGGAGCCGTCGAACGCCAAAGCATACACCGGGCCATCCGTGTCGATCAACGGGAGCCAATTGCTGCCGTCCCAAACCGCTGTATTGGTCACCGTGCCCGTGCCGGCATTCAGGGTGAAGTTCCCGCCGACATCCACGCCGTTTCCATCAGCCAGCAGGGCGTAGACCTTTGGCGTGCAGACCGGGTGCGGGCAACCGCTAACGCCGCTCACGGCAGACCAATTGCTGCTGTTGGTGTTCCAACGCGCGATGTCCGTAGCCGGGGCCCCACCGGCCTGCGAGAAGAAACCGCCCACGTACACACTGGTTCCGTTCACCGCTAGCGCATAAACGACGGCGCTGTTCAGGCCATTATTCACACCCGCGCCCAGCGCCGACCAATGATTGGTTACGCTGTTCCATTTGGCGATGTTGTTAGCCGGCACGCCCCCGGCGCTGGTGAACGCCCCGCCAACATAGACGTCGCCGCCGAGCGTGGCGACGGCATACACCATTCCATCCACGCTGTTGCCCAGCCCGTACCAGGCCGTGTCGAGTGTGTTCCAGAGCGCCACGTGTGGCGCCGTATACCCCCCAGCCGTGGTCCATGCGCCCCCGGCATAGAGGTCGCTGCCGCTCACTGCCAGCGCGTACAGGTTACTATCCACCCCCGCGCCCAGCGCTGCCCAGCTGCTGCCGTTCCACGCCGCAATGCGGCTGGCTGGGCCGCCGCCAGCGTGGGTAAATAACCCACCGACGTAGATGACGCCGGACCCGATGACGATCGTCTCTACGTCGCCGTCGGTGTCGCCGCCGTTCAAAGCCGACCACGTGCCGTTGTATGACGCGATGAAGTTGGCGGCTACGCCGCCCGCGTGCGTGAAGTGGCCGCCGGCGTATACGGTGCCGCCGCTGATGGCCAATGCCTGCACGTTGTCGTCGGTTCCGCCGCCGCTCAGGCTGTCCCAGGTCGAGCCGCTCCAGTGGGCGATGTGGCCATGCGTGGCGAAGCTCCCGCCCGCATAAATATCGGCGCCGCTGGCCGCGACGGCGTACACTTCTTCGCTGCCCGCGCCCAGCGCGCTCATGGCCGTCCAGCCGGACCCGTTCCATCGCGCGATGTTTTGGGCGTTCGCCCCGCCGGCGCTGTCGAACAGCCCGCCGGCAATCAGGTTGCCGCTGCCGTCGATGGCCAGCGCGTGCACCTCGGCCGAGAAGCTTGTGTCATCCATGCCGCCGCCCAGCGGCGACCAGGCCTGAGTCTGAGCATTCCATACGGCGACCTTGTTGGCGCTCTGTCCGCCAGCATGTGCGAAGTCGCCGCCCACGTAGACGTTGTTGCCACTAACCACGATCGCCCATACTCGGTTGTCGACACCCAGGCCGAGCGGGGACCAGGCGTGCGTGGTGCTGCTCCACCTGGCTATATGGCTGGCGCTGATGCCGCCAATGGCGGTGAAGTCGCCGGCCGCGTAGAGATCGCTGCCGCTGACGGCCATGTCGAAAACCCAGTTATTGGCGCCGAGCATAAAGCGGCTGTCCCAAAATTCATCGCCGGCAATGGCCGGGGCCAGAGGCGGCGCGGGGGAGCGCGGCGGGCCAATGTGGAAGGCGGGGAGCTGTCGGGGATGGAGGAATGGGCCACGACTAGCGGCTATGCTGCTCGCTGGAGCAAGCATGAGCACGAGCGCCAGGATATGGAAGGCCGCCGAAACAGTTGCCTTTGACATGGCATGGACCTTTTGAGCCGAGGGGGGCACACCCTCGTGAAGTATAGGCCCGATTAGCGTTAATGGATGCCACAACGATGGCGCCACCGGTCTGGCGCTACCATTATTTTCCCAATGTTAGGCCGGTTGCGTTACGTTGGAACTTACGTTTCACAGTCAGCAGGCCACCAGCCCGTTGCTTGGGGCAGTCGCCACAATTTCCCATTGGCCGCTGACCCGGTCACCTTTCTTGGCCCAGGCTTCAAGGCAACGGGCGTCATCCGTCCTCAGTGTGAAATGTTTCCCGCTCAAGTCAACGTTGCCTTGATCCTTGATTACTTCCAAGGCGCCCCTGATTTCGAGCTGGCCAGCCAGGTGACCCGTATCGGCTTCGTCGTCTACCGTCTGAAACACCACCAGCGAATAGCGCACGCTGACCGATTTGCCATCACTCAAGCGGATGTTTCCGCGGCCTTCCGGTTTCTCCAAAGTCTTTCGGCGCTTGCTCATGGGTTGCTCCAAAGTAGCACAATGAAGATTGTTGGCTCGAAATAGAAAGCGGCCCGCCAGGGCCGGGAGGCAACTGGCGAACCACTTCGCGTGGATAGTAAGACAGGATTAGAGGAGCGTCAAGCACGGCGCCTTCGCCAGATACTCTGACATGGGACATTTCAGCGGAATAGGGTCTATACTCCCCTGGATTGAGTTTGTCGGATTTTGTTTGGCCAGGCTTGGCGCGTCGGCTCATGATGCCAGTCTACGCTGGCCTCAGTTCGGCTACCGGTTACCTAGGAAGGGCGCGGCAGTGCCGATAAAGAAAGTAAAATGACCGCACGAATCTTCCGTTTTCTATTCGGCACAATAATCGCTCTGACGACGTCCACGTTGCTGCTGGGCATGCAAATCCCCGTGCCGGTGCAGGCCGACGGCATCGTGACCGATTGCAGCAACGACACGCAGTTGTCCAACCAGATCGTTCTCGGCGGCACCATCACCTTCAATTGCGGCAGTGGTCCGCACATCATCATCCTGTCCTCGACCAAAAACATCAATTCGGACACGTCCCTCCAGGGCGGTGGCCTCATTACGCTAAGCGGCGCCAACGCGTTGTCGCTCTTTCAGGTGTCCGTGAACCAGACACTCAGCCTGAGCGATATCACGCTCACCAAAGGCAAGGATACGGCCGGCGGCGCCATTCAGAATTTTGGCACCCTCGTCATCACCAATACCCAGATCGTGAGCAATACGGCCACCGATTCCGGCGGTGCCATCTACAACTCTGGCCAGATGATGATCAGCCATTCGATCATCGCCGATAACGTCGCGACGAATAATGGCGGCGGCATCTATGACACCGGCGGTCAGATCACCATGACCGCCAGCCAGGTCTATGGCAACCTGGCCCTGTTTGGGGGCGGAATGCAACTGGGCGGCACGGCGACGATTCTCAGCAGCCAGATTCACGATAATACGAGTGCAGGTGGGAGCGGAGGCATTTTTGCGGTCAGCACTGCCCAACTGACCGTGAGTAACAGCCAGGTGTCATCAAATACGAGCACGAATGGGCATGGCGGCGGTATCCGCAGCGACGGCATCTTGGCTGTGACGAACAGCACCTTCAGCCACAATCGCGCGCTGGGCGGGTTGGATGGCGGCGCCATCGACAATCTGGGCCAGGCGAGCCTGAGCGATACGACCATCTACAGCAATGTGGCCACTGAAACGGGCGGCGGCATCTTTAACGGCGGCTCACTCAGCGTGACGAATAGCACGCTCTCCGAGAATTTCGGCTACCAGGGCGGCGCCCTGGGCAACTACGGGATCATGACGCTCACGGGCGTCTCGCTCGTCAATAACGTCGGCCAGTTTGGCGGCGGCCTGTATAACACGATCGGAGCCGCGGCGCTCACGAACGTAACGATCAGCGGCAACCACGCGGTACCCGACGGTTTCAACCACGGGGGCCTGGGCGGCGGCATTTTCGACGGGTACCCGGATGGCAACGGCATCGTGTACCTGACGAATGTCAGTATCGTCAATAACAGCGCGACGAAAAACGGCGGCGGCTTGTACTTTACGACCCCCAACACCGCCACGCTCACGAACTCGATCGTGGCGTACAGCCCGGCAGGTGATAATTGCTACGGCTCGACGTTTCCTTCCCCGTTGACTGTCGCGTCGGATGGCTTCAACCTTTCCAGCGACAACACCTGCACCCTGTTTGGAACACGCGACCAGCTGAACACTGACCCTCTGCTGGCCCGGCTCGCCTACTACGGGGGTCCGACTCTGACGCACTTGCCCCTACTCGGAAGCCCCGCGCTCGACAACGCACAGTGCTTGCTGGGCGTGCCCACCGACCAGCGGGGCATAGTGCGTCCGCAAGGGTCAAGCTGTGACATCGGCTCGGTGGAGCGTCAAGCCAGCGATAGAGGCTATTGGGTGTTTGCGCCGTTCATCGTTAGGTGAAACACGACCTGCTACGTAGGGCAACGGTCAAATCCCGCATTGGAGCGCCACCCGGTGCTCGGCCGCGGTGAGACCATCCATCGGAATTGCCCCCAAAATCTCGCAGTTGACCGAAAAGCCGTCGAAAATCTTTATCACGTGTTTTCGGCGCGTGGCACTGCTCAACCTACGCGGCTGCCGGCCTCCCCACCCCCGTCAGCCAGACACGCACCTGTCGGTGGTGCAGGTGTCATCGCCAAATCTGGGTTGTCCGCTGCGGCTTCCAGTGGGAAAATCAGGCCCATGCGGCGAAACGCCGTATTCATTTGCTCAACGATCATATGCCGACAGGCCTCGTGGTTAGCCCCGCCATGAACCACGGCGGGCCGTTCCCCGCCACCGGGCATCCTGGCTTCACGGCCGTGGGCATCCCGGCCAGCCTGCTGCGCTTCGCGGCGCTGCACGGCTACGATAACGTGTTCGAGCCGAGGCTGCCGGCCGAGCTGCGCGACTAGATCCCGAATGGGACGATGTGGCGACGGATTGACGGCGAGTGGACCCGCGGCGACGTCCCGCTATCCGGTTGACCGCCGGCGGCCTTCTACTCACACGCAGCGCGTCACTGATCCACACCTACACTCCCACACATGAAACCACCCGAGAATATCTTCGGGGATGGCCTTGATGTGACTTGTCTCGGGCGTGCTGGTACATTAATCCGCGAGTTCTCGCTTGATCACAACGCGTCAATTGACCAGCATTGTCCGCTATTTGCTGTCATGTGGCGATGTTATTCCTCTGACCTTCAGCCCCGGAGTCCTTCCAGAGTATGACCGTGCGACTGTAACCGGCGGTCACGAGTTTGAGTGCGCGGACCGTTCCCAAGCCAGGCCCAGTTCCAGTCAATCCGTGCCCCATTCGCGACGTAATTTCCCGACCAAGTCAGGACATCCGCCCATGACATCGGGACAGGATCCCGCCTAATCTAACTGCATCAAAGCGATTTGCTCCGGGGGACCGCAGCGTGATGTACTGACAGGCACGCGCTGCGGCCGCCGATGCCGTGGAAGCGAATGGACGAATGGAAGACGACGATTCGACCGCGGTAAGCCCATATCTGCGCGGCCGGCTGCCCATCGCCGCCCAATCCTAAAATGATCCAGCGCCGGCGTGCCGCTACCCGGCCAGGCTGGACTGATGCGATGAGGAGAAACGACACCGTGACGGCGCTGTTGGCCGGGTTGCCCTCTGCCATAGCCGGCTGCTCGTCTTTCTCACCATTCATCACTTCTGGATCAAGCCTATTTGGGACATTCTGCCCGCGGGGCTGGTGGTTGCGGCCCTTGGCGGGTTGGCCTTCGGCTGGGCGTAAAGGGAGATCAAGACCGGGGCGCCGCCTCGCCCGTGGACGGCGCTGGCTGTCTTTGCGCTGGTCGGGGCCACGTTGGCCCCCAGCGATTGTGCTCGGGCATACGCGGCGGGCAGCCGTCGCCACCTCGCTGGCCAGCCTGATATCTGCCGCGAGGCCAGGGCATAACCTCCCCGGTCTCGGCGGCGCGCCGGCCGCCGTCAAAGGCATTGTCTTGCTGGCCGCGATTGTCGCGGTCTCTGCGATCACCCTGGTGGAGAGCCAGACCTGGCTGACTCGCCAGCCATGGCGCATGGGTAGAAAGGAGAGCTTATGAGCAAAAACGCAGTTCGCTGGAGTGGATTGCCGCTGATCGCCGGGGCCGTCTTGCTGGGCGCCGCGATCGACCTGGTCGCCTTGAACCCGGTTGGCAATCAGGTTTACTCCTCGGTGACTAACTATTGCTTCCTGCTGTCGGCGCTGCTGTTGCTGGTCGCGCTGCCTGGCTTTTACGCCCGGCAGGCGGACGCGGCCGGCTGGCTAGGGCTGGCAGGCTACGGGCTGCTGCAAGCTGGGATGCTGTTGTTCGTCGTCCTGGCGGCGCCGTCCTTGGTGTACCCCTCGCTGTCCGGCCCGATCCCGGACAACGTGCCGATGTACTTCTTGGCCATCGCGCTAACGCTTGGGCTGCTGCCTACAGCGGTCGCCACGTTACGGGCGCGCGTGTTTCCGCGCTGGGCCGGCGTGCTGCTGGTGGCCGGCATCTTGAGTTTCTTTTTCGGCTTCTTCATCGCCGAGCTGCTGCCGCCCATGCCCGCGTTTGTGGGCCAGGCGAGCACGACCCTGCTGGGCGTTCTGCTCGGGTTGCCGATCGCCGGCTTCGGCCTGGCACTATTGTGGCGCTCGGGAGCGCGGCCAGGCGCCGTGGCTCAACCGCCAGCGAGCGCCGTCCGCAGCTAGGCGCGGCTGCAACTCAAAGGAGTGTGAGGCATGTTCGATCCAGTGGGCCTTGCGATCTTGCTCGTGGTCGCCGTCCTGTTCGGCTTCCTGACCACTCGCGCCTGGCGGCTGAAGAACGGCCTGCTGAGGTGGGGCGGGGTGGTCGTCGGCGGCCTGCTGACCCTGATCCCCACCGCGTTGCTGGTGCTGGCGCTGGTCGGCTTTTACAAGCTCAACCAACCGCACAACAATCCGGTCGCGGATGTCCACGTGGCCCGCACCGCGGCGCAGATCGCCCGCGGCGAGCGGCTGGCCCACATCTGCACCGGCTGCCATTCCCCCGACCGGCAGCTCCCGCTGAGCGGCAACAACTTCATCGCCACCTTCGCCTTTCCGCCGGTGGGCACATTCTATGCGCCCAACCTCACGCCGTCAGGCAACATCCAGGATTGGACTGATGGCGAAGTGATCCGCGCCATCCGCGAGG
>Ga0070730_10000788_pt1 | contig 33829 bp, 25 predicted proteins | sample Coa_R1_3_FD_66447 | JGI IMG/M metagenome (GOLD analysis project Ga0070730, IMG submission 66447) | Surface soil microbial communities from Centralia Pennsylvania, which are recovering from an underground coalmine fire - Coalmine... | ecosystem: Environmental > Terrestrial > Soil > Unclassified ... | reverse complement strand
AGTTCGAATATACCAATCCCAAATCGTGGCGAGAGCGTTCGCTCAACTCCTGTGAGCATCCAAACATCGCTCGGTTTAATAACCCGAATTCCGGTACTCTGAACGAAGTCCGGGACTTGAGTGCCGAACTGAACCAAGACATCCGGATCGAACGCTTCCAGATAACCAAGTACCACAGATTTCGCCGTGGGCGCCTTAAAGGGGTCTCGCCATGTTTTAGGCATTTTCTTGTAAAGAGGAATTATGGGGAAATATGCCCCACCCCAAAGCGTCGAATTGAGGCGAATAGCCTCCCTGATCTGATCGTTATTGTTGGGATCAACAAGGTGGGCAAGTTTGATGGGCCGAGTTTTGACGTCAATACTGCCGAACATATAAAAGCAGATTAGGCGAATAAGTGGCGAAAGTCAAAGCCCGCCATAGTAGGCTTTCCAACCCATCTCGCGTGAAAAACATCATCGTCTCTACAGCCCTCCCTCTCCGCCATGTACACCACCAACGAAAGCAGCTGCAATGTGCCGACTCGTTCCGCGATTTCATTTTCGCGCCACTCTAGTTCACCAGGGTTTCGACACCTGAATTGTTATTGTTAAAGTTACTCCCTTTATCATTGCCGTCGTCTTCGTCGTTGTTCTTCTTGAACTCTTTTTCCGGATGCTCATCAAGAATTACTATCTCTTCCCATTCCTCGGCCGCCCACTCTTCCGCCCACTTTCTGAAGGTCTCTTCAGAAAACCTGAAGTCCTTTCCCAGTTCCGACCGCAGGCAAAATTCAACATAGGCCTCGATTGCACTTTTGCGGTCCTTGTTGAAACGAGCAACATTCTTCGCCTTTATTTTCCATTGATGCACCGGGGTCGAAGACTTAAACCCTTTAACCTCCTTCTTTTCTTTCTTTGTGAACGAAATGATTTCGTTCTCTGAAATCACCTTCTTGTTCGATTTCACGTTTATATCTTTCATGTAAGAGGTGAATTTGTTGCTGGTCTTGGATCCGCTACTACCAAAACCATGGGCAATGTTCTTATTTTTCTTGGAGAGATCTTTGACCTTTTTCAGTCTCTCCTTCTGCACTTCTTGATTCTTGTTAGGGGTCTGATATTGGTTAAACCGGAATTCGTTGCGGTCCTCGCGGCTTTTCAGCTTGCTTTCTTTTTCTTGCTTTTTCTTCTTCTGTTCCTCCTTCTTCTCCGGATTTGATTTCCTCGAAAGTTGCACTGTTAAGGAAATGGCTTTCGCGTGCTCAGGTGCAGCCTGAAAGGGTCTGTAAACCGGTGGAGCAGTGCCCCGATGGGTGTGAGAGAAACCTGCATCGACGCCCGCAGTTATTAAAAAAGAAGATTTACGCGCTAGCGCAACACCTGGTTTGCTGGAACCCTGGACCATCGCTGCTGTCTTGCTCTGTAGCCCCTGAGACGCCGGACGGTACACAGGCGGTGCAGGTCGAGTCTCGATCCGCAGGTCGGTGGACCACTTCCTCTGAGCACTCGCATTCCCTATTTGTTGCGGCCGATAGACTGGTGGAGGAAAGGCTCTTTGCGGCGCTGGCCGATAGGCCGCCGGCGCCTGCGGTTGTGGTGTTTGAGTCGCTGATTTCCCGCCCTCCCTCCATAAATCGTTACGTGTTGGGAAGCCGGACTTCACTGGCTGGTTCGGGCTGGCGTTGAGGGGTTGACCTATGAAAGGACGATTGTTCGAGCTTGGAGCAAGATATTTATTTTCCATAAATAGTGGAATCTCCACGGTAGGTCTCATTTTGCACAAATTCCAAAATAGGTTTCCGTAGAAGCGTGCTGCTTTGCAGATTCCCATCCGTGATCGACCGCAGCTCTCCAAATCTTATCAATCACCAATTCGCCCAATTGCCAAATTCCTACTTGCCCAGCACCCGGCGCACAGCCTGTAAATCCACAGTGATGAAGCTGCGCGGGCGCTCGAAGTCTCCTGCATCGTTCCTGATAAAATTAAAGACCACCAGCCGCCGCTCGGCGACGGCATTCTTGATTTGTTTTATATACAACGGCAGATGGTGCAGCGGAGACATGATCAGGAGAGCGGTGATGATCAGCAGGACTCCCCCCATTTGTGCTCCGCTGGGGGTCGGAGCATGCAGCCACCACGTAAGAGCGTAACTGGCGACAATGCCCGCCAAAAGGCTGGAGCAGGAGTGCATGGGTACGCAGAAGGTATTCTCGCGCCGGTCCAGAAATATGAAGGTGCAAAATATTCCCAGGCCTGCATAGCAGAGGCCAATCGCCAGGCCATACAAAGCGAATGAACTGCTCAACAGGTGAGTGAAGCCGAACCGGAGATCATTCGCCATGGCGCCGCGGCCAATCAGAGCAAAGATTGCAGGTACCAGGACCAGGGTAGGCATGGCCACCATTTGCTCTTCTACAAAGTAGCAAAGAGACATGTTTTCGTCCCGGGTCTTTGCAATCTGTGTCATGCAGGGGAGGCGAAGCGCATATCCGGTGAGATAAGCCGCAAGATTAACCACTGCCAGCAAGGTGAGTTGGTACTCACGCACGTCAAAAAAGGCGATGATCAAGGCGGCCATGCTCAGGATAAGCCCCGTCCACGAGAACCAGCGCACCCGCCGTTGAAAGGCGCGGTCAATCAGTGGGGCCATAATCAGGATTCCGCCCCGCATCAGCAGCAACGCAAAAATAATTGACACGCCCTTGAAGGTATAAGCCAGCGTGGTGGTCGCGATGATGGTGGCAAAACATAATCCCGAGAGAACGGTTTGCCAGCTTGGAGAGGGAATGGTGATGCCGCCGGCCTTGCGCACGCGCGCATATTTCCACCACCCCATGGCCGTGATGAAGATGGGAATTGCAATGGCCGTAGATATTATGGTGGAGGGCAGCAGAGCAAACCCTGAGACGCGATTTCCGCCTGAGAGCAGGCCCGACGTAACCGCCTTGATAAGGCCGCTGTAAGGTGTGTAAAAGACAAAATAGCCTAGTCCCAGGGCCCAGATTCCCAAAGTGTGCTCACGCTTTGTCAAACTCATAACGGCCTCACGAGAATATGCTGACTTACGGCTTGTAAAAGGAGGCATCGTGCTCCTGGCCGAGCAGTGCCTTGCCAATCGTGGCCAGAATCTGGTCGTCATTGTCATGACGAACGTAGAAGGAAAGGTCACGGTAAATTCGTTCGAGCGGGCTGGGGCGGTTCAAGCTGCGCGCCCCGCATGCCCGGATGCACCGCTTCACCGTCTCTTCGGCCAGATGCTCCATCGTGTGTCGCGCGCGGCTGCCTGCCAGCCGCGCCTCGTCATGGCGTCCGGTTTCCCACATGCGCGCGACATGGTGAAGCCACAAGTTCCCGGTCTCCACGTTGATGGCGCTCTGCGCGATGTGCTGCTGTACGAACGGGTCCCCGCCCTTGCGCTGGGAAACAATTTGTTCAAGCGCAAATTCGTAGGCCGCCTCCGCCGCTCCCAGAAACGTCGCAGCATAGTGGGGAATGAAGCAGGTTTGCCAGCCATCGAGAAGGTACTGGCCGGGTCGCCCGATCGAGTTCGCGTCGGGAATAAAAGTCTGATCGAATCGCACCACGTGGCTGGCCGTGGCCCTCATCCCGATGGGGTCCCACCAGGAACGATCGATGCTTACAGATGGGTCGGAGAGATCACAAACCAGCAGAAGCTGGGATTCGACTGCGCCCGTGTTGTGCCTGGCTCCGCCGGGACCGGCGGTGCTGACCAGCAATATGGCCCAGCGGGCGCTGCCCGCGCTCGTGGCAAAGGCCTTGGTTCCATTCACCACATGGCCGCCCTCCACCTTGGTGGTGGTGGTGCCGAACGCTACAGTCTCCGAAGCCCCCCGTGCCTGGGGCTCGCCGCTCCATGCTACCCATATTTCTCCGCTCTCCACCACACCCTGGAACCATCGTTGCTTTTGCTCTTCCGTTCCCATGCCGTCAATCAGGACCAGCGAATTGGAGTGGCCCTCCCAGCAACGGGCCAGCGAGAGATCGGCCTTCGCAATCTCCTTGGTCATGAGCCAGAGAGTGAAGACATCTTTTTGGTAAGGGCCAAGACCGAGTCCTCGATGTTCTGTCGGTATTACGCTGGCCAGCAGCCCTGCATGGAAAAGATCGGCAAAATCTTCGGACGGAAAGGCCGCTTGGCGATCATAGGCGTCGGCGCGTGCAGCAAACTTGCTTCGCGCCAGCTCGCGCATCGAGCCCACAAGCTCCTGCTGCCTTGAATTGAGCTCAATCGGCAATGAAAAACTGGGTTTCATTCAGGAACTCCATTCCGCATCTCCTGTACGCTCTGGAGTTCTGCGGGCAAGTTCATGGCAAAGCCATTTGCCGGATGGCCTGCGACGGCGATGTTGCGCCCCATGTTGCGTCCAATGCTCGCCGGCATCTCTTGGCCCAACATCATTTGAAATTGCTTGCGTATTTGCGTCAGAGCGACGTCGTGGCCGTCAACCACCGTGCCGCCTCGGGCCAACACCTCGGAAACCAGCGGCGTGGGATGCTTTCCATAAGCAAGGTCCACCACGACCGTGTCGCTGCTGACCGAATCGATAGAGAAGGGCAGGATGTCGTCCTCGCGCCCCACCGGCGTGGCGTTCACCAGCAAACTGAAGCCTTCAGGAGCAAAGTCGGAGAGCAGGACAAAAGGCAATCCCAACAGTTCCACGGCGTGGTCTCCGCGCTCCTTTCCACGATTCACCAGCGTCACATCTGCGCCCGATTGTTGCAGAGCCACCGCTACGGCGCGGCCCGCGCCTCCACAACCTACGACCGCAGCTTTAAGGCCGCGCGGTATCTTATTGCTGCGCGGCAGGTCCGCGACACTTTCGGGATCGGTGGAATCCGCCTCCCAGACGCCGTTCTTGCAGACAAAGATATTGGTGGAAGCTGCTTTGCACACGATTGAGCTGCTCTTGGCAGCCGTCGATACTGCCACTTCCTTATGAGGAGAAACAATCGTCAAACCCTGAATAGGAATTCCCAGTGATGCAAGGGTTGAATCTTCCACCACCTCCCGCCAGAAATCCTCGAAGCATTCCACATAAAAGGGCAGGAACATCGCCGGATAATTCAAACTCCGATACCCGGCGTTGTGCAGCCGCAACGATACCGATTGAAAAACCCGGTTTCCGACAATTCCATAAAGCTCCCGAATGGGACGAACAACCGGAAACCCGTAGTCTTCGATGAGTTGTTGTATGTCGGGACCCGACGTATATTCCTCCGTCCCAATCTGGCCGAACAGAAACGGTGCTCCAAAATGGGGCGCGAGCAAACGGCTCCAGACTCCGGCAGCGCCCTCGGCGAAAGCAGTTACGTCCCTTCGCGCCAGACTTCTCAGGAACTGGAGCGGTGCCAGCCCGTCGCTAGCCTTAGCGGCTTTAGTGGTCAGGCAATAGGAATGGGCTGGAATGGCTGCCAGGCGCTCGAACGTCGAATGCAGCGTGAAGGCGTCGCAGGGTTCGCCTCTCCAGCAGATCAAGCGGCGGTGAGGGGGAATGGCCGAGAGCAAACCGGGAGACAGATCGTCAGCCTCGAGTTCGACCAGATCGAACTCCCGTGCCGCAGACACCAGGCGTGCATGGCGCTCAAGCTCTCCGCCTGGGTAGTCTGCCCCCTGGCGTTGGCTGCGCAGCGTGTATAACAGTTTTCCCCCGAAGTGGGAGCGCAGCCGGTTGGCTGGGATATCACCAGCAAGATCGGCCCTCACCTGCAACCAGGTCACGCCCTGGGGAAGGTCTTCCATCTCGCGGAGAGTTGGGGATATTGGTGCTGCTAAAGTAGCTATAAGATCAACAGCATCCATTATCATCTCAACCTCACGGTCCGAATCAAGTGACGCCTTATCATGCTGTTGCGGTGCCCTGACGAAACAACACCTGGAATTTTGCTGGCGAGGAACAGAGCTAGGAGACTATTAGTCGTCTTTTGGACTGTCAAGCAAATTTTCTTGTCTCGATATTTCAAGCACATAACAGTCATTCAAAATGGGAATCATGTTGCTTTTCGCCGTTGGGCTGCCAGGGCCTCCGTGAACCACAGAAGTTCGTCAAAATAAGAATCAGCCCGCCTTAAGAACGACAAATCTTGCGGCGCCCCTTCGGAGTTGAACAAATCTTGTACCTTGGCCACCGGCAGCGAAGCCGGTATCGGTATGCCGCCCAGGTGCAAAATCACCTGCCTGAGCGCTGCCAGGCAAAGCACTCCGCCTGTTTCAGCCGCCGACACGGTGATGATTCCAAATGGCTTCCACTTATATTCGGGCCTCAGATAATCAAGGGCATTCTTCAGCACGCCGGGGTATCCACTGTTATATTCCGGGGTCACGATGACAATGGCATCGGCCTTGTCGACTTTGGCGCTGAACTCGATGATGTTTGGGGGGGCGTCATTCCGGAAGCGCAGACGCTCCTCCATCATGGGGAAATTCAGATCTTTTAAGTCGAGCAGTTCCGTGGCGATGCCCTTTCGCTCTTCCAGGCAGCGAAGGGCGAATTGGGCAACCTTGATGCTTTCACGGTTTCTGCGAATGCTGCCGAGTATTAAGGGGATGTAGAGCATCGAAACAATACTACTATTGCCCCAGGGGCTACGCTAAATTGGCAATTGCTGAGCGCCAATGGCTAATTTGCTGAATGCCGACAGCTCCCATAGGTGTTATTCTGATTACACCCCCGTTGGAGAGATCTTCATGGCGGCCAGGAAAATAATCGGTGCAATGGCGCGCTTGATGAAATCTGAAGAAATTAACTCTCGGTTTTTCTGGGTAAATACAACGATATGAAGAACTTAACTGATGTTGGCGGAGAAGAAGGATATCTCTCCTATGACCCTGGGAACGACGCTGTCCCCAGCGCCCTTGGCGATGTAGATGGCCTGCTTGCCTCGATTGGCACCCAGGGTATTGACGTAACCGACGAACACAACGTCTCCTCGCAGTTCGAAAAGAAGTTCGATTCTGAGCTCGAAGCCGGGGAAGACGTGGATCTCGACCTTACTCCTGGCGTCTTGGACAAGACCAGTGATCCGGTGCGCACCTATCTCCGCGAGATGGCGACGGTGCCGCTGCTGAGCCGTCAGGCGGAAGTGGAGATCGCCAAGCGCATCGAGTCTGGGCAGGTGCGCGTGCTCAAAGCCATTTCCCGTTCGCCGATCATCATTCAGGAATTGATCGCCATCGGAGATGCGTTGAAACGCGGCGCTCGTTCCATCAAGGATCTGGTGATCTTTCTTGAAGAGGAGATTACCGACGACGTTCTTGCGGAGAGGACCCAGGCAACCATTCACAAGATCGATGAGATGGCCAAGCACCACAAGAAATCGCAGGATCTCGAGCAGAAGCTTGCCGGGATCAACCGTAAGAAGCACCCCAGAGCGCACCGCCGCTGCCGGTGGAGCATTGGCCGCGAAAGGGTTCGAGTGTCGCGGATCATTCGCTCGTTTCACTACACCAACCCGGAACGCAAGCGTCTGATTGAGAAAGTGACCAAAACCACTGAAGCTATGCGTTTGCTGGACCGCCAGATCCGCAATCTGGGCAAGAAGTACGAGAGCACGCGCAACGAAAAGCTGCGCGCGGAGTACAGGCAGCAGCAGAAGAATTACAAGGCGGAGCTGCAAAAACTCGAGCAGCAGGCCGGCATCAGCTTTCCGGAGCTGCGCGATACGCAACGCGAGATCGTGCAAGGAGAAATGGACGCGGACTATGCCAAACGCGAGCTGATCGAAGCGAACCTGCGTCTGGTCGTCTCCATCGCCAAGAAGTACACCAATCGCGGTCTGCAGTTTCTGGATCTGATCCAGGAAGGCAATATCGGCCTGATGAAGGGCGTGGACAGGTTCGAATATCGCCGCGGTTACAAGTTCTCTACCTATGCCACCTGGTGGATCCGTCAGGCCGTCAGCCGGGCCATTGCCGATCAGGCCCGCACCATACGCGTTCCTGTACATATGATCGAGCACATCAACAAGCTGGTCCGCGTCTCGCGTCAACTGGTGCAGGTGCTTGGGCGGGAACCTACCCCGGAAGAGATTGCCCAGCGTCTGGACATCCCGGTGGCCATGGTTCGCAAAGTGCGCAAGATTTCGCAGCAACCCATCTCTCTCGAAACTCCCATCGGGGAAGAGGAAGATTCACATCTGGGTGATCTCATCCAGGACCACGCCGCAGCCTCGCCGGCTGAAGCGGTGATCAATGTCAGCCTGAAAGAGCAGACCGACCTGGTCTTGCGCACGCTCAGCCCTCGTGAAGAGCGCATCATCAAAATGCGCTTCGGACTAGAAGATGGCTCCGAGCATACGCTGGAAGAGGTTGGCCAGAAATTCCAGGTCACCCGCGAACGCATTCGCCAGATTGAAGCCAAGGCGTTGCGCAAGCTGCGCCAGCCGTCGCGCTCTCACAAGCTCAAAGCGTTTGCCGGCGGATCTTAAGGCTAATCGTCATCAACAATCAACGCTCTACCGTGCGCCAGCGCGGTAGAGCGACAACCTGTTCGATTTCTGTTCGTAAGAGCACGCCACCATCTTGGCGAATTACTCAATTACTAAATTCCCGCCGGAACCCTGTGTTGATGGGAAATTGCAAGCATGGCAGCATGGCCTTTCGTACCGAGCAAGCTATCCCGTCGCTGTGTAAGAATCGCAACAGGCGTCATCGAGTTTCTTGCCCGAATCAGTAGTGCATGGAAAACAATCTTTGCATAGGGAAGGTTATGAAACAGCTTATCCGTATTGCTGTAATCGAGAGCGACCCGCTGCGGTTTGTAGGGTTGCGTACCTGTCTGGCTTCAGCCCCGGACTTGCAGTTAAGTTCCAGTTCGATGGTCGACATCGGCGCCCGGCACGACATCGACCTTGCGCTCCTCGGAAACCACGCTGGCACGGACTTGTTTGAGGCCATGGCGACTCTGAAAGCGGCGCGTCCCGGCCTGCGCATCATCGTGATGAGCTCCGGAATGGATGAAGAAAAAATTCTCAAGGCCATCGCCTCCGGGGCCAAGGGCTATATCGATGAAGCTGCCACACCTGCGGAATTTGTGCAGGCGATCCGGGCGGTGGACCAGGGTTCCGTATGGGCTCCGCGCCGCATCCTTTCTCTGTTCATTGAGCGTGTCAGCAACTCGCCTGGACGCATTTTTCCGGCCGGTCGCGTAGTTTTTACCGACCGTGAAAAGGAAGTGCTGGAGATGCTGGTCGCAGGCCGCTCCAACAAGGAAATTGGCGCTCCGCTGGGAATCACAGAACGCACCGTCAAAGCCCACGTAGCCAAGCTGATGCGAAAAGTAGGCGTGCAAAATCGAATCGCGCTTTCCGTGCATGCAATCACAAACTCCCTGGTGTTTGTAAAGTGAAGATGTTCGAGAACTGAAAGAAGTGACGAAAGGACCATACGCCACCGTCACTTGTGGACATTGGTTGTCACGCCGCAGACTATACACTGATCCAACCTTGTATATGTCACACTCTGCAAGAATTGAGCGGAAGTACATTCGCTATGGCTGCGACCAGAGGCTTTGTGTCCGTTATCGCGTAGAGGGGCACGACTTTGCTGTCTATGGCCGCTGCAAAGTGGTCGGCAAAGGCGGCATCGGTTCGCTACTGCCGGCGGCGGAGTTGGAAATAGGCCAGGTGGTGTCGGTTGAGATAGCGGTGTCAACCCCTTACGAGCCAAGCCCGCTGAAAGCCCAGGTGAAAAACCGCCACGGGTCGAGCTACGGCTTTCAGTTCCTGGAACCCGACACGCGGGCCGCAGCGATGTTAGCGCCCTTGTTTAAACCCGAGGCAGCTCAGGTCTTCTAATAGCTAAAAGCCAACGCAAAGAAAGAGAGCCTCTGCCTAAGTAACAGAGGCTCATTGGAAAAGCATGAGCTAACGCTGTGTTTTGGCGTCCGCTACCGGCCTAGGACTCGGACTGGGGATGGGCGAAGGGGTCGGACTAGGAGATGGACTGGGCGGGAGATTCTTAACAATTGCACAATCCGTACTGAGAACGAAACCCTTTGAGTTGGAAGGCGAGTTATTCTCGCTGCACGTCATGAAATTATTGAACGTCCTGATCGGCCTGGGAATTGGTGAGGCCAACACCGTGGCCTGCCAGAACGAAATACCCAAGGATGTCGTCCGCATTCCACAATGGTGCATTGGCCGTCAGGAAAAGAATCGGGACAATAGTGCTGGAATCGTGAAGATAGACAACCCTCGGTGGAAATTGCGTGAGCTGGAAATTCTTTACCAGGAGAGGCGACGAATTATATAAAGTCGCACCTGGGAAACCACCCGTGCCGCAGGCGGGCACATCGACTTTAACGAACACGTCGAAGAAGCTGGAGGCAGGGAAGTCGTTGGCCGCAGCGCCGCCGGGTCCTGACTGTGATTCCACTTCGCCGGGGCTGATGCGCGGGCGGAGAAGAGGTCGCGGCAGCATTGTTGTACCAGATGCCGGCGCATACCGCGACCGGACCGCTGGCTAATTTGAGTGAGCGCACCTCAGTGTTTCTTTCAACTGCCTGGATGTACAACTTCCTTTGCACGGCTACGCCATGGGGCCATCGCTTCGGCTCTCTCAACCTTCTCGATCGCTGCTGGTTCATGCGGACAACTGCCGCAGCGAGGTGATCTCAGCTTGGTCAGTTATAGGCGCACCTTAGATCATTGCACCAACATAATAGGCGTTTGCCAAAACACTGCTTTCCGGCTCTCTGGAGCGATGATGCTGACCTGGCAATCATATTTACCCGGCGGCAGTTTGCTTAAGTCGATGTTGAATTTGAGCGGCACGGCTTTTGATCTCGCCTCTGCTCCATTGGTCGTTGCCAGCAATGGCGTTTCGAATGCCTTAACCTGCTTGTGGTAGAAGGTTACATAAGCAACGAATGGTTGTAACTCCGTGGTTTCAAGCGCATAGGCTTGAAGATATACATACATATCGCGGCTTTTGCTGAAAACGCGCGTCACATTGGGAATCAGTTTTTGTTCATCCTGGACCAGCGGGCTCGCGCCTTCCGAAGTGTTCTTTGCCACGGTGTACAAAGCGTCTCTTAAGTTGACCCGTTGACTGGCGAGAACCACGGAGCTGATCGGAATTCGCTTTTCTTCTTTGTTCAAATTCGGGACCACAAACTTGGTCAGGTAAGTCCCAATCCTGCCGGTCTCCACATCTCGGGCAAGAAATTTGATCACATAAGGCCCGGGCAAGAGAGTGAAGCCCGTCTGATATTCAATAGGCCGTTTTGCCAGCTCAGCCACGGTTGTCTCAGTCAATTTGATGTCAATTTTGTCCCTTACATTCGTGACAGTATTGTTCCACTGGTCTCTGACTTCGCCAATGAAATCAATCGTAGTATGTTGTGCACCGCCTTTGTGCGCCAAGGCCAGTTCATTGCCTGGAATCCTCACAGAGACCGGTACAAAGTACTCAGCCCGGTTTATGCGGAAGTAATCAACCTCCATATCGATGGTGAGTTCGGTGATGGGATCACCCAACATGAGAGCTTCTTGCAATTGCCGTTCTTTGTCGGCAGTGGTAAATCGGCCAAACTGTTTGTTGGCGTAATAACCGACGCGATAGTCAAGTTTTGCCGATTGTCCCTTTACTGAAATATTGATGCGACGGAATTTGCCATCCAAAGCAGAATTCGACGGGTGGTAGCCGATCACATAATAGCTGGCAATAGCTTTCTGGGCCTGGATTATGCCTTGCATGATGTCGTTCGAATCGAGTAAGGCTTTACCGCCGGTATCGGCTGCCAGAGCATAGAGCGCGTTCTGGGACTGCTGGAGACTGGTGGTCGTGTTTTGAGCAGTAGCTCCGGTGTAAATTCCTATTCCATTCGGGGATGGGCTCGACGCATCCCCAAGGGGGCTCTGCGCAACCAGTCCTCTCGCATCCACGGTGTAGACCGATACATTGGAACGGATGGCAGAATTGATTGTGGCCCGAAACTGGGCCTGGTTGTTGATCCCGTTCAGTCGCAAGCCACCGGCAAAGTAGACCAGAGATTTTTTCTCGCGAACAACCGACAACATCTGAATTGCCGTCTGGAGAGCAGCCAGTTGGCGGTCAATATTGAAAATATTGAACTCACCGGCGTCTTGACCGAAATCGAGGATCGTGGCAGGACCGCCATCATCATTTGCATCGTCATCAGTGTCCGGCGGAGAGCCAGTCATGATGGTCCGCAGTTGCTTAAGCAACAGCTCCCGGCTGTCAGTGAAATCACTCAGCACCTGGACGGCGCCGCCCGAATACATCATCACCGCTACCACGTCCTGCGGCAACATACGCGTGGTAATGAATTTTTGCGCAGCCCCCAGAGCACGGATCTGGTCATGAATTGACATGGCGCTCCGGTCAAAATACAGGACGAGCAGCCGGCGATTTCTATAGCGCGGATTTACTGCGGCTTCAGGTGAAATTAGCGTTCGCGCCGCAGGAATAACCTGGTTACCACCCGCATCCGGCGGCGGGGAGGCGTCTTCAAGGCCCTGCAACTTTTGAAATTCACAGAGCGTGATGTCCTGCGGCTTGCCGTCTTCGGCCACAATAAAGTCTTCCGCTTTGAGCCCCTCGATTGGCTTGCCATCCTTGCCGGTGACCACGACGGTTTCAACTACCAATTGGGTCGTGCGCTTGATCGTAAGCACTGGAGAATCCTGCGAGTTCGCGGGCGTACTCTGCGGCTCCTGAGCGCTCAGCGCGGCCACCGCAAGCAGAAAAATGCAAATTGCTCGCATCTTCAAAACCTCGCGCGCAAGCTGGTCTGCAGACTGCGCATTGGGTTGGCGGTATAGGGCAGCCCGAATTGGGGACTCCCGACCGTTGTGTTCCAGCCTGGAAACGTGACGTGATTGAAGGGGTTCGTGGCGTCGACACGCAGGTCCATGTCGTAACGGTCACTGAGCCGAAAAGTGCGCGCAAGAGAGGCATACACGCCCAACTGGAATGGACCCGTAATCGAATTCCGGCCTGCATCGCCCCACTGACCCGGTGCCGGCGCTGCATAGGCTGCGGGGTTCAGGAACGAGCCTGCTGAACCCGAATAAATAGGCGCGCCCGTGAGACGCGGCCGGATGCTGCCTGTGACACCAGTTTGGTTGACGGCCTGAAGAAAAACCGGAGTCAAGGGGAGGCCGCTGGCCGCAACAATCTGAGTAAGCACTGTCCAGTCTTTGAAGAATGTTCCTCGCCACCCATCCATCAACGCGCCGCCTCTCACTCCCATGCCCGTGGTGTACTGCACTTGCGCGCGAAGCACGTGGCGCTGGTCAAAATTGGAAAGAGCGCGCTCCGCGCCGAGATCGAGCCAGTTCTGCGCAATCTGGGAGCCTGCCGAACCTCTTCCCAGCAGGAGCGAACTATCATCAATCGATTTGGAAAACGTGTACTGAAGCGAGGCTGCAAGGCCGCTACGCAGCCTTCTCTGGAGCTGGATCGTTCCCGATTCCCGGGTGGAGTTCCCATTGGAATCCAGGAAAACAAAACCCGCGGGGCAGGTCGGACACGGATTGGTTGCTCCCAGGGGATAGGTGTTGGGCAAGAACTCCCGCGGTTCACGTGTTCCCTTGATACCAAGGTAGGTCGCAGTAACAAGCATTGCACCCGGCAAATCCCGCTGTACGGACAATTGCCAGTTCTGTGCGTATCCCACACGAAAATCAGGATCAACAGCAAAGGTATTGGGAATAGCCGAGGGAGATGTCTTAAATCCGTTCGCAAGTGTAAGCGGCAGTGCAGGGCTGTTCTGCACGCTCAAAGTGGTCGAAAATGGAGGCTGCTGCATCAGTTGTGCGGCAATTGTCTGGTAGACAGAGTTGTTGTATGCCACAGCGTAACCTGCGCGGACAACGAGCGATGAAGCAGCCAAGGGCCGCCACGCTAGTCCAATTCGAGGCTCGAATGCGTGCCTGTCCGGAGAAACCAGCGAGTCACCGTAATCGCGGCCGGTTAGTGTCCCCACCGGGTTGTTCGCGGTCACCGGCCTCACAGCCGTGAACCCTTGAGCAACATCAAGGTTCACGAGACGGCTTCGAAGCTCCGTGAATGGCGCTGTATATTCCCAGCGAATTCCGGCGTTCAGGGTAAACCCAGGAGCGACTCTCCAGTCATCGCTGAAATAGAGATCATAAGCGAATGCGCGAAGATACTTGTCCGGATTTCCGAACGCGATGGAGCTCGCATCTGGTGTTCCCAGTAGAAAATCAGCAAGATCGGCGCCTGTTGTATTTACCGGAACGCCGTTTGCAATGGCCTGCGTCGCCGCGCCCGTGAAAGTAAAAGTTCCGCGTGGATCCTGCTGAGAGAAGTAATTCATCTGTAGTCTTCGGAGATCACCACCAAATGAGATATTGTGTTCGCGGTGGCTCCATGACATATTGGCTACAAAAGAATTTGTCTGGTTCCGGTTGAAGGTGTGTTGCCCGTCTGAGAGGCCTGTGATACTGGCGAAGATCAGGTTCGGCGGTCCCCAGTTTAAGGGCTCCTGATTGTTGCCGGTGACGCCGGCATTGCCGGAGATATTCTCTAAATTCTCAAAAAAAGGCGTGACTCGAAACGTGGTCCGATTGAATTGGTATCCCAGATTCATGTAGAGCTGGTTCGTAAAACTATGGAACCAGGTGATTCCGGAGTGCATGGCCATGGAATCTGTCTTGTCCTCGAATCCAAAAATATTCTGGCCATCCAGGCGAGAGCTTTGCAACGACAGTTTTCCCGAGAGCCGGTTTTTAGGGTCAATGATCTTATTCAGGCGCACTTCTAGATTGTCCTGATGAGTAATACCAATGGTTGGAACCTGATAGTTATATCGAACGCCGCTGACAGAGTTAGGAAGGGGAAATAGGTTAAGCAGCGATTTTGCCTGAGGGCTGATCCGGTCCTGCGGAATCATGTTGTTCTGGAACGGCATGCCGGTCGTAGGATCGATGATCTGTATGGGCTGCCCCAGAGCATTCACAGCCTGGGAGAAGTCTCCGTCCCGCTCTGCCAGAGTTGGCGTGATACCCGACTGAGTAAACGCATTGCGGTTGCGCACCCACTGATAGTTAATAAAGAAGTTAGGGCCATTTTGGAACAGATGAGGTATATTGAGCGAGCCACCTAACGAAACGAATCCTTGAAAGCGATTATAGCTTGGCTTGGGAGTGTCCTGGCCGGTCAGCGAAAATGATCGCGCATCCAGCGCAGAATTGTCCGCCGTGAGAGCCACACTGCCGTTATATAACCCTTTGTTTTTCTTGATCCGATTATTGCCGAAGGCCGCAGACTGGGCGAAGGGAGACGCAGCGCCATTATTTACGCTCCCGTTCACCAGCAACTCGACTGAAGCCTTCTCGCTTAGTTCGGCCGATTCATCGTTTCCGCTTCCGTTATCTCCGGAAGGTGCCGCTGCATCAAAAAGCCCTTTTGGAGCTACCAGATTCACGTCGGTGCGCTTAAACCCATCTCCCACGATTGAAGAAGTCGATGCAGCAGGCGATGACGGTGACGGTTTCGTTACAAGAGTTGCACTAACCGGATTCTTCTCGTGGTTGGTTTCCGGAGTGCTTGCTGCCGCACTGCCGGTCTGCGGCGTCGTCGCTATCCCTAACATCGCTTTAATATCGTTCACCGGCAGCAACTCCAGATTCCACTCTAGGGCTGCCGCGCCCTGTGCGATCATCAGGTCGCGTTTCGCCGTGGAGAAACAGCGCATTTCAACTTGAATTGTCCAGGCTCCATCCTCAAGTTGCTGAAATGGAAATGAGTAATCGCCGTTCTGGTCGGTCACCGTGGTTAACTGTTTCCCATTGTGGGTCGCTGTAACCGTAGCACCGGGCACAGGAACGCCCTGAAAGAGCACTTTCCCGTGATGGTCTGCTGCCTGCATTGGAATGGCTGACAGCAATGCGATTGCACAAAGGCGGACCCACTTCGGTATGCGATTGGAGATCATGGCGCTGCTGCTTTCAGTTTTCCGTGGGTTCCTTTTCCGCGTGATCGATCACAAGCATCTCAACCGGCGCCTTGCGGCTTTCCAACTTAAGCCCAAGCTGTTCTTGCAAAGCCGAGAAGATGGACTGACCTGATTCCAAATCGGGAGCGGCTGTGCCTACTCCATCCGCGTTGAACTTCGGCTGAACTTCCTGTTTCGTGTATTCAAGGGTGAAATCAAAGACTCCTTCCAATCCTGTAGTGTCCACAACCGGGCGGTCCATCTGGCTCGACAGCGTCTCTGCGAAATGCGTCATGGTTATTTTTTTCGCTGTGAGTTTACCTATGCCATCCCACACTCCGGACTCTCCATCCGGCTTGATTGCCTGAATCTTGGCTCCGTTTTTCCCCTGGACCAATGCATAGACGGGCAGCACTTTGGATTCACGATGAACCTCTAGTTTGAAACGCTCCTTGAGCAATGACTGCAACATCGGCCTGAGCTGGTCTTTTCTCACATGGGATGCGATCGCCACGATATCGAACCTTTCTGACTTCAACCAATCGGGGCCGGTAATCTGGTATGGCTTAACGCCGTAGGCCTCTTCAATAAAGGCCAAAAGATTACCATTGCGCATCGTGATCTTGATTTCGTCGCCCTTTACCGCTCTCCAATATCCTTTGTCGTTGTTAGGGTCGGGGGAGTGGTTCGGTTTGATGGTCGCGACCTCGAATTGCGGCAAAACCGAAGCTTGCTGTGGTGTGGAAGAAGTCTGTTGCTTATCTTGAGTTTGGGAAGATGCAGTTAAGGTGAGCGGGACCACTGCCAAACCAGCCAGCATCGCCTTCGTCACTATGCGCAACATAAGCTTTTTAAGATGAATGAAATTTTGTGTCATATCAGTCATCGTGCCTCCAAATCCTATAAATCTACCGGTATCCTGCCGCTTGAAGATCGAAGAGTGTCGCATATTGTCCGCCCATCGCCACTAATTGCTCATGTGTTCCGTGTTCGCGGATGATTCCTCGATCAAGCACCAAAATTCGATCAGCCATGCGTACGGTGGAAAAACGATGGGAGATGAATACTGTGAGCCGGCCCTGCGTCAGCTCAGCGAATCGCTGGAAAACTTCATGTTCTGCCTGGGCGTCGAGGGCAGCCGTTGGCTCGTCCAGAATCAGTATCTGGGCATCGCGCATATATGCCCTTGCCAATGCCAGTTTCTGCCACTCGCCTCCAGAAAGATCAACTCCTCCCTCAAATCTCTTGCCCACCATCTGTTCGTAGCCATTGGGAAGACGCCGGATGACCTCATGGGCCATGCTTTTGATGGCCGCCGACTCAATGCGGAACTCGTCGTCAAACGATTCGATTTTCCCAACCCCGATGTTGTCGCGGGCCGACATGTCATATCGCATGTAGTCCTGAAAGATGACGCCCACCTCGCGCAGCAGATCTTCTACTTTGTACTCCCGCAGATCAATGTCGTCCAGGAAGATGCGGCCTTCCGTGGGATCGTATAGCCGGGCCATCAACTTCACCAGGGTCGTCTTGCCGGCGCCGTTTTTTCCAATCAACGCAATCTTTTCACCGGGCCGCAGCTCAAAATTGAGGTTGCGTATGACCCAGTGATCCGACCCTGGATAGGCAAAACCAACATTCTCGAACCGAAATCCTTCCCGCAATGGCCGGGGCGCAGGAATTGCTGTCGGTAAAGAACGGATGGATGGTTCCGTTTCAAAAAACTCAAAGAGATCCTTGAGATACAAGGCCTGTTCTGCCACATCATTGAAGCTCGAAAGAATATGCTGGATGTAACCGTGAGAGCGTGTAAAAGCACTGCTTAGAAATGTAAAAGTCCCTATCGTGATCGCGCCTGTGACTGTTCGGGCCAGAACGAATGCGTAGGCACTATAGTATCCAGCCGTAGAGATCATCCCCAGAAACGACCCGACGATCGCCTTTTTTTTCGCTACAGCCCGGTTTTCAGTGATGGCAGCATCAGAAATGTCTTCATACCTTTGGCACAAGAAACCGCCCAGGCCAAAAATTTTGATTTCCTTTGCGCTCTGCGGGCTGGTGGCCAGCATGAGCAAATACTCCAGGAAACGCCGCTCGGGCGTGCGGCGGTACATAATCGAGTAACCCAGCCGGCTGAAGTGGACTTCGCCCAGAAACGCTGGAATTACCGCGAGGACCAGCAGGACCATAAGCCATGGTGAGAAAACAATCAGGCCCACCGCAAGCGATGCCAGACTGATAGAATCCTGGCAAATATCGAGCAAGGCTGTAAGCATATCCAGCCTGCGGGTGCTCTGCCCGCGCGCACGCTGAAGCTTATCTGTAAATTCATGGTTTTCAAAACAGGCCAGATCCAGCCGCGTGGCGTGCTCCATGATGCGCAAGCTGATGTTTTTCCCGAAACGGTCTGCCAGCATACTGTCCACAAGATTTTGCACCCTTGCCAGAAGATCCATGACAATGGCGAACAGGACTTGCAACGCAACCAACTTCCAGATGCGGATCACATCGCCGCTTTGATGCGTAATCCTGGCAACCACTGCGTCCATGATCAGCTTAGTAATCCAGAGTCCGATTACGGGCAAGAGAGAACGGCAGAGGCGAAGGAAAGCTGTAGCCAGCACCAGGGACGGGCTGCTTGCCCAAAGCAGGCGTAGTATTGGCAGAACGTTTCGTAATGCCCGCACCCGCATCCGCCACGTAACTTTAGCGTCCGGTTTAGCAGTTGAAGGTACTGCCGTTTTAGGACTCATCGTTACCTACTCAAACACGGGTACCGCCACATTCACATGTGGGCAGTACCCGTTAACATCCAGGTTGTGCAACGGACTATTGCACGTCAATTTGACGGCAGCAATCGTCGAAGAAGCAGCAGTCGTCAAAACCTTGAACATCATAGTGTCCGTCGTTATGGCTGGCAGAGCTGGCGTCGTCATGCCAGGCCGGTTGAGTCAAGTCGTTGTGGTTGTTAGTGATGGCGTCTTGGTGACCATCATCATGAAAGGCCTCCAACGCAGGGGCGTTGCTGGCTTCATCTCCGATGGTCAGCTTGGCGGTGATTTCATTTAAATCAAAGTCATCTATGGTCATGCAAATGTCCTTTGGTTTGATATAGGGGCCCTACAACACTTAACCGATGTCGAATCCGCACCGCTGTAGGAGAAAGACATCGAATTCTTAGCAAATTATTTCGTTATCTGGGCACCCAAAATCAACGTGGGCATCGTCGAAGCCGATAACGTCATAATGCCCGTCGTTATGGGTGGTGGAACTGGCGTCGTCATGCCAGGCCGGTTGGGTTAAATCGTTGTGATTGTTGGTAACGGCATCCTGGTGACCATCATCATGGGCTGCTTCCAATGCTGGGCCGATGTGGACTTTATCACCAATCGTCAGCCTGGTGCTGATTTCATTCAGATCAAAGTCATCTATGGTCATGTAATCATCCTTGGTCTTGATTTAGGCGCCAATAACAACATCTAAATCTAATTGACATAGGGCCGCATCCACTTGGAGAAAAATACAGATCACCCATTGGATCGAACCGTCCTTAGTGGCCATCGGCCTGGCTGTAACCTCAACCTTGCTGTTTTGCCACTGACTGGATCTGCACAAGAGACGAGTGATGGTCCAGCGCCCGCTGGAAACTCGGTGAGCCAGTCATCAAGGGACGTGCCGGGGTTTTATAGGGAAATACTAACCCCTGGGCGCCCTCCGCAGGATAACTGCTGCCTTTCCAACGCAAGACCAGCTTGTTTGCCGTCGCCTCTGTCCGCGTGCACACTTTTAATACCGGCGTTTTTACTTCGGCGATACCATGCAGGGCAGACCATTCCACCGGCCATGACAATATTTGCTCTAGCCACTCCATCTCGGCTTGGAACCCCGTTTCAATACCCAACTGCAAGAATCGCGTGCCTAACAGAATGGAAGACTGACAATTAAACCGGCAGGGCAGATGGGGAATGGCGCGGATTCCAACCCAGCGCAGCAACATGTTGGCTACCGGCCCCTGCTCTAAGTCAACGGTAAATGCAGCAACCGGGCCGTCGTTGGTTTCCAGCGCCGTCAGCCACGTTGGGTCCCAGAAGGCATTTTCCGAGCAACGCTGCAGGAAAGCTTTCCGGCAGCAGTCCGGATAGCCCAGCAGAAAGCCAATCGGATCGTGGTTGCTGGACCTCAGAACCTCTTGGTAGCGCGGCAAATCTTCGTCAGCTCTGCTAACCACTACCTGATGTGAAACACTGGGGCCGCGGGACTGCTCGTCCGTAATCAGCGCGGCCGCTTTCAAGCCGCGTGCCTCCACTTTTGACAAGAAGGCTTCATAGTTCCGTTTTGGGACTCGCACCAGTGCGCAATTGCGGATACCGGCCGCAACGGAGAGCCATTCCAGTTCGGCCCATGCACGGACGATCTGCTGGAAACGTACCGACCAGACTTCACGCGCAGGTTCATTCACCCATGCCAGGCGCAAAAAGTCCGGCAATACGAAATCCAGGAGTTCAGCATGGGTTCCATTGGAGGTCATGCTGTTGTGCTCACTGCTGCTGCCTGTTCGATGTTGCTGGCCTCAGCCGGTACTGCTGATCGTTTTTGTAACGCAGGCAGGCCCACTAATCTGGCCACATAGGTGTACTGCCCCGCTGTCCACCCTTGGAGTGCCTTTTCTTCGAGAGCTTTGCGGTCGGGTCGGAGTGAAAGCGGCACCTTGCCGCTGGCCACTAACTCCCCTTCCATGATTTCGAATAGCGATTTCCATACCTCGCAGTGTTCGGTGCGGTTGCGCCAATCGCCATTAATTGCGTTGCCGGGACACTGGCCTTTGCACATCAGGAAAAACCGGCAATCACGACATCCGCCGTTCTCTTGCGGAGTCAGATAGAGGGCCAGATACCGTTCGAAGCCGGGCGTGGCAGTCTTGGCAAAATCGATGCCATCTTTGTTCGTTCTTCCGCAATTACTCCGCTGGCCGTACCCCTCGACTCCCCGCACCGCCTTGGTTGTATAAGGATCGCAGGCGTTCCAGATGCAACTCGCCGACCGGTCATCGCCCATGAGCAACTGCTTCATGTCGGAAAAGAGATTAAACTTTGCCTTTGGCATCTCCCGGCTCAGGTTCAAGAATGCGACCAACGCCTGGGTGTTTTCTTCCGTGCTTAACGCGTACTTCTCGCGTATCATTTCGCTTTCGCTTTCCAGCACGTGCAAACCGAAGTTGCGTATGCCCAAGCGGTTCAGTTCCCGGACCCATTCCAGCAACGCAGGCAGCCTTTCAGTCACTGCATTGGCCCGATGAAGAGTAACGATCAATGAGGGCGGCATTCCTTCACGGCATAATCTCTCGATGGCCGCCTCGGCCTTAGCTGTGCTTTCCCGTGTCGTGGCCAGATTGCCGTGCCAGCGCAGATCGTTGAGTTCGCCTGGCCCATCGATCGAAATCCCCACATGAACGTTATATTTTCGAAACAGGCGTATATGCTCATCGTTGATCAACACGCCGTTGCTTTGCATATTATTCTGTTTGTACTTTTCGTATCCCCAGGCCCATAACTCTTCCAGGTCCTTCATGGGAAGAAGCAGCGGTTCTCCTCCAAACAAGGTGAATGGTCCACCTTCCGCCTCGATACCCTCCTTCATCTTCTGCATGTCATAGGAGTGAACGAAGCTTCCAGCATCGCGTTGCGGATGTTGATAGCAGTACACACATTGAATATTGCAGGCCACGCCCATCGGACGCAGTTCCACGCTCATGGTGTTATCCCTTCTGTTTTTCTCGACGACAGAGTTGTTCCTGAAACGGAATGCGGGGCCCTTAAGATCGCGGAGATACTAGTTTCCTTTTCCTACCCTGTCAAGCGGTTTAACATTATTTTTTGACGCATAACAATGCTTCCCAAAATAAGATTTTTATAATAAATTGGAAGCCCACTGCCTGTCCAAAATGGGATGAAGCGCCCAAGCTATAACCTGAACGAAATAAAGCAGAAATTGATTTGATTATTTCTTAAAGCGTAGATATTATGTGCGGCGGCTTGCACAGCAGGCATGACATTCATGCTGGGTCCCTGAGTGGTTTGTTACCTGTCTTACCATCTTGCAGTGCGCAGAACTATTGCGCAAGGAGCACCCCGTGTATCAGGAAATCGTTGAAGCACTGCCCTGGATCTTCGCTTGGAACGATGCGCAGCCCATCCTGGACGCAGTGCATACATCCGGTCTCGAATATGCGAACGCCAGAACGCAGCGGGCCTTAGAGCACATTGGAACCATCGATTCCGAATTGGAACAATCCATGCGGGGCTGTCTGCAGGCATTGCCCCATCGCGCTGTCTGCCGGTTTATTACCGCTCCAGAGACCTTGCAGCGCACAATAACGTTGCCTGTCGAAAAGAACCCGGCGCGGCACATCTCGTTTTTATGCAATGCACTCATGGCGGAGCGCGCGCTTTCGCAGGAAGGCCGCGGAGCAGCGCGACCCTGCTGGACTGCATTGGGAGATTTCTATTTCTGTGGAGGACGAAACGACCCGGCGGTCGACATGCGCGACTCAACGTGGACAGCAAGCGTGAATGGGTGTGCGCCGCGTCTAACCGATTCGGTCCCCCTCGATTTTGTCAGCCCCCTGGCGCAGTCGGCCACACCGTGCAAGAGCGCGTTTCAACCCTATACGCCGGAGGAGATCAAAGTAGCCTCAAATGCGCTGCAGGATTCGTTCACACGAATTGGCTCTGTCAAGCCGGCAGCGCAAATCATCACGGGATTTGCCAAGGTAATCGTTCTTCGTAAAGATAAGCCTGCCGATCTGCACAGCTCGTCGTCGATGAGGAATTATCCGGGGCGTTTGATGTTGCGCAATCCTGAAGCTGCGGATGCAGGGGCCCTGGCCTCGTCCATGATCCATGAGTCCATTCACCACTTCTTGTATACGGTTGAATTTAGCGGAGAGTTTGTCTCGCTGGAAGGCGCCCGTGTTCCTTCTCCATGGACAGGCCGGGAACTGGCTTTGCACTCCTACCTGCACGCGTGCTTTGTCTGGTATGGTCTTGCTCAGTTCTGGCATAAGCAGCTCACGATGAATGTGTTTGAGCCACAAATGATCGAAACCCAACTGAGTAGGGCATTGGCGGGCTTCCGCACTGCAAATCCAGTTGACGCCCTTGTGCCGCAAAAGAGCCTGTTCCGGCCCGAACCGCTGCAGGCGGCTAGCCGCTTGCGAGATGAATTGCTGAAAATCGGCGCACTGGATTGGCGGGAGAGTAACGTCGCATAAAAGCATTCCAATCGACTCGAAGTGGTTTGGATCACGAACTTACGTGCCGGGCCTACATTTCTGATTTTTTGAGGAGATAAGCCATGCAGGTTGACTCTAAGACCGCATTCACAGAAGGAATTAAGTATCTGAAAAAGATTGAGTGCAATCAGGTGTCGCACAGCAAGCGGACCCTCCTTGATCATCTGATTGGCACTTACAATCTGCTGCAGGGCTGGAATGCAACTGAGAGCGTATGTCTTGCAGGGTTATTCCACTCGGTCTATGGAACAGAAGGATTCCGTGCCACTTTGTCAGCCATCCCTGATCGGAGAATCATTGCCGAGATTATTGGACAGGAAGCCGAAGCGTTCGCATGGCTGTTTGGAATCCGCACCAACCAAAGCTTCTGGGACCAGGTACGTGTGCTTATTAAACAGCCAGATGTCTCCGCTCTTACCCTGGTAAATCGCCTCACGGAAGAACCTGTTCCCTGCACCCGGGACGAAATGCTAAACCTGATCGATATCGTTATCGCGAATGCCATGGATCAGGCGCTGCACATACCGGAATACTTCAACGAACGCAAGGTCGACATGCTCCGGCAGCTTTTGCCGTTTGCAATGCCTGAGGCAGTCGCTGCTTTTACAAAGATGTTCAGCAAACGACAGGTTCCGAGTGCCCCACAGGTCCAGTCATAGGCCGCCGAAAATCAGTTAGTTTGATTTTGATGAGCCTCATTTCTGCGGTGGGAGTCTGCTCCCACCGGCCGGGCTTTGAGAAAGTGGTCCGTGGAACGAACTTGCCGGGAAAAGATTTAAGGAGATTTCTCTTATGTTCAGACGACTCATTGCAGCTTTGGCATTGGCTTTAGCTCTGATTCTCACGCTGTCGCTCCTTGTCACTGCTCATACCTCTCCGGGGTTTAAGCCTGAGGGGCAGGTTGGGCCGGTTTTGGGGAAACCTCTATCAGGAATTGAGGAGCGCCATAATGAAACAATCATGAATGATGGGACTCGGTCTGACCAACCCAGCAGCGGCCTCTTCTACCGTGATGAGCAGGGCCGGATGCGGGTAGAGAGTCAGACGAAAGTCGTGATTTACGATCCTACGATCAGGCTCATTTATATTGCGGACCTTCGAACCAAGACTTACAAGAAAATGCCCGTTCACCCCAAATCACCAGTTTCGATCGTGGTCGTGGAAGACGGAATATGGCTTGCCGTAGATGCACCTCCCAAACCTGCGCCGGCGCCCGACGCGGCGCCAACATCAGCAGCCCCCGCGCAGGCCGTGCCTATGTCGGTCGTCTCCAAGGAAGGACCCAAAGAAGGAGTTGATACGAGAATATCTCGTGAAGATCTTCCACCTGCTGTTATAGCCGGCATTCACGTCCATGGCTTACGCGCTACATCAATAATTCCAGCCGGGACCATTGGCAATGACCATGATCTTAAATCTGTGAGTGAGCGCTGGTACTCCGATGACATCAAGGCGCTGGTCAGGAGTTCAAACTCGGATCCCCGCTTCGGATCTTTAAAGTACGAACTCACGAACATCTCACAGGCTGCGCCAGATCCATCACTCTTCCAGTTGCCTTCGGGTTTCACCTTGCTAACCGAGGACAAGAAATAACCCTGACAAATCGATCATCGAAAGCAGGTTGCGTTTATGCAGGAAACCAACGTCGTAGTGGCCAAAGAAAGCGATACGGTAACCTCCATCTCTGGCATTCGGCTGATCGGAGATGATGTAGGACGACTACGAAGCGATAACGCGATTGAGTTGAGTAGTGGTATCGCTCCTGCCAAATCTCAATATAGCTCATTTCCTTATTGGACGGGCGCCTTCGTGCCCAAACTACCCTGGCGCAGACCTGCCAGTGACGAACTGGATTCGCTGCTAGGGTCTGTAGAGACCGCTCAGCCCGGCAGATGGATCCAAGTCATCAGGATTCCCAAAGAGGTAGTTGATCTATTTGCAGGCGGTAGGATCGCATCAAAGAACTCTACCGACCACAAACTCAGAGAATACACCAGTGGGTCCGAATGTCGCGAAGCTATTCTCAAAACTGTAAAATACGTTGGCGCCCTGACGTGGCCGGAACAACCCAATATAGACAGAGCATCTGTTTTCTTTAAGGATCCGGGCCTGCCTACCACCACGCCGCGAAACTATCCGGAATTACTTGGGCTGCACATAGATAGTGCTTACCACAACGTGCCCTTCGAGGAACGCAATCATGTCCCGATGAGAATATCGATTAACCTGGGATTGAATGACAGGTTTCTGCTGTTCGTAAGCGCCTCGATGGACCAGATTCATCACATGCTTGTTGATCGAAAAATCCAGTATTCCATGCAATCTTCTGTTGCAACTCACGAATTCCGTACGGCTTTTATGTCCAATTTCCATGATTTCCCTGTGGTGAAAGTGCGAATCCGGCCTGGGGAAGCGTATGTTGCCCCCACGGAAAACATGATTCACGATGGCAGCACGGTAGGACAAACGCATTTTGATGTTCAGTTTTCGGCCTGCGGCCACTTTCGGCCGCAATGCAGCTCCATCGATGCTGCTGCGGCTGCATTCCTGTCTGCGAAGCTCCTGAAAGACCAACGTGCTGTTCCATTGCAGGCGAAGAAATAAACCATGGCGCCTTTTTTCAGCTTCAACATCTGGCGTTGCTGTCTCATGCTGGTGTTAGTTGCGACAAGTGTGATTGCGCAGTCGCCCACGGCGCCCTCAGCCAACAAGGACCAGGAAGTCCCAGTTGTCTTTTCCTGCCCTATGCACCCTGATGTGCAATCATCGCAACCCGGCATGTGTCCGCGTTGCCGGATGCAACTTGTTGCAAAGCTCCCTGACCGGATCGAGTATCCACTTATGATGCGTTTAAATCCCACCGTGGCTCGGGCTGGAAAACCGTTGGAACTCTCCTTCGCGGTGCAGGATCCGAATACTGGCCGACGGGTGACAGATTTCAAACTCATCCATGAAAAGCTCTACCACATTTTCGTCGTGAGTCAGGACCTCCAGTACTTTGTCCATGGTCACGGGGAACAAGGGACTGATTCTATTTTTCGTTTTGGCACATCGTTCCCTAAGCCGGGCATGTACCGTGTCCTGAGTGACTTTTATCCGGATGGAGGTACTCCACAGTTGATCGCGAAGACCATACTGGTGCCAGGCGGCCCGATCACACCGGGAACGGAGCTGAAGTCGGACTTAAGCCCTAAGAATTCCGGGAACATGCAGGTCTCCATGACTCTGCAACCTGAACACCCCGTGGCCGGCATGAAGACCCAGCTCTTTCTTCACCTGGAACCTGCGGACAAACTCGAACTGTTTTTAGGCGCCTGGGCGCACATGCTGGCCGCGAGCGATGACTTGGTCGACATGATTCATGATCATCCGTTCGTTGCCGATGGTGGCCCTAATATGCAGTTCAACCTGATTTTTCCGCGGCCGAGAGTTTACCGGATCTGGGTGCAGTTCCAGCACAAAGGGCTTGTAAATACTGCTGTATTTAACGTACCTGTCTCGGAATTCGTCCAACCAAAGTGAACGGATTCAGCGCCGGCTTACTTCTTGCTGGATAGCCGTTCCGGTTCTGCCACAAGCAGGGCAATTGCTCCAGAGGGTGGTATTACTTCCACCCGTGTGCCTGCTGTCAAATGCAGAGGATCGCGGAAATAATATGTCCCAGTGTAGCTGGAATTGAACTTTTTCACCCAGATAAGCGGCTCAACCGAGCCATCGGGCCGCCGTATGATCACCTGCATGTCCGCATCCGGCAGTCGCTGCGGCTCAATACCAACTGCTGTAACTCCATGCTTCATCATCTTGGTTCCAGAAATAACGATCCTGGTCCCTTCGAGATTTGTTTTGCTGACTTGAGGCTGAAAATCTGGCGCGAGAGGAAGATAAGCGCGATCGCCTTCTGGGGCGCCCTCTGCAATCCACTGAGCAATAATCTCGATTTCCTCCTGCGTAAGGCCGGGATTGTTCCGGAACTCACCAAAGCCTTTCACTGCATTCCATGGAGGCATGCGCCGCGAGCAAACCTGTGTCCTGATGCTCTCGAGCTGGCCACGCGCCTGCTCGTAGGTCAAGAGTGATGCAGCCCCGCCTCCTTCCCGGTGGCAGGAAGCGCAGCTTTTGTAAACAATACGCGATACGTCTCTCGACCATGTAATCTTTCCCCCTTCGGTCACGTGCGCGGGCAACAAGAGCGATACGCTCACCAGTATTGCCAAAACGATCATTGGGAGGCGGATCATCGGGGCCATTCTAAATTCACCAGATCAGGAGAGCGGACAATTTTGTTGTCGGGAATTCTGGCAGTCGAAATTCGAGCCCAAGAGAATCCAACCGGCGCCGACCGGCCATCAGTCGGAGCGATGGACTCATACCAGACAAAAGCAGTGATAACCTTTCGCAACTTGGCTAAGCACTGCGACTTGTTGCGGCTATTCCCGGCAAACTCCTGGATTCGCACCAAAACCCAGTCGGCCATTATATGCGCTTATTCCTTACCTTGGAAGTTTTCTGGGCCCTTTCTGGGGCGTTCCTACGGAGAGGTATCCGCTGCCGCATTTCGGTTCCCGAAACAATTCAACAGGTGAGAAGCCTGCTGTAGACCGGAGCGAGCGCCTTTGAGGCAGCCCAACTCATCAAGCCACCCGCTCCGCGGTGGTGGCTCCTGGACGTGATTGCGCCTTTCTTGAGCAACCTTATTATAGAGGTCTTCGTGGTAACCTTCTCGATTATAGAGGTCTTCGTGGTAACCTTCTCGCAACCCTGGGGAGCCATGAAGCTAGAAAACAATATCATCCGCCTTGCCGCCACGGATCTCAGTAATCATCTTAGTTGCCGCCATCTGACCACAATTGAACTTGCGGTTGCACTGGGAACAAAGAAAATCCCTCTATGGAAAAATCCGGATTCATGGGTGCTTCAGCAACGTGGACTGGAGCACGAACAAAGTTACGTGGAGCACCTGCGAGCGGCGGGCCGGAGCGTCGTTGATCTTCGTGAAATAGAAGTGGAAGGGCACGCAATCGCAGAAACAGCCGCAGCTATGGAGCGCGGTATCGACGTAATCGTACAGGCAACCATGCACAGTGGACGCTGGCTTGGGAGGGCAGACGTGCTGTGTCGCGTGGATAGATCTAGCAAAGATAAACCCAGCAAACTGGGTGAATGGTCCTACGAAGTGTATGACTGCAAGCTGGCGCAGGACACCAAAGCGGAAACCATTCTTCAGTTATCGCTCTATTCTGAACTCCTGGAAGCGGTTCAGGGCGTCTTGCCTGAATCCATGTATGTTGTGCGTCCTGTGGAGGGGTTTGTTCCGGAACCATATCGTGTGCTTGACTATGCCGCGTATTACCGCCAGGTGAAATCCCGACTGGAGGAGGTGGTTGACAGGTCGGCGGGCCGGCAAGCTACCTATCCTGAACCCAATGCTCATTGCTCCGTGTGCCGGTGGTGGGGAGAGTGCGATAAGGGGTGGCGAAAGGACGATCATCTTTCCCTGGTCGCAGGCATTACCAGACTGCAGCAAAAGCAGCTTGCTTTATGGCAAGTCGGCACCGTTGAGAAGCTGGCGGCCCTGCCTCTTCCTTTGCAAAACCGGCCGGAGCGTGGCTCGCCTGAAAGCTATGTGAAAGTGCGCGAACAGGCCAGAGTGCAGGTAACAAGCAGAGAGCAAGCCACGCCAGTGTTTGAGTTGTTGCCAGTTGAACCAGAACGTGGGTTGATGCAGCTTCCGGCACCTTCATCCGCTGATCTTTTCTTTGACATAGAAGGCGATCCATTTGTAGGAACTGCGGGGCTGGAATACCTGCTCGGGGTTGCCAGCCTGGATGACGACGACGGCCATCCGCTTTATGCATCCCGCTGGGCCGTTGCCGCCTTCCAGGAGAAAGCCGCATTCGAGTGGTTTATAGACTTGGTGCTGGAAAGGTGGTCCGCCAATCCTGGATTGCATGTTTATCATTTCGGCGCCTATGAACCTTCAGCGATCAAGCGGCTGATGGGACGATACGCCTCCAGGGAAGATGAGGTCGACCGGATGCTGCGCGCCTCGCTATTTGTAGATTTACATGCGGTTGTCAAACAGGCGGTACGAGCGGGAGTAGAGGAGTATTCACTCAAGAGCCTGGAGCCCGTTTATTCTTTCACCCGCGAGATTGCGCTGAGGGAGGCGCGTTTTGCGAAGCGCGTGGTGGAGCATTGCCTGGAACTTTCACGTCCGCTGGATGATCAGCAAACTTCGGCAAAGACTCTGGAAGCTTACAACCGGGATGATTGTATTTCGACATTGGCACTCCGAAACTGGCTGGAACAACAGCGGAATGCAGTGATTCAGTCGGGGATAGATGTGCCGCGTCCTCAGCCAAAAGATGGGGCTCCGCCCGCTGCTGTGGGCGAGCGCCAGCAGCGTGTAGCCGTACTCTTTGAGGTTTTGACTAGAGACATTCCGGTTGAGCCGCGAGAAAGATCTGAGCAGCAGGCCGCCTGTTGGTTGATGGCCAACCTACTCGATTGGCATCGGCGTGAAGATAAGGCAGGATGGTGGGAATTCTTCCGTCTCAAAGAAATGTCGGATGAAGACCTACTCTACGAGAAGACAGCGATCGCTGGACTGCAATTCAAGCAGCGGTTAAGCGCAGAAAAAAATAAACCTGTAGATCGGTATGCATTTCCTCAGCAGGAAACCAGCATTCATGCGGGCAATGCGGCACAAGACCGTGAGCAGGAAATAGGTGATGTGGAAGAGGTCAATCTCTTCGCGCGTACGATCGATATAAGGAAGAAAAAAAAGACGGCGGACACTCATCCAGGCTCAATTTTTGCTTATGAGCAGATGAATTCAACAACTCTGAAAGAGTCGTTGTTCCGGCTCGGCACATGGACCCAGGCAAATGGAATCGATGCCTCTGGGCCATACCGCGCTGCGCGCGACCTGCTGTTGAGACGGCGTCCTCGAATTCGAGGGAGTACTGGGGAGACCTTAGTTGGTCAAGAAGAAAACACGCTCAACGCTGCACGGCGGATTGCCGTTTCTCTGGATTCCTCTGTCCTGGCCGTGCAAGGCCCTCCCGGTTCAGGTAAGACCTATACAGGCGCGCGGATGATCTGTGAACTGATACGACAGGGCAAAAAAGTAGGAATTACCGCGTTGAGCCACAAAGTGATTCGCAACCTGCTGGAAGAAACCATCAGGGCCGCAAAGGAGATGGGCCTGGCGGATTTGCGCTGTGTGCAGAAAGTGAATGACAGATCGGAGGTGGTGCCCGCGTGCCTTCAAGAAGTGCAAGATAATGCAGAGGCGCTGAAGGCTTTACAAGTTGAAGACGCACAAGTGCTGGCTGGTACCGCATGGTTGTGGTCGCGTCAGGAATTTTTTGAAGCGGTAGACGTGCTTTTCGTGGATGAAGCCGGGCAGATGTCATTGGCGAACGTGCTGGCTGTGGCGCAAGCCACAAAGAACATCGTGTTGCTGGGTGACCCGCAACAACTGGAACAACCACTCAAAGGCAGCCACCCTGAGGGAGCCGAGGCGTCAGCTTTAGACCATGTGCTGGCAGGCTCGAAGACTATAGCCGCAGACAAGGGTCTGTTTCTTGACCAGACGTGGCGTCTGCATCCCAAAATCTGCTCCTTTACGTCCGAGCTTTTCTATGAACAACGATTAGCTTCCCGCCCTGGGCTCGACCGTCAAGAGGTCAGGGGCCATGAATGGCTTGGCGGCAGTGGACTCTTATTTGTGCCGGTGGAGCATGAAGGAAACCAAAGCACTTGTCTGGAAGAGGCGGAACGGGTTGCGGAAATGGTGCGCTCATTACTCAAGCCGCAGGTGATATGGGTTGATAAGGACGAAACCCAACGGCGTTTCAAGCTAGAGGATATCGTGATTGTCACTCCGTACAATGCGCAGGTTGCTGAGATCGCGAACCGGATGCCCGGAGCGCGCGTCGGCACCGTAGATAAGTTTCAGGGTCAGGAAGCGCCGGTGGTCATCTATTCGCTGACCACATCTTCGTCGGATGAAGCGCCCCATGGCATGGAATTTCTTTTTAGTTTGAACCGGTTGAATGTGGCAACTTCACGGGCGCGCGCGTTGTGTATCGTGGTTGGCAGCCGTCAGCTATTGGAACCTGAGTGCCGCACTCCCCGGCAGATGCAATTGGCGAATGCCCTATGCCGCTATCTGGAGATGGCAGACGTCGCGGCACCGGCGATTAGAGCGAATCTGCTGGCTGCTAGCTCCTAGCGTTGATCATTTGTATTTCCTCAGCCGATCTTGCTTAAAGATTTTTCAAGATTGTTACTTTTTTTGCGTATATATGCCCTTTTGGCATATGTAAAATGGCGAGAATTACTGCTATCCTGTGATCACCGGTATACTGTGAAGAAATAGTATTGATTTTTTGCAGTCCTAGAATTTGAATCGAATCTCTTGTTTCTCCCCCCCAAGTGCAAGCTCACGTTTCAATTCCTCAGGCTCCAATAGTCTGTCTTCGAATGAGGAGAGAGTCATGTTTGTTATGCAAAAAACTGAGATTCTGTCTCGGGGATTTGTAGTTGCTGTTCTGCTCTGTGCGGCGGCCTTTGCCCAATCGGATGGAGCCCAGCCTGGATCGGAGGTGGTTCAGGGCATTCGAATCGTGCGCTCCAACGTTCATCACGACGTGTCGCTGCCTTTGCGCGATTTACTTAGGATGCAAAATGCGTTGGCGCCTTCATCGCAGGAAGAAGCCGAGCCGTTGCGTCTTATTCCGGTCCCTTCAGGTCTTAAACCAGCAACCGATCCTGATCCGGTTCTCCAGCCTGTAACACGTGCCGCTGACTCGGCATTGGCTCCCACTGCGGGCCTCGCCTTTGACGGCCTGGGAAATGGTTTTCCTGGCTTTACGCTTCAATTTTCGCCGCCGGACACCAACGGCGCAGTAGGCGCTACCCAGTATGTCCAGTGGGTGAACACTACTCTTGCGATTTTCAACAAATCAACCGGCGCACTCACCGCTGGTCCAGGTCCCGGCAATTCATTCTGGGTAGGTTTTGGTGGAGGCTGCCAAACGAATAATAATGGCGATCCGATTGTGACGTATGACAAACTCGCGAACCGTTGGGTTGTAAGCCAATTCTCGGTTACTGGCGGGCCTCCTTTTCTGCAGTGCGTCGCAGTCTCCACTACCTCTGATGCAACCGGCTCTTACAATCGTTATTCTTTCCAATACTCCAACTTCGATGACTACCCGAAGATGGGTGTCTGGCCGGACGCGTATTACGTCACCTTCAACATGTTCAATGGCAACACTTTCGTTGGCGCCGATGTCTGCGCTTACGACCGCAACGCCATGTTGAACGGTCTGCCTGCAACCCAAGTCTGCTTTCAGCAGGGTGCATCCGTTGGAGGAGTGCTGCCTTCCGACGTTGATGGCGGCATGGCGCCCCCTGCCGGTTCTCCTAATTACATGGTATTTTTTGGCTCGAACTCCCTGAATCTGTTCAAGTTCCATGTAGATTTCGCGACCCCTGCAAATTCCACATTTACAGGTCCAACGGTAATTCCGGTAGCGGCTTTTAGTGCGCTATGTGGCGGTGGAGGAAGCTGTGTACCCCAGCCTGGCACAACGCAAAAATTGGATTCACTGGCCGATCGCCTTATGTATCGTCTGGCCTATCGCAATTTTGGCGACCATGAATCGCTGGTGGTGAACCATTCGGTGGCGGTCAACTCGAATTCAGGTGTCCGCTGGTATGAGCTGCAGAATCCGAATGGATCCGTCACGGTCGCCCAGCAGAGCACCTTTGCTCCCGATACCGATTTCCGCTGGATGGGCAGCATCGCCATGGACCGTGTGGGAGACATGGCCCTTGGCTATAGTATTTCCAGCGCGACCACCAATCCCTCGATCGCGGTGACCGGACGAACACCTGCCGATACCCCAAGCACCATGCAGGCGGAAACCTCGGTGATTGCCGGCACCGGATCGCAAGCAACGGGTCTCTCGCGGTGGGGCGACTACAGTGCCATGCAGCTTGATCCCAGCGATGATTGCACCTTCTGGTTCACCACCGAGTATATGAAGACCACAGGGACATTCAATTGGAACACGCGTATCGCCAGTTTCAGATTTCCCAATTGTGGTCTCCGCTTCGTGCCGGTCACACCCTGCCGAGTAGCCGATACACGGAATCCGAATGGACCCTTTGGCGGGCCGTTCATCGGCGGAGGAACTTCCCGGGCATTTGCAGTTCCCAGCAGCTCCTGCAGCATACCTGCGAATGCGCAGGCTTATTCCATCAACACAACGGTTGTCCCCAGAGCAGGCGCGCTTGGATTTTTGACCATGTTTCCATGCGCGCAATCACAGCCGCTAGTTTCCACGCTCAACGCCATCGATGGCCGGGTCAAGGCGGGAGCGGCCATCGTACCCGCCGGCGCAAATGGGGCTGTTTGTGCCTTTGCCACCAATGACACGGATTTGGTGATCGATATCAACGGTTATTTTGTGCCATCCACTAACCCCAACGCGCTGGCTTTCTATCCTCTGGCGCCCTGCCGCCTGGTCGATACCCGCGGGCCAACCGGGACACTGGGCGGGCCGTCTCTGGTTGGCAACGCTGCCCGGACTTTCCC
>Ga0070730_10000785_pt1 | contig 33910 bp, 25 predicted proteins | sample Coa_R1_3_FD_66447 | JGI IMG/M metagenome (GOLD analysis project Ga0070730, IMG submission 66447) | Surface soil microbial communities from Centralia Pennsylvania, which are recovering from an underground coalmine fire - Coalmine... | ecosystem: Environmental > Terrestrial > Soil > Unclassified ... | reverse complement strand
AAACGCATACTATGGAGCCAGCACCCAGCGGGCCTTCCTGAACTTCCCAATTGGGAAGTTCAGGAAGGCCCGCTGGGTGCTGGCTCCATAGTATGCGTTTATGGGTACCCGCATCTCGCCCATCGAATCGCGCTCAACGCGGGTCTCTTCAGTTGTGTTCGCCATCTGTATCAATCTCCTCTTTGAGCAGGGTTTTTACGGAAATATTATAGCATCTGGGAGGCGGATGCTGTTAAGCCACCTATCAATGTTTATCGACACATTGCGCAGCAGCGTTCAACCTGTCTCACTTGTGCTTATCTTGCCTCATCGGCTATAATCTTAGGATGCACGTACAGACTATTCACCATAACGAGGGATTATAGCGTATGCTACTAGAGGTAGATATTCGAAAAATGCTGGTGAATGGGGATCAGTGGGCTGGCTGGAAAGGATACCAGTTACCAATTAGCGACAACTACATTTCTATCTGGACTCCCATCGGCACCGAGATGCATTGGAAGCCAGGCACATGGATCTCTCACAAACACTCGATCACCTATTTCTGGGCCGACGCATGGTATACAATACATATTGGCTATCACCAGGACGGGAGCTTCGCCAGCGGCTACTGCGATGTTGTCCTGCCAACACCTGCCTATACCAGCACATCGCGTGAGCTGATCTACACCGACCTCTACATCGACGTAGTGGTGCGCGAAGATTATAGCGTCTATACCAAAGATCAGGAAGTGTTTGATCGCGCGGCCCTGCGTTACCCGCTCGTCGAGCAGACGCGCAAAAAGTCCTTCGAGGTGCTGGATTGGCTGGAGGAGCATGCAAAACATTGGACGGGTCCCTTCGCGGTCATGCCAAGGCAACTGCCAAGGACAGATTTCGAGGTGCTAAGTCCAGAAGAGGTCCGCGCCAGTTTGCTCCCCGCCGCCTGATGGAACGGTCCCCCTCTTCATCAGGATCAACCCACGTGCTAAAAGGATTGAAAATAACAGGTAACATATGCTCTCAGAAACAATAGTAGCTCAACTGGCCCGCTATGCTATCATGGACGCGAGCGAGGTGGCGCTGCGCGAAGCATTAGAGCAGCGCGTCGAGACATATACGCTTGTCAGGCTGGCAGACTGGCCCGCCCGGCGCTGGAAGTGCCGCTACCGTTTGATGATGGGTGATGGCATTTACGATGCCCAGAGCGCGGCAGAGGCCTACGCGCTGGGTCTACTCTCCACATTGGCGAAAGCTTCTAAATAACCTCTCCAGGCAATATTTCACAAAAACGGCTAGTTTGTTCCCAAATCAGCCCTTTGAACCGTTATTATGATAGAGAGAGGGGATGAAAACACCCCTTCCTCAAAATTTCTGTTGCATCCTGGAAAGGGATCACTCTTATGCTACGTACAATGTGCAAGGGAAAAATCCATCGCGCCACAGTCACCCAGGCCAATCTGAACTACATTGGAAGTATCACGATTGACCAGGACCTGCTTGAGGCAGCCGACATCTATCCCTATGAGAAGGTTCAGGTGGTGAACATTAACAACGGCTCGCGCCTGGAAACCTATGCAATTGCCGGCGCGCGCGGATCCGGCGTCATCTGCCTGAACGGAGCGGCCGCTCGCCTAACTTCTGAGGGAGACATTGTGATCATCATCAGCTATGGGCTCTTCAATGAAGAGGAAATTCGCGCATTAGTGCCCCAGATCGTTTTTGTTGATGAGAACAATACGATTACCGAGAAGAAAGAAGTCCCACTGATCGAAATGCTGCCAGAGTTTGATATGGAAGCATCCCTGGAAGCTGAAGTAGTATACTCTTAAGGATTTGCGCCAGCAATCCTTGCAGTAGTTTTTTCATTCGACCAGCATGGTTGGATGAATTGCTACTTACCCCCTCCCTACCAAACGTTTGTAAGTCTCTCCCACTCTTCGTTACAATTTCTTCATCAGCAATCAAGCGGGCTTTTTGTGTGGGAATGGAGGCTACAGCAGGTGTGAGCACGCAAAAGAGGAGAAACCCAACCAGAACTCTTTTTTTGGAGATTTACAAATTTTCATTTTTCTAATCCAGGAAGCCTCACATTCATTGACAATTTAGGGAGAGCCAAGTACAATAAAAAAAGAAAATGTTATGCTATGAGTAGGAGGCATCTTCATGGCTGTTGTGCATACAGATTTTTATCGTCATGAGAACCTCGTCCGCAAATCCATCCAAATACCCTCAACGCAGCATAAAGAGCTAAAAGCTCTGGCGGTTGAACTTGAGTCCTCCTTAGGAGATGTAGTGGAGACCATTATGGAACTCATGAGACAAGATAACTACCAGCAAGTCAAGTCAGCAATCACCCAGAAACGCGAACGTGAACTTTCCTCCCTGAACCACTCCCTCGACGAAGCATACGCCTATCTAGGCTCCATCCCAGAAACACTTGAAGACGCCCATTTCTTTTTTGATGCGGGGCGCGAAGGTATGGTTGCATGAGTAATGAGGCCAGGCAAACGCTGCCCAGCCCGAAACAACAACAGGAAGCAAAAAGTAATGAGGCCCGGCATACCTCGCCCGGCCCGAGACAACAAGAAGGCAGCGCTTCTACCCCAGGTCCCCGGCGGGGCGAAATCTGGGATGTGAATTGGTCGCCCGGTCGCGGGGCCGAACAGCAGGGAACGCGGCCCGCGCTCATCATCCAGAATGACCGTGGCAATGCCTCATCTTCCTACCCATTGACAATTGTTGCTTCCATGAGTCGCACAGAACGGGAACTACCTCTACATGTGCGAATCACACCAAATCCAGAGAACGGGCTAACCGACTTTACCGATGTGAAATGCGAACAGGTAATGACGATTGAGAAATCACGTCTGTTGCGTCGACGTGGCGTTATCAACACGGAAGAGATGAACCGTGTCGATAATGCGCTGCGCCTGAGCCTGAGTCTCCTGGCATAAGTATTTCCATTCTCAATACGATATAAAGAGGTAGGCAGCCATCCAATCGCTCAGCCAATCAGGATGGCTGGCATACCCTGCTGCAATTGGCTCTAGCAAGCTACCCGCACGTGTGATAGAATCCTTGTGTATCTACTCTAGACGTATTCACACACCAGGAGACTATATATTATGCAAAAACAGACAGGAACAGTGCAGGTAAAGCGCAGCTTCCCGGAGATGCTCAAAGGGGGAGTGATCTGCGATGTTGTCAACGTGGAGCAGGCCAAAATTGCCGAGGAGGCCGGGGCATCCGCGGTCATGGCACTGGAACGTGTGCCAGCCGATATTCGCGCGTTGGGCGGCGTCTCTCGCATGAGCGATCCTGAGATGATTCTGCAGATCAAAGAGGCTGTGACCATTCCAGTGATGGCCAAGTGCCGCATCGGCCATTTTGTTGAGGCCGAAATTTTGCAGGCGATCGGCGTTGACTGTATAGACGAGTCAGAAGTATTGACGCCAGCCGATGAACGCTTCCATGTCAACAAGCATCTCTTCTCAGTGCCGTTCGTCTGCGGAGCACGCGACCTGGGTGAGGCGTTGCGCCGCGTGGGCGAGGGGGCGGCTATGCTGCGTACCAAAGGCGAGGCAGGCACCGGCAATATTATCGAGGCCGTACGCCATATGCGCACCGTCATGGATGGTATTCGCCACCTGCAATCGCTGCCCGAAGAAGAGCTGATGACCGAGGCCAAGAATCTGGGCGCACCATATGAACTGGTCGTTGAAGTCGCACGCACAGGCAAGTTGCCCGTGGTGAACTTCTCAGCCGGCGGCGTGGCTACACCAGCTGATGCGGCCCTGATGATGCGGTTGGGAGCGGAAGGCATCTTCGTCGGATCTGGCATCTTTAAATCCGGCGATCCCCTGACGCGTGCCAAGGCCATTGTCCGCGCTACCACACACTATCAGGATCCAGATATCCTGGCGCAGGTATCACGCAACCTGGGTGAGGCTATGGTCGGTATCAATCTGGATACTCTGCCAGAAAAAGAACTGATGGCACGACGCGGCTGGTAGAGCGAACTTATGCAAAAACACAACCCAGGGCCACGTATTGGCGTATTAGCATTACAGGGTGATTTTGAAGCACACCTGAAAATGCTGGCGGATTTAGGGGCGGATGGCCGGGCCATCCGACTCCCTGAGCAACTGGAAGATTTAGATGGTATAATAATACCAGGTGGTGAGAGTACGACGATCGGGAAACTGATGGTCATCTATGGCTTAGACGAGCCGTTGAAGAGGAAGATTCAGGAGGGGGTTCCCATCTGGGGAACCTGTGCGGGATTAATCTTATTGGCAAAGGAGACGGACAACGCGATGATCGGCCAGCCATTATTGGCCTCCATGAACATCCGCGTCCGTCGTAACGCATTTGGCAGTCAGCGGGAAAGTTTTGAGACTGATCTGTCGGTGCCTGTACTGGGAGAAGCGCCATTCCACGCCTTCTTCATCCGGGGGCCAGTTGTTGAGTCGGTCGGCCCGGAGGTGGAAGTGCTGGCAACGCTCGACGATGGCAGCATCGTCGCTGTCCGCGAAGGGACCCTGTTAGGCACTGCATTTCACCCGGAGGTTGCTGGGGACTCACGTTTCCATCACTACTTTCTCCGCATAGTACAGAGCGTCAAGAGGTAGGGGGCCTACCTTCATCTACAGAGCTTATCGGAGCGGGATGAAGTATGTGTAGTGTCTCTGAGAGGCGCAGGAGCACTGGATGATCAGACCGGTACTATATGTGGACCTGCCGGGCATCATCTACGCCATTGATCGACGTGCTCGCAACAAGCAGCACGGGATAGCCAATTTTGTGTGCTGGCAAGAGCCAGTCGAGAATCTCCCCCCGCCACCTATCCTGAGAAATATCCTTCCGCTCAATACCGCGGCTCGCACGTGGATTTGCGAAGACCACTGGCGCATCCTGGGATTTGCGCAAGTACGCGAACGCCCATCCCGGAGCGCCTGGGATATGACGTATCTGGCCTCAATGGCGCACCAGATCGCCTCCAGCGAAGAAATCCTGACGGCTCTGCTTGATTACATGCTAGAAATGGCGGCCCTGCATGGGATGCTGCGCATTTTCGCCAAAGTTGAGGATGAGATCCCCGAACTGGACCTGTTCCAACGCAGCGGCTTCCAACGCTATGCGCGCGAATTAACCTATGTATATGAGCCAGGAGCAACGAAACTAGAACCAGAACCAACCCTGCCTTCGTTGCGCCGCTGGAATCGCCACCATGTGTGGGGACTCCACCAGCTCTACCGCGCCACTACCCCTCAGCGGGTGCAGACCGCGGAATTGCTGGAGGATAGTGAAGAATACGCTAAACTCCACGTCGGGTCACTACAGCCCTTGCCTTCCCTTTTCGCGAGAGGGAGCGAGAATTATGTATGTGACGTAGGCGTTCGTTTAGGAGCCTGGTTGCGGATCAGCCGAGGTCACGGATCGGCACCGCACCGCATCTGTCTTATCGTCCACCCGGAGCATACCGACCTGGCGGAACCACTTCTACGTTTCGGCATCAGGAGGCTCCAGGAGACAGACGTGCGCCGCATCTATTGCCTGGTGCGCGAGTACGACTCTTTTGTTATCACTGCTCTACGAAACAGCGGATTTGAGCAGGACTCAACCAAGGTCCTGCTGGTGCGACATATAGCGTTACGCGCTATAAGGCAAAGCACAGTCCCCCTGCTGGAACAACGAGCGGTCTATGGCTTGAAGGGCCTGGGGACGGTCAATTCTCGCCAAAAAACTATGAGGTGATAAAACTGCCTATGCAACATGTGATCACTGACGATCTGGAGGCTCTGCTGGCTACACTCCCGCCAGATATCCACGATGCGGTCAATCGGCTTGAGAACCGAAGCGAACTGCTGGAGATCGTAATGGACCTCGGTCGCTTTGCCGAGGGCCGGTTCCCAGAAGGGGAGGTGATCCTGAGTACCCAACCTGTGGCCTATGCGGACCTTGAATACGTGGTTGAACGTATCGGTGAGTTCGGCGATGATAACCGTGCGGGCATTGAGAGAACGCTGCATCGTATCAGCGCACTCCGGAACCGCAAAGGGAAAGTCGTCGGCCTGACCTGCCGTATTGGTCGAGCAGTGCTTGGCAGTATTGCCTTGATCCGTGATATCGTCGAACAGGGTCAATCCATCTTGATTCTTGGTCGCCCAGGCGTGGGAAAAACCACCCTGCTGCGCGAAATAGCTCGTGTCCTCGCGGACGAAGCCAATAAGCGGGTGGTGGTAGTTGACACCTCGAACGAGATTGCTGGTGATGGTGATATTCCCCATCCCGGGATCGGGCGTGCACGGCGCATGCAAGTGGCGCGCACGGCGGAACAGCACGCGGTCATGATTGAAGCGGTGGAGAACCACATGCCACAGATCATCGTGATCGACGAGATTGGCACTGAACTGGAGGCTGCGGCGGCACGCACTATCGCTGAGCGCGGTGTGCAGCTGGTCGCAACGGCTCATGGTAATTCGCTAGGAAACCTGCTGGTAAACCCCACGCTCTCGGACCTGGTAGGTGGCATTCAGACCGTGACGCTCGGTGATGAAGAGGCTCGCCGACGCCACACGCAGAAGAGTATTCAGGAGCGTAAGTCTCCGCCCACCTTCGATGTGGTGGTCGAGCAGCAGAGCTGGGACGAAGTCGTTGTGCATCGCGATGTCGCCGACACCGTGGATAACATGCTACGTGGTCAGCTTATTGCGGCTGAAGAGCGCACACGCGATGAGGAGAGCGGAGAGGTCACGGTACGCCGCATTACCACCGGTGGCGTGGATGTTCCCAACTGGGGCGCGGGTACCGGTGTGCGCCCCGGCCAGGGCTTCACAACTAGCATGTTCGAGCGCTCTGAGCGGCCTGGCTCCTCCAGTTATCCTACGGACACAATCAATCGATCGCTACGTCAGGTTGGCCCACAACCTGGGATTCGCACTGACGGGAGAGAGCGTATAGCACGCAATCGCAATCAGATCCCGACGCAGTTGCCGCCACAGATGAGGGCGTTAGCCCCCACGGGCACTGCACCAGCGGAGGCTGAGCCACGCGGCGCCCTGCTAACGGCCACGCGACCCCTGCTGGACGAAGGGGTCTACCAGGCGGCTGATGCGGCGGAGTCATTGCCTGTACCTCTCGTCAAGACACTACGTGTCTATCCCTTCGGAGTGAACCGCGATCGCCTGAGTGAAGCGGCCCGTCATTTGCATGTCCCGATTGCTATCGTCAATCACGAGGGGGAAGCTGATGCGGTAATTACCCTGAAAAATTACTATCGTCGTCAGCCTGAGCGCCTGCAGCAGGCTGAGCAAGATCGCAAACTGATCATCATTCTCAAAAATAATACCATTGCGCAGATGCAGCACGCCCTGGCTCGTATCTTCGATATCCCTGTGGCGCCAGAAACGTCGGAGGACGAAGCCGGAACCAATGAAGATGGTAGTAGTATTGCATTTGATGATCCAACCAAACAGGCCATGTTAGAGACGGAAGATGCCATTCACCAGGTGTTGAATAAGGGGCTGACGACTGCGGAACTGCCGCCAGCCAACGCCTATATCCGGCGTCTGCAGCACCAGATGGCAACCCGCTACAATCTGGCTTCTCGTAGCCGTGGGAAGGAACCAAATCGCCGCGTGAAGATCTTCCGCGTTCGCGACTAATATCGATGGGCAAACGTGCCAAAAATGGTGTCGAGACACCATTTTTGGCACGTTTGAATCTCCTTTACCTCACAAGTTTCTGGCTTTTGTGCTGAACAAAGCATGGACATATGTACTTCTCCGTCAATCATTTCATTCTACCAGCCTCAATGTAATGTATACTTTATTGGTGTCAGCAAATGTATGTCTTCTATCGAGAGAGAGCAAGCTACCCGCGTGACGCTCATGTGGGTGTAGATCTTCAGAAGGACATAGACCTATGGCAGGAGAAGCCCTTATAGGAAGTGAGCAATTATTTCGTACGCTGATCGAGCAGAGTCCCGAGGCTATCACACTGATCATCCCAGATGGCACCATTATCTACGCCAATCATACGACAGAACAGATCACCGGCTACCCTCCCGAAGAGCTGGTGGGAATGAACCTGTTTCTCCTTCTCCATCACGATGATCAGCAGAGCCTGAGGGAGCAGATCAACAACTTGATTGAGCATGCTGAGCTACGGCCTTCCTGGCAGTATCGTTTATGGCACAAAGACGGCCCCTGGCGATGGATAGAAGGCACCACCACTAATTTGCTGGATGTACCTGAGGTTAGCGCACTTATGTACACATTTCATGATAACCATCGGTATAACCAATTCCAGCTCGCACAAGAGAATCGCCAGCTTACCGCAGAGATAGCAGCGCTCCATCGGGCTGAGCAGGAAGCAAAGGCCCATGTTAACCAGCTAGCGACCATCTTTCGGGACTCCGAACGCAAATTCCGCTCACTTGTCGAGTCCAATATTGTCGGAGTGATGGTGACGGATCAAGAGGGGCGGATGTACGAGGTCAATGGCCGATTGATAGAAATGCTGGGCTATAGTCAAGAGGAGCTGGTCAACGGGAATATGCGAGTCAAGGACGTCCTGGTAGCTCGCTCCCAGGGGGCGCGCACCCGGGCCTGGAGAACGCTCATTGCGCATGGAGCTTCCCTACCTGAGGAGAAGGAATACAAACGCAAAGATGGGAGCAGCTTTCCAGCACTGGTGGCGGCAGCCACGATTAATCAGGAGCGTACACGTGCATTGGTGATGCTCTTAGACATCTCGGATCGCAGGGAAACAGAGCGGCGCAAACAGGAATTTCTGAGCATGGTGAGTCACGAACTCAGGACTCCCCTCACCGTTATCCAGGGTTTTCTAGAGCTGGCATTGTGGTATATTGAGCACCATTCCACGGACTCATCAACGGGAATGCCTCATCTCCTGAGCAAGCTCGCAGCGATGCTTCAGCAAGCACAGCGGCAAACAGAGATAGAAACCCGTCTGGTAGCTGAACTGCTGGATGTGTCACGCATGGAGATGCAGAAGTTTGAGGTGGCACTGCGACCATGTAATCTGACCACCATTGTCCAGCAGGTAGTTGCCAACCAGCAGCAGGTCAACCCTGATCGTCACATTGAGCTATGCTTGCCAGATGGAGAAAGCGAGAGCTCGTGTCCGCTACCGGTGATGGCGGACCCGGATCGCATCGAACAGGTGGTGGTTAACTACCTGACCAATGCCTTTAAATTCTCTCCATCCAACCAGGTGATCCGTGTCACGCTGACCGTGGAGGGTCTTACAGCGCGCGTATCTGTCTGTGATCAGGGGCCTGGACTGACCTTAGAACAGCAGCAACAGGTCTGGGACCGTTTTTATCAGGCGGAGTTCCCCAGGCCTCAGGGTTCCGAAGGGGGTCTGGGATTAGGACTCTATATCGTGCGAACGATTATAGCACAGCATCAGGGCCAGGTCGGGGTCGAGAGCCAGCCGGGTCAGGGAGCCACCTTCTGGTTTATGCTGCCGCTGGCTGACGAACCTGTACATTTTTAAGTGAACAAGGCTAACTTGCACATCGCATCAGCTGAGGCTGGCATACAAAATCCCGCGACCACTTGTGCCAATATAGACACGACCAAAGACCTGGCGGTCGGCCGCCATCGTATTGGGGCTATTGCCCACCGGCTGTTGTGGAGCATCGATCCGTTTCCAGGTGTCCCCCAGATCATCTGAGCGGTAGATGCCCTGGATGGCATCATTCAACCACCCATAGACAAAGAGGGTCGGCGTCTTGCTTCCAGGTGGGGGGGCTCCAAAGGTGTGTAGTTGGGAGCGTATATTGGGGATCTGGATAAAGATTTTTCCGCCATCAGTAGAACGCCACAGCCCATACCAGCCGAGGCTGACCCAGACATCACGAGCAGCGGTAAAATTGGCCTCAACCTTTTGCCAACCAGTGAGAGGGAGTTTAGAACCAGTAGCCTGCCAGGTCAGGCCGCCATCAATGCTATTGTAGAACTTACCGTTTCGGCCATCGATGAGATAGAACAGAGAGCCGTCTACACGATCAGAGGCCAACGGTTGATGTTGATGCCAGACCTCATCACCAGGCACGGTCGCGGCCGGCGCACCTTTAGCAGGAATCCAGGTGGTGCCATTATCTTTTGATACGTAAGGGATATCACCCATAGGCATCCAGATAATATGTTGATGATTGGCGGAGACAGCAATCCGTCCAGATGCCGAGTCTGGCTGTGGTAGCGAGGCAAAAGATGTCCAGGTGACACCATTATCAATAGAATAGCCACCCCCACCAGGCCTTTTACTAGTATAGCCTCCACAACGTGCAACAAAATTAGGATGAGCTTCACTAAAGTCAAGGCCGGTAGTGTGCTGAAAACGAGGGTTATTCAAAAAGGTTCGTGGGAAATCTGTCAGCGATGTGTGCCGGAATCCGCATATATCGGCCGCGCCGCTCAGCAGGAGAGCGCCAGTGGGTGGGCACTTGAGAAGAAAGAAATACGTTTCTTCGTGACCTTGTTCAAGCGGCATCCATGTTGATGGCATATGTGTAATATTATCAGTGTACCAGATACCGTGCCAATCGGTATAGTAGACACGATGGCGATGGTGGGGATCAAAAGCCAGGCAGAAGGTAGCCGCCGACCAGAAATCGTCTGGCCACCAGGGTACATTGTTTTTTCTGCTATAGTGGATCAGCGACCAGTTTGCGGCTTTATCAACGGAAAGGTACATAGGCATATTAAACGTTGCTTCATATCTGCACACGATGAGATGTTGGGAGAAAGGATCAACCGCAACAGCCACAAACTCTTTATCTCGCTCGGATGGGGGAGTGACATCAGTCCAGGATTTATTTTCCCATTTCGCCACTCCCAGAGCATGAGTTACATAGAGGATTCCAGAAGCATCGATAGCCGCACGATTAGGTTGGGTAGGGCTATTATCTAACAAGCCCCAACTCTGACCAGCGTCTGTGCTCTGATAGATACCCTCGTTCCAGACACCTAGATAGATGATATTCGTTGAAGAGCCGGCGGAGCCAGAAGATCTATCAAAGACGACAAAGGTCAGCCCGATTGATCCTCCCCATTGGCCTTTACCAGTGAGATCGCCAGTGGGGGCAGAGGTGATCTGTTGCCATGTTTTGGCAGCATCCATACTACGCCAGAGACCATCACCAGCCGAGGCATAGTAGATAGAACTGCCAAGATTGGGGTCAACTGCCAGACGGCCACCAAACTTTTGTGACCAGTTGCTGCTTGGGCCGATCTTGCCACTAATACTGGTCAAGGTCCACGTTTTTCCGCGGTCCATTGATTTTGCGATGGTACCTCTAGGGGGAGTGGCCCAATTGATATCGTACATACCAAGAGCTACATAGACGGTATTGCCAGAGATGTCGCCTGGATCGATGGCCAGGCTCTCTACGCCATAGAGATTATCCTGGGTCCAGTCTATCCAATCCAGCAACGGTATCCATCGCTGATGCACAAGATCCCAACGAAAAGCGCCACCAACATCGGTATGGAGATAGATCAGATCGGGGACTTGCGGATGAAAGACAATACCTGGTACCGTTCCGCCACCACCGATGGCCACATTGCCCCATTGATAGGGGATACGCTCTGTTGATTTCATAGGATGGCTCTGGTGCGAAAGGTTAAAAGAAATCTCCCCTACGGCTAGTGCACCAGCTGCAGCAATAGCCCCATACATCAATGTGCGACGTTTGATATGTGGCCAACTATATTTCTTGATAGTCACCGATATGGTTCCCAACCTTTTCTCTCAGCAGTCCTCTAAATAGTAAGCTTATAAAGCTCTGCCGTCAAGATACACATATCCAGGAGTCAGTATCATTTTCGTCAAGGCAACAATGATACTAACCCTGATATGTTCTTTCGGCTTCCTTGCAAGTATGCTCTACAGAGACAATTAGAAAAGAAGACTGTCATTCAAATAGTACAAAAGTACTACTTTCATCTTAAAAGTGTATACAAACCTACCACAAAATACATTACATGCCGTATAATAAGAGCTGGCATACAATCCCGTCAATATAGTGGAGAAAAATGTATGGATACAATTGTAATATCTCCAATAGTTCAACAGTCTTATCCTGTTAAGGACACCATACTATCCCTCCTTTTTTTTATAACAGGGATGCGGTATGCTCAATATTATGGTGAGGATAGAGACAAAGTTTATGCATAGCACCACTCATCTCGATAGCTCATCCATCGAAAAGACCGTTCCTAACCTCTTTATAGGGCCACAGATAACCAGAACAGAACAGATAGCTAAACGCTTCCTCGATATCTTTGGTGCCCTGTTTGGGCTGACTCTGCTGGCCATGGCGCTTCCAATCATCGCAGTATTGATTTTCTGGGAGGATCGTGGCCCTATTTTCTATCATCAGATGCGTGTAGGTCAATACGGACATCCTTTCCGCGCCTATAAGTTACGCAGTATGCGAGTGGACGCAGATGATTGGCTGACGAAACATCCAGAGTTGCAGCAGGTATGGCTCCAGACCGGCAAGTTGCGCAACGACCCACGGATCACACGGATTGGACATTTTTTGCGCCGAACAAGCCTGGATGAATTACCGCAGATGCTCAATGTGTTATATGGTGAGATGAGTCTGGTGGGGCCTCGCGCGATTCTCTTCTCCCAGATGGACGTTTTCGGGGAGCTTTTTGAGTTGCGCCATCTAGTCAGACCTGGTTTGACTGGTTTGTGGCAGATCAGTGGGCGAGCAATGCTTAGTCATGAGCAGCGCTGTGCACTGGATTGTATGTATGTGATGGAGCGATCATTCTGGGTGGATCTGCTAATTATTGTGAAGACAATACCTGCGATTACCCGTGGTATCGGCGCCTATTAATGAGTAATTGCTATTAAGCATATGACTCTTAGAAAAAGAATTTTTGCCTGGCTTCCTGATGAAGAAATACAGAGATGAAGATACAGAGGATAGGAGGCTCGGGTCAGAAGCAATGGGTAATGGTTGAAGGGAAATATATGTATGCGTATTCTGGTTTTGACGCAGGTAGTTGTCTATCCAGCGGATATGGGTCCTAAAATCAAAACATTGCAGGTGCTAAAGCATCTGGCAACACATCATACCGTAGTTTACTGCACGTTTGCGCGCAATGTACAAGAGATGGAAGCTGCTCATTCCCTGGAAGATATCTGCAGCCGCGTAGTAACATTACCTCTCATACGCTCGCGCTTCAGTACTATGCGCTTCTTGCTTGAGAGTCTGGCAACGGGAGATTCGTTTCTCCTCCGGCGGGATCAAAGCAGGGCCATGCAGGCCATGGTATGTCAATTAGTAGACGAAGAACATATTGAGGCGATTCATGTCGATCAGCTCAATATGATGCGTTTTGTGCCTTCAGATTGGTCAGGAATAACCGTGTTAGATGCGCATAATGCCGTCTGGCAGGTATTAGAGCGTCTATGCCGGGGAACGCACAATCCATTACTACGCTGGTTTCTAGCACGCGAAGGTCGGCTGATACGTCAAATTGAAGCAGATGCCTGTCAGCGAGCAGAGATGGTACTGGCAGTCAGCGAGCAGGATAAGCGGGCATTACAAGAGGTGGCGGGCCTATCTGTATCAATCGAGGTAGTCCCAATTATGATCGATGTAACGGCGCTGGAATCGATCTGGCAGGCCCGCGAACCACAATCAGCACGGTTATTCACGATTGGAACGCTCTTCTGGCCTCCGAATAGTGAGGGGATCAGCTGGTGGCTACAACAGGGCTACATGTATTTGCGAGAGGCGTGTCCAGAGGTCATTTATGATATTATAGGGGCGAGACCACCGCAAGGATTGCGTGCCCTGGCGCGGCACTATAGCGGTGTGCATCTGCATGGCTATGTCAGCGATGCCACACCTTTCTGGAGAAATGCCACAGCATTGGCCGTTCCACTCCTTTCAGGTGGTGGGGTACGCGTTAAGATACTGGAAGCAATGGCGATGGGGGTACCAGTGATTTCGACCTCCATTGGTTGTGAAGGGTTAGAGGTAGAAGATGGAAAGCATATGCTGATTGCTGATACGCCCGAGGCATTTGCTGCGGCCTGTGCGAAAGTATTGCGAGACTCAGCACTGGCAAAGCAACTGGCGCAGAATGCACGTCAGTTCATGCTTGAACGATACGATACCAGGGTTGTGCTTCCAGTGCTGGATGCAATTTATCAGAGGATCAGCAGGCAAATCACAGTCCAGGCCGCAGACATCATAAACCAGTCCCTACAGTAAATTCCGATCGCCGCCAGTAGCAGTACAAAAAGAAATATGCAGATGGCATTTGTTAAAGAGGATCGATACATGCAACAACTACGGCACTATACAAGGGTTATCTGGCATTGGCTCTGGCTCATTGTCCTGGGTACTGGGATTTGCGCAGGTGCAACCTATGCCATCAGCAGCCGTCTCACGCCTGTCTACCAGGCTACGGCGCTCATACAGGTAGGGACAAGCGACCCATCTACGGTGTATAACAATCAAGCAGAGGCAATCAGTGATGCGCTGCTCATCACTAGCACAAACGTTTTGCAAGCAGTCGCCCAAAAGATGCCGGGGGTCACTGTCGATCAACTAACCGCGTCTGTGAGCGCTGCTCCGAAAGCTGGCACACAGTTGATTGAGGTGTGGGCAAAGGCAAACGATCCACAACTGGCAGCAAACATAGTCAATACGCTGGTGAACAGCTTCATCAAGATTGAAGAGGACAAGCTGACTGGCACCCTCCAGACAAGAGCCGACCAGTTGGCTAAAACCATAGATGCCATGAAGGTCAGCGTAGCTGACGCCCAGGCCAGACTCAACACACTGGAGGCCACCAATGCCACGCTTGATAAAATAACGCAGCAACAAAACCTCCTGACCACCGATAAGCAAAGCCTCGACGCGTTGACTACGCAATATCAGCAGGTTCAATGGCAGCAGCTCCAGTCCTCAACACTATTGAACGTGGTACAGACCGCTACACCGCCATCAACCCCCATCAGCCCACGAGTTTTGCTCAACACGCTGATCGCGGCGGCGCTAGGTTTTGTGGTACTGCTTGCCCTGGCATTACTACTTGATTGGATGGACATGACGATTAAAACACCGGATGATGTGGTACATATAGCAAGGATGGAGGCACTGGGTAGTGTACCATTGAGCAAATATTCGCTGCTGGTGAACTCTTCGGGCATTGTCCTGTCCGATAATGATGAAATTGAGAAGGCATTCTCTTTAATTGGAACCAGCTTCAGCCTGTTTCAGAAAGATCAGCGGACAATCATGGTAACCAGTTTAAGAGCAGGGTCGGGCAGCACAACAGTCGCGACAAATCTAGCGGTCTGGTTAGCACTTGCAGGCAAACGTGTTTTACTGATTGATGCCAATCTGCGCCAGCCAGCGTTGCATACCCTCTTTCAACGCCCCAACACCTATGGGCTGGTCAATACCCTGGGAGATATCGATCAATTCCAGGAGCACGATCTGGTTGGCTGGCATACACATTTGAGCACGTCTATCCCTAATCTCTGGGTCTTACCCAGCGGTCCCGTACCAGTGCATCCAGCTTCTGCGCTACGGACCCCCAAACTGCAACTGCTGCAGGAGCGGCTGCTGCAAGCCAGCCGTGGTAGGCCATTTGCCGTGGATCTCATTATCTTTGATAGCGCCCCCCTGTTAGCCGGGGTTGAGACAGTCACGCTGGCGCCATTCACCGATGGTACGATACTGGTGGTCGATGCAGCGAAGGAGCGTGCGGAAGTGCTACAAGAGGCACAGGGGATGCTGAAGAAACTGCGCTCGCCCATTATTGGGGTAGTAGTCAATCGCCGCCGCCGCAAGCACCGTTCTTATTTCTATACACAACCCAGCCAGTTCAGCATGGATCTGGTCACCAACATAGCCGAGCAGGTCGCGCCACCAGCAGTTGCTGCAGCCACTACAACTGTCGGAGATACCCCGGAGCCATCGACCACCTTCAGTAGTTTCCGCGGACAACCAGCCAGCGCAACATCTTCTTTTGCCAATCGTTCGATAGGAAATATCAAGATCGCGCTACCATCCGTAGGTTTGCCGCAGAATACATCTGGTTCAGGAATTTACAAGGATAGCGGTACCGATGAGTTCTGAGACGCTCAGTAGTTCACCATCCAGATCCAGTGTAAGCAAAAAAGGTATGGCAACAGGCTGGAAATGGGATAGACCTACCATCAACGGGCAACAGGGAGTATTGCTAGCAATATTCGGTCTACTGCTGCTGGTTATCATTCTGACCTGTTCTCTGGGACCCAGCCCATTGCTAGCTGTTGAGTTAGTTGTGGCGCTGGCTATCGCGGCCCTGGCGATTCTGCGCCCTCCTTTCGCGCTGCTCCTGGTTGGTCTAGGGAGTAGCATGCCGGCCGTGCGGCCTCCACTGTTGGGGTCAGCTCTCCACCTGGTAGAACCTCCGCTGATACTGTGCATAGTAGCGATCTTCGTAGGGCGTCCTTCCATGCGGCTGCGCGCACCGCATCTGCTGGCGCTGCTCTTTGTAGCAATCTCGCTCATCTCGTTTGCACACGAGCCGGAGATTTCCGGTTCCGGGGTCTTTACGCCCGTCTATGGAGCAGACAAACGACTCCAGATCATCCTCATTATGTTTGCCGCGCTCTTTTGCGGAACCTTTCTGGTAAAGTATGTCAAAGATGTGCCAGGTTTTCTATGTGCGATGCTGCTTAGCCTTCTGCCACTCTACCTGGTGAGCCTGGCCCAGGTGCTCAATCTGCATGTGCCTCAGATGTTGGAAGATATTCAGGCCCAGGACCCTAGACTCTCGCTTGGGCGTCTATGGGGAACCTTCACCTGGCCATCCACATTTGGAATGTATCTTGTCAATCCTTTCGCCATCGCTCTGACTTGCTGGTTGCTGGCGCCACGTCGTCTGCATCGCTACCTTGGAGCAGGAATGGCTATCGTGACATTGCTGGTCATAATTGGTACAGGCACACGGAGCGCCCTGGCAGGAGTAGCAGTGATCACCGTCCTCGCGCTTCTGATCACTCGCCACTATAAGCTACTGATAAGTATGATCCCTCTGGTCGCTGTAGGCACAGCCGTCTTCTTTAATAAACTGACGGCTCTACTTGCACATGATGAAAGTTCCATTTCTGACCGTCTCGTCCATTGGACACTCTCGCTCAAGCTTATTGCGACCTCGCCATGGATGGGCGTGGGTCTTTCACACTTCCGCCTCTACTATGCCCAGATAGTACTCGGCCAGACACAGCAGCAGAATCAGGACACTGTTGTACCACATCAACAATATTTAGAATGGGCCGTAGAGAGCGGAGTCCTCGCCATGATAGTGCACATTCTATTTTTACTGAGTATCATCTATATCTGCTGGCAAGCCTATAAGATAGCAGAGCGCAAGCAGCAGGTCATCTTACTGGCAGCAATACTGGCGGTCCTGGCAAATATGGTAATTGGCTTCGTTGATATACCATTGGATCAGGTAGAAAGTCCAATTTTCCTCTTCCTCCTACTAGGGCTGGCGCTGGGTTACGCGGAGCAGATTCGCTATGGTGCAACGCAGATGAGCGCCATGGGCCCTTCGCTGGTGAGAGTGTTGGTGGCCAATAGATTGACGAGCGCCTATAACACATTTCAACGAACGTACAAGCCAATCAAAGCGCTCGATTTTCTACCAGCGAGAGCACGGCCTCCAATAGCTTCCAGCGAGGCCACACCCGATGCGAAAAAGACCAGTCGTATCATTGTGGTGCAAGTGATATCCTGGGCTATTGCGCTTCCCTTGATCTTCCCTACGACGGCCCTGCTCACGCGCTATTTCGGACCAGTACAATACGGCGAATATAGCGTGACGGCCTCATTCCTGAGCATCTTTGCTTTGCTAACTGGGACGGGTATGGATCCACGTCTGATACGCCAGTTAAGCCAGCAGCCACGCGCTCAATGGAGCGAGATTCTGAGCTATGCAGCAGGGTCGCGCCTGCTTTCTACAGCACTGGGTACAGGACTGATGGCATTGCTAGCACTGATGTTGCCGGTCAGCAGCGATCAGCGCAATCTGCTATTATTAGGGAGTGTGACGCTAGGTTTCAGCTTTTCCGTGAATTGCCTGCGTGCTATCTATGCTCACGGCTTCCGAGCTGAGCAGCGAGCCAACACACTAATTGGGCTGGAAACGATAAACCGCATAGTGACAGCCGGGCTGGTAGGGTTGGTAGTGGCACTACGCCTACCGCTATTATGGGCCTATGCACTGATTATGTACTCTGATCTGCCATTCTTCCTGATTCAGTTCTGGATTGCACGGCAGCGTTTTGGCATACGAATCCGTTTCAGCCTGGCTAGTTTACGCGAACATCTGATCGGTAGTCTGCCACTCACCGGCTTCGATGCCTTGACCCTTCTAGGAGGGCAAGCGGATGTTCTTCTGCTGATGGCACTCTCCAATCCGCTGAGTGTTGGCATCTACGCCCTGGCAATGCGTATTACAGATCCACTGTTGTCGATAGCCTTTGCTTATACCAACGGCTTGTATCCCTTACTGTGCGCGAAATTTGTGGAAGGGCGAGAGCAATTTAGCAAAATCAGTGGAGAAGCAGTGCGGGTGCTGGCGCTTGTCTCTCTTGCGATGGCAGCCATGATTAGTGCCCTGGCAGGATCAATTGTGGTCCTGTTGGGAGGAGCGCAATTCGCATCCGCGACAAGCGCCGTGCAGCTCCTGGCGTGTGCTCTGGCCGCTACATTCCTGAGCCAGTTAGCCGCACGCACTTGTATGGCAGCCAGCATTGAACGCAGGATACCTTATGTGACAGGAGCAGCTGCCGGCATAAATATCCTGATGAACCTGGCACTGATCCCCCGCTGGCAGTTCGTAGGAGCAGGTATCGCGGCATTAACCAGCGAGTCTATTTCGCTGGTACTCTTCCTGCTCCTACTCAGACGCTACCTGCGCCTGCTACCAATAGTGTGGATTTTGCTGAGGGTACTGCTCAGTACCACACCAGTGGTGGTATTAATGAGTTGGCAACACTGGACCAGTCCCTGGTTGGCAGCGCCATTCGCCTTCCTCTTGATAGTAGCAGGCTATTTTATCACCAGAGTAATGACCTGGAATGATATCAAGATGATCCAGCAATTTCTGTCCGGGCGGCACGGCAAGCATATCTCTCAACAGGAGACGGCCAAACAAGTGGCGGTACGTGCACTACTCACAGATATTGCAGACAGACCCACCCTGGAGATGCCAGCAGTTCATGTAGGAGGGAAACATGCGTATAGTGATTGATCTCTTGATGGCTGAGAAGGAGATGGGGACACAATCCAGTATCATCTATACTCTGTTGGAGGAACTGGCGCGTGTTGATGAAAGCAATGAGTATTGGGTGCTTACCACACAACCAGACACCTATCAGAAGGTAGACATGGGGCAAAATATGCACCTGTATGTGGTAAAGTGGCGTTTGAGAGACACCCTCTTGCTCAACCGTCAGTTCCTGTTGCCAGATCTGTTGAGGCGTCTACAACCAGATGTGTTGCATGTAGTAGCTGGCATCGCACCTATTGGATGGGACGGGTCACTGGTGATGATGGTTCCAGATCTGAAATTTTTGGAGTTGCCCAGCCTATCCAACCAGCCTATAAATCGCCTGTACTGGCACTACTTGCTACGCGAGAGTCTTCAGCGAGCCGAGCGGATTATCACCACTTCGGAGCACGCCAATAGGGAACTGATCTCGACATTGGGCGTTGAGAGAGAGCGCATCCTGGCCTGTTATGGGCCCCAATGGCCAGTTTCCTCGCTGGCAACACAGGTCGCCATTACCACCATTCAGGCCTATCAGGAAGTGGTGAACGCAGGAAGGAGGAAATGTCGTGAGAGATCCCTATAGGTCCCAGCCACACACGAGTAAAAAACAATTTTTGTCTCAGCTCACTATTACCGATCAACCTTCTACGACATCTATCATTGAAAATCAGGAAACGATACCCGTCCCGATAGCAGCAAAACAGCCTGGAAGGCAAGAGATCCCACTGACAGTCACTCATAGATCCAGGAAACATGCGAAATGGCAACTGCCACCCCGGCGGTTGGCCCTACTCTGCTGCCTGGGATTACTCCTATTGACATCCATTGGTAGTATCCCTATCTACCTGAACTATACAGCCATGTATCACCGCGATATGGCGCTGGCACAGAGCGGTCTACAACATCTGCAAACGTCAGAGGGTCTGTTGAAAACAATTTCCCAAGGCTCACTAGACCTACAGAAGATTACGCAGGCCAGACAGGAATTTAGCGCAGCCGCTAGCAATTTCAGCACATTACAGAACGACTTACAGAGCATACCAGGTGTAGCCACACTTGTCCCCAAATATGGAAGCCTGTTACGCTCGACACTGCACATTGTACCGCTGGCAATTGAACTTTCACAGGCGGGACAGATTGGCTGTGACGCGCTCATCACCCTTGTTACCGCACTACACAACCCACTAGATGCAGGATCCAAAGGGCTAACAATGCAGGATCTCACAACGATTCAACAGGATATGGCAAAGATTCAGACGATCCTGAACACTGCCGCAGGGCAGGTCAACAACTTGCAGCCAGAGGATCTCCAAAGCGATCCGCGCATCGCATCAGCAGCTACAAAGTTCCGTGAAGCTCTCCCTGCAATTAAAGATGGAGCGCAGAGCCTACAAACACTCATGACACTGGCTCCAATGCTACTAGGGGTCAGCCAGCCGACAAACTATTTACTTGAATTACTCGATTCAACTGAATTGCGGCCAGGAGGAGGCTTTATCGGCAACTATGGTATAGCAACGGTGACTAACGGGAAATTATCTGGTATGCATATGCAGGATGTTTATCTGCTGGACTTTACCTATGAAAAGAGCGGGCATCATATTGCCCAACCGCCGAGCTACCAGTGGTTTACGCGCTATCCAGCTACCTGGAGCTTGCGTGATTCCAATCTGGATGCCGATTTTCCCACCACAGCGCGCTACGCCGAGCAGATCTACAATACAGAGGGGAAGGGAGTACCTGTACAAGGCGCAATAGCGATTACCCCCTGGTTTATCCAGAATGCTCTGACGATTACAGGTCCTATCATCGTTGATGAATATCATGAAACCATCACAGCGCAGAATCTGGTCAACCGCATCCATTATCACCAGGGCTTTGAGGAGTGGGACGGAGGTGGTACAGCCACAGCATCGAATGACGGGCACTCCTCGCAACGTAAACGCTTTACAGAAATACTGTTTGAGCATTTCTTTACGCGCCTGAAACAGGTGGCAGCTACCAATATGCCACAGATTATGCATCTCATGCAAGATTCTCTACATAGTAAGGATCTGCAGCTCTATCTGAACTCCAACGATGGAGAGTCCGTACTCCAAAAATATCATCTTGGTTCGACCATTGAAAGCCCTGGGGGCGATAGCCTATTTGTTGTTGATGCCAATATTGGAGGGAACAAGGCCAATGGCTTTATGAACTATACTATGCAGGACGAAGTCACAATAGAGGCGGATGGTAGCGTAATCCACAAAACCACCCTCACCTATAGCTGGCCTTTCAGCCAGGAGAGCCAGCAGAACAACTACGGAGGGGTCACCAACAAATATTGGGATTATGTCAGAATCTATGCGCCGCCTGGCAGCAAGTTGCTATCGCAGAACGGATGGGTGCCCAACTTAAGCGGAGAAGCCTTTGGGCGCATAGCATGGTCTGGCTTCTTTGGGCTTAACTTTGGCAAGTCAGGGACAATCAATCTGAGCTGGCAAGTGCCAGGGGCAGCAACCAGAGACAACAGCGGCTGGCACTATCATTATCTGGTACAAAAGCAGGCAGGGATTACGTGGCAGTCGAGTGTAGAGATTACATTACCTTCTGGTACACAACTTGTGGGCCAGAGTGGAGGGCTAACCATCAGCAACAACATGAAACTAGCCATAAAGCAGCCTTTAAAAACAGATCTCACGTTAGGAGTGGATTACCATTGAAAATAGCGTATATCACCCCTTATGATCCGGAGAACAGACGTGCATGGTCGGGCCTCGTCTATTATATGGCTCAAGCACTACAAAAACATTGTGGAGACGTCTCCTATCTGGGGCCTGTTTATCTTGTAGAGGAATTGGCGGGTAAGATATTGAACAGGAGCATGCAATTCCTGGCCAAGAAACGTTTCCCGCATTATATTAGTTTTTTATTGGCTCGTAGGTATGCCAGCATTTTCGCGAAAAGATTAGCCAAACAAGAGTTTGATGTGATTATTGCGCCAAGCGGGGTGACCAGCATAGCTTTCCTAAATACAGAAATCCCGATTGTCCTCGTAGAAGACGCCACCTTCGCCCTATTATATAACTATTACCCGAACTACACAGCACTGCCTGAACGCTCCAGAGTCGAAGCAGAAACCGTTACGCAATTAGCGATTGAACAGGCCCACCTGGTGATCTTCTCCTCATACTGGGCCGCGCAATCCGCAATTGAGGACTATCGCGCCGAGAGGGAGAAAGTCCACGTCATTCCCTTTGGGGCCAATTTTGAGGACCTACCAGGGCGCGAGGTGACACTGGCAAAGAAAAAAGGGGAATGCTGCAAACTGCTTTTTGTCGGGGTCAAGTGGGAAGGAAAAGGCGGCGACATCGCCTTTGAAACCCTGGAGAAGCTCGAAGAAATGGGAGTAGCAGCGGAACTCATTGTATGTGGATGCACACCTCCCGGTAGGTTGATCCATAAGAACATGAAGGTTATTCCCTTTCTCGATAAAAATCAGGCTGCACAACGTCGACAGTTAAAACAGCTCTATATGATGTGCAATTTTTTGCTGCTCCCAACGAGATACGATTGTACACCGATTGTTTTCTCTGAGGCCAGCGCATTCGGATTACCAATTATTACAGCACGGACTGGCGGAGTATCCGAGATTGTCAGGGATGGCGAAAATGGATTTGTGCTGCCATATGAAGCAAAGGGTGCAGAGTATGCTGAAGTCATTGCGCGAGTCTACCGGGAAGAGCAGGAGTATGAGGCGCTGGTGAGATCAAGCAGAGCAACATTTGAAGAGAGGTTGAACTGGGACACCTGGGGGAGAGCGATGAAAGAGCTGCTGACGAAGCAAATTTCTCTAAACGGAGCAAAAGAGAGAAACAAAAAAGAAAACAGCGCAGCCAGGTAAGACGATAGTGCTATCAGATATTTCGTAAACGTTAAGGAAAGGGATATCCCTTCTCTACCAGAACACCATCTGATGAGAGTAGAGGCTTCGCGATGCTTGACATACTTTTCTAGCTCTACTACAATGCTGATAGCAAGCACCCTGGCAGGTATTACATCCCCATATTAAGGCGCAGAGGGAGCATCGCCTGCAAAAGCAAGGAGACTGGTTATGACAAATCGAGTGGGACAGAAGGTAGGTAACTATCAAATACTCTCGCTGCTCGGCAAGGGTGGATTTTCCGAAGTCTACCTGGGAGAACATATATATCTCAAAAATAAAGCTGCCCTCAAGTTTTTGCATGCCAGACTGTCCGACGAAGATCTCATCCATTTTCAGGAAGAAGGACGCTTGCTAGCATCATTAGTGCATCCACATATTGTACGTGTACTGGATTTTGGATTAGATGATAACATACCATTTCTGGTGCTGGATCATGCGCCCAATGGCTCACTACGCAGGCGCCACCCCAGAGGAAGCATCATCCCTTTGAATACAGTTGTCAGCTATGTGCAACAGCTAGCGGATGCATTACAATATGCGCATGATCAGAAGGTCATTCACCGCGACATCAAACCAGAGAATATGCTGCTGGGACCGCGCCATGAAGTGCTGCTCTCAGACTTCGGCATCGCGCTGATAGGGCAGAGCACACGTAGCCAGGGTCTTCAGGAGATTGCAGGGACAGCAGTGTATATGGCCCCGGAACAATTTCAAGGAATGCCTCGTTCGGCCAGTGACCAGTACTCGCTGGCAGTTGTAGTCTATGAATGGCTGACCGGAGCGTATCCCTTCAAAGGCTCCTTCACCGAGATTGCCAGTCAACACCTGCTCACCCCAGCGCCGCCTCTGCGGGTGAAGGTACCTTCCCTGGCGCCCGAAGTTGAGCAGGTAGTGCTCACAGCCATGGCCAAAGACCCAAAACAGCGCTTCGCCAACGTGAAAATCTTTGCCCACGCACTGCAACAAGCTTGGCAGTCCTCAGTAACATATCCATTAGTGCTTCGGTTGCCCAGTACTCTACCGGGGCAAGAAGCGCAACCAGCCGGATCTGGGATCCCATCACAACCCCATACCTCATCGCACAATTTGGGACCTATGTCCTCCATGAGCAGTCAGGGGAACATAAGCGGTATAACGCCAGGGCAAGGTAGTATGGCCGGGATGCCTATGCAGGGGAATATGAATAGCATGGTCAATCTTCCAGGGCAGGCATCTCAGCCTGGTATAGTAGGGATTTCTGGCCTGGGAGAACTGGATGAGGTAGCGCCTACAGTACTGGTGACACCCTCTCGTCAAGTAGGGACAAATACAGCGGGAGAACAGTTGTCTTTTCCGGGCATAGCATCTTTGCCGCAACAGGCCATGATCCCTTCTGCAGAGGAGATTGATCCTCCATCCAAAAGAGTCTCCAGGAGATCACTGCTCATAGGAGGAGTGGCAACTGCGATAGTTGCCGTCGCCGGTATAGCGGGAGGGAGTTTGCTGCTGCGGAGAAGCGGAGCAGGCATCGCGACACCAATCCAAACCCAGGCTCCGTCCATTCCCAACCCGGTGATATTCGGCCTGAATCCGCAACACACGCGTTATAATCTAGATGAGCACGTCCTATCTCCAGTCAACGTTACACGTCTCACTCAGATCTGGGCAACTCCTACAGGTGGTGTCATCGGCATTTCTTCGCCTACCGTAGTCAATGGAGTGCTCTATATTGGCAACTTTGCCGGGAAATTGATCGCTATGCAGGCAGCAACCGGGAAAATCCTTTGGACAATAACGGTTGGTCAGATTAATTCTACGCCCGCCTTCGACAATGGTATTATCTACGTTGGGGCGCTTGATCAAAACATCTATGCCGTGAGCGCTACTGATGGCAAGATCCTGTGGGCGACAACGCTGGGCGGCAAAATCAGTGCTTCGCCGGTCCTCGGCAAAGGGAATATCTATATCGGGGCTTCAGATGGGAAACTCTATGCTATCAGCGCCTCCACTGGCAGGGTTCAGTGGGTAGCCGACACAGGCACTGTCAACCTGCTTATTTCATCGCCAGCGTTAGACAAAAACGTGCTCTATCTTGGCTCCTGGGACGGGAAGTTGTATGCCTTTGACGCCATCCACGGTAAAAAGCTCTGGTCAACACCTACAGCAGGTCCAATATTCTCATCACCAACCGTCGCCGGTGGGGTGGTCTATGTTGGTTCACGCGACGGCAAGCTGTACGCCTGTGATGCGGCCACCGGCAGAATCTTATGGACGGTAAGCACAACCAATCTAATCGCTTCTTCGCCCGCAATAGCTAATGGCATGGTCTATTTCGGTTCTAAAGACGGAAAGCTCTATGCCGTCGAAATAGCTACTGGCACGGTACGCTGGTGGGTGCGGACAGGGGGAGAGGTAGATTCGTCTCCCCTGGTAGCCAATGGAGTCGTTTACTTCGGCTCGTGGGACTATACCCTGTATGCGGCTAACGCCATCACGGGTGATATGCTCTGGAAAAAGACCACGGGCCAGCCCATTGAATCGTCGCCCACAGTGGTTAATGGAGTGCTCTACGTTGGCTCCAATGACCAGAAAGTGTACGCTTTCGCGCTACCCAGTGCCATATCATGAAAAATTATGGATAAAGAACATAGTATTCCCGTTATATATCACCGCCGCAAGGATATATACACATGGACAGTTTATCCTTCATCAAAAAAAGAGAAACCATGAATACTTCCCTGGAGTTGTTCCATGCGAATATTATTTGTGACCCCTTATCCTGTTTCGCGCATTCGTACGCGCTCCTATGGCTTTGTCACCCAACTAGCACAACTACATAAGATTAGAGTGCTCGCGCTCTGTGCTGGAGAGCGTGATATGGCTGATATGCGAGAACTCCAGAACCAGGGTATTGAGATTATCGCTATAGAAGAGAAGCCACGCCAGCAATACTTGCGCAGCCTACGTACCCTGAGTACAGAGCTACCGTTACAGGTAGCCTTTGGAGCCTCACCAGCTTTACAAGCCGAGATAAGGAAACAACTTGCCTCCGGCCAGTTCGATCTGGTACATGTAGAGTGTATACGCGCACTGGAAGCGTTGCCTGACCACCTTCCAGTGCCAGTTGTCTGGGATGCCGTCGACTGTGTCACGAATTTGTATGAGATGGGTGCGCGTTTTGGCGCCACCACCATGATGCGCCTGATAGGGAGCAATGAGACTCGGCGGGTACGTGCCTACGAGCGCCAACAGCTCCAGCGTTTTCGGCATATTCTGGTCATATCTGAGCGCGATCGGCAAGGCCTGCTCAAGCTAAGCGAGAGTGATGTGGAAAAGGCAGGAAACGCGGAAATTACAGTTCTGGCACATGGTATCGATCAAACATATTTTCACCGTCAGGATAGTACACGTCAGCCGGAGACACTGATTTTCTCCGGCAAGATGAGCTTTCATGCTAACGTGGCGGGAGTGCTGCATCTGGTAAAGCATATTATGCCGCTGATCTGGCAACGACGTCCACAGGTACGGCTGATTATTGCAGGCAGCGCCCCTCCTGCGGCAGTACGGCGCCTGGCTCGCGATCCGCGGATCACGGTCACCGGTTATGTGCCGGACCTTCGTCCTTATATTGCTCAGGCCCAGGTCAGTGTCAGTCCACTCCCGTACGCGGTGGGAATACAGAACAAAGTGCTCGAAGCAATGGCGATAGGAACACCAGTTGTGACCAGTTCGTGCTCGCTGGCAGGTATGCAAGCAATAGCAGGTCATGATCTGCTTGTAGCGGACCAGCCGGAAGCATTCGCGGATGCAGTACTGAGCCTCTTAGAGGACCGCTCGTTATGGAATCGAATATCAGAGCAGGGGTGGCAGTATATCACAAACCAACACAATTGGGAAGAGATTATCCAACGACTCAGTTCAATCTATGCTGATGCAGTGGCAAATGCCATGATAAAGCAGGCGTAAGGCCCAACATTTGCAAATGTCGCCCGCTTCCCTTGATTATTTGCGTTGCATTCATTATCATTGTAGGTATATTGGGGCTAACTGTTCAGTGTATACTCCAATGATCACTGGTTAGGATAGCGATGACAAGAAGAGGGGGGAAACCATTATGAGTGATCTTCATCAGCCGACCTCTGGCAATTCCTTATCACCATCAACTCTTCACCCCTTAGAGCCACTCACAGCTGAAGAGATCATAGCTGCCGTCCATATCATTCGTACTGAACGCAATGTGAGTGAGCATTTTCGCTTCATCTCGATCAATCTGCATGAGCCCTCTAAAGAGATTGTCCTCCACTTCAAAGCAGGAGATGCCCTGATACGAGAGGCTTTCATCATTTTACTGGATAAAGCCATTGGGGCCACTTATGAGGCAATCGTCTCCATCACCGCAGGCCACATAACATCATGGCGGCATATACCCGACGTTCAGCCCTCTATTGCTTTTGATGAACTTGCCGAATGCGAACAACTCTTAAAGGCCCATCCTGACTTTCAGGCAGCGCTACGCAGGCGCGGCATTACCAATCTGGATCTGGTTATGGTTGATTGCTGGTCAGCTGGCGATTACGAGGCGCCAGAGATACAGAAACGACGCCTTTTACGCGCCCTGGCCTATCTGAGATATCGTCCCAGTGACAATGGTTACGCGTACCCTATTGATGGCATCCACGCCCTGGTTGATCTCAACAAGATGGAGGTGGTACGCGTTGAGGATCATGGTGTTGTTCCTGTCCCGCCAGAACCAGGCAACTACACCCCCGAAAGTGTGGGGCAGATGCGCACAGACCTCAAGCCGCTCACAATAACGCAACCGGATGGTCCCAGCTTTACCGTGAACGGGCACGAGATTCAATGGCAGAAGTGGCGTTTTCGCATTGGCTTTACGACGCGGGAAGGACTGGTACTGCACACGGTGAACTATGAGGATCAGGGCCGTTTACGCCCCATCCTCTATCGCGCCTCCCTGGCGGAGATGGTAGTACCCTATGGTGATCCCGGCTTCAATCATTATCGTAAAAACGCCTTTGATGTCGGTGAGTATGGCGTGGGTATGCTGGCCAATGCGCTGGAGGCTGGCTGCGACTGCCTGGGTCACATTCACTACTTCGACGCAGTGATGACCGATAACTATGGCAATCTGCTTCGTTTACCCAACGCTATTTGCATGCATGAAGAGGACTACGGCATCCTGTGGAAACATTTTGATTGGCGCACCAACCACGCGGAAGTACGACGCTCGCGCCGCCTGGTCCTTTCCTTCATCGCCACGATTGATAATTATGAGTATGGCTTCTTCTGGTATCTGTACCAGGATGGCACGATTCAGTTCGAGGTCAAGCTGACCGGTATCATGAGCACGGGGGCAATCCCGCCGGGTGTGAAGCCCAAATATGGTCAACTGGTCGCACCGCAGTTGAATGCGCCGGTGCACCAACACATTTTCAGTGTACGCCTGGATATGATGGTAGACGGACTGCAAAACTCCATCTATGAAGTCCACACAGAAGCAGAATCTCCCGGACCGGATAATCCTCATGGCAATGCCTTCTTCGCCAAATCCACGCTCCTCACACATGAATCTGAGGCGCAGCAAGTGATAGATCCGCTTTCCGCTCGCTATTGGAAAGTACTCAATCACTCTAGCCTCAACAGCTCAGGTGAGCCGGTCGGGTATAAATTGATGCCAGGAGAAAATACGTTACCCTTCTTACATCCAGAATCAAGTATTATGAAACGCGCTGGCTTTATCAGGAAACACCTCTGGGTGACACCTTACCATCCAGAGGAACGTTATCCGACTGGAAATTATCCTAACCAGCATCATGGTGGAGAGGGGCTCCCGGCATGGACGCAGGCTAACCGCTCGATCGAGAACACCGATATTGTGCTCTGGTACACGATGAACGCGCATCACATTCCTCGCCCTGAGGATTGGCCGGTGATGCCTGTGGCCTATATTGGCTTTATGCTCAAGCCCGTCGGATTCTTTGATCGCAATCCAGCTCTCGATGTGCCTCCTCCCGCTTCCCAGCATGACCATTGCAGCGAGCAGGGGTAGACATATACCCGTGCTTCTCAAGGAGGAAGCACGACTGTCCGAATGTTTTCCTCTTGCCATTTCGTAGTGCGCACACCCGGTTTTCCCTTTCAGCAGCTAATCTATCCATTTAGAAAGGAGGGACGATTGAGAGGGCCTGCGTAGGGATCGAGGGACGACCCCAGGGATCACCTTTACCGGCCTCTGTCCTTAGCAATTGTAATTCATGTATTGCGGCACTTGAGTAGGCACGATGAGGGAGGGCAGCTGCATTGCGCCTTTCCTCTATGACCAGGAATTGTGACCTGAAGGAGGCAACATTTTCCTATGGATACAAGCATTCGTGAAATCACTACCCAGGCGACCCTACAAGAAAAAAAGAAGTTGCGCAAAGAGTTGCGGCTCTTCGACATGATTTTCTTCATCTTTACAGCTATCGTCGGCATTGATACTATTGGCGCGATCTCTTCTAATGGGCCACAAGCTCTGAGCTGGCTACTGATTTCTGCCCTCACCTTCGTCATTCCCTATGGCCTGCTTGCCGCCGAACTAGGGAGCACCTTCTCGCAAGAGGGTGGCGTCTACGAATGGTGTAAACTGGCCGGAGGACGCTTCTATGCCGCGCTGGCCTCCACCTTCTACTGGATCTCGAATCCGATCTGGCTGGGTGGGCTGCTCTCGGTCACAGCGATAGCGGCCATTAAAACCTTCTGGTTCGGTAATGGGAACATCCAATGGGGCGGCAGCCCGATCAGTGATGCTGTTTTTGAGATCATCGTCGGACTGATCTTTATCTGGGGGACAACGTGGTGTGCCATCACCTCCCTGCACTTTGGGAAGTGGCTCTCAGTGGTCGGTTCCTATGCCAAGATCGCACTTTTTGCTGTCTTCTCCATTCTGGCCCTGATCTTCTTCTTTGGCGGGCATGCCCAGGGAGCGCACTTTGGCCCGGCTGACCTGAACCCCTTTGCCAACTTTGGTATTGTCCTCAGCATACTTCTCCCGGCGCTGATTTTCAATTGGGCTGGCTTCGAATTGCCCAATAGCGCGGGTGAGGAGATGCATAACCCACAGCGTGATGTGCCGCGTTCGGTGATTCGTGCGGGTATCAGTGTGGTCATTGCCTACGCCATCCCCATTACGCTCATTCTCTTTGTGCTTCCCAAGAATCAGATCGCCAATGTTGGAAGTTTTGTCGCAACATTCCAGGTTGTCGCGGGCATTCTTCCCGGCCCTCTCGCTATCGGGCTGGGTATCCTCATCGCGCTGGGAGCCATCATTGCACTGGCATCCAGTGGAGGGACCTGGATCATCTGCGCCGACCGCACCTATGCCATCTCTTCGCTTGATCGCACGGGCCCCGTCTTCCTTGGCCGCTTCAGTGGAAGATTCGGAACGCCAATCACGGTGAATACGCTCTCTGGCATCGTTGCCTCCATTGTGATGGTGGTCGCTGTCCTCATCAACGCCCTTTCGAGCGGCTCCAGCCTTTCGACGCTCTTCCAGCTGGTCTTTGGCCTGAGCATCTCTACCACCATCCTCTCCTACCTCTTCATTTTTCCCGCTTACATCATTCTTAAATACAAATACCGCAACGTTCGCCGTATTTATAGCGTCCCAGGAGGAATGATTGGAGCATGGATTGTCACCGTGCTCTGCTTCGGCTACATCATCGTTGCCAGCTACTTCACCCTGATCCCCACAGATGACGTGGTAAATAAGACGCAGGGAATCAGCCGCTTCACCTATGAAATGACGCAGTTTACGCCACTCGTCATTATCATCCTGCTCACGATCGGTTTATATGTGTGGGGCCATCTGGAGAAGCGCAACGAGGATGTGGTTATTGAACTGCACCTTGACCAGGTGGGACAGCAAGTGGTCAGTGAGGCAGCAGGCACAGCAGACGATTAGTCACCAGTCAGCCCGATCTGGTTGTTGGCAACAACCAGATCGGGCTGACTTTTTATGGAAAGATATTCTTTTTATAGTCGTTAAGGATCTCTTGAGCCGCGCGCGCTCCCTCTTCCGCACCTCCCTCCATAAAGCCCTGGAAGTTGAGCGAACAGTGCTCACCCGCGAAATGGATGTTGCCCTGACGTACGCCTTCATAGCCAGCGAAGCTCGTATATTGCCCCACCAACCAGCAAGAGTAACTGCCACGCAAATTTGGGTCGAGGGTGGGACTGCTCAACGTTGCTTTGCCTATATAATGCGAGCTGATACCGGGCCAGACCTTTTCAAGCTGATGCAGGAAGGTCTGCGCGTAGTCCCGCGTTTTAGGATCAGCACTGGTAGTGTAGGGCGCGGCGGGATGGAAGGCAGCTCCAACCTCCCCTCCAGTATAATCGACAATGATCCCTGTAGCGCCAGCCTGGCCTCGTGTCACATCCCAGGTATTCTGGAAGCCGACATCCGTATAGATATTGCCAGTGCTGATGCCGGGCCAGGGACCTGTCCTATTCCAGAAGCGCGTGTCAAACTGGAGCTGAAGCTTGGCATTGGTACCATAGCCGAGTTGCGTAATCGCCGTCTTTTTGAGGCTGGTAAAACCTGCTTCGCTATAATCCAGTGTACGCAAGACGCTGAAGGGCAGAGTCAGGATGACACGATCAAAGTTCTGTTGCTGAGTGCCATCTAGCGTAGAAAAGATCACTTTGATACCATCGCTACTGGTCTTTTCGATAGCAGTCATGCGCCAGCGGAATTTGATGGCTCCATCTGGAAGAAAATCCGCGATGGCCTGCGGCACCTGCTGATTCCCTCCCATAATATGAAAACGCTCGTCGGATGAGCCGAAGATCTCAAAGCCGCCTGTGGTTGGCTGTGCCCCCAATAAGTAGACCAGATTGAGGGAACTCTGCTCTTTTGTCTCGCGCCCAAACTCGATATTGTAGGCTACGTCGAGCAATTGGCCCATGTTGGAGGAATGACCACCTGGGACAAACTGCTCGATCCAGTTGTAGAGGCTGGTATGATCCAGCTTCTCGCCTGCAGCATTGAAGTTATTATAGGTAGTGGTGGGCGCAGCCTGGTTCTGGCTCTGCAGGACCTGGAAGACTGGCTGAAAGTCTTTATCGACCTGACTTTGCAGATAATACTTGCCAAAGAAAAAGTTGGTATTCTGTGAGCCCTCTGGCTCGGCTGCCCGTATATCGACCGCCTTAAGCCCGAAGCGTTGGGCGAGAGCCAGAATCGAGGTGTGAGCAGTATCGATAAGTTCGCCACACCACTCACTGGTCTGATCATTCGCCCAGGTGGTGGTGTTGGAGTGCATACGCCCCCCAACGCTGGACGAGGCTTCGTAGACGGTCGAGGCATAGCCCGCATCGTGCAGGGTCAGGGCCGCGTTTAGCCCGGCTATCCCGGCTCCGATAATCGCGATGCGCGGAGCCGTTCTCGCCTCGGCCCTGAGCATTTTGCCGGTGAGCCCGAGCGGATCAGCCAATGCGATGCCAGCTGCTAATGCCCCTGCCCCCTTGAGGAGTTGACGGCGGCTTATGCCGATACGTCTCTGCTGGCGAACCTCCTCGACAGATATTCCTCGCTCTGCTGCCTCGGCATGTTCGCTGGCGAGCTGTTGCATTGCTCGCATGAGAGGAGTTCGTGCCATTTTCTGTATCCCTTCTTCCTCATGGAGTGAGAGGCAAGCGAAGACGGTTTCGCGAAACCAACTTCGCTCAGTCACTCCACTTGCTTTGCTCTACTCAAAAAGGTTTGGTGAAAATGCACTCGCTACTAATTCAGGGAGAAGATGAAGTCGAATTCCGAGCCAACCGGATTGCCTCGTGCATGCAGCTTCATCTGGCCACTTGCGCCCCGATATTTCCCGGTCCCTCCAATGATGGAGAGCATGGAATCGGCACCACTATCGAAAAATGGCCCCTCTACCGTGATTTGCCCACCGTCGAGGAAGGTGGTCCAGTTACACTCATACAGCTTGCCAGGATCGGTGCGTACGCAGTTGCCGCTGTCTGAGCCTACCTTTGTCTTATCTTTCTCATCAAAGACCGGGTTCGCAAAGGCCAGCAGATCACCGCGTGAATCGCCCTTGGGTCCAATGTCAACCACAGTATCAGTGATCGCGTGCTCAATAACATGTACTACATTGTCACCATTGGCCTGTGCTGCTCCTGCGATGTGAACGCTCACCATGAGTACCAGTGAAAGGAGCAAGGCCGCCGCGATAAGGATATACAGCTTTCTCATGTCTTATCTCCTTTGCTAGTCTGCTAACGCCTCGGCACGCTGTTCGCCGTTGGCAATGACCATCCGGCGTTTATAACCGAACCAGTAGATGGCCCCGACGACGAAGAGCACAATCAAGGCGAACTCGAAGATCGGCACGTTCCCAATGATATTCAAGACAGGGATGCCGCTCCACGAGGTGTATACTGAGTTCAGCGCCGGGTTCGTGTAGGTATTGCGCAGACCACCGAACCACAGGAAGTTGATGATCATCAAGCCGCCATAGATCAATGCCAGTATATTGATAGGCAGGCCCCAACGTCCCAGACTGAAGGGGGTTTTTACCCTGGGCCAGCCCTTCAAGCGGGCATCCAGCGAAGCAATATTATTCATGAAGTACGACAGGTAAATCAAGCCAGTCGCGGCAGTAACGATGACGCCAATGGCACT
>Ga0070730_10000782_pt1 | contig 34001 bp, 38 predicted proteins | sample Coa_R1_3_FD_66447 | JGI IMG/M metagenome (GOLD analysis project Ga0070730, IMG submission 66447) | Surface soil microbial communities from Centralia Pennsylvania, which are recovering from an underground coalmine fire - Coalmine... | ecosystem: Environmental > Terrestrial > Soil > Unclassified ... | reverse complement strand
CGGACTATAGTGAACCGCACTTATTCGGTTGCCCCGACATGCTGCGCGTGGCCGATACATCGAATGTGATTCTGATCGATCCTGAACTTCCTAACACGCACACCCTTGAGGGCGCTTTTCACTCTGGGGCAATCATTGACGGTGTTCTCTTCGAGGAGAAACGCGAGTTTGCTGGATACAGGTGGTATGACGACCTGCGGCGCGTTACCAACATCGAGGTTTTCATCGATGGCATCTCTTGCGAAGAATGGAACAGCTCTGAACGCCCAAAACAGATCGAACTCGAACTCACCGTGATCCATTCCGGAGAAGAGGAAACGACAGTGCGCCTGCCGGCGTTGATCCATGTTGGACCAGATGTCGGGGAGATTGATTTTGTCGCGATTGAAAAGAGTCCGTGGGACAACGATGAACTCAATGGACCGTTTTGCCCCATCGCTTTCCTGATGTGGGCCACGTTCAATGCATCCGACGACGCAGATTTGTGGGAAACGCAACGTGACCAATACGAGGCTGAAGTCGAACGAGAGGTCAATCGCTACTTTCGAGGGCCGAAGGCGACTCTCATGGCTCTGCTGCACGAGGCCTTTGACTGGAATGCGAATCAGCTACTCCAGGAACTCGGAGTAACTGAAGTACATTTCAAGCGAAAGGCAGCCGGTCAGTTCGCATGGGAGATCGAACTGCGTAACCCAGTCATTGAGTCTCCATCTGGCTCCCTTGTGCAACAACTTGGGAGCTGAGCTTTTCTCGCCTCGAGATCCCCACCGCCACGATGATACTCACTGCGCCGATGGTTGTCGCCGCACACCGCTGTACCAACCACCCCACGTTTGGAGCAATATCCTATGGCTCATGTAAAAGACAGCCGCGTCTGCGCGTATCGCACCTTGACCCACCGCAACGTAGAGGACTGGCGTGAAGAAGACTCACCGAAGGGCCATGGGCCTTGGGCCGTTCACTGCCTAGACCATGATCGGCGGGGCTTCGTTGATACCTATCGCAAAGCAAAAGATTCAGCGTCCATGCCGGCGATTTGTCCGGTGTGCGAGACATTTGATCAACGCTGCGTTCATTGTCCTTCTGACAGGGATCAGTGGAAGGTTGACCCCGCGACCGGATTCACCCGAAGCACCGGACACATTATGGGGAATGCCGTGTGTTCCCATCACAAATATGGCTCGATCCCGGGGGGGGCGACTATCTCGAAGTCACGAACGTGGTTCTTTCCAAACCCGTTGTTGAAATATTCATTGGACAGTCATTCATCGGCAGCAAGGTATTTGTCGTTGAGTATCAGACAGGAGACCGCAGGTTCTGGCTTCGGCTGCACCCATCCTCCGAATTCATGACTACGGTCAGTGCCAATGCCTATCACCAAGCACTTGGTTTCGCGCTCAACGTCGCTTCCTTGCTGCATGAGTCCCTTGATCGGCACTCAGACCCCGACTACACCCAGAGGCTATGAAAGCTGGGAGGAAATGGCTTTTCGGCTAAAGACAGGGCGCGGGAATAGGACTTAAACCTGTGCCGCTAGCTGTGCCTGACAAATTCCACCCAGAAAGGATGCAGAAACGTGCAGACCATTCTTGATCTGTTGGTAAAAGCTCTCATTGAACGATTTTCGGATGCTGGGTTTGACGTTCCAGAGGACATGACGCAAAAGGAAAGCGAGTCTTTTGTATTTGTTGCTCTGGAGAATGCCGTCATCCTGCCAACCGATGAACACGAACGACTGATTACGGCTGCCCGTGAGGTTGTCAAACAATGGGAACGCACGAGCTTGGCGGAAGCAGTCCGGCAGTTGGATGCCGCGCTGGCCACAAGCTCTTCAACTCTGCACTAGCAACTTCTTCTCCATCCATAGCAAGGTACCGGCAGATTCGTAGCCACCCATTCCTAAGTCTCAGTCCCCCTGCAATTCCCATTCCAGACGTAAAAATCACGAGGAGCACCATGAGCGAGCAAACCCTTAAGGGTATGCATGAACTTGTAGAGGAGCTAGCAAGACGCCTCTGCGGCGGTGAGTCGTTCGACAACCCGATACTCACCGAGATTGCAGACCGAGCTTTCGGCGGCAGTTGTGCCCAGGGAGTTTACACGCCTCGTGACGCTTACGACGCGATGGAGACGGCGGTTAACAAACACCTGCTCGCAATAGCGCAAGCTCTGCTGGCCCAGGGTGCCGGAGCGTTCGCAACTTTGAACGATTTGACCGACCGATTGGCAACCCAGTCAGATCGCACGCTGGAGCAGTCTGAGTTTCAGCAATTTTCTACTCCCCCGGCCCTCGCATTTCTGGCCGCCAACCTGCTGGATCTCAAAGCAGAAGATGTTGTTCTTGAGCCATCGGCGGGAACCGGAAGTCTGGCAATCTGGGCGCAATCGATGGGGGTGCGTGTTGTTTGCAACGAGATCAATGATCGGCGTCGGGATTTGCTGGCGACTGAGCTTGGTCTAGAGACACACGCTGTAGATGCCGAACTCCTCAACGATCTTCTACCGCTGGAGATTCGGCCTAGTGCCGTCCTCATGAACCCACCGTTTACCGCTACGGGTGGACGGGTCGTTCAACACCATGGGAAATACGGGCTGCACCATATCGAGAGTGCTCTGCACAGGTTGTCTGAAGGTGGACGATTAGTTGCTATTGCTGGTGAGAACATCAGCTTTCAGCGACCGGCATTCACGGGTTGGTGGCAAAAGATGGCCAGCCTGTACAACGTGCGGGCCAACTATGGGCTCAACGGGAAGGTTTATCGCAAGTACGGGACCAATTGGGGTTTGCAACTTCTGGTTATCGACAAGGTGGGACCCACGCCTGGCGGTAGCTGGAGACGGCAACTTGGCAATATCGTTTGGGGAGAAGCAGAGACTGTAGAAGAGGCATGGACGGCACTTGAAATCGTCAGCAAGCGTCAGACGGCCGCGACCATCGATGCAGATGCGGAAAAAGCCAGTTCAGATCGCGCATTGTTCGTTCCCTATCTGGTCTCGAAATTAAAAGGCGGCAAAGATCATCCCGCTCAGATCGTTGAAGCCGCCTCCATGGCGTCGGTGGCCCCACCGAATCCCACCTACCGTCCCCGATTGCCGCTTGAGGTCGTTACGGAAGGGCGGCTCTCAAGAATTCAGATGGAACGAGTAATCTATGCCGGGCAACGACACGAGCAGAGACTGCCGGACGGGGCGCGCGGAGGTTTCTACGTCGGCGACGGTACAGGTGTTGGCAAGGGGCGCGTGCTGGCCGCCATCATCGTCGATAACTGGTTTCAGAACAGACGGCGCGCACTGTGGCTGTCGGTAAACAATGATCTGGTGGATTCAGCCAAGCGGGATCTGGACGATTTGGGAGTACGAATCCCTCTCGCAAAAATCAATGATTATCAGGCAGCAGAAGCAATCACGTTGCCATATGGGGTCATCTTCAGTTCTTACTTGTCTTTGATTGCCGAGGCCAAAACGGGTCAACGGCGACTGGATCAGATTCAGAAGTGGTTAGGCACAGATCCTGTCGTCATCTTGGACGAGGCCCATAAAGCAAAGAATGCTCTGGCAGGAGGCCGTCTAGGGGAACCGACGCAGACAGGTCAGGCAGTCATTGATCTGCAAGATGCAAAACGCAATCCCGATTACCGCGTCGTCTATTCATCGGCAACCGGTGCAACTGATGTCCGCAATATGGCATACATGACACGCCTGGGATTGTGGGGTCCCGGAACCAGTTTCCCAGGAGGATTTAAAGACTTTTTGGTTGAGGTCGACAACGGCGGCGTGGGCGCGATGGAAATGGTCAGCCGGGATATGCGAAGCCTGGGGCTTTATTGTTCGGGCTCTATCTCGTTCGGAGTTGATCCACAGAGCGGTAAAGCTGTCGAGTATCGGGAGCGTATCCATTACCTCACCGAAGAACAGAAGTCGATGTACAACCACGCCGCAGCAGCGTGGAGATTCGTACTGCAAAACATCCACAAGGCTTTGGACCTGACGAACTCTGGATCTCGCCAGCGTGGCGTTGCTCTCAATAAATTCTGGGGAGACCATCAGCGGTTCTTTCGGCAGGTAATCTCCGCCTTCAAAGTTCCTGCCCTCATTGAAGAAGTGGAAGCCGCCCTGCGCGACGGCAAGTCCGCAGTAGTCTCGCTGGTTGGCACGGGCGAAGCGAAAACACGCCAGCAGGTCGCCCGAGCGACGGCAGAAGGCGGGAACCTCGAGGATTTGGACTTTTCCCCACGCGAGATCATCGGAGCGATGATTGAGCGTGGCTTTCCAACTCAGGTCTATCGAGACCAGACAGAACCCGGCACGGGCAACACCATCAAGGTTGCAGCAACCGACAAAAGCGGGGCTCCTGTCCTAAGCCAGGAGGCCTTAAGGCTGAAGCAAGAATTACTGGATGGACTTTCCACCCTTCACTTGCCGGAGAATCCCCTCGATCAAGTGGTGAATCACTTCGGCGAGAGAAATGTTGCCGAAATCACCGGGCGAAGCCGGCGACTCATTCGCAACAGTACCGCAGGCACTGTGGAATACAAGAAACGAGCGCCGGAAGGCGTGCCCATGCATCGCGTGAATCTGCATTCGATGGAACAGTTCCAGGCAGGAAAGTGCCGGGTCGCAATCATTAGCGATGCAGGTTCAATCGGGATTTCTCTCCATGCCTCCAACCGGGCGCTCAATCGTCAGCACCGAGTCCATATCACGCTCGAATTGGGATGGAGCGCGGACAAGCAGATGCAGTGTTTTGGTCGCACCCATCGGAGCGATCAGGCCGAACCACCTGAATATGTGCTTTTACATACGGAACTCGGTGGAGAAAAGCGTTTCAGCTCAACCATTGCTCGACGGCTGGCGAGCCTCGGTGCGCTTACAAAAGGAGATCGAGGAGCGGCCGACAACGCGGACTGGGCGAGATATAACTTCGAAACCGAAGAAGGTCGGGCGGCTCTTTCGCTGCTATACAGGCGCATCATGACCGGCGAAACTGTGCGCGGCCTGAGTGATCCGCGCCAGGTTCTGCGGGACATGGGACTGATTGTTGTTCGAGATGGCGCTGAGGAAATTCGGAAGGAGGATCTAACCAATATCCCGCGATTCCTCAATCGCGTTCTTTCCCTTGATGTAGATCCTCAAAATGCGATCTTTGACTATTTCGCGGACCTCTTCGATCAGACAGTCAGGTACGCGAAGACAAACGGCACGTTCGACGAAGGAGTCACAGACATTAAAGCCCTGGCGATCAGAGTCGCCAAGCCTCCGCACGTGGTTCATGTCGATCAAGTCACCGGAGCCGAGACCATTCTCTACACTCTGGACGTCGATCAGCCAAGCGACACCGTGAGTTTTGAATACGGAGACCGCTTACGCAAGAACGAGGGCGGAGCATTCTTTCAACACCGTAAGTCGGGAGAGTTCATCCTGGCGCTTAAGTCGGGCAGGCAGACCGACCCAGAGAAAGGCAAGACCTTTCTTACCTATTCACTATGGAAACCGGAAAGCGCCCGTTATGGCTATGTTCGTGAGCACGAACTAAATGAACGATACAGGGTCGTGCAGCCTGAGAAGGCCGAGCAAGCGTGGAGACAGCGGTACACTGCTGCGCCTCCGATCCAAACGAAACACGTCCACATCATTGCTGGCGCGATTATTCCGTTGTGGCAGCGCCTCAAGACAAAGGATGAGTCGAGACTGTGGATTACCCGGGTCAGCACGAAGGACGGACAGAGGATTGTGGGCGTTGAGATCCCACCGACAAAAGTTCGAAGCGTTCTGAAGTCCATTAGCTCAAAGTACAGCGCGTCGAGCGATCCAGTGAAGATATTCACTGGTGTGCTGGATGATGCTGATGAAATCAGCCTAGTCTCGGCTCTTCAGCTCAAGCGAGCAAGACTTCATCGTTCATGGGCAATTGAACTGGTTTGCACGGACGTGAAACGCTTCACGGAACTCAGAACTCTCGGGTTGATCAACGAGCAGATCAAGTTCAGACAGCGCTTTTTCGTGCCTACCAATAAGGACAAAGGCCTGCCGATTCTTTCTGCACTTCTGACCCGCTATCCGGTGATGGAACCAGACGGAGCCGAGGAGGAAGGTGACCAGAGTGCGCCAATTATCGAAGCCGCGCAATCCGTAGTCATCGACCTGGAAGATTGGGTCCTGCCACCGGAAGAGACCACCGCAGAGAAACCACTTGAAATGGTAGAACCGGCAACCTCAACTGTCACCGTGGTACAGGTGGAAGATGAAAGCCTGACAGAACCATTCGTCTGGCCGGAACCGGTTGTGTTCGAGGGACAGCCTTTCCTTTGGGACCTGGCTGACAACCATGCCAAATCTTCCACACGCCGCAAGGTCAGGCCGCGACCGGTCATAGAAGAACAGGGCTCGCTGTTCAGTCTTCAATAGGTTGGCTCTGTAGGATTCAGCCGAGGTAAAGCAATGAAATTTGTCCAGGATGCTCCGCAGGAAAATTACCACACCGACGACGCAGCAAGGATCTACATCCGAGACTCCGCCGACAAAGCTCCCACGCACTTACGTACCGTGGGTATGGGTTTTGAACTTTCTGCCCACAGCGACATTGAATTCAATCTAGAGCTCGCTCCCTTTGAGCTGATGGGCGTGGGCAGATTCGGTGAAGGCAGGCCATGCGACGGAGTGAGTGGCACGAAATGGACAGGCGCTTCACACAAGTACGGCGTTTACAAACATGGCCGCTCGCTGCTCATCATCGAGTCGCATGGAGGAGGAGAGCAAGGCTATCTCGACCGGCACAGCCACGCTCTTGAACTATTTGATCTGATGTGTGCCAGGCTGCCGCCTGAGCGCATCTGGGACCTTTGCCACTTAATTGCCCACACTGAAAACCGGGCCTATCGCAAAGGCCTCAACGAAATGAAAACACTCTTTCTGCAAGGCCGGTTACGACGCAAACGCCGTAATCACCAGTATCGGGTAGAAATCCTGCCAGAGAACCCATCCGGCCCACAACTTTCAATCTCACACTTGAGCTAGATCGTCATTCGCTGTCGCGTTTCTCACTCGCGCCTATGACAAGGGATTCACTTTCTGGACGAAGCCAGCCAGCTCAGACAATGGCCCGACATGAACGACCGCTTCTACCGATTTGCTCACTCTGTGGAGATCCATACACCATTTGTTAACCATTATGGCTGCGGATGGTTTGATGGAGGATGCTTCATTTTCGCGCGCGCACTCCAACTCTGGCTTGGTGGACGACTGGCAATCATCGTCCGGGAGGAATTGTTGGGAGAGCAGGCCTTTGATCACGTCGTATTGAGTCTTCCCAATCCCCTGCATCTTGGCGAGGCACTTTATGTTGACGCCGATGGCGTGACAACCGGAGCCGCCCTCGTCAAATCCTGGCGAACACGCGAGCGATTGCCCACCGCCGTCCTCGAAGATCCAGCGGATCGCATTCGTTTTGTATCTCCATTGCGGAGGGAATCATGGTCGGCATGGCTCGCAGCGCAATTCGAAGCGAACTTTGGCAAACCACATTGGTCTGAACTGGCTGGGTTGCTTGGCCGGATGGAGTAGTCAAATGGAGTTGGAAGAAAGAACTTCCTTTCGAGGATGAGAAGTTCATGTCTGCCGCCGAGAAGCGGTTGGTACTAAGCGCCTGGAAAACATTTCTCAAACACGGTTGTCAGAAGGATCATTTTACGAGCGCCTATACGACCATCTGATGCAGTACTGCAGTTTTATTGCTCATTTCAGTTGGCACGGGTTCTATGCCTTCTACTTTGAAGCTCCATCCCGGTCCACCTACCGCTTCCTCAATCAATTCGATCCCGTCAAGCCCGGCATCAGCGCGGAATCCGGAAATACATTCTGGTTGAGTCGCTCTACGGGGCGTGATCTGAGTGAGGCCATGCGGGAGGCTGCGGCACCGTACCTTCCAAGACTGCGCTTTCAATTTGCCAGCTTGGAACAGCAACGAGACTTGAGCATCGCGATAGCTCTGGCTGCTAAACACGGCAAACAGTTAGTTGATGCCGACGTTTCGGGCACCGGCGCTCAGCCAACCCACTCCGACACTCAGTGGGCCAATCCGACAAAGCCGGCTGTCTCGGAGGACGCGGAAGAGCAGTTGAGCATGTTTGCGAACTGCGATGCAGCTCGGTTACCCCACTCAAACGTTTCCAGTCGTGACTTCGGATAAGTATGGCGGACGGTGTAATGCCTTCTGCATAACATTCACACAGCCTCCGCGTGTTTCCATTGCCGAAGGCTCCAACCACACGGCCGAAATTGTCGGCTGCGCGAGGTGAATATGTTTAGAGAGCTAAGACCCCTGATCGATAACAGGCCGTTAACGCTCACTGTAGTTTCCATGCCGGACGGCCAAATTCGAGTCTGCGTCGTTCCCCAGTCTCTCGAAAAGGATGAAGCCGCAAACAAACGAGTCGGTCACCGGAACGAGGTGGCCAAGATTTCCGACGACGCTATCAAAGCCTTGGCCACGCCACTGTCTCTGACCGGCACTCCGGAAGAACTCGATGCCGATCTACCGGGCATTTTGGCGAAGTATGTCGACAAGCACGTTGGCCTTCAGCAGACCCTGGACAGGGCCGGTACCGAAATCGAACAGGCAGTGAAGGCGATCGAGGACCGGGAGAAAGAAAAAGCCAAGGCTGCGAAGACCGCAAAGCGGGAAGATAAGAAAGACGACAAGCAGGCCGATGACAAGAAGAAAGATGCGAAGCCTGAAGACGATGGCATTCCTTCTCTTTGGTGCGCCGCACCCGCCAACAGCCTGTCCCCGACCGAGACTGTAGCTCAAACCAATACTGCGGAGGTTCATAACTAATGCCGATTCAAGTCGAAACTCTTGAGCGAGACTTTGTCTTTGAAGGCCGTTCGCTCCCAGACCCGGGCTCACATCTCACCGTCGAACAGGTCCGGGAGGTCTATATCCCGTCCTATCCCGACATCACTACCGCAACCGTTGTTGGTCCTGAGACGGTTGACGGCAAGATGCGATATACGTTCACCCGCGCTATCGGACACAAAGGCTAACCAATGACCCTCTCCCGTGCAAAACAGCAGTTGCTTTGCGAGTTGGAAGGTCTTGTGGCAGAGGTCCGCAGCAAGGACGAGAAGATGCTAGAGAGGGTTCGAAATGCCCATCCGCAATAAGAGCCTCAGACGTTCTGGCACGCGCGATCGAGGAGTCCGTCCACGTTCCAGATCACACGAGCCTCGCGCCTCGCGCAAGCTGGGTGCATCCCATCATTTGATCGCTGCAGCCCACACTCTCACACTACCTTCACTCGAAGGCGCCAATCGCAGCTTCGAAAGCTGTCACGGATTTGAAGCTGCTCTTCCGCCAGCTCGACTATTGGTGAAAAAGGGACTGCTGGGCCCAACGCATTTGAGTGGTTCGGGCTCAGCCGTCGCCGCCCTTGGCAAAGCTCTTACTGACATCGTAGAAAAAGCTGCACAATCAGCAGGCAAAGACGCCTTTGACGTTGAGATTCACCTGATGGATCACCTTGAAGACCGAGAGCAGAGCGACGGCTGCTTGTTCTTTGTCTGGGGCAACGCCGCAGAACCACGCTATATCCCTCTGCGCCCGGTGTTCGAGCGACTAGCCGGGAACCCTTATCAAGAACGCCTCATGGCCTCGCTCTACTACTGGTTGTATCGGACGTCTTGTCGTGTTTTCTTCGGCTTTGGCTTCGATGATGCTCAGAATCTCTACGGTTGGCGTAAGCAGATGTACATGGACGCTCGCGAAGGGGGTGAAGACGTCGACTTGGAGGGTGAAGTTGAATTTGCCGATCCTTCGAAGGTCGTGAATTACATACGGAACTCGAAAAAGCTCAGGCTTAAGAAGGACGAATTGGGTCCAGCCCTCTCCTCCATCAAACAGAGTCAGTTGCGGGAGGCATTCACAAAAGCACATCGCATGTACGTCTCTTCACGGGCGATCCGGCTTCCCAACATGACAGCGGAATGCGAGGAGATTCTTCATCATTCCGCCTATCACATGGAGGGAGATCCTATGCCGGGTGTAGGCATCAGCCACTGGCGGGACGACGCCATCGTCGCTTGGCTGGATGAGTATTACAGCGACCAGTTCAACAGCGGTGTGAATTGCCGCCCACCAATCATGACCTGCTTTCGCGCTGACGACAGCAAGCGATTCTCGCAGATTGTCGCGGCACTGCCCAAGATGGTCCATACCGCTCTTGCGCTGAGTGAATGGTTCCGGATCGCAGAGAGGATGGAACATGCAACTCACTACTGAGATTGGAGATCGACGGAAATTTGTCCTCAAGAAGGCCATTCTGGTTTATGAAGAAGTTGTCCACAACCGGGAGAAGTTTGCGACCGTTCACGAGGTGCTCCAGGGAGGTTCAGAATCGCAACAACCCAGGCTGGGACCAGGTACTCTCCTGACGACGGCGTTCTTGCGCGTACTCTCGGCGGGTCTTGAGCGGCCTGCGAAAGCCCTCTTATTACCAGAGAATGTTCTGGTCTACACCTCAGAATTGCTGATCTGGTGGGCTCCGCCCCGTTTGCATTCGATGTACTTCTCGGAGGGTGCAGAGGACCGTCTCGCGGTCAATGCACGAGTCTGTCCTCACCCTCCATTGCTGTGGAAGGTGCATAGAGGGCGTCTTTTTCTTCGAGCCTTGAGCGACTCACACCGACCGAAAACCGATACGCAGTTGATGGTGGCTCCCTACTGGAACACTCAAGCAATGAGCGGGAGCGTTTGCGAAGGCTCAATGCCGCGCCCCCAGGAAACCGACCTTTCCAACATGCTGGAATGGGAAGAGGGATTTTTTAACAGTCGTTTCACCCATCCCAGTGGCATCGGAAAATTGACGACTCACTCCGGCGGATTTATGGGCCTATGGACCGAACTGGCAGGAGAGCAGCAGTTCCCGGCCAAGTACCTTGCTCCCGCCAAACAGAGCCTTCAACAGTTCGTAGAACAGGATTAGCTCGATGGAACCCATTGTTCACAAACTCAAGACCCCCCGAGCATTGACCCGGTTGGCCGTGATCGGCTGCGGCGGAACGGGCGCACCTCTGATTGGCGGGCTACCGTACCTCGATCAATCGCTCCGCGCCACCGGCCATCCTGGTCTTCAGGTTGTAGTGGCCGATGGCGACAAGGTCTCACCGGTCAACTGCGTGCGTCAGCCATTCTCTGAATCCGAAATTGGATTACATAAATCGGTCGTGCTTGTAAATCGCCTAAATCTTTTCTGGAATCTGCGATGGCAGGCGAGCACGGAATACGTCACGCGATCAACTCAGGGAAAGATCGACATCATCATTTCATGCGTCGACACGCGGGCAGCCCGCAGAGAGATCGTAAAGTCTCCGCTGATGAAAGAGTGCATGTATTGGCTCGATATCGGTAACAATGCCGACAGCGGCCAATTCGTTCTTGGACAACCGAAGAACGGTCGCAATCGAAGGCTCAAACATCGGCTGCCGGTAGTGTCGGAATTGTTTCGGGAGATCGTGACTCCGGACCCTGCCGCATCCGATGATCTTCCTTCTTGCAGCGCGGTCGATGCCTTGGAGCGCCAGGAGCCGTTTATCAATCAAACCTTGGCTTACCAAGCTCTCGCGCTGCTTGCGCGGCTCTTCCGGCATGGACAGCTAACGCATCATGGAGGGTTCATCGATATAAGGAACGGGCGCATGACGCCTCTGTCCGTGAGCCCGGACGTTTGGCGTCGGATCATCATGAAACCGCAACCACAAAGCAGTCGCAATGGCCCACGTTAATGGTCGTCATTCAGCAACAGCGAAATGCGGCAGACTTCCGAGCACGATGCTGCAATCGGCGGCAAAAGTGCCATCGAGTTTTCAGCTGCCCAGCCAGAATTTCTGGACCGCATAACCTACACTGCGTCCTCGCCCATAACGTGACAATTTGTTTTGCTCAATCGCTAATCAGACTGACCACCACACCTTGCCCGATAAAAATTAGAAATCACCAATACAGAAGCGCCAAATCACACTGACGCGTCCACTCCGTCTAAGCCGCGTTATTAGGCAGATCCTGTTTTGGACGAACCGCGAGTAGCCAATACTTCCAATACTCACTTAAAAGGAAACACTATGTCATCTCTGGCCATTAAGCCATCAGGGCCCGCCATGGAAATCACCATTCACAAATCTGATCTGCTGACAGAGCTTTCTGCTACACAAAGTGTCACGGACCGAAAAAGCACAGTTCCGATCCTTTCCAACTTTCTCTTTGAGACTGCCGGTGACAAGCTGTTAATCACCGCCACAGACTTGGATCTAAGCCTGCGAACGTCCTGCCAAGCCAAGGTTAAGATCTCTGGCTCATGCGCGATTCCAGCCCGCAAGCTGTATGACTACGTGAGACTGTTACAGGATGGAGAATTGACCATTAAGCTGCTGGACAATCACTGGGTGCAGATTCACAGTGGGCGATCCAATACGAAGATGGTCGGCATGGCCCGCGAGAATTTCCCAGCTCTCCCTCTCTTCCCAACGGACGTCCGGATTCCATTGCCGGCCCAGTGGCTGCGCACGATGATCGCCCGGACAATTTTTGCCATTTCGCAGGAGGAGTCTCGCTACACCTTGAACGGCGCTCTGCTCGTGTTGAAGCCTGAAGGCATGACTATGGTCGCGACCGATGGCCACCGGCTTGCACTCGCCGAAACCGTGAATTGCAAGCTGCCCATTTCTGCCGAGACCAAGATTCTGATCTCAAAGAAAGCGCTGGCCGAGATAGGGTCCCTCTTGAATTCGGTTGAGCTTGAGGTCGTTTACCTCGCAAAGAACGAATCAACTCTGTTCTTTCTCATTGGCAAACGATTATTGACTTGCAGACAGCTCACCGGGAGCTTTCCAAACTACGAGGCGGTGCTACCGTGCGACCTCGACAAGACCATTTCGGTGTCAGGCCCGGTACTCTCGCGTGCCTTGCAGCGTGTCTCTCAATTCGCCGACGAGCGATCCAATTCCGTTCGCTTGCAGGTTGCAAAGGACCAGTTGCGAATCTCGTCATCGAGCGCAGAGACGGGAGAATCGGAAGACTTGATTGAAACCAGCTATGTCGGGGATCCCATGATGATCGGGTTTAACGCACAGTATCTGCTCGACTTCATGAAAGTCGCGGGCACCGGGAATGTGAAGTTTCATTTCAAAGCGACTGGCGCACCGGGCGAGTTTCATCCAGCCGACGGCGATGGCCAAGGCAAATTTCGCTATATCGTCATGCCCATGAGGGCTTAATGGGTTCTCTGCGACCTACATTGTCACTTGAAGCAAAAAGCTGGCAGTAACTGCCACTTTATGCTTCCTAAGGTTCTTAAGTATCCGGATGGCGCCAGTCTTGCAGGGGATTGTCAAATCTGCCTCTTGGCAGAGGACGATATCTTTCGGGTGCGACTTCGCGACTTCGTGTAGGTCAAGAACATTTAATTTAACCGCTTGGCGGTCGAACTTTCGATGACAGCCGTCCGTATGCCAACCAATGTCCCAGAAGCCCGTTTCGCGCCCGCCTGGCTAGATTGCTGGTGGGAAGGGCTGTTCTCGACAGCAACGTGGTTGTCCAGACGGTTGCGATGTGATCCAATTTCCATATCAGCTGCCGTGGCGAAGGTAATGGGATGTAACTATCAGCGCCGTTTGGGCTGATCGTCAAGTCGTTAGACATTAGTAAACAAGACAAGTGCTGGAGGCGTAATGGCCAGTAGTTGGTTTCAATCCGAAAACATCTTCCCGTTCGGCGAAATACCCGGATGGCTCATGGCGATAATGCGGCTGTTGGTCTTTCTCGTTGGTATCTTGCTCGTCCTCGGGGCGGTGCTCTTGTTCGTTTGGCCTTTCGCCTTGGCCGCCTCCTGGGATAGCCTAATTCAAGCTGCGCATTCGCCATGGGAACGGGCGGCGGTAACGACCGCTCTGGCCGTGCTAGGGTTTCTCCTCTACCTAGCTCGGCGCTTTGCTCGACTTTGGTACGGGGCGGCGGAAACTGTCGTCGGAATAGCCTTCTGTTGGGCCGGCCTTGGCTCTGTTTCGGCTATCTCATGGGCGTCAGCCGGATCAGTGGTTGGTGGTGTCTATGTCATCGTAAGAGGCCTCGACAACCTCCAGCAAGGTGTCGAGATGCGTAGAGATCAAATCGCGGCACGTTAACGAGAAATCATACAAGGCCGTATGCGCCAGTCGTTATCGTGTGTGCCTCCGAATCGGCCGAGGCGCTTGTGGTCCACGACCCGGGCGAGAGGGACTCTTCCAGCCTTGGGCGTCTATGAGGATCACAGTGATTTGAGGGCCACTGCGGTTCGTCAGCTTTTGAAAGATGGCCCCCGCTTGAGTTTCGAGAGTCGACATCCAGCCGCTATTGCATTTGCCGCATACCGCGCCATTCACGAAAGACTCGAGGTTCGGTTGTCGATGCATCGTCGACGTGTTACCGTCAGACGTGAACATCTTTATCTTGTCATTCACGACATTGTCCCGGTACCAACGTGCATAAATGTGTTCTTTAGTGCGCGACCCCGGCTGCCGGCCAGCGCGCCGATGATAGGCGCAGTCATACCGCGGCTGAATTTCTCAAAGTTCCCCTTCGGTCTGGAGACGGCCGCGACATCCTTCAGCGAAATCGCCCCGATGCCGATCTCGGCGATGCGCAGCATAAGGGCTTCGCTCTCGATCTTACCGCCAAACATATTGGCGAACCCCACCGCGCCGGTGGCCGCGGGCCAGGCGGTGTTCGCCTTCGCCCAGCGTTCAAGAGCGGGGCGGCCGATCATGGTGAAACTGGCGCCGGTGTCGAGCAGAAAGCCGTATGTCACGCCGCCGATTTTCAACTCGATGCGCGGGAAGCAGCCGGGCGACGAGATTGGCGTCTTGACCTTGATGCCCCGAGGCTCCGTGGCGCCGGGCCTAGCCAAAGTAAAGCTGCGGGCCGGGTAATCGAAGATCACTTCGTAGTTCCGAAGTAACCGCCCGGGGATGAGACCTTCAATGTCGTTTCGCACTCGGAATCTCCGCCGCCCCGGTGTACCTATGGTCCGCACGCCGGTCAAATCCAGCGCCATGCCGCCTAGCTTAACCGGCACGGATTTCAGCGGGACCGTAGGCAAGGCACCCTTGGAAACCGGTCCGGTTGCCTGGGCGCCGATATCGGCCATGAGCCTGGAGCCAAAGATTAACGCGTCGTTGCCGCCCGTATCCACCAGAAATCGCGCCTTACGGATGCCGCTGGCCGAGGAAAGCTCGAGCTCGACGGTCGCCGCGTTGCCTTCCACGATGAGCGGTACGGTGACCGGTTGCGCCATGACGATGCCGGAGGCGAACAACAGGGCTGCAAGTAGCTTGAGCATAGGAATTGACCGAGTATATGTCGGAACTGTTGCCTCGATGCCGCTTCCAAAGCGCCCGCTGATGTGTCTCTTCCAGTCTCGCCGTGACAAAGCAGGCGCCGTGCATAAAGCAGGCTAACCGGCGCGGCGGACGCGGATGCCCACGATCGAATCTCGAGAACACTTGTCCAGAAGTCTTAGGGCTGTATCGGAAGCGCCCAAATGTGAAAAGACGGGGACGATTTGGTGTGTGTGGGCGCTTTCGATACAGCGACTTAAGTCCGGTTCAGGGACATTATGCGCAATGTTGGATAGATTTACGATAATGTTGATCGAAATCGCCCGAAATAGGCCCCGGGGACTCATGTGTGCTTCGTGTCAAGCAGAAAGCGCAGAGATCTCAACTCTTAGATCTCCGCGCTGCTGGAGATGGACCCTTTAGGTAGTGACAACTAGCAAAGCTTCCTAATTCCTATCCCGATCTCTATCGTCATCGTCAGGTCGTGGGATGGCGCCTTCGTCAAACAAGCCGGAAAGATCGTTGGCGTGTACGGCGTCGCCCATGAAAAATGGCTTGGTCACAAGAAAGATTTCCTGCATGGTGCGCAGATCAGACGAGTGAGAGAGGTTGACCGAGCTGGCAAACGGGAGGCCGTGCTCGTTGGGGTGAGACTGGGGTGAAATCACGATCTCGCCGATGGTGTGATTGAAATCATCCGGGTTGTCGTTGAGAACATCCTGTTCGGACTCGTCCCACCAGATGATGATTGCGCCGTGGTCCTGGTAGGCTCTGGAAGCCATGATCACGGGAATGACCTGGCTCAGGAAATTGTCGCCCTGGCCGATGTTGGCCGCATCTCCCGTTAATCCCTGGAAGCCGTTCTTGAGCGCAGTATGCATGTCGTTAAATTGGTTCGGCGTGATCCAGTTGTAATCGGCCACGGTATTGTTGGGCAGATCGACAAACAACTGTTGCAGCGGCGCATATTGGTGGGACAAGGGATTGGCCGGCGTGATATCGTCGCCGCCGTTGCTGTCAATGAAGAACGCCTGCGGATTGTGCTTCACGGCGTAGTTAAACTGGGTCGAGCCGTTGAACTGATTGACACCGGAGGCAAAGTGTCCGGAGAAGCTGGTGATCGGAACCGTCCATTGATTCTTCGGCAGGACAACGTTGGTGAGTTGGCCGTTGACCGTGGTCAGGTCGATATCTTCCTGATAAGAGCGCCAGGTCCTTCCCGCCTGGGTCAGGAGACGCACAAGGTGAAGCTGATTGTCCTGGTTATTGATTTGGGCCAGGGGAGCGTTCGGGGTAAACGGATCGGCATCGTTCTCCACCCCAAAATTGGTGCCGGCTTCCGCCCACAGATAGTTGGGTTCGGAAGGGTGGATGTGGGGATTGTTCCCGCTGGGGGTGGCGAGGACATTGTGGTAGTTCGTGGCATAAGCCACCTGCTTGCTGATGTTGACCTGGTGGCCGTTGATCATGGCGACTGCGGTTCCATTGACCAGGCTGTTGATGAAGGGAGCGTTGGGGTTCTGAAAAATCTGCTGGATAGGGCCGGAAAACGCGTTGGCTGGCTATGTCCAGTTGTGGTTTTCCATGGCGATCACGAAAACTGCCTTGATGTGGCCGTCATCATCTCTTCCATCTTCTGCGCGGGCGTTCAACTGGCCCAAGTTTACGAGCAGGGCAAAGATGCCCAGCATGCCAAAACGTCTGACGTGCGACATTCATTCCTCCAAAGACAAGATTGATGGCGAAAATAGCACCGGATATACCCATAGCAGGTCTCGCTTGATGAAAGATGAATCGGAGATTAGTTTTCGGTTAAAGGAATGTGAAGATGCCGCCACAAAGGTAAGTACGCCAGAATCGAGCGTGAACGCCGCTTTCTCGAACGGTTTCCGAATGGCGCAAATGTGGTGCAAATCCGTCGTATCACTGACCGCTACATTGACGGAACGGCCCTGCGGCTGCGGAGCCGAAGGACGAGAATGGCCCTACCATCTTCAAGCTCGCGTAGAAAATTCCTGTGCCATGAAGCGGAGCACAATAGGGGTTTATCACGAACATGTATCTAAAGAGGAATTTTATGTATTGGGATAAGTTGGCGAGCGCCCCGCCGACAACCCACTTCGATATGTCAGGTCTTAATCTTTTGGCCAATCTTCTAACTGCGTGTTCAGGGCCTTCATCCAAAGCTCGGATTCAAAATCCAAGATAATCCAAGGGATTTAATTTGGTTTTTTGGAATCTACGCGTAACTGTATTTTGAAATGGAACTCTGAGTTTTATCTCCCTTCTATCAACTGTTGACAAGAATTTGACAAATGGGAACGCGCGTTTGTTTAGGATGATGCATCGAATGTGCAAGCCTGAAGTGGCTTGCCCCGTCCAGGAAATTTCTTCAGATTTGTTTTCTTAAATTCTCTCGAAGGATGTTTAAGGAGGTAAGACCTGATGCGTAATTCCCCCACTGCACGTCTGATGACGGCTGTTGTTGCAGTTTTACTGCTCTCAACCCCTCTATTGGCTCAACATTACACTCAGAACAACCTGGTTTCCAACACTGCCGCCGCCCCGGTGGTGAATGATCCCAACTTGCAGAATGCCTGGGGTCTGGTTTCCAGCCCCGGCAGTCCATTTTGGGTTTCAAACAATGCCGGTGGAACTTCGACGCTGTACTCCGTCAACCCGGCAGGGACCGCAGCTACCGTCGTCCCTTTGGTCGTCACCGTTGCGAACGCTCCCGGCCAGCCAGCTCCTGGATCTCCAACCGGTGTCATGTTCAATGGAAGCCCTACCGATTTCCTGCTGGCTCCGGGAAAACAGGCCGTTTTTATTTTTGTAACGGAAGATGGCACGATCCAGGGTTGGAATCCTGGCGTTGCGCTCAACAATACGGTCCTCAAGGTCGATAATTCGGCGGTGCCCAATGCGGCCGACGGAGCTGTTTACAAAGGTGCCACGATTGCTGAGATTGACGGAAAAAAGTTCATTTTGGCGGCCAATTTCCGCAGCGGGCGCGTTGACGCCTTTGACACGAACTTCAAGCAGGTGCATCTCGACGATGATGCCTTCAGTGATGAGCGAATTCCCCGCGGCTTCGCTCCATTCAATGTTCAAGGCGTCGGACCCAACATCTATGTGACCTTCGCCAAGCAGAATGCGGCCAAGCACGATCCGGTTCCGCCGGAGCCGGGCCTTGGCTTTGTGGATGTATTCAATTCTCATGGTCGGCTGTTGCAGCGTTTCGAACATGGTCCCTGGATGGATGCTCCCTGGGGAGTTGTTTGGGCTACACAGCATTTCGGTGAGTTCACCAACACCATCTTGATCGGCCAGTTCCGGGGCGGCAATGTCTCTGCTTTTAACCCGGTCACCGGACGCTTTCTGGGAAATATGCTGAATCCAGACGGAACCACTCTGAACATTGATGGCTTGTGGGCTCTACGCTTTGGCAACGATGCTAATGCTGGTCCAGCCACCACGCTGTTCTTTACGGGTGGTCCGAATGGTGAGGTCAACGGCCTGTTCGGCACGCTCAAGCCGGTAGCCGCAGAAAACAGCGGTGACGAGCAGTAGTCTTTCCTCCAGAATCAATCCAATTTGCGGCAGGGTCTTGTCCCTGCCGTTTTTTTTGCTAATTTAAGTCGCCTCGCACGTAGTTGTTGCTGCATCTACTGCTTTGCCGTCGCTGATTCTGGAAGGTGGCTCCGACCGAGCATAGCCTCGCTCAACGTCCGAATTGCTCCTGGATCACGGGCTAACCGGAAGTATTCCGGGCCAGAAGTCTTAGGGCTGTATCGGAAGCGCCCAAATGTGAAAAGACGGGGACGATTTGGTGTGTGTGGGCGCTTTCGATACAGCGACTTGAAGGAAGCTGCTGGCGCGGCGCACTCTATGGGGTTTGAATAGTGTTGAAGTGGGAATAAGAGATGGGCGAACGGAAGCCAGGGCGTGAAGAAGTAGATCGGCTGAAGGCCTGTTCGGGTTGTGTAGGTAAAGTGGGGGTGAAATGGCTGGCACAACCAGTGAAAATGAACTGGAGCAGGTCGAACAAGGCGCAGAAATCTGGCTGGTGTTGGAGCACCAAGATGGGTCGAGACTGTTCAGCCGACAACATCGAGAAGTTCTGTATATTCATTCAGGCACGGCCAGCACTCTTCGATGTGTTTCAGTATGCTCTCGTCTGGAGCGTCACTGGATGCGATCTGTATGAGGACCGCACTGCCCGGGCATCCAATCCGTTCTGAATTCGGACGGGTCTCCCGCGTAACTCTTGCAAATTCTGTAATCAGAGGCTCGGCCGAGGCACGCCTGCGCTTTCCGGTTAGGTAGCTCCAAATGATGGTCCTGGCGGTACGGGTCAGATCCTTTTCACTGAACCCCGCTTTTTGCTCGGGCGACGATGGAGATAGGTGTTGCATTTGAAATAAACCGTTAAATCGGCTTTGAAACTTACTTTTGGTCTTTGGTCAAACGCAATTATATGCGCCAAATTTGATGTCGTCAAATTTAATTACCAGCTATGAACGGTAGACCAGGAACTGAGCATACTCTGACAATTGACAGAATGCAAGATGGTCAGAATTGGGCTCAGAAATGGGTGGGTGATCGTGTTCGGCAGCTCCGCGAGCAACACGGTATTGCCCAAGAAGAACTGGCGGATCGTTGCGGAATCAACCGCACTCATCTTTCAAAAATTGAGCGGGGTAAGATCAGTCCGTCTGTGGTCACGCTGTCCCAGATCGTCGGGAAGCTCAATATAACAATGTCTTCATTTTTTGATGGGTGGCCCCACGAAGCCAACTCATGAAATTCCCCTCCACAACGCGACTGCTTTCATCGTTCAGGTGTACCGGAATTCGTGGACTCAGTAAGCATTTCTAACTGGGCTTGCCGGATGTTTCGCCAAAACTGATGCTGCGCTGTCGAAACTGCGATTTCCAATTCGTTGGCAATATACTTCCAGTCGTATCCCTTCCATCTCAATATCAATATCCGGAGATTTCTTGGACTCAGGCGAAGAACAATCTTTTCCAAGTCGATCTTGCGGGCACTTTGATCAAACGAATCGGCCGAGAGTAATTCTGCCAGTTCGGTCGTACCGCCGACCGTTTCGAGACGAGCCAGTTTGGATGCACGTTTTTGCAGGTGACGCCGAAAGGCCACAGTCAAGAGAGCGGCTGCGTTCACAGAAAAAGGCAGACACTGCTTGCAGTCGAGATAGCGAGAAATCTGCTCGACGACACTTTCGAGTATTTCGGCTGCGTCCGATGCATCGCCCAAGGTCGTCTTGGTTTTTTGGCGAAGTGATTTCCAAACCTCATGTGCCGCCGCACGTACATCTTGGCGTATTGGCCGGCCAGCACGATCCAATTCTTTATCCCACCAAAGGTGGGTTCTTTCAGGGGAAGTGGCCATATTTTTCTATGCAACTTTATCGATCAGTAACCAAAAAAGCCTTGTGATTTTGACTCCACGAATATGCTCGCCTTAGTCAGTGAGTGCTCGTTACCCAAGAATGCAATCCTAGTTGATGGCTCTCATGCAGCAAGCCATCTCTCCATTACAGTGTTCGTCCTGTGTCGAACGCCTGGGCTTTGAGGTCGTAGACAGATAAGGGCAGAACGGACAGGGTCTGGTGACGCTCTTGATGGTGTTCACACCCGCCAGCAGCTGCCCGTCTAACTCAGTCGTCAAGTCTGCGATAAAAGCAAATCGATCAAGCTCCACGGTGCCGACAAAAGCCAGGCGTCGTAACCTTACAGTCTTCGTTGAGTACGGGCCTCATTGCTATCATTCCACCAGACAGAATTGCGCTCTCTTGGGTCATAAAAGACCAACCGGAACATCTGCAACTTTCCTCGTTGGCTTTGACCTTCGGCCAGAGTTGAGCTGCATTGATGGACCCATTGTCTATATCCATAATACATTATATGTAATATGTATATGACTATATAATCTACCACATAACATGTACATACGGCAAAGAGATCAAAGTTGACAATTCGGCTCCCATGCCTTTCCGCCATGCGGGTTTATTGGAGACTGCTTCAGCAGATTGCTGTCCAAGCGAACAGCAATGCCACGCAGAGCACAATGGAGTGAAAAATACCCATATTCGTTCTTGGCTATTCATAACGCAGCAACGTCAGCGGATCAACCCGAGCGCCTTTCCATGCGGCCAGCCCGCTGCTAGCAATTACGATTATCAGCACCGCCGCGGCCATGGTGCTGTACGTAAGCGCGTCGAAGGATTTTACTCCAAACAGCAACCCGCCCAATGCGCGCGTGAGTAAGAGAGAGCATCCCGCGCCGACCGCAATACCTGCAACGCCCACCGGCAAGCTGGGAAACAACAGCGAACGGAACACTTGCCCACGGGTCGCGCCCAGGGCATAGCGCACTCCGGTTTCCCGTGTACGGGATGCCGCTTGGTAGGAAATCACGCCATAAATGCCAATGGCGGCCAAGCCTACCCCGAGCGCCGCAAAGATGTTGACCAGCAACATGTCAAAGCGGCGCTGGGAGAGGCTACGTTTCACGATTTCATCCAGTGTTTCTACATCGGCCACGGGCTGATTTTTGTCAATCGACCATACCGCCCGGCGCACCGCTATACCCAGAGAACCGGCCTCGGTACCTTTTGTCGCTCGCAATACAATCGTCATTCTTGGCGCCTGCTCGGCCGGCCAGATTATCTCGGGACGTGCCGGGGTCTCCATATTGAACTGTCTAAAATCGGCAACCACTCCAATCACCGTGCACCATGGGCCTTCTGGAGAAATTCGCCGAATATGCTGGCCTAGCGGGTCCTGATCAGCCCATAACCGTCGCGCAAGGGCTTGGTTGATTACCACGACATTCTTTTCGTCTTTGGTAAACAATCGGCCAGTCTTCACGCGAATTGAAAGCGCCTCGAAAAACTCCGGGGTCGCATTCGCAAAATCAGCCATAGGAGCATCGGAAGGGCGGGGCGCAGGACGCCCGTCGACCTCCAATGAGGTTTGATTTAGTGCCACGAGTGGCATGTAGTCGATGAAACCTGCCATTTGCACGCCCGGCTCCGATTGGAGGGCGACAGCCAGCTTCCGGAAGAAAGCCAGCCGCTCCTGCTCGGTAGCATACGTTTGTTTCGGCAAAGATACGTGAGCAGTCTCCACGCCTGCAGTGTGGAACCCGGCGTCCGCTGCTAGTACATTTTGGAAGCTCCTGGTCAGGAGTGTTGCGCTGACGGCAAGCGCCAGAGCCACCGCAATCTCCATGCTGATCAGAAGCTGTCGGGGTATGAACGTGCTACGTCTTGATAATTTGGCGGAACCGGAAGCCTTCAAGGCAGTCACCAAATCCAGGCGCCGTGTGGCCAGCAGACTTGGCACAAGTCCAACCAAGACCGTGACGAGCGCGGTGAGCAAAACTGCATATCCAGCAGCCCTTAAGTCAATGGCAATGCGATCAATCTCGTAGATCTCGCTGGGCCTGATTGCGACTACGACCCGGATTCCGAGGTAAGCGGCCGACAGCCCCAAAAGCCATCCTGCGCAGGCAAGCAGCCCGCTCTCCATCACCATTCTGGAGAGCAGTCGTTTCCGGCTTGCGCCCAGGGCCAGCATCACAGCGATCTCCTTCTGCCGGGCATTCCAGCGCACTAAAGTAAGATTGGCTACATTGGCGCAAGCCATCAGCAGAATCAGTGCCAAGGCCGCCCATTGCAGGTAAAGCGCTGTTTTGAAATCCAGCTCAATGTTCTCGACAGTGAAAGGAAACACGTTGACGCCAAATCCTTCAAGCGTAGAGTCCTGCTGGGCCAGGCGGCGGGTCAACTCCACCATTTCACCCCTCGCCCGATCCAGGGCGACACCAGTTTTTATGCGGGCTGCAACGAATAGGCGACGCTGCTGGCGGGCAGTCGCAGGATCGTGCGCAGTCATCGCTTGGAGTGGCACCCAAATATCCGGCTTCGGCTCGTTGATACCCGCATACAGCGCCAGCAAATGGAAACTTGCGGGCAAGACACCGACGATAACCGAGGGTTTTCCATCCAGGATCAGCGAATGCCCAACCGGATTTTCGCCCTTAGAGAAATGTCTTGACGCAAACCCCGCACTAACCACGGCGACTTGGCTCGTCCCAGCTACCATGTCCTCCGGCGAGAAGACCCTGCCAAGCTGCGTTTGAATGCCCAAGAGTGGGAAAAAATCTGAAGACGCATACGCCGCTGACAACTCTTCTGGCTTTTCCAGGCCACCGAGGATGGTCTTGAACACTTGAAAGGCGGCCATGCATTCGAAGGACTCGTTTTGGCGGCGCCAATCGTCAAAAGTTTGCCACGAAACCGCAGCGCGAGGGCCTGTAAGGGCACCCAGGGCAGGATTCGATTCCCAAACCATCACCAAACGGTCGGGGTCACGATAAGGAAATGGGTTCAGCACCACGGTGTTGATGATGCTGAAAAATGCCGTATTTGTGCCGATCCCCAATACCAACGCCAAAACCACGGAAATCGCGTATGCCGGGGTCCGCGCCAGGTTGCGCAGGGAAGAACGGATGTCAACCAGAAAACCAGTCATTCGGGATGTGTGGGAGTGCCCGCTTTTGTCCAACGGTTAATACCGCTGGACGGCAAAATATTAGCAGGTTGAAGCCCAAAATTGCCGACCAAATCCTCTTGGTTCCTTGCTTGCTTTGGAGAATAATCTCACCATTCCCGAACAGCACGTTAAACGCAAAAAACCGCAAGGAGGAAACACAATGAAATTCATGACGAAAACTCTGCTGGTGGCCGCCCTGATGGTTGGCGTCGGCTCCAAGATCGCATACCGTGAAGGCCCTGGCCCGATCCCACCGCCATCAGCTAAATCGGTCGTTTCATGACCAGTTGAGTAAGGGGGAGCGACTGCGGTAACCTGTCCGCTCCCCTTCTTTAAAAATGCACATCCTATACCTACTCTCCCTTGCTATTCCGATTTGTCTGCAAGTGGCGATTCTCGCCTTGCTCCTAAAACGAGATCTTCAGCGGCGGTTCGGATGGTTCCGTGCTTATATTTTTTATGCTCTTTTTGAGGCCTTCGTGCGTCTAATCGCTTCCGGCAACAAAGATGCCTATTACATAGTGTACTGGTCGACCTCAGCGCTTGCGGTTCTTTTTACGTTTATGGCAATTCGAGAGAGCTTCCTGAATGTGTTCTGGGCGTTCACACGATTGCGCTGGTTCCGTCGCCTGTTCTGGATTTGTATTGGCCTTGCTGCTGCCTATTCACTTGCCAAAGCCCTCCTTCAGCCGCCAAGCAACGAGCGATTATTTGTTGCGCTAACTCTCCATGGGGAGCAAACCTTCGAATATCTGATATGCGCTGCGGGACTCTTTTACTTTGCAGCGGCCAAGTGGTTCGAGATTAAAAAGTACCAATGGGAATATAGAGTCATCCTCGGCTTCTTTGTCATCGCCGCTTTTTCTAACCTTGGCTTCCTCACGCGTTCTATTTTTGGAACAAGATTTGCGTGGTTTGCAGATTGGCTCCCCGCTCTGGCTTATATTATCGGAGCGTTGATTTGGCTGCTGAATTTCGGAAAGATGGAGTCTATAAATCATTCCAAACCACCGGTTGATCTTACCCCGGAACAGATTATGGCGGAACTAGGTCGATACCAGCAGTTCATCAGCAATGCGCGGACCTTCCTACGGAGGAAGAGGAAATGATCTTTTTGTATCTTCTGCCGATGTTACTAATCCTAATAGGGATTGGGATTTGCGTATCGGCAGTTGCACGGCCTGAGCCTTTTCCCGAAGGCATTCGTGGGGTCACTGCCTATGTAGAAACCGTACATTTCCAATCCTTGGAAGCGGAGATCATAGAACAACGTTTGAAACAGGATCCTGATGGAGTGCTCCGCTTGAGCAAACTGGAGCAACGTCATATCCAGCGAAAGCGGCTGCAGTGGCTAACCCATCAAGTCAAGGCCATGAAATGCAACGTAAAACTCTACCGATCCGCAGCATGCTGGGAACTTGTGCAACCTGTGGACAAAAGCTCAGGCCAAGAGAGCGTTCGAACGCGCATGGCTGAGGTGATTCTCCAAATTGCTCCCCGCTGCCTGCTGGCTGTAACAGTCCTGGAGTTTCACATTAAGGTCGCCGCCGTCTTTAGCTACATCCACCCATCCAATCAAACGTTGGGCCACCCTTTGCTCTTTATGCTGGAATTCGCCACCCGCAAGTATGCAGACATGACCAGTTACGCCCTATCGGTCGCCCATTCTTACGGACGCATTCACTATGAAAACCTGATGTCCGCGTTGTGATGTACGCTTTGTGGGTTGATTTCCAAAAGCAGAAATTCCGGGAGGAGCTGAGACCCTGTGTCCACAAAAGTGGCCTTGATTCAGAGACAACGCCCTGATATGCTTGTATTAACAGTCTTTAATTTCCTATTCTTTGAATCGCGCTTTGATCGCCATCGTCCAAACAGGTGTTGTCCGTGAAGAGAAAATCAGAGAGCGCCAAAAGGGTGCGTCCAGAGGCGTCGTCTCGGAAAAAAACCGGGTCGGCGCGGAGCCATTATCTATTGGCGGAAGTCACGTTTGAGGAAAAACAGGCGATCCTGGAATATTGTAAGAATCACAACCTCAGTGTAAGCCGCTTTTTGGCCCAAGTAGCCCTTGAGGATGCCCAGGCTAAAAAGAAGGCCGCGCCGCAGGAGCCACTGAAGATTACCATCAATCTTCCGGCCAACGAGCGAGCGAAATTGCTCTACATAGCCCGCCTAAAAGAAAAATCCATTGATCAACTGGTTGAAGAGTTTATTGCACCCAGCCTGGCCAAGAACAGTCGCGGCCCTGGCACCCGGTACACGCTTAAGACCCAAGAGATTCGCTACTACCTGAACGACGAGGAACATGCACTCATCAAGAAACACATGGAAAAAGAGCATGTGTCTTCGCGGCATTATCTCGCCCAATTAGCTCTACGAGCCATTGAAAAACGCGGTTCCCGGCGCGCACCCAAGCATTAATCTCGATTCCCCATTTCTAGGTCCCAGCCGGCGAAAATAATATTTTTGCCTTCTGTACATATTATATGTTAGGTTATGTACTTATATACATAATACATTCGTTGTATTATGGATATCACTGAGGCGGCCTTCCACGCTTTGGAGAAGCGATCCCAGGAAAGGCGAGCCGGGCCGCCTTTGATTCGCATGGTTGCTATTTGACCATGCTGCCACTTTTGAGCCCAGCCCCAAGGAATCGGCTTGGCCAGGACAAACGACAGCTCTCCTTGCGGTCGCGGGTCCTCACTTGTGGAGAGGAGCATGTCTGAGCACGCTGCGGGCTGCAAGTCACTGTAAGCTTGCAGTCCATTTCAGATTTCACCTTGCTTGCACGTTGGTATCAGAACGGACTTGCCTGGCGCAATGAACTGACGCGTTTTAGGCCTGGGGCTGCGTCCGGGAGAGTATGCAGCCCCATTTTGTGTGCCGAGCATGTTCGACAGTTTGGAGGTGCAAGTCCTTTTCAACCTGATGGAGGTGAAGTGATAGCGAAGCGCAAGGGCGTCGTCGCGAGGCGGAGTCTGAAAGAAGCGTGGAGCAAAGGCGCAGGCCGATGAACAAGAACCGGATGAAGAGGCCTACCATACCGGGTGAGTGGGCAAGATACTGCGAAGCCCAGATCCATCAAGGCTGCTGGTGGTAAATCCGGCGATGGTGCGTCGAAGGGGGTCGAACTTACCTCAGGAGATCTGCAGCGTGTCACGGAATGGTGACTGAGGGTGAGCGATTCACTCCGAGCGCGACGCAGAAGTCAGCAGCGGGCAAAGTAGTCCCAGGAAACGGGACGAAGGCCGCAACGGAAGGGAGCGGCACGTAGTCGGCGGGACTCGATGGGGGACAAGCGGCAGAGCAACCAGATCCAGATGTTGCTGGCCTTCACCGACGAGGGGAGGAGTGAAGCTCCGAAAGGCTCGACGGGACGGGACCGAAGTGTCCACGGGGAAACGCGTGCATGAGAGCTCAGCTCTCCCAGAACAAGTGATGGAAGAAGTTTGCGGACGGGAGAACTGTCTGCCGGCTTAGGGAGAGTCAAGGCCAACAGAGAAGTCCGGGATCGACGGCATGAGAGTCAGAGAGCTACCAATTCAGGCAGACTTCAGAGAGCTCAAGGCATGCGCCAGGAAGAAATGACCGGACCTGCTTTTCGACTTTGCGTGGTTGCTTCTGCTCTGAAGATGCTATCGCTTTTGGGCCGGCCGCAGGGAATCGGCGTTAGCCAGGACAAGCGGCACTTCTCCTTGCGGTCGCTGGTCCTCACTGTGAAAGCGGAGCATCTCTGGCGCGAGCAAATACTGCGGGCTGCAGTTCCCAGGGAATCGCAGCCCCGTATTTAGATTCGTTCTAAGCGGTACGGATTCCAAGACGAATCAAAACCGGCATTGCTTGACGAAATTAGCCGCTGCGAGTTGGGTTGGGTCTGCATCCGGAGAAGAAACCGAAGGAGGGATTTTATGCTGCCATGGTATGCAGCATTCGTTAGGCGCGAGATCAAAAACATCTGGCCATTCGCTCTGTGCGTTGAAGAAGCACCCGAAAAAGCGCACCCATACCCGCGTGTTCTTCGAGGGAGTGCGCAGTTTTTGGAAAATGCAACTCGATATCCCCGACGTCATGACAGAGCTTTCCTGTCTCCGCTCGAAGATTCACACCCAGTTTCCATGAGGTGTAGTCAAATCGGAACAGTTGCCAAGCAGGGACGTTTACTGGTTTTCCCAAGGGAAAACTAGCTCTTGAATTTTTCCGCAGTCCAAAACGCAGAAAGGATTGCCTATCGCGATGCCAATGCTGAAGGCGCCATCCGGTGACATTACAGTGTTGCTCCTGGAATGCGAACGAGGTTTGCGAGAGATCATAATCGAAGGATTGACTAGGTCAGGCTACCACGTGATCCGCGCCCTGACCGCAAAACACGCTGCCCGGATTTGCCGCGACCACGGCGGCCTTATTGATCTGCTTCTGTCCGACGTGACTGCTTTAGGAGAAAGGCCGTTGGACTGCCTACAAACTATCAAAGGCGTTAACTCAGAGCTGCCGGTACTCCTGATGTCCGCCTTCGACCGCCACAGCCTGTCGGAACGGTTTGGGACATCACTTACAACCCACGAGTTTCTTCCGAAACCATTCGCATTTTCCCATTTGACGGAAGCCATCCAAACCCTATTACAGCTTAGAGCCACGCCTGCAGAGCCGCACCCATGCGGGCCGCATGCAAACGGAGAATAGAACCACATGCGACTAGCATGGCACTTTCATCGTTTGACCTGTGAAGTTAACGGAGGCAGCTGTCGTTCCTACAATATCAGCTTGTCTTCCGAAGAATGTTCCAACACCCAGCAACTATTTAACGATCACAAACGTCGCTTCGCCTCGGTCACCGTGTTTGGACTGGTCACAAGCCCGCATGAATACCGCGGCATGGAGTTGGTCCTGACGTTGGAGTTGTTTCTACCTCGTTCCGGTCGCCTGCCGGGTGGCGTTCTAGGCGTTTCCTGCCTGATTTTCAAACTCTGGTGCCCGCACTGCGTCGTTCAATCGTTTCCCGCAACCCAGGAGCTTGTGCTCAGATTCCGCAAGGAGCACAGGCAGCACATTCAAAATGTTCGTTTGTTTGTGGTCGTGCAGACCAGCAATGGTAGGCCGATCCGGCAACAGCTCCAAGTTCGTGGAGAACATGAGTTTTCCAACTTCTGCCCCCAACAGGTTACTGAGGAATTGCGCATGATTTCAAGATTGATTGCTTCCTGTTTGAGCTCTGCCATTGAAAAGCGAGAATGTGCCTCCATTACTCCGTGGTGGCCGGTCAATACGCCGATCTCTCCAGAGGTATGCAGCGCCTGGAAGGTCGGTAAGACTCCGCGGGTTTGTTCGAGGCAAAAACAGGGAACTCTTTGAGTTGGAGCTGGCTCTTTTTCCGCGGGGTACCGTCGCCACCGAGTGGCCGGACATGGAAAAGCGCTGGCTAAATGCCCAGTGATGAAAAGACGACGACAGGGATTGGTGATCGCGGCCGGTTGGAAGCACGGTTGCTTGAATCGATACTCTGCGTTGCTCGAACCGTCTGAAAGGAGAATCAATTGGACTATCACGATATTGTGGACGCACTGAGAAAACGTAAAGACCAGATCCAGGAAGCAATCAGTGCACTTCAAAATCACTCCAAGACTAGACGCAAGTCTCCGCGTCGAAAGAGAAGAAAACTGAGCGACGCCGCCAAGCGGCGGATATCTGAAGCCATGAAACTACGATGGGAGCAGCGGAAGAAGCAGAACTGAAGAGGGTGTTTCCGCTCAGAGCGGGTTATTGTCATCGCCATAGCCTGCAGCAGCGCGGGGGCACATGAAGATTGAGCAAGAGTCGATGTAACGAAAGCCGGGGAAGCGGCATTCGATTCCCTTCATGTCCCTCCGCGGTGCCGCAGTCTCGGCGCGTTCCTCTTGCCATGCACGTGAGGGCAGACGCTGCGTTCGGAGCGAATCGGGAAATGATGGGAGACACATCCCTCCTTTCGCCCGAGCGAAACGCAGCAGGAGGATTCTCGCGGGTGCTAAGGCTCAAAGGAAAAGAACGCGGTTTCCAGGTATGCCCGTACTTTCCTCCCCAGCCTCAGCGCCACCGAACCAACTGCGGCACCGCGATATGCACATAGAAAGGACACGTTCATCATGAAACAGCAAAGTCAACATCGCCGACGGACCCAGAAGGCCCTGGGAGACCGGATCAGATATCTCCGAACAAGAAGGGGGTGGCCCTCGCAAAGGGCATTAGCGAATGCTTGTGGCATGAATGGTGGCCACTTGGGCGAGATCGAGCGGGGACAAGTCGATGTCTGCCTCGCGACCGTTGCCGGGATCGCTAAGACGCTCAATATAACTGTTTCCGAGTTATTCAAAGGCATCGCCTAATCACGGCCAACAGGCTTTTCAAAGCGTAGTGATTCATCACATGACAGGTGAGGTTTTGAGGTCTAAGTCATCCAAGTCGACCGCAGCGCAAAGCCGATTCCGTTCTAGTTTTGCTGTTGAACCCAGCAGGCGTCTGTACGCTGACCGTTCACTCTCAGGAAGTATCGGATGGGCCGCCCACCTGCTACATGCTTCTTTGATCGCCTCGTTTACTATTGGATAGAGTTCAGCCAATTGCTCCCGGGTCTGGCAACCGATGTCAGACAACTCGAAATCGCCGAGGTGATCCAGCTGCATTGTCAGTTGAAAGTCTTGGAGCTCACGAATCTCATAGGGCTGAGGACCGATTCCATCTTTCATCAGGGCCGTTGGAGCGATTTCATGACCTTGCCGTCTCAATTGATCGACCACATCGAGAACCGTTTCCATTGTCAGGCCTGCCGCCTTGATCGCTTCCTCCTGGTTCTTGGCTGAAATTATCGTGGTCTCTCCGTTCTGTTTCCGGATTGCGAAAATTCTCATATTGTCACCCTCAAAATAAAGAGTTCAGAACGTGCTACTCGGCCTTCAACAGCTTTAGACGAAGAAGGAACGTTTTCGATTCCAAAATCCTGCACAAAATATTTTTCTAAATTTGCAGCTTTTGGACGGTAGGTTTTGCCGTTTCGCGGGAATGTCTAAGTAGAGGGAAGTTCTGGAGATGAACCCGTGATCGAGGGTTGAGCCATGTCAGCCTTTCCCGAGCGGGCACTTCCAGGCTTCAATAGTATGTGCAATCCCAGGGCGAAGAAGAAACGCAAGCGTTATAAGTGGTCTCAATCGGCGCGGGAAATGGTGAAGAGCAATCTTGGCGCCAGTGGACGGCAGCTGCGAGAACTCGTCAGCGATCTCGTCCGGGCAACAGGTTATCCACGAAAAGCCTGCGGCCGCTTTGCGCGGCAAATGGGAGTGCGCGCCCTGCGTAAACATAGGCGGTGGCCGGCTTCAGAACAGCGGCGATTGCTTGAACTACTTGAGACCCATCCCGTCGCGGAAGCAGCCCAAATCATGCGGTGCTCCGAAAGCGCTATCTACGGGATGGTTCGCCGTCTGGGAGTGGGGGTGAAAGAGACCCAGGATTTCTTTTCCAGGCGCGCACTGGCCGAGGTTCTTCATACCCATACCAATGAAATTCAGCGGTGGATTGATCGAGGTTTGCTCAAAGCGACCGTGCAGGGCCTGGGAAATACTAAGCGCGTGGTGATCACCGCGGATGACTTTTGTGAGTTTTGTCAGAAACACACGCAAACAGTGATCGGAAACCGTCTGCACCCGGAGCGACTGGAATTTGTTTACAAGTACGTCTTCCCGCCAAGTCATGCAAGCATGCTGGATGTGAGGCAGAGCTACAAAAAACGAACCTCCGATGCAGGGCAGCCGATTCCCGGGGCTGAGGATCTCGAACCGGATCATTACGGCGGCATTGATAATCCAGAACTTGCGGCCTAGGTGAGACAGAAAACTCATTCATCTGTTTTTTTCCAGAGGGCGCTTCGGGGCCAATCTGCTGCGACTGAAATTCGCCCAGAGGGCGAACACCCACGCCTTACTGTGATCTTCAAAACAGGGCAAAGTTCCAAAACATCGGACTTAAAAATAAATCTGTTTTCGGACGGTAGGTTTTGCCGTTTCGCAGGAATGTCTAAGTAGAGGGAATTTTTTTAGGAGTGTGTGAAGCCATGATGAAGACGACTATGACACCGATCCGAAGACTGTTGGTCTTTCTGATTGGCGGAGGAGTCGTCACATCCATGGGGCTGCTCTTTGATGGTTTGCTCTTACGGCAAGGAGTTCCCAGGATCCATCTGCTCGTGTCTTCCAATGTGATTGCCGGGACAATAGCCGGGTTCCTCTTTGTGCAAAGCAGAATCCGTGAGCGGGAAAAACAAGAGGTACTCGAGGACCGGCTGGCGAAAGTAGCTGATGTGAATCACCACGTGCGGAACGCCCTGTCCGTTGTCGTCTTCTACGGCAAGCAGAGTGGTAACGCACACGCAGCACAGTTGGTGCAAGAAGCGGTTGATCGGATTGAGTGGACCTTGCGCGAAGTATTGCCCAAGGGCTGGAACATCGACGCGATCATAGCGGAGAGACTGCTTATGAAGAGCAAGGCGGCAGCTTCTTCGAATTCAAAATGACCAGGACGGAGGGAGAAATCATGGACCAGGACGGAGGGAGAAATCATGAATTTCCGAAAACTTTCACGTGTGAGCACTCTGATGCTGTCACTCCTTTGCACCAGATGGGCAGTGGCAGATGTAACTTCATCGAGCAACCCCGCTTTGGTCGGCCAACCCGTGACTTTCTCGGTTGCAATAGAGTCGCCGGGTGTCACCGCGGCGCCCACCGGGACTGTCACTTTCACTGACGCTGGGCAGAGCCTCGGTGCAGTTCCTGTTCAAAACGGCATGGCGGAGTTCACGACGCAATTCGGCACAACAGGTGACCATGTAATCGTTGCAGAGTATTCCGGCGACGCCAATTTTCAGCCGGTAAACAGTCCTGAATTCCTGGAACACGTGACCGCCGATGACGTATTCACGGTCTCCGTTTCACCTTCGGTCGTCAATCAGGCCCCCGGGGAAAGTTCCGCTGTGAAAGTCGCACTATTCAGCAATGGAGGGACAGCCAATTCCGCGCACTTGGCTTGTGAAGATTTACCTCCGGGAACTGCTTGTTCTTTTGAATCGGATGCGCTGGTTCCAAGTGAACAGGGAAACAGTACAACCGTGACCGTGACATCGAAAGCGACGCGGAGCGCTGCCATTCGAACAGAGATACCTCGGCCGATTTACGCAATCTTTCTGATTCCTTTTCTGTTTAGAAAGCGCCGTTATGGACTAGTGTTGGTATGTGCCTTGGCAATCACATCCCTGCTTGGCCGTGGCGACACCCTGAAGGTAACGGATGCGGGTACTCCGTCCGGGACCTACACCATACACGTCGTGGGGAATGATGGAGTCATTACGCAAAAAGCCGGCATTCAATTGAATGTCAGATGAGGATGAAAAAATTTTGTGCGTTACCTGCCGGATCCTCCTCCCGTGAGTCCTGGTCCCAGCTCGTGGGGACACCCTCACGGCACCGGCAGACGACCGGGAGCGGCTTGGGCGAGTCGCTCCCGGAACTCAACAGTTGAGGTGGAAAGCGGGTCTCAAATCAATCGAGTGAGGATGATCGAATGAGTGAATATCGCCCAAATACGGCCCACGAGCGAGCTAAGTTAACGCGGATTTTCGCGGAGATTACCCATGAGTATTGATTTGAATTCGTCTTGATTAGAGAAGGAGATCCTCTTGTTGAAACGATAGCACTGCAGTCGGACGGAATCGATACTGCAGGTGTTCGAGATTTAAACAACCCCACGAGCAAATCCGTCACCGCCCATGGCGCAACCGATGAAGATTGCCGACGGAAGTTCGGCGGCCCAGTTCAATCTCTTGCGGTGACGTTGATCAGGCGCGGAACTTCCGTCCAGTAAGGAAGGGTATATGACGCTACAACGGATGGTTTTGCTTGCTTGCCTCGCGCTCAGTGTGCTCCGTAACCAGAGCTTCGCTCAAAATTTCGCCCCGGCGGTGGATTACGCAACTCAGACACAGCCGACCGGGATTGCCAAAGGTGATTTTAATGGCGATGGGAATCTCGATCTTGT
>Ga0070730_10000781_pt1 | contig 34014 bp, 32 predicted proteins | sample Coa_R1_3_FD_66447 | JGI IMG/M metagenome (GOLD analysis project Ga0070730, IMG submission 66447) | Surface soil microbial communities from Centralia Pennsylvania, which are recovering from an underground coalmine fire - Coalmine... | ecosystem: Environmental > Terrestrial > Soil > Unclassified ... | reverse complement strand
CGGACCAGGTCCTCTTTGTCGAAGTGGTAGGACACGTCCAGAACCCATGCGAGTTCGGCGAGCACGATGAGGGAGAGGAATCCGGGCGCTTCAGGAGTCAGAGAATCAATGAGCCGCCCCGCGGCACGCGACTGAGCTGGATCGTCAAGCATGACGTAGCGCACGACAACATTGGTGTCCAGTCCGATCACTTAGATTCAGCGGCCCGTCGCGCGATGGCGGCATTCATCTCTTCGATCGACACAGGCTTTCGTCTTGGATCGTGGAACATTCCCTTTAGTTCGCGTATGGACCGCGTTGCAGCCACGATGGCGAACTTGCCTTCTTCGATCTCCACAAATTCAATTCGATCGCCCGACTCCACTCCCAGAGCTTCGCGAACCCGTACCGGGATTGTGATCTGGCCTTTTGAAGTAACGGTTGCCGTTGCCATAGTCCTTACCTAACCCCATTTTCCTTACTTTATGGTAAGGCATATGGCCCAAGAAATCAAACGCCAACGCTATCTCTGGGACGCGTCGGCGGTGCCGCGCTCGACCACCAGCACCCCTAGTCCAGACGCCTGCTCCTTACTGTGATATACCCGCTCGGTAGCCTTCACAAAATCAGAAATCTTGGCATGGGGGATATCGACGAACGTTTGTGGATTGCGATCGGTAAGTGGGAACCACGAACTCTGCACTTGCACCATGATGCGGTGTCCCCGGCGGAATGTGTGATTGATGTCCTGTATCGTGAAATTGATCTCTTCTACCTTGCCCGGCACAAACGCCTCCGGCTTCTCGAAGCTGTGCCGGAATTTTCCACGAAATGGTTCACCTCGCACCAGCTGTTGGTACCCACCCATCGCGAATGCAGGTACATTCACATCTTTGCGGGGCTTTTCCCGGTCTTCGGGGCGCGGCGCATCCTGTTTACTGTCCGGATAGTCCGGCGGATACACGTCAATCAGCTTCACATCCCAATCCGAATCCGTACCGCTGGTCGAGACGAACAGACGCGGAGAGGTCGGGCCGGCGATGGTGACGTCCTCCTGCAGCACCGGTGTTTGATAAACCAGAACATCGGTGCGGCTGTCGGCGAAGCGTTGATCGGAGAGCATGTACTCCTGCGGCACATTGAGGGCCGCGTAGTTCACGAAGGGGACCGGCTTGGCGGGATCGCTCACATATTCGTCAAACGTCGAGGTCTCAGCCGCGGGAGCCTCGAATGAAAGTACGCCGTTCGCATGGAAATATAGCGTCTTCTGCTCAGCGTTCTTTGGAGGCCATGAGGAGTATTGACGCCAGACATTCGATCCTGTCTCGAACACATACGCTTTCGGCAGCTTGGCATCGCCGCCGCCCTTCAGATACTGCTCGAAAAAGGGAAACAGGATGTTTTTCCGGTAATAGTCTCCGGTATTCGCGGCGAACTCCACGCGCCCCAGGTGCTCTCCGTCATATCGCGCCCACCCGCCGTGTACCCATGGGCCCACGACGAGCCCATTGAAGATACCCGGATTATTTTTATCGATCGAATGAAATGTCGTGAACGGTCCCTGCAAATCCTCCGCGTCGAACCAGCCGCCCACAGTGAGTACGGCGCAGTGAATATTTTTCATGTGCGGCGCGAGATTTCGTGCTTTCCAGTAATCGTCGTATGTGTCGTGATTTACCTGGTCGTCCCACAGCGCGCTTTTGCCTTCCAGATATTTCCGCAAATTTCCCAGCGGGCCGACACCCAAGTAAAACTCGTAAGCATCCTTCGTGCCCCAATCGAACGGCACGAACGTCTTCGGCGGCAGCTGTGGATTCTCCTGCGGCTTGAACTGGCTGTAGAACCCAAAGTTCGCGGCCAGCATGAAGGCGCCGCCGTGATAGGCATCGTCGCCCATGAACAGGTCGGTCATCGGAGCCTGCGGTGACGCCGCTTTCAAGGCCGGATGAGAATCGATGATGCTCGCCGAGGTGAAGAATCCCGGATAGGAAATCCCCCAGATCCCCGCGTTGCCGTTGTTGTTCGGCACATTCTTGAGAAGCCAGTCGATCGTGTCATAGAGATCGCTGCTGTCGTCCACATCCTGTTTCGATTTCTTATCGTCGATATGTGGGCGCATCTCGATAAACTGGCCCTCTGACATGTAACGCCCACGCACATCCTGGAAGACGAAGATGTATCCAGCTTTGTCGAAATCGGGTGAAGGACCAAGCTGTGTGCGGTAAAGATCCACGCCGTACGGCCCAACACTATATGGAGTCCGATCGATCAGGAACGGATAAGAGCGCGAGCTGTCCTTCGGCACGTAAACTGACGTGAACAGTCGAACTCCATCCCGCATCGGAATCCGGAACTCATATTTCGTGTAGTGCTCTTTGACGTCATACTCCGGCGCTTCAGGCCTGACTTGAGCGAAAACTCCAGTCGCAACCGTAACGGCACACAGCCACAGCGTTAATTTCAGGCGGATCATGCCCGGCTCCTCGAGGAATGCGTCTAGGCAAGCTACATTTCAAAGTGGAAGTGCGTCAAGCAGAGGGGCTCAAACCCGCTATTTACGCGGTACAATAGATAATTCGGCACGCAACCTGGCCTCGCGCTGGTTTGCCACCGGCTCTGAGGAATCATGTTCGAAGTTACCGTCGAAGACACGTTTGCCGCAGGGCACTACCTGCGCAACTACAAGGGGAAGTGCGAGAATCCGCACGGCCATAACTACAAGATCCGCGTCACATTGGCCGGTGCTGAACTCGACAAAGCCGGGCTGCTGCTTGATTTTAAAGATTTACGCGAAGTCATGAAGCACGTGATCGAGCGCCTTGATCACCAGATGATCAATGATATCGAGCCCTTTACAGTCATCAATCCGTCCGCCGAGAATCTGGCCAAGTATTTCTACGACGAATCGAACACGCGTCTGCAAAGCGTGACCAAGGGGCGTGTCCGGGTCAAAGACGTGACCGTTTTCGAGACCGATACGACAACTGCTAAATATTCGGAGTGATGGCTCCATCCCTGTTCGCGGACGGCACGCCGGCACGACAGCAGCGACCATGCAAATAACAGAAATCTATAAATCCTTACAGGGTGAGTCGACCTACGCGGGTCTCCCTTGCGTCTTCGTGCGCCTGACCGGATGTAACCTGCGCTGCACCTGGTGCGACAGCGAGTACACTTTTCAAGGTGGCCACAAGATGGCGGCGGGAGAAGTCCTGCGTGAAGTTTCGCGCTTGAGTCCCGCGGGCGGGTTCGTCGAAATCACCGGCGGAGAGCCCATGCTCCAGGAACGCGAACTCGTGCCTCTCATGCAGGCTCTGCTCGACAAAGGTTATGCGGTCCTGCTTGAAACCAGTGGCGAAAGGCCTCTGAACAACGTTCCTCCTTCGGTCGTCAAGATTGTCGATGTAAAGTGTCCGCAGTCGGGTGAAGGTGGAACCTTCCGAATCGAAAATCTGGATGCACTCTCGCATCGGGATGAAATCAAGTTTGTGCTCAGCAGCCGCGCCGATTACGATTTCGCAGTCGAGTTCTGCGGGAGGCATAAACTCGCAGAACGTGTGAACGCGGTGATATTTTCCCCGGCGTTCCGCAAGGATGCGACGGGCAGCCGCGACAGTTCGCATTGCCTGCTCGACCCGCAGCAACTGGCGGAGTGGATGATTGCTGACGACGTTTCAGCACGACTCGGACTGCAGTTGCACAAATTCATTTGGGACCCGGCAGTGAAGGGAGTGTAGAAATTGAAGATTGTTGACTGAGGCCAAAGGTTCTCGCTCAAGGATCGCTGCAAAAACTCATGCCTATGTCCGAGAAAACTCGCGCCGTCGTACTCCTCAGTGGTGGCATGGACTCCACCGTATGCGCGGCGCTCGCTTCCTCCCGTTACGAAACAGCCGCGGTGCATGTCAGTTACGGCCAGCGCACTGAAGAGCGTGAGCGCCAATCCTTTCTCGCCATCTGCCAGCGCTTGAAGATTCATGATCGGCTGATGGTGCGAAACGAGGCTTTGCGCGCGATTGGCGGGTCTGCACTCACGGATGAGTCGATTCCCGTTCCCGACGCCGAAACTCTCGGCCAGAGCATCCCTGTCACCTATGTTCCTTTTCGCAATGCACACTTCCTCGCCGTGGCCGTGAGCTGGGCCGAAGTGCTGGGCGCGGAAAAGGTATACATCGGCGCGGTCGAGCCTGATAGTTCCGGCTATCCCGATTGCCGTCCGGCCTATTACAAGGCTTTTAACGAAGTTGTGAAAGCGGGCACAAAAGATGGCAACATCGAGATCGTCACTCCTCTCATCGCCATGCGAAAGGCGGAGATCGTGCGCCTTGGCCTTGAAGTAGGTGCCCCCTTCGATTTAACTTGGTCTTGTTACAGCCGCGAGGATCAGGCCTGTGGCGCTTGCGATAGCTGTTCGCTGCGCCTGCGAGCGTTCGAAGCCGCAGGAGTTCCCGACCCGATTCCGTACGCGCTCAAATAAGTTTGCACGCCGGAGCACGTTACTCCGGCGAAAAAGTGGATCTTTGCCGGGAGGCAAAAAATGAAAAAGCACTTCACTATCTTTGTTTTCTTAGTACTCACGCTTGGACTGTGTGCGCCGCCGGTCTTCGCGCAAGCTTCAGGAACGGTCAAAGGTGTCTGCAAAGACATTGAGGGCAAGCCTTTGGCGGGCGCCCTCGTTCAATACGACAATCTCGATAATGGTCAAAAATACACGCTCAAGACCAACGGAAAGGGTGAGTATTTCTCGCTGGGCCTGACTCCGGGCAAGTACAACGTCACCTTGTATAAATCTCCAGACGACCAGAAAGCCGGGAAAGAGGCGGATAAGGTCAAAGGCTTTCAGGTTGCGCTCGATGAGAATACTCTCGACTTCGACCTCAAGAAAGAGCAGGAAAATCAGGCCAAAGGAGTTGGCCTGACTCCCGAGCAACTGAAGCAGCAACAGGAGCAGCAGGCCAAGGCGCAAAAAGAAACCACCACGGTCAAATCTCTGAATGAGAAGTTGAATGCGGCAAAAACGGCTGCCGATTCGGGTGACTTTGATACCGCTATTGCCGACCTTAACGATGCTAACCAGGTCGACCCCTCCCGTGACCTCATCTGGTTCAAGTTGGGGGACTACTACAAGTCATCGGCGCTCAAGCAGACCGATCCCGCCGAAAAGCAGAAACGTTTTGCCTCTGCGGTTGACTCTTATCAGAAGGCAATCCAGCTAAAGACCACCACTCCTGATAAGGATGCCGCCAAGCAGGCTTCTGCCCTGGGTGCGTACTACAACAATCTCGCGGACGCCTACGGTAGGTCCAACAAAGTGGATGACGCGGTCAAGACCTTTGCCATGGCTGCCCAGGCAGATCCCAACGGCGCGGCTGGGTATATGTTCAACACTGGCGCAGTCCTCACCAACGCGGGCAAGGTCGATGATGCCATCGCAGCGTTTGACAAAGTGATCGCCGCCGACCCCAATAAGGCGGATGCGTACTACTGGAAAGGCGTCAACATGATCGGCAAGGCGACTCTCCAGGGTGACAAGATGGTCGCTCCTCCAGGAACCGCCGAGGCATTCCAGAAATACCTGGAACTACAGCCGACGGGCACCTACGCCGACGCTGCCAAGCAGATGCTGACAAGCATCGGTGGCTCGGTGGAAACCAGTTTCGGCAACAAGAAGAAGCCGGCAAAGAAGTAGATCGCTTTTAGATTCAACAATATAGCTTGGCATTGAGGGCGGCTTTCCCAGCCGCCCTTGTTATTTGGAATCCCGTTACCAAGGGCTATGACCTTGCTGGCCCTCGTCCTAAACCTTTTCCCGCGATACAGTTAATTCATTCTTCCAGTCTGTGGTGCGTGCGATTCTCGCAAGTGAGGACGAATGGCAGCGCCAACAATTGCGCCAATTTCAGTTGTATTAGACGGTTTCTCCGGCACCGGTCGAGTCGCCACCCCAACTCTGTTGGGAGCCATGTTGCGCGCGACGGAAAAAGTCAGCGATCTGGTCTTCTCGCCCGGACGTCCGCCACAGGTGCAGGTCTACGGCCAGATGATTCCGGTCGAGGTCCCCGGGCTGACATTTCTGACTTCCGATGATACGCGGCGCATTGCGGCCGACCTTATCGGAGATAATAAGCAGGCCATCACCACACTCCGCGAACACGGAGCGTGCGATATTTCTTACGGTCTCCGCGGACTGGCGCGTTTCCGCGTCAATGTCTTTATCCAGCGCGGTAGTTGTGCCGTAGTGATGCGCGTCATCCCCACGGAAATTCCGGACTTCGCTGCGCTGCGGCTTCCGCAGTCGCTCTCTGATGTCACGAAACTGAAAGATGGAATTGTGCTCGTGACCGGGGCTGCCGGATCGGGCAAGTCATCCACACTGGCAGTGCTGCTGGACGCCATTAACCGCGAAAAGTATTACCACATCATCACCGTCGAAGATCCGATCGAGTTTCTGCACAACCACAAATGCTCGACGATCCACCAGCGCGAGTTACACAGCGATACCCCCAGTTTTGCCCATGCGTTGCGCTCGGCCATGCGCCAGGCTCCCAAGGTGATCATGGTTGGCGAGATGCGCGACCGCGAAACCATGGAAATTGTGCTTGAGGCCGCCGAGACCGGACACCTCGTTCTTTCCAGCCTGAACACGATGGACGCGGCGAAAACCGTCGAACGCATTGTCGGATCCTTCTCCGCCGAGGAGCAGAAGTCCGTCCGCGAGCGTTTTGCGAAATCCTTCCGCTACATCATCTGCCAGCGCTTGATGCCCAAGGCCGACCGCAGCGGGCGGGTTGCGGCCTTCGAGATTCTCAAAGCCAATGCCCGCACCCGCGAGTGCATTGAAAAGACCGATCGCGAAAACAAGAAGCTTGCGGACGCCATCAAAGCCGGCGGCTCGGAAGGTATGCAGCACTTCGACGGCGAGATCGCCAAGCTGGTGAACGATCACGTCGTCGACTTCGAAACAGGCCTCTCCTACGCGAGCAATCCGTCGAACCTGGGGCAGGAACTGGCGCGGTAATCCACGTTGTCATCCTGAGCGAAGCGAAGCATCTGTCCACTGCTTCGCAGCCACAGCTGCATCGGCCCGTCCGCGCACGGATTCATTACTTGCACTATCATCTCCGCATGTCTGGTGGGGCCGTTCAGTCGACAGTTCTAAGCTTTGAAGATGCCCGACGTGTGGTCGAGCACGAAGCAACATTGGTCGGCGGCCGCGAGACCGAGTCGGTCGACCTGCTTCTCGCGGCTGGCCGCGTTTTGGCCGAAGCAATGACTGCGGATCGCGACCTGCCGCCGTTCCCGCGCTCTACGCGCGATGGCTATGCAGTTCGCTCGCACGATTTGACTCAACTTCCGGCCACGTTGAGCGTGATTGCCGAAATCCGAGCGGGTGAAATGGCGGGAAACATTCCCGCACAAATCGCTCGCGGAGAGGCCGCTTCCATCATGACGGGTGCCCCTGTTCCAGACGGCGCCGACTCGGTCGTGATGGTTGAATACACTTCGCAAGACGGCCGGCAGGTTGAAGTCACGAAGGCCGTGGCCCCCGGAGAGAATGTCGTGCCTCGGGGCGCCGAAGCCCGGCAGGGAAGCATCTTGATTGATCGCGGCACTCGTCTCAATGACGCGGCAATCGCTCTCGCCGCCTCCGTCGGAAAGTCGCAGCTCAAGACACACATGCGTCCAAAAGTCGCGGTTCTGACGACCGGTGACGAAATTGTCGGTGTCGAAGCCACACCCGGGGCGACCCAGATTCGCAATTCAAACAGCTATTCGTTGGCGGTACAGATTCAGCAGGCAGGAGGAGAACCGCTTCTACTGCCGATTGCTCCCGACGAACCGATACACCTTCGCAACCTGATCCAGCAAGGCTTGCAATCCGACCTGCTGCTGATGACAGGCGGAGTCTCCATGGGGCGTTACGATTTGGTCGAACAGGTTCTGTCAGAGTTGCGGGCAGAATTCTTCTTTACAGGAGCCAAGATACAACCCGGTCGCCCCGTAGTCTTCGGTAAATGCAAGTGTGGAGCATCCCCGCGTGGCGCGGGCGCTCTTGCCCGCGAAGGTTCTGGCACATACTTCTTTGGTCTCCCCGGCAATCCCATCTCCACCATGGTGACGTTCGAACTGTTCGCTCGCCCCATGCTTGAAGCTTTGGCAGGCATGCGTCCCAGCAAACTGAGGTTCGTGCATGCACAGTTGAAGTCCGAAATCAAAGTCAAACCGGGCCTCAAGCGCTTCCTCCCCGCAACGTTGAGCGGCGAGTTCGAGAACTCGCACGTGGAACTTGTGCCTTGGCAAGGCTCAGGCGATATCGCCGCCACTGCCCGTGCGAATTGCTACATCGTCATCCCGCCAGATCGCGATCACATCCATGCCGGAGAATTCGTCTCGATTCTCCCTCGCTCCATGTAGCGACAATTGCGCCGGCTGACCAGCCGCTCACTTCGCATCGCGGGGCGGCCGAAGGTGTCCGCCCCTAACCCTGCATGTAAGATATCCTCAGCGCACATGCCCAAAGAGCTCTCCCACTACGACCGCACCGGCCGCGCTCGCATGGTCGACGTCTCCGGCAAAGCCCCGACCAAGCGCGAGGCGGAAGCCAGCGGCTTCGTTGCAGTCCGCCCGGAGGTCTTAGCCGCCCTGCCATCCAATCCCAAGGGCGATCCACTGGAAGTCGCGCGCATTGCAGGCATCATGGCCGCAAAGCGCACTTCCGACTTAATCCCGATGTGTCATCCGCTTCCGCTCTCGCTCGTTGATGTCACCGTGCGCCTATGCGAGAATGGCCTCGCTATTACCTCCAAGGTTACGACCACTGCCGAAACGGGGGTTGAGATGGAGGCCCTGGTCGCCGTCAGCGTGTCGGCACTCACGCTTTACGACATGCTGAAAGCGGCAGACAAAGGCATCGAGATTCGCGAGATTGTGCTGGAACGCAAGAGCGGAGGCAAGAGCGGTGAGTATCGACGCCGCAGGTAGCGAACGAATTCATGGCTGACAACGTCAAGCTTCTGCTGGTCGACGACAATCCGATGGTGCTGGGCATGCTGCAGCACGCCTTAACGTCGTTAGCCAAGGTGACTCCTGCCACCGACGCCGCCGATGCCTTGCTCAAGGCCGTCGATGATGCCCCGGATTTGCTGGTCTGCGACTACCGCATGCCCGGCATGGACGGCCGTCAGTTGATTGAAAAATTGAAGAGCCGTCCTGCGACGTCAAACTTTTCGAGCGTGCTCATGGCTAACAAGGCCGATATCGCCGAGCGCCTATCGCCTCAAGACGCCGCCGATGATTATCTGGAAAAGCCCTTCTTCCTGAAGGACGCCACGCGCCGCGTCAAGCGCATGATTGACCGTATTTCACTGGAAAAGATGGCGAAGACCGCACCCTCTGATGGCGTTGTTCGCGGAAACTTGTCGCAGATGAACGTCATCGACCTCATGCAGTCCCTGGAGATGGGCCGCAAGAGCTGCCAGATTTCTCTCAGTAACGAGGGCGACAAGTGCGAAGTGTTCTTTGTCGAAGGCCAGGTCAAGCACGCGACTTACGGATCTCTGGTCGGCGACGAGGCCGTGTTCAAAGTCCTGCGTTGGAAGGGCGGAAACTTTCAGCTCAACTTCGAAGGTAAGACCGACAAGGAGACGACGCAACTCAACACCCAAGGTCTGCTGATGGAAGGCCTGCGTCTGCTGGACGAATCGCAGCGCGATGGCGGCGGCGAACCCGAACCGGCAGCCGCGGCAGCCCCGGCGCCATCCGCCAGCCATCGCAGGGAAGAAGAGGAAGACGTCCTGCTCGATGGCTGACGCTTTTCCGATCACGGCGGCGGTGATCACGGTCAGCGACTCCTGCGCTCGCGGTGAACGCGAAGACCGCTCGGGTCCTGCAGTTGCTCAGTTTCTCCAAAAACTCAATTTCTCAGTGGTGGCCCACGAAGTTGTTCCCGACGACTCCGTCAGAATTCAGAATCTGCTGATTGCTCTCGCCCGCGAAGTACGGCTCATCGTGACCACGGGAGGAACGGGCATCGCGGCACGCGACATTACGCCCGAAGCAACCCGCGCTGTCTGCGATCGCCTGATCGATGGAGTCTCGGAGCGAATGCGTGCCGAGGGAGTGAAGAAGACGCCATTCGCGGCCCTAAGCCGCGGCTTATGTGGAGTAAGAGGGAAAGCGCTGATCCTGAACCTGCCAGGCAGTCCCACGGGCGCAGTAGAATCCTTGGAAGCTGTCGCACAATTAATCCCACACGCGATCGATCTCCTGAGCGGAAAGACGGAACACAACTGAGGTTTTGTATTCCCTGTGTACCCCGTGTCCTCTGTCGTGAACGGTTTTCTGCCCAGAGGGAGCAGGGCAATCACTTTGTTCCAGAGCCCAGGATCGCCTTTCCCGGGTACGTTTCGCCCACCATCTTCCCGTCATCAATCAGGACTGCTCCGCCGACGAGCAAATAATGCACGCCTACGCTCGGCTTCATTGGCTTCTGAAATGTCGAGCGGTCGCTGATTGTCTGCGGATCAAACACGACAACGTCCGCATCCGCCCCCTCCTGCAATCGCCCCTTGCGCCGCGCCTCCGGAGTTGATCGTTCCAGCATCTGAGCCGGCATCAGTGTCATTTTCCGCAGCGCTTCCATTAGCGTGAGAGTCTTCTTCTCGCGGACGTACTGCGCCAGCACGCGTGAGAAACATCCCGCATTGCGGGGATGCCCCTCCAGCCCATCGCTCGCGATCATGATCAGCGGATTGGGAATGACCGCATCCACCATCCCCTGCGTATTCGCGAAGATCAGGATGAACTGCTGCTTCTTGGAATTGTGCAACTCATCAAACCGCGCTTGCGTAAGATGCTCGCCGGTATCCGGCAAAACCAGATCGCCGTACTCGATGCCCAGCTTCTCGCGCCAGCCGGAATTGAAAATCGCCGAATTGATCGCCGTCATACCGGCAATATATGGATAGGCCTCGGTCGTCACATCCAGGCCGCGGGCTCGCGCTCCGGCAACCAGCGACAAGCACTCGAGCGAATCCCTCAGGCAGGTGCTGTTGATATGCACGATGTGCAGCGGCGCCCCGGTGATCGCCGGCGCGCCGATCACTTCTTCGGTCGATTGAATCGCCGAGCCCGGCTCGACTCGTCCCGCGCTGCGCATGTGCGTATACACCGGCATCTTGCGCTCCGCCGCCACGCGGAACATGTCGATGATTTCGAGCCGCGTGGAACCAGGTGCGTACTCAATTCCGATCCCTACGCCGAGCGCACCCGCATCGAGTTCCTCGCGCAACCGCTTCTGCATCCCCTGGATTTGCTCTGAAGTTGCATGTTCATCTGTAAGCGGGCCACTTTTTGGCAGAATCGCTCCCGCCGCCAGCGGCGCGCCGAACACCAGCGCACGCGCGGCAAGATAATTCGCCGTCGTCCCGTAGTGAAGGATGGAACGCCCCGCCTTCTCTTTCAGGAACTGGGCCACGTCCCCCGCGCCAATCTCCATTTCAAGGGCGGTCGTTACGCCGTCGAAGGCCTTTACGCGTTGGCTGGCAAGATCCTGGGCATGCTGGTGCAGATCGATGAAGCCCGGCGCGACAACAAGGCCGCTGGCTTTGACAACGCGTCGACCTTCCAAGGCCGTCTCAGAAATGCGGGCAATCTTTCCGTCGCGGATGCCCACATTGCGCACTGCGTCAAGGCCGGTCTCCGGATCCATCACCCGCCCACCTTCAACAACGAGGTCATATTGTTGGGCCCAGACCGGGGAACTGACGAGCAGCAGCGCGAGCAGCAAGAGATTCCGCATAGGCGACCGATCATACGCCGGTGGAGACGTAGCTTGCTACGTCTCAGCAATGTGCGAATAGTTGGCGCGATCACGTACACTAACTGTTTGCTTGAACAAGATCGGACACATCCTGGCGCGCTACACCGCGTGGATTCTGGGCCTGATGAAGGTGCTCGGCATTTGGGGTCCTTTTGTAATCGCGTTTGCCGACAGCGCACTGTTGGGCATGCCAGTGGATTTCGTGGTTGCCACCTATGTGCATCAGGATCGCCCGCGCATGTTGCTCTACGTTGCGATGGCTTCGCTCGGCTCGGCGCTCGGTAGCATTCCCCTCTACATCATCGGCTATCTGGGCGGAGAAAAGGTTCTGCGCAAGCGCATCTCCGAAGAGCGGTTCCTGAAGATTCACGCTTCCTTCGAGCGTCATGAATTCTGGGCGTTGATGTTTCCCGGCATGCTGCCGCCGCCCATGCCATTCAAAATCTTCGTGCTCGGCGCGGCGGTATTCGAAATGCAATTCGCGCATTTCCTGTTCGCGATCTTTGCCGGCAGGTTTGTACGGTTTCTGGTTTTATCCGTGCTGGTGTTGTGGTTCGGGCCAGGCATCGTGGCGCTATTCGGGGGCGTGTTCAAGCGCCATTGGATCTGGGTGCTGACACTGATAGTCGGAGGCCTGTGTCTCTGGCTGGTGCTGCGGAGAAGAGGACGAACGAGACCCGAACACTGACTCTGCGCTCGGGTCAGCACTTACCTAGAAACCAAACCTAGGCTGCAGCCGCGTGGTCTCCCGCACCGTGCATTCTTTCAGCAATGGCATGCACCACGACCGGCGAGCCAAACATCGCCAGCGAGAAGAACAGATCGCTGGCTGCGGTGCCGCGGAAGAACGGAATCGCCGCTGTGTACGACATCATCAGGCCGCTGAACGTTCTGGGATACATCTGCGGCCAGGCGGCCCACACTGCGAAGTTGCTGATCACGAAAAATGAGATGGAACTGGTCAGGGCAGCGCCTACCACTCGCCAGAACCCGGACTTTTCGCGCAAGGTCGTCCCTAGCCACAAGATCGCGGCATACCACGCCCACGTGACCAGATGGTCCCATGTCACCGGATACGCATAAACGACCTTGGTCAGGATGACATCAGCCGAAGCCATCAGCACCAGAGGAATCCAGAGCTGCCGGCGCGAGCCTCGCGCTCCAAAAAACAACAGGGACGCAGCGACGGGCGTAAAGTGCCAGGCATGAGGCAGGAAGTTGAGTGATCCTGCGAACGGCAGGAATCGCACAGCAATGGCAAGCAGCACGAACGCATAGGCCAGCATGATCACCTCGGAAACTAAAAATCTATTCTGGGCGTTGCCGCGCCCGCCGTCAAGGGAACAACTGGAAGTTCGGGAAAACAGTTGCCCGAGTCATCCTGAGCGTGCCCGTTTTCAAGCGGAGCGAAGGATCTCCCGAGGAACAGACTAAGGTGGCCGAATGAACTCTGGCCCTAGTGTTCAGCGTTGGGATTCCCCGGCTCCGGCGTCAGAACCTGATTTTTCCCCGAGCCGAAGATATCCCCAACCACACGCAGGTTTTTATCGAGTTGCACCGCGGCAGAGAGCACCCGCCTGCCACGCTCTCCCGTGATGACATCGGGAAGATCAAAATACCGCAAGTCCTGAAATGTAACGATGTACCCCCGATCCGGTTGCAGTACCTCGGTCTCCGTAATGGGGTATTGCGCCCAGTCCAGGTACACTCGCCCGAGATACGAACGCTTGGCCGCCATCGTGATCGGAGTCTCCTGCGGTTTGTAGCGGACTTGCATCCGTTCCTCCGGATCAACTTCCGGAGTTAGTGAATTCACAGGAAGCATGGCAAAGAATCCCGGCGTCTCGACCACTCCATCCCAGTGGAAGGGGTCGATGGCTTTGGGGTACGCGGAGATCCTCATTGGATCGGCGTCGTTGTAGGTCCGAGCTGCCAGAGCGTTCACAGCGCGCCGGTGCTCATAGTCGCGCAGGCTCCACATGAGCACCACTCCGAGAAGAGCAAGAGTTGCGGCAACACGCCCTGGTGGCCCCTTGCGGCGAGCGCCAACTTCTTCTTCGATGAGACGAAAAATGGACGGAGCAATCAGCCCTCCGATGAGCAACACCAGCATCACCGGCTCAACAATAAACACGATGTCCCACGAGTACCATTTTTCCCCGAAAGGCCAAAACGGGCGAACGCCGTAGTTGTTCGTAAAATCCAGCAGGATGTGGCTCAGTCCTGCCAGGCACGCGTAAACAAAGAGCAGACCCCATCGCGGAGGTAAGCTCGGATCGTTTACCTTTCGTCCCCGCATTCGCCATATGAGATAGACGAATGCCACGACGACGATGGCATCGATCAGTATCCCCAGGAAGGAGTGAGTGAACCCGCGATGGTGGGCGAAGCCGAACGCCGGCCCTCCGAACCGTCCAAAAATATCGAGATCGGGTGCTTCAGCAGCCAGCGTGAGCGTGAGAGTGGCGAGAGCGGTCTTGCGATTGAGTCCGGCACGCCCCAGGCACGCCCCGGTCAGGAAATGAGTCACCGGTTCCAAACAAAAGAGTCTATCGCATCTGCTGGATAGGACTGGTTACGAATCGCTTGCTGTGCTCGCAAGGCACATTTGGTCGTCAGAGCGGAGGGAACGTCATCGACGAACCGGGGCCAGGATCGTCAATGCGTCCGGCGTCATTGTGATTTCCGCCGGCAGTGTGCCGAGCAACTCTCCGTCTGCTTCCACGTAAACCTTACTCCACCGCTCGCGCTCCGCCCCTGAACTTGCAGCGTAATCAATCTTCACTTTCCCGCTATGAGCAAGTTCGATTCCTGGAATGGTCCACCGGCGATGGAAAAGCGCCCGCGTGACATAGCTGAGATAGGCGAGCCGGCTCTCCGTGTGACACATCACCAATCGCATATCGCCGCGCTCCAGCGATGCTCCTGGAGCGAGTTCTTGTAGAACTCCACCAAAATGGCGGATGCGGACAGCCAGTAGTTCCGTGAGATTGACATTCCTGGCAGCCCCCGATTCGGAGTCCGTGAGCTCCACTCGAAACCGCGTCATCGGATACGTAAACCACAAATGCCACGCCTTGGCGTAGTAGGCGGCCATGCCCAGGCGTTGTTTCACTCCACTCTGCAGCTTGTAAAACAGATGGGCATCCACGCCTACCCCTGCGGCCACCACGAAATAACAGGTTGTCGGCAAACCCTTTAAACCAACACAGGTGATCCGACCTAAGGCAATTCGCCTTAATTCCGACGTCAAGGCCGACTTTGCTGCAGCCGAAACTCGGCGCGGAATTCCGAGATCATGGGCCAGCGCGTTCGCTGTGCCCATGGGAAGAATTCCAAGCGCAACCGGCATGGTTGCCAATGCTTGGGCGATGTTGTGGATGGTGCCGTCGCCGCCACAGGCAAAAACCGTGTCGCACCCGGCCGAAACAGCGCGCCGTGCTTCTTCGTCCGCGTGCTCTCGTGAGTGTGTCGGAAATACTTCGGCCTCGACCCCTCCGCTCCGGAGGACTGCAACCGCAGCCTCCAATTCCCGTTGCCGCTGCCGGCTGCCGCCCGACGCCGGATTGTAGAGCAGTGCCGCCTTCCGCATAGCCTGATCGAAGCTGGATTGTACCTGAGCTCGCGCATGACTCGCCTTTTGTCCTCCCCGTACGTCGAGCTTCCAAAATAACTTGGCAACACGTATTTTTTGTCATAAGCTGGCGGTCATTCCCGCGGCGCTCTTTTTTTTGGAGCGGTTATCTCATGACATTCAGGAGGTAAGACCAGGTGAAAACTCTGGCATCGCTTCTCTCTGCTTTCCTGCTTTGCTCCGGTGCAATGGCTCAACATCATGCCGCCCACGGGCAGTCTCAGGCTGTCACGCTGGTAACTGGCCTCGGAGATCTCCATCATCCTGTTTCCACGCATAATGCGGAAGCGCAGAAATTCTTTGACCAGGGATTACGTTTTATCTATGCCTTCAATCATGACGAGGCAGCTCGTTCGTTTCAGCACGCTGCGGAGCTCGATCCCAAACTGGCCATGGCTTTCTGGGGAGTCGCCGAGGCGGTTGGCCCAAACTACAATGATCCTGCTGACCCCGACCGTTTCAAGCGCGCCCACGACGCGGTGCAAAAGGCGGTTGATCTTTCCTCCGGAGCTTCATCCAGCGAGCAGGCCTACATTGAAGCCATGGCGAAACGGTTTCCTGCAGATCCCAATTCCGATCTGAAAAAGGCGGCGGAAGAGTACCGCGACGCCATGCGCCAGGTCGCGCGGCAATTTCCGGATGATCTTGACGCTGCTACGCTTTTCGCCGAAGCCGGCATGAACCTGCACCCTTGGGGCCTCTGGCATCAGGACGGCACTCCCCAGGAAGGGACTGACGAGATCGTAGCTACACTCGAATCCGTCATCAAGCGCGACCCCAACCACCTCGGAGCGATTCACTATTACATCCATTCGGTAGAAGCCTCCAACAATCCCGAGCGCGCATTGGCAGGCGCAAACAAACTGGCGTCGCTTGCTCCGGGCGCGGGACACATCGTTCACATGCCGGCCCACATCTACATTCGGACCGGGGACTACGAAGCCGCCGTTAAGACCAACCAGCAGGCTGCGGAAGTCGATCGCGCCTACCTCAAGGCGACCGGGGAGCAGGGCATTTATCCCATGATGTACTACAGCCATAACCTGCATTTCGTGGCCATGTGTGGCGCCATGAATGGCCGCTACGCCGAAGCGCGCAAGAATGCGGATCTCCTGGTCGCCAACGTCGGGCCCCATGTGAAGGAGATGCCCCCGCTGGAGGGCTTTATGACCATTCCAGTGGCGGTCGAACTCCGTTTCCATCACTGGAACGAGATCTTGAAGATGCCCGCACCCGATCCCGCGATGAAAACTGCATCCGTCTTCTGGCACTTCGGCCGTGGCCTGGCGCTCGCAGGAACCGGAAAAATCTCCGACGCCGAAGCCGAATACAAGATCGTTTCTGGCGCCGAGGCCGCGACCCCTCCGGACGTCATCTTCCAGATGCCCATCAACAACAAGGCCAAAGACATTATGAAAATTGCGGAGAACGTTCTGGGCGCCAAGATTGCTTTGGCGAAGAAGGACACCGCTGGGGCCGTCACCCTGCTCCGCGAGGCGGTCGCTATCCAGGACAAGCTGAACTACGGCGAACCGCCCGACTGGTTCTATCCCGTCCGCGAAAATCTTGGCGGTGCATTGTTGATGAGCGGCGATGCTGCCGGCGCGGAAAAAGTCTTTCGCGACGATTTGGACCGCAATCCACGCAATCCCCGCTCCCTGTTCGGTCTGCAGCAATCGTTGTTGCTGCAGAAGCGCGATTACGATGCGGGCTTCGTCCGCAAGCAATTCGATGCGTCCTGGAAAGGCGGCGCCCAGGCTCTCAAAGTGGATGATCTGGTATAGCGAACACGCCGTTCGGGATGTCCCGCTTCAGGTGGTTGTTGCAAGAGGCGGGGCGCTTCTCCGCATATAATCTTTTCCAATGTCCGCTGTAAGAGATATTGAGAAAAAGATCGAAGTTCTTCGCGACAAGCTCCGTCACCACGAGTACCGGTACTACGTCCTCGATCAACCCGAGATCACCGACGCCGAATTCGACCGCCTCATGCAGCAACTGAAAGACCTCGAGGCGGAGCACCCGAACCTGATAACGCCCGATTCACCCACCCAGCGCGTGGGTGGCAAGCCGCGCGAGGGCTTCGTCAAGGTTCGGCACTCTTCACCCATGCTATCGCTCGACAACACTTACAACGAGGAAGAACTCCGCGCATGGGAGCGCCGCGTCCATGACATCAGTGGCCGCAAGGATGTTGATTACGTCTGCGAGCTTAAGCTCGATGGCATGTCACTTTCGGTGGGCTATCACGACGGACAACTGGAGCGAGGCGTCACTCGCGGTGACGGGACTATTGGCGAGGATGTGACCCTCAACGTTCGCACCGTACGTTCGATCCCGCTCTCCGTCGAGAAGGACAAGCTGAAGAAGGCCGGGATCCCGGCGAATTTCGAAGTTCGTGGCGAACTTCTGATGCCGACCGCCGCCTTCAAGAAGCTGAATGTGGAGCGTGAAAGCGCCGGGCTTGCGACCTTCGCGAACCCGCGGAATTTCACTGCGGGTACCGTGCGGCAACTCGACGCCAGCGTCACCGCCCAGCGCCGCCTCGATTACTTCGCCTACATGCTGCTGCAGAACGGCCGCACCTATTTCGACCGCCACTCAAAGACTCTCGACGCGCTCGAGGCGGCTGGTTTCAAAATCAATCCACATCGCAAGCTGGTTCACTCGATGGACGAAGTCTGGTCATTCATTCAGCAGTGGGAGGGAAAGCGCGATTCGCTGCCGTACGAGATTGACGGCATCGTTGTCAAAGTCGATCGCACCGGCTTGCAGGATGAACTCGGCTTCACCGGCAAGGCTCCGAGATGGGCCATTGCCTATAAGTACGCTGCGCGCGCAGGAGTCACAAAACTCGAAAACGTCCGTTGGCAGGTGGGACGCACAGGTAAATTGACGCCGGTTGCGGAGCTGTCCCCTGTATCAATCGGAGGCACCACCGTCCGCAATGCCACGCTGCACAACATGGACGAGATCGAGCGTTTGGGCGTAAAGATTGGTGACTACGTGCAGGTCGAGCGTGGCGGCGACGTGATCCCAAAAGTCGCAAAGGTGATCGAGGACAAAGATCATCTCCGCGGCCATCAGGAAATCAACTCCCCCGACAAGTGCCCCGTCTGCGGGACGAAAGTCGTTCGCACCGAAGGCGAAGTTGATTACCGCTGCGTCAACGCCAACTGTCCCGCAAAGCTGATAGGGACGATCCTCCATTTCGCCTCGCGTGGGGTGATGAACATCGACGGCATGGGCGAGTCACTCGTCGCGCAGTTGATTGAGCGCGGCCTCGTGAAGAATGTCGCTGATATCTACGACCTGACCAAGAAAGACCTCCTCAGCCTCGAGCGCTTCGCCGACAAGTCGGCGCAGAACATACTTGATGAGATCGAAAACTCCAAGCAGCTTCCGCTCGAACGCGTGATTTACGGGCTCGGCATCCGTATGGTCGGCGAGCGCACGGCGCAATTCCTGGCCGAGCATTTCGGATCGATCGAGGCTCTCGCCAACGCAAGCGTCGAGGAATTACAAAATGTCGGCGAAGTTGGCCCGAAGATCGCCGAAAGCATCGCCGAGTTTTTCAGCAATCCCGCCAATCGACAACTAGTGAAGCGGCTGGAGAAGGCCGGACTGCAGTTTAGCGGAGAAAAGAAACAACGTGGTACCAAGCTCGCCGGCAAGACGTTTGTCCTGACTGGCACATTAGCGAAATACACGCGTGACGAAGCGAAAAAAATCATCGAAGATGCCGGCGGCAAGGTGACCGGCTCGGTAAGCAAGAAGACAGACTACGTAGTCGCGGGATCCGACGCCGGCTCAAAGCTGGACAAAGCGAAAGAATTGAAAGTTCCGGTAATCGACGAAAAAGAAATGGAAAAACTAGCTGGATGACCGTAGCGCCGGCGCCGGCTGTCCGGCGGGCGTCCTTGCCCGCCATGCCTGCAGCGAATCTCTAGCCGAACTTCTTCAGCGCTTCTGTCAATTTCCCCCACGTCACATCCAACGTTTCGGGCAGCACCCGTGTCTCACTCACAACAGATACAAAATTCGCATCCGCCACCCACCGCGGCAGCACGTGCATGTGAATGTGCCCCGCAATGCCCGCCCCGGCAGCCTTCCCGATGTTCATCCCCAAGTTGACTCCATCCGGCCGGTACAACTCCCGAAGCACCGACTCCATCCGCTGCGATAGAGCCATCATTTCCTGAGCCGCGTCGACTGGCAGCTTCCGCAATTCGTCCAAGTGCGCATAGGGCACGATCATCACGTGCCCCGGCGTGTAAGGATATGCGTTGAGAATGACGTAACCATGCTGCCCGCGATGAACGATCCGAGCTTTAGCATCGTCCTTTTCCTTCGGCGCATCGCAAAACACGCAGCCTACAGTCTTCTCTGTACCCGCAACGTAAGCGTAGCGCCACGGCGTCCACAGGTAATCCATAGCAGGGCAGGTTAGCAGATAGTGACGGTCCAGAAAACTGGCCAACCCGTCGGCAAACGTCGCACTCGGTATTTGGCCCTTACACTTACGAGCCGAGCTTCCTCTTTCGACCTTTTCTGGCTGTGGAGACGGCCAAATGCCAACTGCCGATCGTAAAATGCTCAATGCCGATTGGCTGAATGCTGAGTTCTGATCGTTGAATGCTGATTTTTGAAACATTCCTGTAACCTGCACGGGATTTGCGTTTGACACTGTTCGCGCGTGGTTGTTATAGTCGAAGAGTTCCCATTGGACGCGGGTTCTTTGTTAAACGTCCGACAGCTGGGATTGTTCAAGCTCACTCGCCAGGGTGGGCCCACTACAACCTAACGACTCATCCAGCAGTCCGCAACGCAGGCCCCGCTCCGATCATCAGAGAGGCATAACCTTGTTCGACGACACCACCGCCCATTCCGATTCCTCCTCCACCGTCATGACAGAAGCCGAACCGACACCCGCTGAACAGCAGCAACCCGAAGCTCAAACTGCGGAGCAAGCCCATGCGGCCACAGAAGACAAGCCCGCCGCCACGGAAGATTTTGCCTCGGCGCTTGAGACCTTCACCACCGAAGCCGAAGAGGCCGTGAGTGAAGATCGCGTCATCAAGGGCACGGTCTTAAAGCTCACCGGCACGCATGTCGTCGTGGACATCGGCGCGAAATCGGAGGGAATGCTGCCTCTGGCGGAAGTGTTGGATCACGAAGGCAAGCCCAAGTTCAAGCCTGGCGACGAAATCGACGTGATGCGCTCCAAGGGCGAAGCCGAGGAAGGCTACATCAACCTCTCGCACCAGAAGGCGCAGCGCATTCATGCTTGGGAAGAAATCGAAAAATCCTACAACGAGAAGAAGCCCATCAAGGCGGTCGTCATCGATCGCATCAAGGGCGGCTTGACCGTCGACATTCATGGCGCGCACGCGTTCCTGCCCGGCTCGCAGGTTGATCTTCGCCCGATCCGCAATCTGGACGGCATGAAGGGCCAGACCATTGAAGTCGCCGTCATCAAGCTCAACAAGAAGCGCGGCAACATCGTGGTTTCGCGCAAGGAACTGCTCGAAGGCGAGCAGAATGAAAAGCGCTCCAAGACCCTCGAGCACCTCGAAGAGGGTTCTGTGCTGACCGGCGTCGTGAAGAATCTGACCGAGTACGGTGCATTTGTCGACCTGGGCGGGCTCGATGGGTTGCTGCACATCACCGACATGTCCTGGGGACGCCTCACGCACCCCAAGGATCTGGTCAACGTCGGCGATCAGATTCAAGTCAAAGTTCTGAAGTACGACAAGGAAAAGCAGCGCGTGTCGCTGGGATTCAAGCAGCTTACGCCGGATCCGTGGCTCGATGCGGAGCATCGCTATCCCGAGGGTGCACACGTGCAGGGACGCGTCATCAGCGTGACCGACTACGGAGCCTTCGTTGAACTGGAACAAGGAATTGAGGGCCTCGTCCACGTCAGTGAAATGACCTGGTCGAAGCGCATGAAGCACCCCTCGAAGCTGGTCAACGTTGGCGATCAGGTCGAGTGCGTGGTGCTCAACGTGAATCCCACCGAGCGCCGTATCTCGCTCGGGATGCGCCAACTGGCCGCCAATCCCTGGGATTCACTGCACGAGAAATTCCCCGTCGGCATGACCGTCGAAGGCCGCGTGCGCAATCTCACCGACTTCGGCGCATTTATCGAGATCGAAGACGGCATCGACGGCCTGGTCCACGTCAGCAACCTGAGCTGGACCAAGCGCGTGAAGCATCCTTCGGAAGTTCTCAAGAAGGGCGATCGCGTGAAAGCTGTGGTTCTTGCCATTGAGCCCGACAAGCGCCGCTTGTCCTTGGGCGTAAAGCAGCTTCAGCCGGATGTCTGGGAATCCTTCTTCCAGGCGCATCACATCGGCGACGTGGTTCACGGCAAGGTCTTGCGCGTGGCGGCGTTCGGTGCATTTGTCGAAATCGCAGAAGGTGTGGAAGGTTTGTGCCACAAGTCCGAAGCGACCGATGAAAATGGCCAGCCCCTGCATCTTGAGCCGGGTCTCGAGCATGACTTCAAGATCATCAAGATGAATCCGGAAGAAAAGAAGGTCGGCCTCAGCATCCGTGCCGTGGGCGAAGAAGCCTCCCGCTCGGAGGTCGAAGCTTACAAGCAGCCGGTCTCGAGCACCAGTTCTACAATCGGTGAACTGATCTCGTGGAAGCGCGCCAGCAACGAGAACAACTAGTTCCTAGGTAAATGTGAACGAGCCGCCCTCTTGGGCGGCTTTTCACTGTGCAGAGTAAATGGCGCTGTCATCCGAGCGGAGCCGCTTTTCAGGCGTAGCGATGGATCTCCTGAAAAGAGCCTGTACGGGATCTCCTGCACAACGAGTGAAACACGATGACCGTCGAACAATTCCGACAATCACTGCAAGACTCCGTTCCCCCCGCCGGCCTCAGCCTCGCCCTGACCGGGCTCTGGTGGGATGCCAAAGACGACTGGGAGCGAGCGCACGAGTCCGCTCAACAGGACGAGGGGCGCGACGGCGCGTGGGTGCACGCCTACCTTCATCGCAAAGAAGGAGACCCGGGCAATGCCGCCTATTGGTATCAAAGGGCAGGCCAGCCCGTCTGTAGAGAGTCGCTGGAAACCGAATGGTCGCAGATTGCGGCAGGTTTGCTTATTGCAAAGTAATTGACCCCGCGCTGTCGTAATTTTCGCCACGCAAGTTGAAAGGCGGCCGGAAAGGTACAATCCTGAGGCATGAAATACGGGATTGTAGTTTTGGCACTCCTGGTCACCGGGTCAGCCCTCGCGCAACAAACACCCCTTAACGCCCCGCTCCTCGATCACCTCACCGGCCACTGGGTACTCCGCGGTGAGATCGCCGGCAAACAGACGACGCACGATGTGGACGCGGAATGGATCATCCAGCATCATTATGTGCGAATCCACGAGGTCTCCCGCGACAAGGATCCCAAGGGCCAAGCGCAATATGAGGCCATGATTCTCGTTGGCTTCAGTGATGCTTCCAAGGCTTACACGTGTGTATGGCTCGATGTCTACGGCGGAAGCTCCATCGAGTCCATCGGCGTGGCTGAGCCCAAGGAGAACGCCCTCCCTTTCATTTTCAAGAACGAACAGGGCGAGGTCTCGTTCCACAACGATTTCGTGTACGACCCAACCGGTGACAGTTGGGAGTGGCGCATGGACAACATCGTGAAGGGGACAGCGAAGCCATTCGGACGAGTGAAGCTCACCCGCGAATAGCATGATCAGTCGTGAGTCCTCGGAATAGAACGCCGCCTTGAAGTAGAATCTCGGCATAGGGCCAGCCGTATGGGGATGAGCGATCCAGAGGTTCGGAAAAAGATTTCTGATGCCAGGTGGGACCACTTTAAACACCTGAACGACAAACAGGCTTGGCCATGGTGGCGAAAACTGATCCATCGCTTTGAAAATTGCCCGATCTGCAGGCCAGAGAAACTGAGCAAACCCAGGTGATCGGCCCGCAAGGGGCGCTGACTCTCGAATATCCAAGTTTGTCCCTTTTCCTACCGCCGTTCTAGAATCAAACGTTTGCCTTTCATCATCTGTTAATTAAAGGGAGCAAGACTTTGCCCGAATCTATCTACGATATCGCCATCATTGGCAGCGGCCCCGCCGGATACACGGGGGCCATTCGCGCGGGACAGTACGGCCTGAAGACCGCCCTTATCGAAAAAGACGGATTTCTCGGCGGTACCTGCCTGCACGTCGGCTGCATCCCCACCAAGGCCCTGCTGTTCAACGCCGAGTTGTGGGATCACCTGAAAGAGGCCAAGGAATTCGGCATCGAAGGCGTCGACGCCCGCAAGCTCAACTGGGCTGCGATTCAGGATCGCAAGAACAAGATCGTCACCAAGCACACCAAGGGCCTCGATTTCTTAATGAAGAAGAACAAGGTGGAGACCATCAAGGGCTACGGCAAACTCACGGGCCCCGCACAAAATGGTGTGTTTACGGTCGAAGTCACGAACGGCGGCAAGGCGGCCAACCTTAAAGCGAAAAACGTCATTCTCGCCACGGGCTCGGAAGCCCGCATGATTCCCGGCCTTGAGGCCGATGACAAGGTTCTTACTAACATCGAAATCCTCAGCCTGAAGGAGATTCCGAAGTCGCTGGTGATTGTGGGTGCCGGCGCGGTCGGTGTGGAGTTCGCGTCCATTTATCGTTCCTTCGACTGCGACGTGACAATTGTCGAAATGCTGCCACGGCTTGTTCCTGTCGAGGATGAAGAAGTCTCCAAGGAACTCGCGCGTGTCTACCGCAAGCGCGGCATCAATTTCCATACCAGTGCCAAAGTCGACAAAGTCGAAAAAACGAAGTCGGGAGTCTCCGTCGCGATTACTGTCGATGGCAAGCAGCAAAAGATCGACGCTGAAAAGATTCTGATTGCCGTAGGACGCAAGCCACGCACACAGAACATCGGGCTAGAACGGACGAAGATCAAGCCTGAACGCGAGTTCATCAAAACCGATTCGTGGATGCAGACCGCCGAGCCCGGCGTCTACGCCGTCGGCGACATCGTTCTGGGCACACCGCAACTCGCCCATGTTGGCGCGATGGAGGCGCTGGTCGCAGTCGCGAAGATCGCGGGCAAGCCCACGAAGCCAATTAACCCGGAGCATATTCCAGGCGCAACTTACTGCCATCCAGAAATCGGCAGCGTCGGCCTGACCGAAACCAAGGCCCGCGAAGCCGGGTACAACGTAAAAGTAGGCAAATTTCCTTTCACAGCCAATTCGCGCGCCTCGATCGTCGGCCAGCATGAAGGCTTCATCAAGATTGTTAGCGATGCCGACTACGGAGAAATCCTGGGCGTTCACATCATCGGCCCGCAGGCAACCGAGTTAATTGCCGAGGCAGTAGCCGCGATGGAACTCGAAGCCACCGTAGAAGATTTGGTGTGGACCATCCACGCCCATCCCACGCTGGCCGAAGCCATGCTCGACGCCTCGAACAGCGTCTACGGAATGGCAATCAATGCATGAGGAGGATTGAGTAATTGAGAGATTGAGTCATTGAGCGATTGGGAATCTTGAGATGCAATTTTCAATCACTCAATCACAAAATCGCGCGATCATTCAATGCATCTGATCTCCATTGTCCAACTCGGAACTGTCGACTACGCAACCGCCCTACGCCTGCAACAGCAACTCGTGGCGCTGCGCAAGGAAGAAAAAATCGGCGATGTCCTCCTCCTGCTGGAACATAAACCGGTCATCACGCTCGGACGCAATGCCAAGGCTGCAAACGTAGTCGCGTCCCCCGAACTCCTGCAAAAACGCGGTGTAGAACTCTTCGAATGCGACCGCGGAGGCGACGTGACCTTCCACGGACCGGGCCAGATCGTCGGCTACCCGATTTTCGACTTGCGCAGCTTCGCACCTCCACATGGCAAGCGCAAAACACTCGGCGCAGTCGAATTCATCCGCCGCCTGGAAGACGTCCTGATGCGCACCTGCGCCGATTTCGGCATTGCAACCAAGCGGGTACAAGGCCTGACCGGCGTGTGGACCGATCAAGATCGGGATTCGAAGCTCGCGGCCATCGGCGTACACATCTCGCGATTTGTCACCTCCCATGGCTTCGCGCTGAACGTCAATACAGATCTCAGCTATTTCAACCTGATCATCCCTTGCGGGATCACTTCCAAGCCCGTCACCTCGATGCAGAAAGAACTCGACAAAGAACTTCCTCTCAACGCTGTCGCAGAATCCATCTCGCGGAATTTCGGCGTTGTGTTTCTGTCCCAGATCCTGTGGGTCGACACGCTGGATGCGCTACTCGGGCGTACATTGGGTGTTCCGATGAAAGTGCCGGAGCATTTCCGCCAACTTCACCCCGAAGACGATACGACTTGGGCTTAGTCATGGTGGGGCGAAAGGTAGACTGGCACGTGCCCTAGCCCTTTCCCCCTCGCTCGCGATAACATCAATACATCGCACCTTCTGCGCCGTCTTACATGGGGAACAACAAAAAGAAGTCCAAAGCCAGTTCAAATGGCCATCGCCGGAATGGCAAGAACCGTGTGGCGGCGGACCCATTGGTCCGCCCGCGCGAGCGAAACTCGAGCAAGAACGGCGACTCCATCAACGCAAACCTCCGCACGTATTCCATTCCCGACTACCGTCTCGAGCACCCGACGTTCACGGTGACCCAGGCAGCCGAGAAAGACGGCCGCGTCCGCTACGAAGTCGAAGGCGATTGGGACGCTCCCGTCCCGCCGATTCGTGACTCGAAATACCTGAGCAAAGAGCAGGCGATCGAGATCTACCGCTACATGCTGCTCAATCGCAAGATGGAGATCGCCCTCGAGAATCTCTACAAGCAGGGCAAAGTCGTCGGCGGGGTCTACTTCGGACTCGGCCAGGAAGCCTGCTCGTGCGCCTCGTCGTACGCGCTCGACAAGGATGACTGGTTCGCGCCCATGATCCGCAATCAGGGAGCGTTGCTTGTTCGCGGCTTCGGCGCCCGCGACACCATGATGCAGTACATGGCCAAGGCCGACTCTCCCACCAAGGGGCGCGACGGCACCTCGCACTTCGGAGACATCGAAAAACGCAACATGGTCTCTCCCATCTCGATGCTCGGAGACCTAATTCCCGTGTTGTCCGGTGTCGCGCTCGGCGCGCGTCTGCAAGGACGCAACATCGCGGTCATGACCTGGATCGGCGACGGAGGCCAGTCCACCGGCGTCACCTACGAGGGCATCAACTTCGCCGCCGTGCAGAATCTTGGGCTCGTGCTAGTAGTCGAATCGAATCTGTGGGCGTACTCGACCCCTTCCAACATGCAGTACCGCTGCCAGGATCTTGCCGAACGCGCCATCGGATATGGCATTCCCGGCGTGATCGTCGACGGCACAGACGCCTGCCAAGTCTACGACGCCGCCCACGAAGCCATTGACCGCGCCCATCGCGGAGAAGGCCCGACTCTCATCGAAGCCAAGATGATGCGCATGAAAGGCCACGCCATCCACGACGCCGCCAGCTACGTGCCCAAGGCGATGTTCGAGTTCTGGAAGAAACGCGACCCGTTAGCACGCTTCGAAAATTATCTCGTCAAAGACAAGAAGTGGCTAAGCCCGAAAGAAAATGAAGCGCTGATTTTGGAAGTGGAAGAAGTAATCGAAGCGGAGCGGGAGATCGCAGTGAACTCCCCGATGCCAACGCCGGAATCCGCCGAAGGCGGCGTCTTCTGCGAAAACGGCTGCCACGAAATCAAGCCGAAGTACGGCATGCCTAAAGTAAAGAAGGGAACCAGTAGCTACAAAGAAACCGAAGCCGCAGTGCATTTGAAGTAGAACTATCCGGGTTCATCCGCGTAAATCCGCGGCAAAGAAGTTTTTGACTCGGTACTCGCGACTCGGGACTCAGGACTCTATGCAGCTTACCTATCTCGAAGCCATCCGCCAGGGAATCTGGGAAGAAATGGAACACGACCCGACCGTCTTCTGCCTCGGCGAAGACATCGGCATTTACGGCGGCGCCTTCAAAGTCACCGATGGATTCATCGACCGCTTCGGCCCCGAGCGCGTCATCGACACGCCCATCGCCGAGTCGGCCATCGTCGGTGCGGCTTTCGGCGCGTCGCTCACAGGGATGCGCCCCGTCGCCGAATTTCAGTTCATGGATTTCATCGGATGCGCCTTCAACCAGATCTCCAACATGGTCGCAAAGACGCACTATCTCTGGGGCGCACCCGCCCCGCTCGTCCTGCGCGGACCCAGCGGCGGATACGTCCATGGCGGTCCGTTCCACTCGCAGAATCCCGAGATGTGGTTCGTCCACAATCCCGGCCTCAAAGTCATTTGCCCAGCGACCCCTTACGACGCCAAGGGCCTGATCAAAGCGGCGATTCGCGACAACAATCCCTGCGTCTTCTTCGAACACAAGTATCTTTACCGCCGCATCAAAGAAGAAGTGCCGCAGGAAGATTACGTCGTCCCGATCGGAAAGGCGCGCGTGGCCCGCGAAGGCAACGACCTCAGCATCATCACTTACGCGGCCATGGTGCACACCGCCCTCGAAGCCGCCGACATCCTGAGCAAAGAAGGAATTGATCTCGAAATCCTCGATCTGCGCACCGTCTCGCCGCTCGACCGCGAAGCCATCGCACAGACGGTCAAGAAGACGAACAAGGTCATCATCCTCCACGAGCACTCCCGCACCGGAGGCCTCGCCGGCGAAATCGCCGCCATCATCAACGAAGAAGCCTTCGACGACCTCGATGGCCCCATCGTTCGCATCGCAGGGCTGGATTCCGCAATTCCATTCTCCCCGCCGCAGGAGCATCACTATCTGCCCAAGGTGGAAGACGTGGTCCGCGAGTCCCGCGCGTTGAAGGCATACTAGATGACCCAACAGGTGGCCACTACTCGAGTCAATGCAGAGCCAGCCATGCGAGTTTCATCACTCAGCTCACGGACTCTGGGAATCATCCTGTCAGCAGTTTCGATGACAATCGCGGCCAACTGCGCCCTCGAATACCTCTGGTGGACCGCCAAATACTCCGCCCTGACCGGGATTCCCAAGCTTGCAGAGCAGTGGACCGCAGCCGGTACCCGCGCCTCGCTTTACGGTTGGAGCTTTCTTGCGCTTGAGGCCGCCAGCATCGCTATCCTCTTCGGCGTGACCCGATCGCGATTCCTAGGTAAAGCAGGGAGATTCGTGGCGTCGCTCACAATCGCGGTTGTCGGAACAGGACTACTGGCTTTGGCTCTGAGTGTGATCAAGCAGGGACGATGAAATTCAGGGGGCTAGGGGGCTAGCAATTAGGGGTCAGGGATCTGCGGCTGGAGCCAGACAACTCGCCCCTAGCCCCTAATCCCTGACCCCTGATGTTAGTTCCCGACTGCCTTGATGCACTCTTCGAGCACATCGACGGCCACGTCGGCTTCTTCCTTCGTCACTACCAGCGGCGGGCACAGCCGAACGGTGCTCGGCCCGCAGCCCAGGAACAGCACGCCGCGCTCGAACGCCATCTCGACGATCTTGTCGCGTTCGGCTGCGCCGTATTCCTTCGTGACTTTGTCTTTCACGATTTCGACGCCGATCATCAATCCCCGTCCGCGCACATCGCCGACCAGCTTCAGCTTCTTGGGCCAGTCCGCCATGCGCTTCTGGATGTGATCTCCCACCTTCGCCGAATTCTCGACCAGGTGTTCTTTCTCGATCACATCAAGCGTAGCCATCGCCGCCGCAATCGCAACCGGGTTGCCACCGAATGTGGACGCATGCGATCCCGGAACCCAATCCATGATTTCGGCCTTGGTCATCGTAATGCCGAGCGGCATTCCGGACGCAACTCCCTTGGCCATGCAGACCATGTCAGGCTCGACTCCGGTGTGCTCGACGGCCCACCACTTGCCCGTGCGGCCGATTCCGCTCTGCACTTCGTCGACCACCAGCATGATGCCGTGACGATCGCAGATGCGCCGCAACTCTTGCATGAAGACCGTGGGCGCGACCACGTATCCGCCTTCGCCCTGCACGGGCTCGACGAAGATTGCCGCCACTTCCTCGGGAGCAAGAGTAGTCTTGAACAACTTCTCTTCGATGAAGCGCGCGCACCCAAGAGCGAAGTTGTCGGCGTCCTGCGTACCGCCAACACACCCGCGGTACACATCGGGATAGCGCACGTGCGTCACGCCTGGCACGAGTGGCGCGAACCTGCGCCGCTGCTGGGGCTTCGACGCCGTCAGCGAGAGCGCTCCCATCGTGCGTCCATGAAACGCGCCAAAGAAGGCGATGATGTTCTGCCGCTTGGTGTGATAGCGCGCCAGCTTCAGCGCACACTCAATCGCCTCCGCCCCGGAATTGCCGTAGTAAATCCGGTGCGGCCCTTTCATGGGCGCGATCTTCGACAGGCGCGCGGCCAGTTCCACCATGTTCTCGTAATAAAAATCCGTCCCTGACATGTGGATCAGCTCACCGGCCTGCTTCTGGATGGCAGCGACCACGTCGGGATGGCAGTGACCCGTCGAAGTCACGGCAATGCCGGCGGAAAAATCGAAAAACTCGTTGCCGTCCACGTCGGTTACCACGATGCCGCGGCCACTCTTGGCCACCATCGGATACGAACGCGTATAGGACGGCGAAATGTACTTCTGATCGCCCTCGAGCACGCGCTTGGCGTTGGGCCCGGGCAGGGCGGTCTTGATCTTGGGACCGATCACATCGGTCATCGTCTTGGTAGTCATTGGAGTTCCTCCCTTGGGAAGGGCACGACTTCTAGTCGTGCCGTCGGCGGTTTCGGGAAGGGCACGACTTCTAGTCGTGCCGCTAAAGCGCCCTAAGCTTAGCGGGCTTTAGCCCCTGAGGGCCCAGATACGGGGCCAGCCCTAGCGCGCTTTGGTTCAAGCGGGCATACCAGGGCGAAAGAGGCGGGAAGGAAACTAGTCGCTACCGAAGAGGTTGGGACGGAGACGCGAAGGCAGATTGGCCCGGTAGCGCCGAGGACAGACCAGGCTGTCCAGCCAGCACTCGGGCATGTGCGAATTGAGCAGTTTCCGCAGCATCGCTTTCGATCAACATCACTAATCAATTATAGCGGTAAGACGCGCCTCAGAGGAACCCCCTTTAGTAATACAAAAGTCTCATGTCGGGACAGCCGCCATCCGCTGTCCGCGGAGCGAAGCTCCGCATTCGCTCCCGAATCCCGGTATCGTGCTACGATTTCCCGCATCTAAAAACCGAGTCCCCGCTCCATCCCATTCGCGAAAGGCACGATCATGCAATACCGCTCTCTCGGCCGCAATGGCCCCCAGGTCTCAGTCCTCGGACTCGGCTGCATGGGAATGTCCGAGTTCTACTCCGGACGCGACGACACCGAGTCCATCGCCACCATCCACCGCGCCCTCGAACTCGGCATTAATTTCCTCGATACCGCTGACGTCTACGGCCCGCACAAGAACGAAGAACTCGTCGGACGCGCCATCAAAGGCGAGCGCGACAAAGTTGTCCTCGCTACGAAGTTTGGCATTGTCCGCGACCCCAACAATCCGATGGCTCGCGGCGTAAACGGCAAGCCCGACTATGTCCGCCAATCCTGCGAAGGCAGCCTGCGCCGTCTCGGCATCGACCACATCGACCTCTACTACCAGCACCGCGTCGATCCCAACACGCCCATCGAAGAGACCGTCAACGCCATGTCGGATCTGGTCAAGCAGGGCAAGGTCCGCCATCTGGGACTGTCGGAAGCCAGCCCGGAAACTCTCCGCCGCGCCGTGAAGGTTCATCCCATCACTGCGCTGCAAACGGAATACTCTCTCTGGAGCCGCGATCCCGAAGCCGAAATCCTGACGACCTGTCGCCAGTTGGGCGTCGGCTTCGTCGCCTACAGCCCGCTTGGACGCGGGTTCCTCACCGGACAATTCCGCCGCTTTGAAGATCTCCCCGCCGACGATTACCGCCGCAACACGCCTCGCTTTCAGGGAGAAAACTTCCAGAAAAATCTGGACCTGGTGCGCAAGGTGGAAGAAATCGCCGCCGAGAAGCGTTGCAACCCTGCTCAGCTCGCTTTGGCTTGGGTGCTGGCGCAAGGCGACGATATCATTCCCATCCCCGGTACGAAGCGCAGAAAATATCTGGAAGAAAATGTCGCCGCGCTCGATGTGCGCCTCACACCCCATGACCTGCAGCGCATTAGTGAGGTCTTTCCGGCCGACGCCGTCTCCGGTCCACGATATCCGGAAAACGTTATGGCATTGGTGGATCGTTGAGCGAAACGCAAATGAACCCACCTTCCACCTTCGAGCAGGCAGTCGACGCGATCGTAGCGGGAGACCTGCGCACGCTCGAGCGCGCATTGCTGGACGTTCCAGAATTAATTCGCGCCCGATCGACACGCGAACACCAGGCCACGTTGCTGCACTACGTCGCCGCCAATGGAGTGGAAGATGAGCGCCAGAAGACTCCGCCGAACATAGTGCGGATCGCCGAGTTCCTGCTCGATTCGGGAGCCGACGTCAACGCCACAGCCGCCATGTACGGCGGCAAAGCCACAACCATTGGACTAGCGGCCACCAGCATCCATCCCGAAAAGGCTGGCGTCCAGGAAGCGTTGATGCAGCTGCTTCTCGATCGTGGGGCAACGCTCGATCCAACTCTGATCAGCGCCTGTTTGGCGAATGGGCGTTCCCGGGCCGCCGAATGGCTCGCTGAGCACGGAGCCGACATCGATCTCGAAGCTGCCGCTGGCCTCGGCCGCCTCGATCGAGTGCAATCATTGTTCGATGACAACGAAAACCCGCGTCCGCCCACGACGCAGTTGCAGCTTGAGCGCGGATTTCTCTGGGCCAGCGAGTACGGCCACAATGATGTGATCGAATTCCTTCTGCAACGCGGCGTGCCTGTGAATGCCGCCGCAGATACGGGCCAGACCGCCCTTCACTGGGCCGTCATTGGCGGACAGGTCGAGACCATCACCCTGCTCCTGTCCCACGGCGCCAATCTCGAGGCGCGCAATCGCTACGGCGGCACCGCGCTCGGCCAGGCCATGTGGTCCCACGCTCACAGTAATGGAGGCGTCAACTATCGCGCAGCAATCGATGCTCTCCTCAAAGCCGGCGCCCTGCCCGAGACCTAGCGCTTCTGTAACCGCATCGCAATTCCGTTGCGGAACTCAGGCGTCTTCATGAAACGCTCGCCCCCTGCGTGCTGGAAGTTTTCTGTCCCGCGCTCCGACCCGGTCGCAACATCGACCCACTTCAGTTCATATCGCCCCGCCGGCAAGTTCAGCGTGATCTCCGTCGGACCGTTCCCGTCCACGTACATCGCAAACACGCCTTTTGCGGAAGCCAGCAGGTGCGTCGTCACCCCGCCGGCGTGTTTCACCGTACCAAAATCCGGGGCCATCTCCACCAGCGGCAGCCCGCGCAAGAACTCACTCAGCACCTTCAGCCTCTTCCGAAGCCCCGGACTCCCTCCACCTGGTCCATTCGGCTCCAGATCCGTTCCATCCTCATGCCGGACGCTGAACGAATAGTCCAGGTGATCGAACACGCCTCCGCCTGCGAGCATGAAGTTCCACGCCTGCCGCGCGTAGCTCTCATCCTCGCGTCCCAGAAAGCCGGTTTCGTCGTACGAAAGCGCCTTGCCCAGCTCGTAATTCAAGGTCGCCGCCTCCGCGTACGCGTAGTGGAAATTCACCACGCTCACTCCCGGGAGCAATGACTTCACCGCATACCGAAAGTTGCTGCAATCCTGTGCAATCAAATGTTTGCTGGGCAACCCGGCCTCGGCCGTTGCAATCCACTCCGCGACACGCGCCTGCCATGCCATCGTCGCCTCGTCCGGCAGGTCCACCGAGTTCGGATACTGATCACGCCCCGTAAACAAATAAGGATTCACAACGTCCGCCAACATCGGCCGATCCGACCATGGCTCATTCGCAATCTCAAAGATCACATTCGGATGCGTGCCCGCCTCGCGCACAATCTTCGTCACATATTTTTCCTGGTACGCGAGTATGTTCCCGTTCTCCAAGGTGTTCAGCTTCTTCCAATCGATGGCGTCGGTCGAGTTCACATTGTTCTCGCCCTTGAACGGAGACAGATTCCACTGCATCTCTCCATATTGCGAGGAGAACAATCCAATCTCTACCACAATCCCGCGCCGATCGGCTTCCGCGAGGAAATCGTGCAGGCGCCAAAAATATTCCGGATTCCACTTCTCCAGATCAAACTTATTCCCACCTCCCGCGTATCCCGCCTGCTCGCTGCGTGCCCACGGCGCCACAAATTTCCCGCTCTCCGGAGCCAGATCATTTCTCCGAATCCCGAACGATTTACCCGGTACCTCCACGTACGACCCGCCAAACAACCGCGTGTAGTTCAGCCCGTCAGCTTCGATCGTCGCCAGATACTTGTGATAGTCGAAATCCCCGTTGAGCACCGCCCCGTAATGTTCCCCACTCCCAATCAACGCCATCGCCCGCCCATGAAACAAGAAATAATGCGGATTCTGGGGATGGAGCCGGATCGGTACCTGCTGGGGCTGACCTTGCCTATAAAGTGAAGTGGGTGCCCCAGGTCTCGCAGCAGTGGCGAGACCTGGGATTCCCGACAGTGTCAGTACCAACAAAAATGTTCGGTAACGGGTA
>Ga0070730_10000779_pt1 | contig 34047 bp, 13 predicted proteins | sample Coa_R1_3_FD_66447 | JGI IMG/M metagenome (GOLD analysis project Ga0070730, IMG submission 66447) | Surface soil microbial communities from Centralia Pennsylvania, which are recovering from an underground coalmine fire - Coalmine... | ecosystem: Environmental > Terrestrial > Soil > Unclassified ... | reverse complement strand
TGTTTGGCTTTTTTCCAGCGGCTTCCGGTTGAGACAGTTTTAGGATCGCCTTTCGCGTGCGATAGCCATCCTTCCAAGCGAGGAAGGCGAAGCTTTGTCTCTAGCTCGGTCAAATCAATTTTCTATATAACAGACAACCCTGCTCCGTATCGGTACCAGGCGTTCTTGCTGTATCGGTTCTGGCCTATCCGCGCCCATACCACAAAAGAGAAAACAAGACAGCCCATCAACGTCAACGTTGTCTCGAACGCAGCCATAGAATCCCGACGCAGTTTCTTGAGCTGTCAGGCGAGCTGAGTGAGAGACTTGAAGGAGAACAAGCATGCGAACACTTTCCTTGATCAACATGCCTTTTTCAAATCTTTTGATGCCGTCTATTGCCCTGACGCAACTCAAGGCGAGGTTAGACGAGGAGTTCAAGGATCAGCTCCGAACCGAAGTTGTTTACCTCAATCATGACTTTGCGCGATACATGGGGGTTGAACTTTACAACTACGTTACCAACTCAATGGAGTCTTTGAATACAGGTCTCGGCGATTGGATGTTGCGGCACGTTTTGTTTCCCGAACTCGCGGACAACAGCGAAAGCTATTGGCGGCGATATTTCCCGCATGCAAACCCGGCGACGACGCGGCTCAAGGCGGCCATCAGCCGGCTGCGCCCCGGATGGAGCGCGCTGTTTGAGGACCTTATCAAGAAATGTCGCTTATGCGACAGTGACATCGTCGGCTTCACGAGCATGTTCATGCAAAATGTCGCCAGTTTTGCCATGGCGCGAAAACTCAAGCTGCACCGGCCGGACATGACCTTAATTATCGGAGGCGCGAACTGCGAGTTCCCAATGGGACGTGTGATCGCGGAGCAGATTCCCGAGATAGACTTCGTCTTTTCGGGACCGGCATTGAAGAGCCTGCCGGAATTCTTACGATACTGGCTTGCCGGAGAAAGAACAAAATGCCAATCGATTCGGGGAGTGCTGTCGCGAGCGGCTCCTATGCCCGCGTCCGGTGCCGCCACCATCGGCGAAGAGTTGAACATAAACACCCCCATCCGGCTCGACTATGAGCCGTTCATAGAGAGATTGCATGCATACTTTCCCGCCCTGAACGCCAAGCCCGTGCTCCCGCTCGAAACGTCGCGAGGGTGTTGGTGGGGTGAGAGAGCGCACTGCACGTTTTGTGGGCTGAACGGGGCCTCAATGTCATATCGCGCCATGAAACCCGACATGGCTATCGAGCTTTTCAACGACATGTTCAGATATACGGGAAAGGTATCCCAATTGGCTGTCGTAGATAACATTTTGCCCGAGAGTTATTTTCGAGAGGTCCTTCCTTTTCTGGCCACGCCTGAAAACATGGAGATCTTCTATGAGGTCAAAGCCAGTCTGACTGAGCAGGATATGGCAGCACTTGCCAAGGCTCGAGTTAAGCAAATACAGCCGGGCATCGAGTCACTGATCACGCCGACCTTGAAGCTGATGAAGAAAGGCACCACGGCTTTTCAAAATCTTCAATTGCTGAAACTGTGTGCCATGTACGATATTCGTCCCCACTGGAACCTGTTGGTTGGTTTTCCCGGAGAAAGGGAAGCAAGCTACCGGCGCTACGTGCAGATTCTGCCGCGTTTGGCACATCTTCATCCTCCCTCCGGCGTCTACCCGGTCCGCTTTGACAGATTCAGCCCGTATTTTCATCAGGCAAAAGCCTATGCGCTGGATCTGCAGCCGCTTGAATTCTATAAGCTGATTTATCCGTTTGCCGAGAGCGATTTATACGACCTCGCCTATTTCTTTGCAGATCGCAACATCATGGCGGAATACTTTACCGACATGGCAAGGTGGATAGGGCAAATGCGGCCGAAGGTCGCTGATTGGCAGGCTCGATGGAATAACGCCGGACAGGGTCTTGCCCCCAAACTTTGTTTTATGGGTGATTCCGGCAAGATTTATGATTCGCGTTCCGGCAAGGCCATGGAACTCTCGATTAGCGCGACGGGCAGCGAAATTCTCAGGTATTTGGAGAGGCCCGTACGACGCGAGGAATTAGTTAAAGCGTTTGCCTCCGTTGGCGAGTCCCATCTCATCCAGGAGTTGCAGTCGCTGGAGGACATGACTCTGGTGTTCCAGGAAAATGACCGATTCCTGAGCCTGGTTCTCGATGACGACCGGGAAGTCAAACGGCGGGTGGAACACGCGATGGCGGCCCTTCCTACGAGAAGCAATCTGCCCGACGTCGCTGCACTGGCCGTAGAAGCCTGAAGGATGGCAGCCGATCATGGAGCGCACGGCGATGCGCAAGATTTTCTACACCACGGCCGCAGATGAACCTGGATCTCGTGGCCGGACAAAAACGCACGAATCGAACTCCACTAATCCTGAGATGAAAACCAGGGCTTATTGCCGGTCAATTGGGGGGGGGAATCAGTTTTGCGGAATATGAGCAGGGCTTCATTCTTCATCTCAATCGCAACTTTATTCTGGTTGTTCAGCTGCACGATAGATGCCGTGGCTGCGACGGCGCTCAAAGGCACTTTGGTCGATCCCCAGGGCCGGCTGGTTCCGAATGCGACCATCAGAGTTTTGAGGCGCGCAGACTCCACACGACGTGAGACCGCGACGGACGCGGAGGGACAGTTCATCCTCGCTGGTCTGGAGGGAGGAGAATATCGCCTTACGGCAGAATCGCCTGGTTTTGTGGCTCTTACCCGGACTATTGTGGTGCAAGTGCAGGGAGAGCAGATCGAGAATCTGCAGTTTCTCACTCTGGCGTCGCGAAGCGAATCGGTCGTTGTTGCCGCCACAGTGGCGGATGCGGGTATTTTCGAGCCGGATCCGGCCCAGCGCGTGATGATTCGCGATGAGACTCTGGACGCGAACCCTGGGAGGCCAGGCATGCCAATCTCGATTCCAGGCATGCCCGTCGAGTCCCCCAGCGGCGGCGTGAAACCACCGCAGTACTTCTCCCCCGGTGTTGCAGGGGACCATGGTGAGCCGATTGCAATGTTTTTCCAAGTGGGCGGATATCTTTTCCCCAATAACCTGCCGGCCAACGCTCATGGCAACGGCTATGCAGATCCGAATATCATAATCCCGGTTGCCATCGAGAGCGTACAAACGGACGGTGCAGCCTTTAACGTGCGGGAAGGAAACAACTCCGTAAACTCCTCTATCACCTTTGGACTTCGTGATCGTGTTGAGCCGATGCTGCGGCTTACCGCAGACAAAGATGATTCCAATTTGGTCGCGGCATGGAGCCCGAAAAACCCGGCCAACCGGGCTTGGCTGGGAACGGAGATTTCCTTCGGCAACGGTTATCTCAAAAGGTTGGAGCATCGCAAGCAGTACAAGGGCACTGTCGCTCGAACATTCACCTTCGGCAAGCATGAGCTATCCGCCTATGGAGCCGGTTATTACGGTACCGCCTTCCAGCCGGGCTTGATACCGATTGACAGGCCCACGCCCGATGACACGATCGATCCCCGCCAGCATGAGGAAACCTCGAACGGCGTGGTGATTTTCAACGATATCTGGCGCCTTACCGACCATCGTCAGTTTCAGTTTTCAGGCTTCTATCGTTACTACACGCTCGATGTGCGACCGAACTTCGGCGATGGCTTGATCCGGCAAAGCGAACATCGCAATGTGAATTCTGAGGATGTGCTTTATGAAGATCGATTCAGAAATTTCGTCTCTGTGCTGGCTGGCTTGGACTTCCGGCGCGAGGCGCCGCGCGGCCTGAATCTCGACAAAGCAGATGCTTCAGGTCTGTTCCTGCCCAGCACCTCGAACAACCTCACCATCGGCTTCTATAGTCCCTTCGCGGCGCTGGATGGCGATCTGTTGCACGCCCTGCACTATGACCTAGGCTACAGAGTAGACCGCATCACAATGGAAAACCAGGATTTACTGCGCCCGAGTTCTTCCTTCAGACGGGATGTCACGGTAAGTTCTCCCAAGGGGACGCTGACATTCTTGCCGCCAAGGTCAGTGACATTCCTGCCCAGCCTATCGCTGAGCTATGGACAGTCCTTCCACACCGAAGACCCGCGTATTGGTACCACCGCGATACAGAATGGAACGATCGTGGCAAAGGCGCGTTCCTATCAGCTTGTAGCCAGCAAGACAGTCGCCCTAACCGAGTTCCGCCTCACCTTGGCGCACGTCACGACGGCGCAGCAACTGGCGCGTATATCTAACGACACCGGATTACAGGAAAACGTGGGGCCCGGAATTGTGAAATCACTGACCATCACCGCCCGGCGCTATTTCGCGCATGGCTTTATTCAAGGCCTATTTGCAAAGGCAGACGCACGAGATCGGATAACTGGTGAACCTACTCCCGAAGCACCTCGGCAGATATGGAACATTCTGGCAACAGTAGACAAGCTGCCGTTTCACCTGCTTGCTCGTGGACAATATGAAGACGTGGGTCGCAAGCCGCTCGGCGATGGGTTCACAGCGGTTCCGGTACGCGAATTTCGCGGTGCGCTTATTAGGCCCTTTCCGAGGAAGGGCGTTGACCTAGGTGTAAATGTTTTCGTGGCTAAAGGATTTGGTGGCCAGACGTTGGAGACACTTGCGCTTCCTGAAGAAGGCTCTCCTTTCGAACGCATCACAGGGTTTCTCCTGAAATCTTATGTGAGTGTCTCTTTTACCTATCACTTCCGGCACCCCTGAAAGTAGGTTCTTCATGTGGCCTGTGTGGGATGAGAAAAGCCAGATCCAAGCCCTGAACCGAACCCCATCTGGCTTGCCCATGAAACCCGGACGGTGCGCCACTTTGACGCACGATTACAAGCGCAACCGGGAGCACCACCCTGTTCGCCGCTTTGAGCATGCTGAATGGCTAGGTCATCGGTGAGTGTATGGCACGCCACCGTCATCAGGAGTTCTTGAAATTTTTACGCCGTTTGGAGCGAGAGTGCCATCTCCTCTGGCTCTTTACCTGATTGTGGATAATTACGGAATCACAAGCACCCCAAGGTGAAAAAAATGGCTGCAAAAGCGACGATCCAAGCATTAACCGGAACCCTTGACAATAGAATTAGCCCATGATATCTTCACGCATCCAAAGCTCTTAACCTGACCTCGTGGGAAAGCCTCTATCCAACTGGGGATGGCGAAGCCATAATATATCCACGCCAGCAAAGGATCGACCTATAACTGGACTAAGATCATCTTGTCTGATTCGCCTTCCGGCATATGGAACCAGAAGAATTAGGTTAGTCGGATTTCCTCACGCAGGCGGAGGTGCATCTGGGTTTCATCGTTTGTTTTGCGGAGTTCGCTCAGCAACCGAAGTGATAGGGATCCAGCTTCCCGGGCGCGAGAATCGAGTGCGCGACCCCCTCAATAGTAACTTGCAGGTTCTGCTGAGCGATATTGTGGAAGAGCTTGCTCCCGAGCTTCACGATGACATACCATTTGTCTTCTACGGGCACAGTTTAGGCGCGCTCCTGGCATTCGAAGTAGCAAGACGATTTCGTGCCCGGCGGGTCGTGGCTCCCAGCGGGCTTATTGTCTCGGGACGAATGCCTCCTCACTTACCATTGGTTCGTCCTGCCCTGCACCGGCTTGCCGATCGGGACCTGTTGCGCGAGGTCACCCTGCTTGGGGGCATACCACGAGAGATTCAAAGCCAGCCGGAAATGTGCAATCTGATTCTGCCGCCGCTGCGAACGGACTTGAAACTGGATGAGACCTACCTCTACTCACCGGAGCCGCCCCTCGAGTGTCCGGTTCTCGCATGTGTTGGGTCAAATGACCCTGAAGTTTCGGTCGACGCAATGCGGCAGTGGCAGTTATGCACTCGCTCACGGTTTGTTTTCAGAACCTTCGAGGGTAACCACTTCTTCATGCACGGGAATGCCACTTCATTCACGAATGAGGTGGCGACATTCCTGCATAGCGTAACGCCGGTCGAGATGCCGTGAGCTGCTGATGGACGGCGAGCTTTTCGTTTGCTTTTGCCGCTATTCCGTAACGTTGCTGCCAGGCTTGAGGCCGCTGCTAATTGCGCGGGGCGAGCCCGGCGCAAACATTCCAACTGCTATACCAACCACTTACCAGTGACTACCGGGGGATTTTCATGCGTCGCACTCTAGGTTTTATTGTCTTAGTCTTGATTGTTATCGCAGGAGTATTTCTAGCAAGACGAACCAGCTTTCCAGATCTCCCTGCAGTTGGCTCTTCCGCACCGGACTTTACTCTTGCCGACCAGGATGGTAAACCGGTGAGCTTGAAAGATTACCGTGGCCAATGGGTGGTGCTCTTTTTTTACCCAAGCGATGCGGGTAGACGAGGCAGAGAAGGAACAAGTAGCTTTCAGCGAGATATAGGCAAGTTTCAAGACATGCATAGCGTTGTCATAGGTATCAGCAAAGACGATATATCCACCCACAGGACGTTCGCTAGTCAGCAGCATTTACAATTTCCCGTTCTTTCGGACGTGGGCCGGCGGGTGACGGAACAGTACGGCTCATTTCATAGAACACACCTAGTATTCAAGTTCGTTGTGTATAGCACGATCATCATCGATCCAAAAGGCAGGGTGGCCAGTGTGCTCGCGGACTTCGACATGCCTGATCCCAGTAGCAATGTGCTCGATACACTGAGCGCTCTGCAACACCCATAAAATCTGCGCAAATGACGGACTGATCACTGTTTTGCGATGGCAATGCCCCACGCGTCCGCACGGTTGACGCTCCCGGAGGGCGGAGGCTCGCCCTAAACAGCCATCGCCTTCCCGTAAGGATTCATCCCATGCTGGAACTGTTGAATCGTTATTCTCATGGTTTGGTGTCGATCCCTTTCTTGCACGCATTGCGCGCGCGAGGCTGCCTGGCCCGGCTGGCGGAGGTACGCTGTGTCTCCGCCGAGCAACTAGCGCGCGACTTCTCCGCCAACCGCGGATATTTTGACGTCGCTCTGAGAATGCTGGTCTGTCTTGGCTGGATTCGCCCTAGTGCGGAAGGGGGTTTTCAGGCGACGGCTGAACTGACCCACATAAACGTCATTCCAGATCAAATCATGGATCTCTGCCTTTTTCCGTTTGATTCGTATATCCAAGGCCAGTCCGCGGAGTCTCTCCATCCTTGGTTAGAAAGATCGGAACAGCGCTGGAACAGTGAGCATCCCTATCTTCCGGACTATCTCGATGGCCTTCTCTTAATCCCGTTGCTGCAATCTCTGCGAAATCAGGGGCGCTTGGATATCCGCGAAGCACAGGATGACGGCACATCCGGCGCAATTTTACGTATGAAGGTCGATTCAGCAGTGCGGCGCGGAATCGAAGATCTGTTTATTGCAAAGAAGTGGGCATCCCGACAGGGTGAAGAACTCCGACTGAATCGAGCCGGCCGTTTTGTAATTGACAGGATGCCGGTTACGGCAACAGTAGCCTCCTACAGGCCGATGCTTGGACAATCCTGGGAACTGCTGTTTGGGAGGGCGAAAGAGGTCTTTGCTCTAGGTGACGGAGGGCACGAGAGGCACGTAGAGCGCACCCTCAACGTGATTGGAAGCGGCTTTCAACACGAGAAGTATTTTGCGGCATTGAGCGATCTGGTTCTACCCTGGTTCAATCATGAGGACTTTTCCGCGCAACCCAAATACATCGTCGATATGGGTTGCGGTGATGGCTCGTTGCTCCGCCGCCTATACGAGAACGTACGCGACCGAACCCGGCGCGGCAAGGTGCTCGGCGCGCATCCCTTAATTGCCATTGCAGTCGACTTCAATGAAAAAGCGCTGCGTGAAGCGTCGCGGACACTGGATGGAATCGAACACATCGCTATCCAAGGCGATATTGGAAACCCGGTGGCGCTGATCGACAGCCTTCGTGCGCGGGGAGTCGAGGATGTTCACCGCATGCTCCACGTGCGCTCGTTCTTAGACCACAATCGGCCGTATCGAGCGTGCCTGGATCGCGACGCAGCGCGGAAGAGACCGCGTCTCGCCAACAGCGGGATCCACATTGACGAAGAAGGCAAGTTGATCCCCCTGGGAGACATGGTTCAGAACACGGTCGAGCACCTCCGCCGCTGGGCGCAGATCGCCAACGATTTCGGCTTTGTAGTGCTTGAGGTGCATAGCTTGGCTCCGGCCCTGACTGCCCGGTATCTTGACGAGAGCGAAAGCTTCCATTTTGACGCTTACCATGCTTTGTCGCACCAATACCTGCTCGAGGCGAACACGTTCCTTGCTTGCGCGGCGGAGGCCGGCTTGTTCTGCGGCGCCGGGCGCTGCCTAGGTTTTCCTAAGCATCTACCGTTTAACCGTATCACCCTCAACCATTTCGAGAAGCGTCCATATGTCGTGCGTCCGGTTCGTGATGAAGATGCCCTCGCGCTGGAGCAGCTCGAGCAGGTTTGGGCGCTGACGGCTTCCGGCCGGTCGGAAGACAAAAGGGAAACCGTGCGCGAGACTTTCGCGGGTGATTTCGGGGAGAGCGCGTTCCTGCTGGAATGCGAGGGCCGCGTCCAGGCGTACGTTCGCTCCCACCAGGGAGAAACGATTCGGCTTGAGTCCGCGCATGAGCGCCCTGGAGCCTCAGCCAGTCATCTCCGGGATTTGCTGCAATTCATCGAACAATACTGGGATCTGGCCGGTGTCGGCCCGATCACCGGTATCGAGGCCTGTCGCGCGACGCTCTCTGCGAGACAAGGCACAACATCGCTGGCGGATTCCGTCGCCTGCGAAATGCGGGCGCGCGTAGCAAGATATCCGTTCGCGACGAACGACGACCCCCGAAGAGCGGAACTCGAATTGGGTGCGTTTTCTTTCCGCTGGCTGCTCGCAAACTTGCAGCGCATGGGCGTGATGCGCAGAGCTGACGAAACCTACAGCATCGATGCGCTCAAGCGCCGGCTTGGTGTAGCGGCGAAATACTACCGCTACTTCGACGCACTCATGCGTCGGCTTCACGATGAAGGTCTGGTGGTGGTGCGCGGCGATTGCGTCGCGACAACGCCTCTCGTTGGCGATTACGCCATTGCCGACGACCAGATCCTAGAGTTCAGGCGCTATTTTCAGGAGCGCTATCCTGCGAGCGTCGGGTTGATGAACCTGACTGCGTGCTGCCTCGCACGCTACGAAGAGATCCTCACCGGCCGTATCGATATCGCAGAGGTACTTTTCCACGATGCTGGCCATCACGTCTTCCAGGAAGTCTTTCGCGGGGACGTGGTATCGGATTTCTTCAACCGAATTGTCGCCGAAACTATCGAGGTCACGGTGGCCCGGCTCAAGGGGATGGTACCAAGGGTCCGAATTCTCGAAATAGGCGCCGGGACAGGAGGCACGACGCAGGCGATTCTCCGAGTGCTTCAAACGCTCTTGGGGTTTACGGAGTTCTGCTTCAGCGACATCTCTTTGTCGTTTATCCGAAGCGCCCAACGCCGGTTCGGGAACGAGTATCCGTGGGTTGAGTACCGCCCGCTCAATATCGAGGAGGACCTGACTAAGCAGGGATTCGTGAACTCCAGCTTCGATATCATCGTCGCTGCCAACGTTCTCCACGATACGCGCGACATCGAGTTTACCCTGCAGCAGATCCGCGGGCTGCTCAAGCCGGGCGGCCTGCTGCTCCTGAACGAATACACCTCGGTCAAGGATTGTTTGACGTTCTCCGGCGCCTTGCTTCACGGCTGGTGGCTATTTGAAGATCCTGAACGCCGCCAGCGCGATAGCTGCCTGATGAGCCTTCCGCAGTGGCAGAACGCGCTCAAAAACTCCGGCTTTTCGCTGGTGGAATCGTTTCGGCTGCCTACCCAGAGCGCGGCTTCGGAGTGCACCCAGAGCGTAATGCTGTGTGAATCTAGCGCAGGGGCGGTATCGTTCACCACGGCTCGCGCGCCGGCCAGGGTGGTAGCGCCAACCAAGATGCCGTCGGACGATCGAGCAGGCAGGCCTGCGGATTATCAAGGAATCCTCGCGGAACTCGTCGAGAAGAGCATCCGTACAATCCTTTCCGAAGCGCGAGCGTCGGCCTTCCATGCGCAGCGGCCATTGATGGAGATGGGGCTCGATTCGATCGAATTGGTCGAATTGAAGGCGCTGCTGGAGCAGCGGTTCGACATCAAACTGTCTCCGACATTTTTCTTTGATCACGAGACGCCGGAAAAGGTCGTGGCAGCATTGGCAACCAGGGTATCGCTTCAGCAGCTGCAAAAGCCATCGCAACACAACGGCAGAGGTTCTGGCTATCTTGATCTGCCGGACGCAAAGCCAAAGGTGCGTGCCGAGCAAGCCAGCGACACCGTTGCCATTGTAGGCGTGGCGTGCCGGTTCCCCGGCGGCGCGTCGTCACCGGATGCATTCTGGAAGCTGCTCGAGCGAGGCGGACACGGCATTGTCTCGTTGCCCGCTGACCGTTGGCGCTGGCCGGGGTTCGTTGAGGCCAGCAGCGCGCACAAAGGGATCGATCGCGGCGGATTTCTGCATCGCATCGACGAGTTTGATGCGTCCTTTTTTCGCATCTCGCCGCGTGAAGCCAGGCTGATGGATCCTCAACAACGTCTCCTGCTGGAACTTAGTTGGGATGTGCTCGAACATGCCGGCCATCGTGCATCGGAACTGGTAGGACGCAAGGTCGGCGTGTTTGTCGGGGTATGTCACGCGGATTATCGCGACGTTCTCACCGCCAACGCCGATGCCAGTGTGCTCGAAGCCTATGCTGGATCAGGGAGCGCCCATTCACTGCTGTCCAATCGCATTTCGTATTTTTACGACTTCAAAGGGCCCAGTAAGTCGGTGGATACAGCCTGCTCGAGCTCGCTGTTTGCGCTTCATGACGCCGTCAGTGCCATAAGGCGGGGCGAGTGCGAGCAGGCGCTCGTAGGGGCCGTGAACCTTCTCTCGAGTCCGGTGAACAGTATCGCCTATTACCAGGCCGGCATGCTGTCACCGAGCGGTGTCTGCCGCGCCTTCGACGCAGCCGCGGATGGTTTTGTCCGGGGAGAGGGCGGCGCGATGCTATTGCTCAAGCCCCTTGGCATGGCGCTCGCGGACGGTGACCAAATCTATGGTCTGGTCAAGGGCACGGCAGTCAACCACGGTGGACAGGCAGCGTCACTCACGGCGCCAAAGCCAGAGGCACAAGCGGACGCAATCGAAGCCGCCTGGAACGCAGCTGATGTTGATCCTGAATCTGTTGCCTACATTGAAGCGCACGGCACCGGCACCAGGCTGGGCGATCCTGTCGAGGTCGTTGGTTTAATCGAAGCATTCCGGCGGTTGTATAACGCGCGGGGCGCAGCATGGCCCGCGAAACCTCATTGCGCTCTAGGATCGGCAAAAAGCAATGTGGGGCATCTGGAGGGGGCAGCCGGACTAGCCGGAATAATCAAGGTTCTTCTGGCGATGCAAAACCGCTCGATCCCTGCCACGCTCAATTTCACAGAGCTCAATCCCGATATTGATCTGACCGGCAGCCCGTTTTTCATCGCAAGTGGAAACGTAGACTGGCCGCGCCGCGTTGACCAGTGGGGATGGGAACTGCCCAGAAGGAGCGGAGTAAGTTCGTTTGGTTTCGGCGGCGCCAACGCACATGCGGTCATCGAGGAGTATCCGCTTACCCGTTCGGGGTTTGAGCGCGAGAATTTCGGCTACCTGATCCCCCTTTCGGCAAAGAGCGCTGAGCAGTTGATGGAGCGGGGGAAAGGGTTGCTCGAATTCCTCGAATCAACAGGCGGCGAGGGGCGCTTGTCCGCCGTGGCCTATACGCTGCAAGTTGGCCGTGAACCCATGGCGGAGCGCGTTGCCTTCGTCGTCCATACTATGGAAGAGCTCAAGGCGGCGTTGCGCGCTTACCTGGCAGGCGGGCGCATGGCATCGAATTGCTACCGCGGCCACGCGGAACTGGATCACCTTCGAACCGGCGCGCCACAAGAAGGCAGTAAGGAGTTCGAAAGTATCGGCGATGAAGAACTGGGGAAGCTTGCTTCGCTGTGGGTGCGGGGGCTGGAATTGGATTGGAACAGTTTCTACGGCGACGCTAAGCCCCACCGCATCGGCATGCCTACCTATCCTTTTGCCAAAGAGCGCTATTGGATTGGAAGGGCCGCGGGCGAGCAAGCGAACGGCAAAAAAGCCGCTACCGTCGCAATCCTCCACCCCTTGCTGCACGTGAACACCTCCGATCTGGAAGAGCAGAGGTTCAATTCAATCTTCACCGGCGAAGAGTTTTTCCTGGCGGACCATCGAATCCAAGGTCAACATTTGTTGCCGGCGGCAGCGTATCTGGAAATGGTGCGCGAAGCTGTTACACGTTCCATGGCGAAGTCGGATAGGCCCGGGCAGGCGCGGACAGTCAGAATAAAAAACCTGGTCTGGCTGAGACCACTGATCGTGGAAATGGAACCTGTGGAGGTGCATCTTAGCCTCTTTCCCCGGCACGGAGGCGAAGTTGATTTCGCGGTGTACAGCCGAGCCGGAGCTACAGATCGCACCATTCACGCGCAGGGTGTCGCTAGCCTGGGCGCCGCGATTGACTTTCCGCAGCTGGATGTAGCCGCGCTCACAACGCGGTACCAGCGGAACAATTATTCGGCGGAGGCCTGCTATGCCGCGTTCGCGGACCTAGGAATCGTCTATGGCGCCGGGCACCGTGGCATCGAAGGGGTTCACGTGGAAGGGGACGAGGCGTTGGCGCGGCTGTCGCTCCCCATACCGACATCGGATAAGGATCTTGTTTTGCATCCGGGCGTGATCGATTCGGGTTTGCAGGCAATCATCGGCTTCGCGCTGGCGTCCGGAAAGCAAAATCACAGACGATCTCTTTTCCTGCCTTTCGAGTTGCAGAATGCGGACTTCTACGGCGCCTGTACGCCAAAGATGTGGGCGGTAGTGAGGCGCCGCGCAGCCATCGCTGGCGGAGATGCGGAGTGCTACGACATTGAGCTGTGCGATGAGGAAGGGCGCATTTGCGCCCGCTTGCATGGGTTGACCATGAGAGTGGCGGAGACGCCGCGAGAGGGCGCGGTCTTAGAACTTTTGGAAGCTCAGCAACACCGACAGGGAAAAGTTGTTGAGCGTACAACCCAACAGGTACCACAAGCGGAGCAAGAGCCGGTTTCTCCGGCGGACAGGCGGAGAGCGCGGTTTTCTTCGGAGATGCGCGCGCCGGCGCCGGAGCCGGCCGAGCCCCTGGCCATTAATGGGATGGGGGCCATGTGGGCGCGGATTTGCCAGCAGAATCAAAAGTACGATATCGATCTGTCAGATGAGTATGGTTGTGTGAGCGTACGCTTTCGCGGCTGGACCGAGCAACCGTTGAAGAATGCAATCGAAGGTGGCAAGTCCCTGGTGACGCCGGCAGAAAGAGAGGTGGTCGTGACGCCGGTCTGGGAGGCCGTTGCCGTAGAGCGGGATTTTTCGTATCACGTCCCGGCGGGCTCCAGCATGGTGGTGATCGGTGGCACGAACGAGCAGCGAAGAGCGATACAGACGCTGTATACGGAAGCCAAATACGCCGAGGTGGATTCGACAGAGAGCGTGGAGTCGATTGGCGCCAAGATCGGGGGATTTGGCAAGGTTGGACATCTGGTGTGGATAGTGCCTCAACATCTTACCGACGCTTTCACTGCCGAATCGGTGATTTCTGAACAGCGCAACGGAGTCCTTCAAGGATTCCGTCTGATTAAAGCCATGCTGGCCGGCGGCTACGGCGATCGGGCCCTGACTTGGACCGTATTGACGACCGGGGTAGAGTCTGTCCGCGATGGCGAGGGGACCAACCCGACACACGCCTCTGTTCACGGGTTGATGGGCGTTGTGGCCAACGAATATTCCAATTGGAGAGTGCGACTGATCGATCTTCCCCGTTTTGGTGACTGGCCGTGGGAGGATGTCTTCGCGGTACAAGGTGGCCTTCGAGGAAATGTGTTGGTCTATCGGGATGGTTGCTGGTATCAGCAGCAGCTCGTCCCGTACCGTCTTCTCGGGGATCCTCCCCTGACAGGCTGCGCAGAGGAAGTCTACGTCATCATCGGCGGCCATGGCGGCATAGGATCGGCTTGGTCGGAGATACTCCTGCGCCGTTCGCGAGCGCAATTGGTATGGATCGGACGTCGACCGATCTATGATGTTCTGAAGTCCCGGCTCGAACGGCTGGCCGAGTTTGGCCCAACGCCATTTTACATTTCGGCGGACGTAACCGACCTACAGGAACTTGAACGAGCCTGCGCCATCATCCTCAACCGGTTTGGAAGAATCGATGGATTGGTCCATGCCGCAATGGTGCTCCAGGATCAGAGCCTCGAGCGGATGACGGAAGACGGGTTCCGGAACGCGTTGCGCCCGAAGATCGATGGTTGCGTGCGGTTGGCTCAAGTGTTTGGAAAGCATAAGCCCCGATTTTTCCTGTTTTTCTCCTCGTTAAGTACCTTCATCAAGTCGGCGGGCCAGAGTAACTATGTCGCAGGCTGTATGTTCGAGGATAGTTTTGCGCGACGCATGGCGGCGGAGTGGCCATGCCGGGTTCGGGTCATCAATTGGGGATATTGGGGAAGCACGGGGGCCGCGGCCGACCAGCACTATCGGTCGCTGATGGCCAAGAAAGGACTGGGCTCGATCGAGTTGGTCGAGGCAAGCCGGATCCTGGATGAATTACTCTGCGGACGCGTTGTTCAGATGGTCTATCTAAAAACCAATCAACGCGGTGCACTGCCAGGGATCGATGTCCGTGGGAGCGAGTGGATGACGAGCTTTCGGGAATCCCCGGCAACGCGTCCCGTCAATGTGGAGCGTATTGGTCAGGCAAGCAAAGGCATTGAATGGACGCCTTCAGCCGATTGGAACTCGGGCAGGCAGGAACTCGATCGTCTTGTGACGGATTTGTTGTGGTTCCAATTGCAATCCCTGGGACTCTTCGGGGAGAAGGGCGCTTCCTGTGACGAGGCGCAAATGAGCGGTAAAATCGGTACTCGATTCAAGCGATGGCTCACGCAGAGCATTCGCCTGCTTGAGACTGGCGGCTATCTGGCCAAATCCGGAGGCCAATTGAATGTCTTGGGGCCCTCTCCGGCGGACAGTGCGAAGGCATGGGAGCGGTGGGAGCACCGGAAGTCGCAGGGGTTCGAGGATCGCGAGTTGAGCGCAGGTATCAAGCGCGTCGAAGCCGCCTTGCGTGCTCTGCCCGAGATACTAACGGAGCGGCGTTCCGCGGGTGAAGTCCTGTTTATGGATTCTGCCGTTCTCGCTTCAATACCAGCATTTGTGAACGAGATCCTGGGCGGGCCTGTAGTCCATTTCTGCAATGCAGCCGTCGCCCGAACCGTAGTGGAATATCTTGACGAGAGACGGCGAGGAAACGCCGACTGCCAGATCTGTATCCTCGAGTTGGGCGCCGGAACGAGCGGTACGACCGAGGCCGTGCTGGACGCCATTCAGTCGCATGCCGGTTGCCTCCAGGAATACGCTTGCGCGAACATTTCCCAGGCCATCCTCTCGGACGCAAAAGGACGTCTTCATTCCGGTCGAGCGTCTTTGAACTATTTTTCATTTGATGTGGAGCGGTCGCCGGAAGCTCAGGGCATTGCGCCCGGCTCCTATGATCTGGTCATCGCTGACAGCGTTTTGTACACCGCCAAGGACATTCACAGGGCCTTGCGGAATGTGAAGGCCGTATTGAAGGCAAATGGCCTTCTCTTACTCCATGAATTAGCAGCCAATACCACTCTCAACCATGTCACCGTAGGGCTTCTGGATGCGTGGTGGGACTTTTCCGATGTCGAACTCCGGATGCCCGGCGGTCCGGCGATAGAGGCGGGCGTATGGAAGGCCGTGTTGCAGCAGGAAGGGTTTGGCTCTGTGCTGTGCACAGCCGAAAAAACAGGAGCTTACGGGCGGCAGATTATCGTGAGTGAAAGCAACGGCGTGGTCCGGCAGTGCCTCGCGCGTCCCGCATTCATAGAGGACAACGGCGACGACGCCCCAGTTTTAGAACCCAGGCAAGTGGCCGGCACGCCGGCCTTCGTCGCAAGCGACTCCCTGCGGTTCGACGAAATCATGAGCCGGCCCCGGCAGGGCGCAATCGAACAGATTCTCGCACGGGTCAGGCTGCGTACGGTGGAGGTACTTGGCCTCGACATCGCGAAACTGGACTTAGAGACAAGGCCATTTGCCGACATGTTGCTGGGCGAGCTGGGAATGGATTCTTTATCGGCGAATGATCTGCGCAATGTTTTGCGACAGGAACTCGGAGTAGATATACCGGCTCAACGAATCATTGGGGAAAAGGTGTCCGGCATCGTCGAGGCCCTCTACGACGAGCTTCTAATCCGGCGCGTCAGCAGCGTCGGAGATACAGAGAGATGTGAGGACCGGGAGACCTTCGTCATCTGAAGTGCTTGCGGCCCAAACAACAGACGATCTATTCGAAGATTGGAGCCATGGATAAACTCGCCAGATTGCTGGACGAAGCTGCGCAGCTGGGGGTGACGTTTGCCACGGAGAATGGACAACTTCGGATCAGCGCTCCGAAAGGCGCGCTGACAACCGATTTACGGCGCCAGGTCGCAGAGAGCAAGGAGGAGATCGTGCGCTGGTTGCAGGAAAGCGCATCGCCGTGTCCTGTCCGCTCTTCCATTCGCCTCGAAGCCGACCCTGCAGATGACTCCGGTTCTTTTCCTCTTTCCGACCTGCAACTGGCGTTCTGCTTTGCAAATGATCCCTATATGGAGTTTAGTGTCAGGCCACATTGTTACTTTGAGTACGATGTGCCGGGGCTGGACCCTGTGGCATATGAGGGTGCCTGGAACAGGGCGCTCAACCGCCATCGTCGCGAGTTGTGCAGAGTCACCAAGGAAGTCGAGTTGAAGCTGCTGACGGGCGATATCGAGCTTCGATGTCCGGTTTACGACTTGAGGGGTTTGCCGTCCGAAGAAGCGGCTTCCCGGCTCTTGGCCGTGCGGGAAGAGATGAAAAGGCAAGAGTTGCCTTTGGAAGCCTGGCCGTGGCTTGACCTTCGCATATCGCTTTGGAGAGAAAACGGCTGCGAAATGGGACGTGTCCACTACAATCACAACAGTTTTTTCGGCGATGGCTTCGGGACCAACCAGTTCCTGCACGAGATCGACCAGTACTATCTCAACCCAGACCTGCATCGTGCTCCTCTCACTCTGTCCTATCGCGACGCTATGCTCGGCCTTAAGCGTCTTGCCGAATCGGAGGCGGGCAAAGCTGCGCACCGGTACTGGACATCGCGGCTGCTGGAGCTACCGCCTCCTCCAAGCGTGCCCCAGCGGCCTGGGTTTAACCGCCGGTGCCGCTCAAAGCTGAAGCATAGAGAGGCCGGTCTGGAGAAACATCTCTGGGAGGCGTTTAAGAGCCGCGCGGCAGCGCTGGGCATCACGCCGTCCAACGCGTTGATCACGGCTTACGCCTATGTGATAGCGACGTGGAGCAACTCGGACCACTTCATCCTCAGCCAGATGGTAACGCGACGGTTCGGGAAGCTCCACCCGGATGTACTTCGCATGCTGGGCAACTTCGCATCTTTGTACCCGTTGGAAATCAAGTTGGCATCATCCGTACCCTTCGCCGAAAATGCGAGGAGCATCCAGCGGCAAGTGATGGAAGACATGGAGCATCTGGAAATCGGCGGGATGCGAGTGTTGCAAGAGCTGAACAGTCTGAAGGGCTCGTTTGGCACGGCGCCTTCGCCGTATGTCGTTGGCAGCGGCCTGTCTCTCGGGAAATATAAGAAGCCGGCTTTTACCGTGCTGGAAACCTCGCAAACAGTTCTGGACTACCAGTTCTTTGAGCTTGAGGACGGCAGCTATTACTACGTCTGGGATGTAATCGAAGCATTTTTCCCGGATGGGGTAGTCGACGCCATGTGGAGGGCCTTCTCCCAATTGCTCCAGCTTCTGGCCCGTGACGGCGGGGCCTGGCAACAAATTCATTTCGATCTGCTCGATGAGAGGGACTTGCGCGAGAGGCGGGAGCAAAACGCGACCGCGGAGCCGGTGCCGGTCGCGGGACTGCACGAGGCGCTTGACCGGCAGGCATCGATCCACGGTGACGGCCCGGCAGTGGTAAGCGCCCATGGTTCTCTCACTTATAGGGACTTGAATGCCGAGAGCCACTCGCTTGCTGCAGAGCTGCGAACCAGGGGCACAATGAAAGGCGATTTAGTGCCGATCGTCATGGACCGGGACCACGAGCTGGTGGTCGCTGCCTTGGCGATCTTAAGTTGTGGCGCAGCTTATGTGCCCATCGATCCGGGCCTGCCGCGCGAGCGTCTGGAATTATTGCTGACCAGCGTGGGATCGCGTCTCGCTTTGACCCAGCCCAAATATGCGGAAAGTCTTGCATGGCCCGGCAACGTGACCGTTGTGCCGGTTTCGTTGAACGGATCTGCGGCCCCAGGGGCGACGGCGGATGTTTCCGGGACAGCCGGAGGATCGGATCTGGCCTATGTCATCTACACCTCGGGTTCGACGGGAACGCCGAAGGGAGTGATGGTCCCACATTGCGGCGCGCTGAACACTATTCTTGACGTTAACCGGCGGTTTAACGTCGGTCCTACTGACAAATTGTTTGGGGTTTCGGCATTTAACTTCGATCTCTCCGTCTACGACATCTTTGGAGCCATCGCCGCGGGGGCCTCCCTGGTGTATCCCGATCCCGAATCGGGACAGGACCCGGCGCATTGGCTTAAGTTGATACTGCAAGAGAAGGTGACGATATGGAACTCAGTACCGGCCCTTATGCGTTTGTGCATAGAAGCGGCCGAAAGACGTCGAGTCCAACTTCCCTCGCTTCGGCTTGTCATGCTCAGTGGCGATAAGATTCCCCTCGATCTTCCGGCCGCAATCAGGCGCACCGCTCCTCATGCTGACATCATCAGTCTTGGCGGCGCTACCGAAGCTTCGATCTGGTCGATCCTGTATCCCATTCAGCAAGTCGAGCCAACCTGGTTGACGATCCCATACGGGTACCCCATGGTCAACCAGAGCTGGCACGTGCGCGATCGAAATGGAAAAGATTGTCCAATGTGGGTTCCGGGAGAACTTTGTATCGGCGGAATAGGTCTCGCGCAGGGATATTGGCAGGATCCAGAAAAAACGGAACGAAGCTTTCCCATGGATTCCCTGACCGGTGAGCGGCTGTACCGTACTGGCGATCTCGGGCGGTATCTGCCCGGAGGTTGTATTGAATGGATGGGACGCATCGATTTTCAAGTAAAGGTCCAGGGTCAACGGATCGAGCTGGGCGAGATCGAGGCTGTGCTGGCGGAACATCCGAGTGTAACTCAGGCGGTGGTGGCCCTTGAGGAAACCCCGACGAGGCGCGAGCCAAGGCTGGTGGCTTACATCGTCCCTAAGGAGCACGAGCAATTGGACGTAACAAGCATTGAGTCCATGGTTCAGAGCAAGCTGCCCATTCACATGGTGCCAACCGCTTGGCGGACTCTGGAGACACTGCCCTTGACGGCCAACGGCAAAGTCGACAGGAAGACTCTGCACAAGGTGGCTGTCAACACCCACAGGGATACAAGCAAGAAACAGGAATATGCACCGCCGGTCAACGCCATTGAGCAAAGGTTGCAGGCGATCTGGGAATCCGCCCTCGGTATCTCCAGGATCGGCGTTAACGATGACTTTTTCCAGCTCGGCGGACAGTCGTTCGATGCGATACGAATCTTTGCGTTGATCAAGGAGGAGTTTGGACGGGGGTTCACCTTGAGCGACATCTGGCGGGCCCGAACGATACGTGAGCTGGGCAAAGGCATAGCGACTCCGAAGCAGCAGAGCCTGCAACGAATAGTGCCTATCTCTTTGCGAGGCTCCGGAGACCCACTGTTCCTGGTGCACCCAGCCGGGGGCTCAGTGATTACGTATTCACAACTCGGCGAACTGATCAATCGACCGCTCTATGGAATACAAGCATACCCGAGGATCGAACATGGAGACGGGCCTCCAAGCATCGTGGAGTTAGCCAGGGAGTACGTCACCGAGCTGCGCCAACATCAGCCCAGCGGCCCCTATTCACTCGGTGGCTGGTCATCGGGCGCGATGATCGCGTTTGAGATGGCCGTACAGTTCGAAGCTGCCGGTGACAGCATAAGAAACGTGTTCATTCTGGACGGGCCGACGCCGGTCACGCGGGGAGACGTGACCGAAGAGAAACTGTTGCTTTGGTTCCTGGAGGACTTGGCCCTTGATCTGCCCACCGAGAAGCTCGCCGACGAGACCTTTACCGGCCTGAAACCGGAGGAGCAGTTGCGCAAAGCAGCTGCTGCGCTGGCCTCGCATGGCGCGCTCGAACTTGACAGCGAGCCTCTCCTGTTGAGCTACCAGACTTTTCGCGATGTTGTCATGGCCGGAATCCATTATGTGCCGACACGCATTGCCTCGCATGTGACTGTCGTCCGAGTGGAGGAAGAGGTTGTGGATGAGTTTTCTTGCCATCCCGACCGGGACGAGAGCGATTGGGGATGGAGCCGGTTCACGACTGGACAAATTCGCTGCATTCGAGTATCCGGCACGCACCACACGTTTCTGAAACACCCTCTGCTCGAGAACTGGTGCGGGCTGTTTGACTGCGCCGATTCGGCGAGCGTGGGGATGGCATTATGAAAAAGCTGCTGGATACGCTGCACGAACTTAACATAAGACTCGAAGTCCGGAACGGCCGGCTCCACGTGAATGCCCCGGCCGGCGTTTTAACCGCCGAACTGCAACAGGCGATCAGCCAGCAAAAGAACGTTTTGCTTGAGATGCTGCAGTCCGTTCGTGTCGAGCCGGCGCAAGATGAAATTCCGCAAATCGTTCCTGATCAGGAGAAGCGTCACGAGCCATTTCCGCTGAATGATGTACAACACGCTTACTGGATTGGTCGCAGCCCCGAGATTGAACTGGGTTCGGTATCCACTCATGTTTACTTCGAGTTCGAATGCGGGTCGCTCGAGCCCGGCAAGCTGACGGCATCGTTCCGTAAGGTGGTTCAGCTCCATGACATGTTGCGCGCCGTCGTCGACATGAATGGACAGCAGCGCGTTCTGAAAACCGTACCCCCCTACGAGATAACTGTTACCGAACTGCGTGGAACCAATCAGGACCATCGGGAGAAGGAGCTTCTCCGCATCCGCTCGGAAATGTCGCATGAAATCTTCGCCTGCGATCTATGGCCATTGTTCAACATCCGGCTGGTGCAGATCTCTGATCGACATTCACGTCTATGCGTAAGCCTCGATTTCTTGATGGTTGACGCGTGGAGCATGATGCTCATATTTCGGCAGTGGTCGCAATACTATCAGGACCCTGCGTATGAGGTGCCCGTCCCCACCCTCACCTTTCGTGACTACGTGCTGGCCGAAGGGAAGCGCAAGGAGCATGCAACCTATCAACGGTCGAAGCAGTACTGGTGGGACCGGCTCGATCATCTTCCGCCCGCGCCGCAGTTGCCGATCGCAGGCAATGTCAATCGGAACAGTAAACACGAGTTCAGGCGACGGAGACTTCGTCTTCCTGCCGATCAGTGGCAGCTGGTCAAGACCCGGGCGCGCCGTTCAGGAATCACCCCTACCAGCGTTTTGCTCGCGGCCTTCTCCGAAGTTCTTAACCTGTGGAGCAAGAGCCCTCACTACTGTTTAAATCTGACCTTGTTCAACCGGGTTCCTCTTCACCCTGAAGTCATGGCCATTGTGGGTGACTTCACCAATCTGTTGGCTCTGGAAATCGATGCGCGGGAGCCAGCGAGCTTCTCCCAGCTGTGTGCCCGCATTCAAGCCCAGTTCCTTCGGGACTACGACCACCGTCAAGTCAACCTCTTGGAGGTGCTGCGGGAGTTAGTCAAGCGCCATGTCTGGCAGCAGGCAAAACTGCCTGTCGTATTCACCAGCACGCTGATGCTAGACGGCAAGAGGAGCGACGATGCCGGCGTCCTGGAGAGCTTTGGCCCGCTGGGTTATGGCATAACCCAGACGCCGCAGGTGTGGCTCGATTATCAGATATTTGAAGTAAATGGTGACCTGATCGTCAACTGGGACGCCTTCGAAAATGTATTTCTCCCAGGCGTTCTCGACGATATGTTCGAATCCCACCGGGAGCTGCTGCATCTGCTTGTCGCTGATCCTGATGCTTGGCAACGGCAAGGTCTTGCTGCCATGCCACGGGTTCAGCAGCAGAGGCGAGAGCTTGTGGATCACACGGGGGCTGAGATTGTTGACCGGCGCCTCCACGAGCTGTTCATTAAGAAAGCAATGGAGTGTCCAGAACGGGTCGCGATTATCTCCGGCCATGTCACCATGCGTTATGGAGAGTTGCTTGCGCACAGCAACATCATCGCGGAGCAGATCATCCGAAGTGGCGTAAGACCTCAAGAACTCGTCGCCGTGGTGATGCAAAAGGGTTGGGAGCAGGTTGTTGCCGTCATGGGAGTGCTGATTGCCGGGGCTGCCTACCTGCCTATTGAACCGAACTGGCCCACGCTGCGTCGTAACCATATTCTTGAACACGCAGAAGTTCGCATTGCTCTGACACAACCCACTCTGAATCGACAGTTGGAGTGGCCGGCGCAGGTTGCTCGGATTGATGTAGCCGCGCGGGAAGCGACTGATTCCCTCAAAACTGCTCCACCCATCCGGCAATCCAGCGAGGACTTGGCGTATGTGATCTTCACCTCCGGGTCTACGGGAACCCCCAAGGGTGTGATGATCTCGCACGCTGGGGCCGTCAACACGATCGCTCACGTGAATCGCATGTTTGACGTCAGGACAGAAGACCGGGTTCTGGCGGTTTCGGACCTGACGTTCGATCTATCCGTTTACGACCTGTTCGGTATCCTGGCAACGGGTGGAGCGATCGTCATTCCTGATGCCGAGCTCTCGCGCGATCCCAGCCATTGGGAGGACTTGATTCGGCGCCATCATGTCACTGTCTGGAACTCCGCGCCGCCGCTGATGGGCATGCTGGTGGACGGATGGGAATCCGCCGCCGCTTCCCAGCTCACGTCTTTGCGGCTGGTTCTTTTGAGCGGCGATTGGATTCCGGTACCGCTGCCGGGACGGATTCAGCGGTTATCTCCCGACGCTCGCGTCATCAGCCTGGGAGGCGCCACCGAGGGTTCGATCTGGTCTATCTATTACCCGATCCAAGAAGTCTCCTCCATGTGGGACAGTGTTCCTTATGGTAAAGCGTTGCCTAACCAACATGTTTACGTGTTGAACAAGGCGTTGCAGCCCTGCCCGGAACTGGTCGTCGGAGACATCTTCCTGGGTGGTCTGGGCGTCGCCATGGGTTACTTGAAGGATCCCGAGAAGACAGCGCGCCAATTCCTCATCGATTCTAGGACAGGCGAGCGGCTGTATTACACTGGCGACCTCGGGCGCATGGGCAGGGATGGGAACATCGAGTTTCTTGGCCGGGCGGACTCACAAGTCAAGCTGCGTGGCCATCGCGTGGAACTAGGAGAGATCACGGCATGCCTCCAATCTCATCCCGAGGTTCGCGCCGCCGCGGTCCGGGTATTGAAGCAGGACAACAAGACCGTGTTGACGGGATATGTGATGGCGGACAAAACGGGGGCCCTGTTTGAGCCGGCTGAGCTGTCCCCGGAACAACTGCAGGAAGTGTCCCGAAGAATTGAGGCTGCGACAAACTCCTACATTAGTAATGCGGACGGAGAGGGACTCCAATTTTTTTGGCGTTTCTGGAAAGATGTGGAAGATGCCAGCATCGGTGCTATGCTGCAAACGCTGGAGACCCTGGGCCTCGTCAACGGTTCGAATGCCGCAAATCAGCTGGATCACCTGATCGTAAGCGGACGTGTCTTGCCGCAGTATCGCCGCATGGTTACGAATTGGCTCAACGCTCTTGTCGACTGGGGCCGCCTGGTTTTCCGCGACGGAAGTTACACCCCGTCAGAAATCGAGATTCCCGGTGCGGGCCAGGTTGAATGGCAACTTCTGGCTCTGGAGCAATCGTTTATTCAAGATGACCTAAAAGGTTTTGCTGAACACGTTGTTAGCTGCCTCCGTAACCACCTCGCTCTGTTATCCGGCGAGATGAGCGCGCTGTCCCTCCTTTTCCCGCAAGGTTCCTGGCGCGTGGCCGAGTCGCTGTACGAAAAGAATGCTGTCGTTCGGCACCACAACGGCCTTTTGGCCACGCTGGCGAACACGCTGGTGGGCCTCGGGGACAATGACAAAACCTTGAGAGTTCTTGAAATCGGGGCTGGTACGGGAGGCATGTCGGTTGCGGTTCTTCCCTTATTGCCCGCCGCCCAAACCGAGTACACATACACGGATGTATCGACCTATTTCTTCAGCGCTGCACGAGAGAAGTTTCATGCCTATCCCTTCATCCAATATGCGGTCTATGACCTGAATAAAGATCCAAGGAGCCAGGGACATCAACCTCAGAGCTACGACCTGATCATTGCGGCGAACGTCCTCCATAACGCTCTCGACATGAACTCGGTTCTGAGCAGCGTCCGCGAACTTCTGCGGCCAGGCGGCTACTTGCTGTTGTTGGAGGGCACGCTCTCAACGCCCTGGATGTGGGCTACCGTGGCTTTCCTTGAGGACAGCCGGGTCGCATCTGATCGTTGGGTTCTCGGGGTTGACGAGTGGGTGCAAACTCTGGCCAAAGCGGGATTTGAATCTGTGCAGGTCTTCCCGGCGGCGGGCCAAGATCGATTATCTGAGCTGTTGACCGCCATGCCGCAACATGTGATTGCCGCGCGCGCACCAGCGCACGTTACGCGGTTCCGGCGTGAGGAACTTGCAGCTTTCCTGCGCGAGCGCCTCCCCGACTATATGGTTCCACAACGCTTCGTGCCCTTGGACACGCTTCCCCTGACAAGCAATGGAAAGGTCAATTTGGACGCACTGCCGACCGAGTTCGAATTGCCGAAGACCGAAGCGCGGCGGATTGTCGTGCCCAAATCAGAAACCGAAGAATGGATATTAAAAGTCTGGAAGGATGTGCTCGGGATAGAGCAGTTAACTGTGACTGATAATTTCTTTGAGGTCGGCGGAGATTCGCTTCTGATCACGGAGGTCATGCGCAAGCTGAATCGGTCGCGTTCCTCACCGCTTACGATTGCCGAACTCCTGTCCCATCCCACCGTGCGAAGCCTGGCCGATTACTTGAGTCCTGAACCCGCTACAACCTCCGGACATGCAGTTGCCGCTCCGCCTGAATCGCCACAAACACAAACGCCGACTGGCGATATTGCAGTCATAGGGATGGCGGGAAGGTTCCCCGGCGCCGACAACGTGGAACAGTTCTGGGACAACGTTGCCGCCGGAAAGTGTGCCGTGAGCTTCCTCACCGATGAGGAGCTGTTGGATGCCGGCGTAGCTCCAGAGGAGCTGGCTAATCCCAGCTATGTGAAAGCGGGTTTCTTCCTCAAGAACATCGATCTCTTTGACGCAGGATTCTTCGGTTTTACGCCTCGGGATGCAGAAATAATGGATCCGCAGCAAAGGTTTCTCATGGAGTGCGCTGTCGAAGCGCTCGACAACGCAGGGTATCCGTGTGAGAAGCACGCCAGGAAGATCGGCGTCTTTGTCGGCAAGGGCGCGAGCTTCTACTTCCTGGAGCACCTGCTGCCGCGCCATGAACTGGTACAACAGCTCGGCATGATGCCGATTGTGAATGCGAATGAAAAGGATTACGCAGCGACGCTCATCTCGTACAAGCTCAATCTGACTGGGCCCAGCGTGAACGTGAACACTGCTTGTTCGACGTCGTTGGTGGCCGTGCATCTGGCGTGCGAAAGCTTGCGCCGTCAGGAGTGTGAGGTGGCGCTGGCGGGAGGGGCGAGCATTGTCACCCTGAGACGAGCAGGGTATCTATACCGTGAGGGCCACATCATGTCACCCGACGGCGTCTGCCGTGCTTTCTCAGATGACGCCAAGGGGACCGTATTCGGAAGCGGGGTAGGTCTGGTGGTACTCAAGCCGCTCGACTCTGCTCTGCGTGATGGTGACGCCATCCACGCAGTCATCAAGGGATCGGCAATCAACAATGATGGAGCGCTCAAGGTGAATTTTAACGCGCCAAGCCTGCAGGGCCAAGCGGAGGTGATCGCCACAGCGCAGGCGAGGGCCAGCGTCGACCCCAACACGATTCAACTTGTGGAGGCACATGGGACAGGAACCGAGTTGGGTGATCCAGTAGAGTTTGACGCCTTGCGGAGAGTCTTCGGCAGCCCAAAGCCGGATGGAACCCACTGCTCCTTAGGCTCAGTGAAGAGCAATATCGGACACCTGGATACGGCCGCTGGAATCGCAGGAATGATCAAAGCGGTACAGGCTTTGAAGCACAAACTGATTCCGCCCACGCTGCATGTAAGCGTGCCTAGCCGCAAAGTCGATTTTGCAGACAGCCCTTTTGAATTAACATCCGTGTCCAAAGACTGGGAAGCGGGCGCCGTGCCTCGGCGAGCCGGCGTAAGCTCGTTCGGCGTCGGAGGCACCAACGCGCATGTGGTCCTGGAAGAAGCGCCGGTGGTGAAGAAACGACCCTCCTCACCGGGACCTCAGATTCTACCGGTGTCCGCGAAGAGCCAAGAATCCCTGAAGGGGATGATGTTGGCGCTTAGTGACGAGTTTGGCCGGTGTCCCGAGTTGTCTCTTCAAGACGTGGCGTTCACACTGCAAGTAGGACGAAGCGAGCATCCTTATCGCAGCTATCTTGTTTGCGACCTTCTGTCGGAGGCGAGGGCGGAGTTCGCGAACCCCGAGCGTGTGGCCACGGAACACAAGGGCCAAGGTCTTACGCCGGCAATGGTCTTCCTGTTTCCCGGACAAGGTTCGTTGCGGAAAGGCGCAACCCGCGAACTCTACGAAAACGACGCACGGTTCCGATCTGCATTCGAGGAATGCGCGGATATCGTCCAGCAATATACCGGCGAGCGTCTCCGTGACTGGCTGTATGCGGCGCAGCAAGACCAGCAAATCGAGCAGACTGCAACCATGCACCCTCTGCTCTTTTCAATCGAATATGCCCTCGCCCGGTTGTGGGAATCGTTGGGAGTCCGTCCTGCTGCGTTGCTAGGACATAGCCTTGGTGAGTACGTTGCAGCCTGCCTGGCAGGCGTGTTTTCGCTTGCCGAGGCGCTGTCGCTGATGGTGGTGCGTGGGCGCCTTCTCCAGAGTTTGCCGCCCGGTCACATGCTTGCCGTGAATTGCGCGGAGGCGCAGCTCAGCCGATACCTCGAGGAATCCGCATGCGCTCTGGCGGCGGTGAATGGCCCCTCGCAGTGTGTGGCGTCAGGTCCGTGTGACGAAATCATCAAGTTGCAAACTCGGCTCAGGGCGGAGGGAATTTCAAACAGCCTGCTTCGGACTTCCTGCGCATTCCATTCTGCAATGGTGGAGCCGGTGCTCGAGACTTTCGAGAGTTGCGTAGCGCAAGTTGAACGGCGGCCTCCGAGCATCCCGTTCATCTCCAATGTCACTGGCCGCTGGATTACCGACGCGGAGGCAACCAGTCCCGCGTATTGGACGCGTCACCTTCGCCAGACGGTGCGCTTCGGCGAGGGACTGAAACAGGCCCTCGGGCTGACGAACCGCGTTTTCCTGGAAGTTGGACCGGGGCGCATTCTGACGACACTGGTCAAGCAGACAGATTACTCCACCGCGGCCATTCCTTCATTGTGCTGCGAAAATGATTCGCAGAGCGAACAGCGGAGCTTCCTGCAGGCGGTGGGACAACTCTGGCTGCAAGGAGTTGAGATAGATTGGACGCTCCTTCACCATCCAGGAGAGTCCAGGCGTGTGCCGCTGGCCGGCTACATTTTCGACCGCAAGCGCTATTGGATTGAAAGACCGGCACGCCTCCTCGATTCTTCCTCCGGCGCGTCCAAAATCGAGGAAATGCCGGCAACGGGGTGCGTCGGTGCGGATCCTCCTGTATCTCCGGAGAGCGGGGATGGGTGCGAGGTGACGTCAGGCGCCGGCCCGCAGAACGAGATCGATGAGATTGCGAGCAGGCTGGTCAAGATATGGAAAAGTTATCTTGGAATTCCGAATATCGGTTTGCTCGATAGCTTCTTCACATTGGGGGGAGACTCACTTTTAGCTGTGCGGGTCCATTCGCAGATCCGGCAGGAATTCAACGTCGAACTCCCACTGACCGGAATGTTCGAATTGGCGACGGTCCGGCACATATCATTGTATATAGCCATCAGTCGCAATCCGGAGCTAATTGACACCTTCTCAGAGCAGGACCTGGACGAGGTGTTGGCAGTGATGGAATCGTGGCCGGCCGGGACACGTCCGGAACTCTCAAAACATGCAACGGCAGGCGAAGGAGAAAAGCACATATGAAGAACGAACCAACGATGAGAGAAACGAGCCTACGGGCCCAGATTGCGGTGGGGTGGGTGACGAACCTGCTGATTCTTTGCATGATGTTCGTTTTCATGATCACCGATAGCGCCCTGGCGGACAATGGGTTCCGGGCACTTCACCGCGATCCGGGCTTTCGCGGATTAAGAATGCTGGTATATATGGTCCCCTACTACGCCTTGATGCCCATCTACATTTACTGGGCCAGCAACTACAGGGTACGGTTCCTGCGTTGGGTCGCAGTGACGACCGCGGCTCTGGGACTGGTTTTTTTTATTTTGCACCACCTGTCGCACTGGCATTTCGGACAGAGACCGGACTTCAATTCTAACGTACTCGATTTGACGCTCCACGGAGTGGGCCTCTGGGTTCTCATGAACTCAATTAAGTGGGCTAAGCTGCCCCTTCCGGCGCGTGATACGGAAAATGCAGCTCTCACCGAGAACGCTTCTCTGCAGACATTATGAAAACTATGTTTCGGAACCACAGAAGTGTTGCACTGAGTATTTCCGCTCTGCTGATGGTGGCGGCATCGCCGGCGCTTGCCCACGCGCATCCCATCGACCTCTCGGCCGAAGGCTTCAAGAGCGGCCTTTTGCATCCGGTGTTCGGCCTGGACCATTTTCTTGCGATGTTGAGCGTGGGAATTGTGAGCGCACAGCTTGGACGGGAGCGAATTTGGACCGTCCCCGGCATGTTCGTTCTAGCCATGATCGTGGGGGCGATCTTCGGTATAGAGCACCAAGCTTGGCCGTTCGCTGAGGCGGGGATCGCTTGCTCCATGATCGGCCTGGGAATCGCCATAGCGACAGTCACGGAAAGGGTGAACAGTTGGCCGGTCCTGGCCATGGTTGCCGTGTTCGGAAGCTTGCATGGACATGCCCACGGCGTTGAACTGCCCAAAGCCGCGGATCCCATTTACTACGCCGCCGGCTTTCTGACCAGCACCATCATCATTCATCTACTGGGTGTAAGCATCGGTCATCTGTTCACCAAGAAATGGGCGCTCGACGTCCCTTTGCGCCACCTGGGATCAGGGATTGCGGGGATGGGGCTGATGTTCCTAAAGCTGGCCACCTGGTGACATGCCTGGACCAGAGAGACAGTTCGACCACATCGTGGTGGGTGGTGGTACAGCCGGGGCGGTAATTGCCGCGCGTTTGAGTGAAGACCAGCAGCGGCGAGTGCTTCTGCTTGAGGCGGGACCTGACTATCCGGATGCGGTGCCTCCCAGGTTGCTCGACGCGTCGTTTGCGGTCATGAGCGGCCACAATTGGGACATGCGGGCGATCGTCCGGCCCACCGCGGTGGCAGGTCAACGCGCGAGGATCGGCAGGGTCTTCGAATTGGCATCAAGCTTTCTATTGCCTTCGAGCTTTCTGTATCCACTGGGCAAGGTCATGGGTGGAGGTTCTGCGGTCAATGGAGGCCTGGCTTTGCACGCCAGACCTGAAGACTACGCCAGCTGGAGCGCTGCAGGATGCGACGAGTGGAACTGGGAGCGCGTCAGCCCCTACATCAACCGTATCGCAGGGCCGGATCCACACAAACCCGCGCTGCCGGTTGAGACACCGTTGTCCGGCGATCTCACTCCGTGCCAGAGAGCTTTCCTGGAAACCTACTGGGCCATGGGAAGCCGGGAAGTCGATCTCTGCCATGGCACTATTGAAGGAGTGGGTACGATTCCAAAGTGCTTGCGCCAGGGGCAACGGTTCTCAACTTCTGCACTGTATCTCGCTGCTGCGCGGGGCCGCTCGAATCTGATCATCCGATCCAACTGCTTGGTTGACAAACTCATTCTGGAAAACGGGAGTGGTCCGCTTGTGGCCACGGGGGTTGAGGCCCTGATCGACGGCTTGCGATGCCGATTCTCAGGCGAACACGTCACCATTTGTGCGGGCGCGATCAACTCGCCGGCCATTCTGCAACGTTCCGGGATCGGCGCGGAGGAAGACCTCCGGCGGAGCAACATAAAGCCCGTGCTCGATTTGCCCGGCGTGGGCAAGAACCTTCAGGACCATCCATCAGTGTGCCTTTGGGCAACACCGAAAAGGGGTGCGTGCGTGGCCGGCGAGCCGGTGCACCAGATGATGGCGCAGCACCGATCATCGCGGTCCGGGCCACTGTGCGATATCCAGCTATTCATGCTCAGCGCAGTGCCAACGCAAGAGATTCCAGTGCTGCGCCAGATCATCGGTTCCGATCTTGCCATGGGCATCTCTGTTGTACTTGCAACGCCGCTCTCTAGAGGGCACGTAAAGGTGGTTAATGATGACGTCGCGACCCAGCCTCAGATCCACCTCAATTGTCTGCAGGAAGCGGAAGACTTGCGCAGGATGATGGAAGGAGTGGAATTGGCGTGGCGCATCCTGGGGCGAGCACCTCTTCATCTTCACATTGACCGGACCCTTGTTTGGACTCAGGACGTGATGACTTCCAACACGCTTCGTGAGAGCTTGGTTCGCGCCATGGTTCGGGGAACATGGCACCCGGTTGGAACGTTGCGCATGGGCAAGGCAGACGACCCGATGACTGTGGTAGACCAGCGGGGCCGGCTGCACGGTTGCCGAAACGTTACCGCAGCAGATGCCTCAATCATGCCGGCAATTCCCAGCGTTCCGACGTGCCTGACGTGCATGCTCATAGGAGAGAGAGTCGCTGCGCATCTTCGCAGTCAGGAAGCCTAGACGATAGTTGCCGGTCCGGGGCGTGTGTATCGCACCCTGATCATTCCCAAATTTCAATGACAGACTTAACGAGAAGTAAGAAGAAGGCGCGCTTGCGCCGGCTCCTAGAGGCGCAAACCGTTGCCGCCACCGTGATACCCAGGGTTGAGCACCGGGTGTTAACTGCAGAGCACGAACCCCTGTCTTTTGCACAACAGGGCCTGTGGTTCGTTTCACAGCTGGAGGGACCCAACCCCGCCTATAACAACTCGATCATCGTTCGAATTTCCGGCGCTTTGCATCAGGACGCGCTGAATCGAGCCATGTCCTCCATCGTCCAGCGGCACGGCTCTCTGCGAACCAGGTTCGTTGAACAAGCTGGCGTTCTAAGCCAAATCTGTGATGATGTCGACGAAGTGCCGTTGGGGATGCAATCAGTGGCGGCGGAGGAAGCGGAAGCCGTGTTTCTAGCCGAAGCCAGGCGCACCTTCGATATCGGAAAGGACCTGCTTTTCCGGGCGAAGCTGTACCAGGAGTCGAGCCAGCGCTTTGTATTGATCGTCAGCATGCACCATATCATTTCGGATGCATGGTCTGTCGGTCTATTTATCCGCGAACTGGCGGCGCTTTACGAGGCGTATAGCTGCGGACGAGAGATTTCGCTCGATGCGCTTCCAGTGACGTACATCGACTACGTGCATTGGGAGCGCAACTGGCTTGACAGCGGCGTCCTTGAACGCCAGCTAGATTATTGGCGAGAGCAGTTGAAGGATCTTCCTCAACCAGCTTCGGTGCCGCCAGACATGGATGGCGCGTTGTACAACCGTGCCGGCGGCACGATCGAGTTCTCCGTGCCGACCGAGTGTTTGCACGGGCTGAAATCCCTGAGCAAGGAGCACAACTGTTCACTCTTCGTGACCTTGCTGACGGGGTTCGCCGTTGTTTTACACCGCTATTCGTCACAGGCCGATCTCGCGATCGGAACAGGTGTGTCCAATCGGCGAACTACAGAGCTTGAAGGTCTCATCGGCTTTTTTGTCAACACTCTGGTGCTCCGTCTTGCCGTATTGCCGCACCAATCATACGAATCCGTGTTGAAAGCGGCCCGTGCGGTATTCCTTCAAGCGCTGGCCAACCAAGACGCCCCTTACCATCGAGTCATTCAAGAGCTCCCGGCGCAAAGTAGAACAGGTGCTTCTCCCCTGTTCCAAACCATTTTCACTTTCCAGAATGTCGACTGGCATCAGCGAATCACTCTGCCATCGCTGACGATGGAACTTGAACTTCCGTCGAGCGGAGCGGCCAAGTTCGATTTGTCGATATCCGTGCAGGATCGGTCGCAGGGTTTGTGCGGACAGATCGAATACCGGTCTGGGATATTTGAGGAAGCCACCGTCCGCCGTTTCGCCGGCCATTACACTCGCGTGCTGGAGGAGATCACGGCGCACCCGGAATGGGAGATCGGGCGATTCGTTCTTTTATCAGAAGCTGAATTTCACGCCTTGAGCTATGAGTGGAGCGGATCACAGCGCGTCCAGACCCCGGGCCGGAACATCCACGCAATTTTCGAAACTCGCGTGAGAGAGAACCCCGATGCCGTTGCTGTCGTGCATTGTGCCCGCTCATGGACCTACGGCGAATTGGACGCCACGGCGAACAGACTTGCGGGTTACCTCAAAAAGTTCGGGGTCAATAAGGACACCCTCGTAGGCGTTTGCGTTGAACGCAGTCTGGACCTGATAGCAACATTTCTGGCGGTGCTCAAGGCAGGAGGAGCGTATCTGCCACTTGATGCGGAGAGCCCTGCCGAGAGATTGAGGGAAGTGTTGTATGACTCGGGCGCCAAACTATTGCTCACCACTACGACACTGTGCAAGTTCGTTCCGGCGGATGCTGTTCAGACCGTCCTGGTCGATAAGTTCTTTGCCAGCATCGATGCAAGCTGCCATGAATCCGACTATGTTGCACCGGCAGGCGAGGTCGATGAAAACGCTTTGGCCTATGTCATGTATACCTCGGGGTCCACTGGGGCCCCCAAAGGAGTGGCAGTAGCGCATAAAGGTGTGACCCGCCTAGTTACTGCTCCGGACTGGATTGAGCTCGACGCCAAGACCGTCACCATCCTGCATTCCCCTGTCGCGTTCGACGCTTCCACGTTTGAGATCTGGGCACCGTTGCTGAACGGAGGCACACTTGTCCTCCAACAGGGACAGTCCGCGGATGTCCCCGGGCTGGCCCAAGAAGTCGTTCAACATTCAGTCAACACTCTCTGGCTGTCCGCCAGCGTCCTTCCTCTGTGGTTGGACGAACCCAAGAGCCGGGAAATTGTTTTGCGCTACTTGCTCGCAGGTGGAGACGTCGTCTCGGAGAAACACGTGCAAGAAATCTACGCGCACGATCCCCGTGTCACAGTCATCAACGGTTACGGGCCTACGGAGAACACCACATTCTCGTGCTGCTACCCGGTACCTCGGGCACGGATTCCCAGGGGCAGCCTGCCCATCGGTAAACCGATTAAAGGAAGCAGCGCTTACGTACTCGACGACAACATGCGCATGCAGCCTATTGGTTGCATAGGAGAGCTGTATGTTGGTGGCGCCGGGTTGGCGCGCGGCTACTGGAACAAGCCGAATCTGACGGCAGAATCGTTCGTGAACAATCCATTCTCGGCGGACGGGCAGGACCGACTCTATAAGACAGGGGACAAGGCTCGTTGGCGTAATTCAGGGGAAATTGAGTTTCTGGGGCGTGTCGATAACCAGGTAAAGATTCGCGGATATCGAGTGGAGACTGAAGAAATCGAGTTTCGCCTGATGCAACTGCCCGAGATCCGGCAAGCGGCTGTAGTGCTCCGGGAACACACCCAGCTTGGTAAACAGCTGGTCGCGTACATCGTGCCTGCCCAGAACTCGGTCAAGGATCAGAACGCGCTCATAAGCCAATGTAAAGCGTCGCTGCGCAAGAGTCTGCCCGAGTACATGGTGCCGGCAGCGATCGTGGTGTTGGAGGAGCTGCCGCTGAATGCCAACGGGAAGCTGGATCGGAAGGGGTTGCCGGCGCCGGAGATGGGAGGT